>JGI26470J50227_1000047_pt1 | contig 54290 bp, 83 predicted proteins | sample FreactTroBogLake_FD_50227 | JGI IMG/M metagenome (IMG submission 50227)
CTGGGCCAGCGTCGGGGCCAGCGTCGGGGACAGCGTCAGGGCTAATTCGTATGGCGGGTCATTATACGCCTCATGGGGCGCATATGTTTCATTTTTCCGCGACGTTATGTCGTGGAATGACCCTGTTTTAGAAAAATTTTCAATTGACGAAGATTTGATGAAATCTTGCGGATGGGTTTGGTGGCATAGCAATGTGCTGGCGATTTCAGATCGACCTACAGTTATCAATCGAGACGAAGTTGGTCGATTGCATTGCGAAACAGGGCCATCGATTGCTTACCGTGATGGATGGGCGCTCCACCATTGGCACGGTACATCAGTTCCGGCGCGGTGGATTGAGGATCGCGCGAATCTTGATCCGAAAGAAGTCATCAAGGCCGAAAATGTAGAGCAACGCGCGGCTGGCGCGGCAATCGTCGGCTGGCCCAAGATGCTTTCCGTTCTTAAGGCGAAAGTAGTCAATGATAGTGGCTCGCCGGATATCGGGCAGCTTATCGAGTTGAAATTACCGGGATTGAAAGAAGCGGGCCGTTTTCTTAAAGCGAATTGCCCGCGCAATGGAATCATTGTCGAGGGCGTTCCGCGTATCTCTGACATTGATGGGCTGCCAATCAATACCGCTATTGCCGCGCAGGCATGGCGGATTGGCGACCCACAGGCTGAATATATCCACCCTGAAAAAAGGACATGAACATGAAGAAGATCGTTGGTCAGCAAGGCGAGGTTCGCATCGTAAAGATCGATGCGCTTCCCGCCAAAATGGAAACCAAACCCGTCGAAAAGATCGGCAATGGTTTCATTATATCGCATTCGGAAAGCGGGCATCACCACGTTCTGACGGGTGGTGACGTGATGGAGCGCACGAACGATGTTCCAGCCGGAATGTCGATCATTTACGCGATCCTGAATGATCCACAATCGCTCATTCAGGATGCGGCGGCGCCTCACGGCGGATTCGATCTTGAACCGGGAATTTATGAATTCCGTTTGTCGCGGGAGTTCAACCCATTCGCGGAAGAAGCGCGCCGCGTTGCCGACTAAATAGATCAGGCGGGGAAACAACCCCGCCTATTCATCGCGAGGCTCAGATGACCGAGATAGACAACCGCACTCTATTACAGAGATTGCAAGACGAGCCCGACCCGCTTCCAGCGCGTTCAGTCGAGCGTATCATGCGGGAACAGAACGAGCAGATCGAGGCGCTGAAAAAGGCGCTTGCGGATGCAACGCAATGGCGACTCATTTCAGACGAACCCGACGAGCCCATGATGGTGATATATTATTGTGAGCGGCTGATGTTCCATGATTCCGATGGCACTCCGATAAGCCCAAAGCTTGGGCCGGGTAGAGACGAAGCGTTTGAACTAGGTTTTTTTAATGGCGATGTTTTTTGTTATCTCGGAACAGGTCATGCGATTTTTGAATGGTCTGGCGATTATGAGTCTGACAACAAACCCACTAAATGGGTTCCTCTTACTGCGGCCCCCAACGCCGCCTCTATCGTTAAGGGAGTGCCCGCCGACGCCGCTCTAAAGGAGGAAGGGGAATGAGCGCGCTTAAAGTTGGCGACGAAATTTGGCGATTTGACGCAAACCACCGCGTTTACGAGAAAGACGCGCGCGGCCAGTCAACCGGAGGTCCGATTTATAGCAAGCATTTTATCCCCGAGATAATTGAAAATGAGACTAAAACCCATTGGGTTATCGGAACGGGGTATGGTGAAAAAAAGGTCAACAAAAAAACCATGCGGACGGCGCAAGGTCGCTATGGCGCTTGGCAATTTTATACTGCGGAAGAAAAAGAAGATCAAATTTGGGCAAACCAGCACAGCTATAAAATCCGAGATCAATTATACCGTGCGACCATTGAACAACTTCGCCGCGTTGCTGAAATCATTGGTTACACCCCATGACCCGCCCCCGCCTCATACCGCCAGCGGAGAGAATAGGGCGATGACGAGAGCCGCGCCGTTTCGCCAGGCTGATGTCCGCCGAGCCGTCAAAGCGGCGACGGCGGCCGTGGAGGCTGTGGGAAAGCCGATCGGCGCCATAACTATCCACAGAGACGGGTCCGTAACGGTCCGGATTGGCGATCCTCTGGACAGATCGACGGAAGGACGCGACGATGAGGCCTTCGAGGAAATCCTTGCCGGGGCAAAGCGTGGTCAGGGTCGACATGCGAATTAGGTACGTTCAGGTCGTCACCACTGACGGCGTTGAATATGCCTATTATCGCCGGGACGGGAAGCGATTGCCGATCAAGGCGCGGCCCGTTAACTCACCGGCTTTCGTCGCCGAGGTCGAAGCCATTACAAAAGCGTGGAAGACCGCGCCGCCGATCGAGCCCAAAAAGACCATCGGCTACCTGATCGAGTCCTACAAGAAATCGCCGCGCTGGAAAGACGAGATCAAGCCGGTCACGCGCGCCAGCTATGAGCGCGCGTTCGACGCCATTCGCCCGCTTCACGGCTTCCCCGCAGCCGCGCTCGACAGGCCGAAGATCCTCAAGTTTCGGGATCATGTCGTATTGCCGGCGCGGCGCCGCTGGATGGCGAATTATGTCGTGACCGTCCTCGGGCTGCTACTGGCCTACGGCGTCGACGCGGGGATCGTGAAGGTCAACCCGCTCGCAGAGCCCGTCCGGCGGCTTAGGAAGGCCAAGGGCGGCGCAAGGGCCAATCGCCCGTGGACGGCCGCCGAGCGCGCCGTAGTGCTTGCGGAAGCCAAGCCGCACGTCCTCCTGCCGCTTGCAATCCTGATGACGACCGGGATGCGAAAGACCGACGTCTTCCGGGTCACGCTGTCGGCAATCAAGGACGGCATGATATCCGTCCGGACCAGCAAGACGGACCAGCCGGTCGCGCTGCCGATTCACCCTATCCTAGCGGCCGCGCTTGCCACGCGGCCGGTCGCCAAAAGCGTCCAGATCGCCCTAAACAGCGAGCGGCGTCCTTGGACGGCGGACGGCTTTGATACGGTCTGGCACCGGTTCCGCGCCGGCCTGGAGGCGGCTGGAAAGGTGGAGCCGGGGCTGACCCTGCATGGGCTTCGCCACACCTTGGGGACGCTGCTCAAGGAAGCCGGGCTTGGCGACGGGGAGATCGCAGACGTGCTGGGGCAGTCGTCGACGAGCATGGCGAGGCACTACAGCAGCGAGGCGAGGCTATCGGCTGACACGAAGGCGAAGGTCATCGGGCTGCGATTCACGAACGCGCCACGAACAAAAGTGTAAAACCGGACTGTAAAACCAGATTGGCGAAATGCAGAAAACGTGGTGCCCAGGGGCGGAATCGAACCACCGACACTGCGATTTTCAGTCGGGTATTTCATAAGCAATTTGAAACATTTGCCAGAAGACCGAGTGTAAAGACGCCCGGAAAGGTCAAGGGGTTACGGGGAAATTGTAAAATGGGGATGCCGGATCGGGGCGCGGCTGGGCGCTATCTCCCACCGGGAGGCTCCTATTTCGAGAGCGCTGATTTCAACTTGTCATAAGTGCCTTGCCAATCGAAGCGGCCCGGCACAGGGTCTTGAATCATCCAGACGCCTTCCGGTTTACCCGGACGAAGTGTAAGGACTTCTCCACGTCCGCATAGGCTACAGCGGCGCGTCGGGACCAGACTGCCAGCGCCAAAGTAAGTCCATTGGTGGTCGCAGAAAAATGCCATCGTCGTCTCCTATCGGTTCAACCGGATCGAATTGATCGCGTTTATCGCATCTTCGTTCCTTTTAAGTCCAAGATTTTCGACATGCGATCGAGATGATCCACGATAGCAAGGCTTTCATCGCCTAATGGTGTTCCGCCGCGCGTCTCTTTCCAATGCGCCCGTGCCTCGGAGAAATCGAAATAGCGGCATCCCGCGATGATCCGAAAAACATTGTCTTTGTCGAGCGCGAGAAGGAACGTGTAGCCATCCGATCGCGTCGCGCAGATAATGCGAGACTGAACCCACGCATCGCCGGAGACCTGCGCATCGCCGTAGACCCACGCATTGCCGTAGACCCGCGCATCGCCGGAGACCTGCGCATCGCCGGAGACCCGCGCATTGCCGTAGACCCACGCATTGCCGTAGACCCACGCATTGCCGGAGACCTGCGCATCGCCGGAGACCCGCGCATTGCCGTAGACCCACGCATTGCCGGAGACCTGCGAAAGATTTTTTTCGCTCTCGATCCATCCGCCGACCGTTCCCGCCACAATCAAACCAATTGCGCGAACGGCGCGGATTTGATGAAGAGTGATGCCAAGCCAGTTTTTCGTCTCGCCGGTAAATTCATATTTCTTGTTCATGGCAGTTCCTTCCAAGCCTTGACAGCCCGCCAGTCGAGCCGCCGATAAGTTTTCTCGTCGATTCCGAGTGCTTGATAAGCCTTGAAGCGCTCCTTAAATGTTGGTCACATAGACGCCGGCGGTCTTTGCCAGCGCGATCATGTTCGCCGTCCCTCGACCGCCGGGAAACGCAACAACGAGATCGGGCTTTCCTTCGTCCAGCATCTTTTGATTGCGAATTGGCCCAGCAGATCGGCCATGAACATCCCATTGCGCTGTGAACCTACGAGATGGAACGCGGCGCGCGAGCGCCCATTCAGCAGCCAACGCATCCGCGCCGCGAGCCCCGCCTTCAATCAGCAAGGATATTTGGTCGCGCTGATGCAGCGCGTCAAGGCGTTCAAACACCATCGCGTGGTCGTTAAAGTCCCTGCCGCCACACACCAAAACGCGCATCGGTTGCTCCTTAAATTGGTCGGATCGAAACATTAAACTTGCAGCCCTCAAGTTCAATATCAAGGTCGGCCTGCCCGAACCCAAAACCGCCGCCAAGGCGCTTCGCGCCTTTTGCTTCCAGCGCGGATTGTAACCAATCACGCATATTAAATGCGGCTTCAATGTCCGGTAAACCGAGGCCGTCCACCATATCCAAGGGGGGAGTCGGCGTAATCGAACTATTATCGTTGCTCATTCCATGCTCCCCTAGTGACGCCAAGGGCCTTGAAACAGGCACACCAAAATGACCATCGGCCATAGTGAAATGGTCAAGATCTTCTGTGTGCTGGTCGTTCCAATAGTCCAAGCGAGTTGCTTTGTATTGAACGCGCGCAAGGTAGCAAGCGCGCCGACTGTGTACGCGATAGCAATGGAGAAAATCACGGCCATTGCTCCTTTAACGTCTCAATCGCCATTTTGGCGTATCATGTCGAGAACAATTTTGTCTTTCGCGGTGTGCGTCGGGTCGGCGTCGGCGCACGTTCTATGCGTTCGATAGAAGTAGCTCCGCGCGGCATACTGGCCAGCGTACATTAAGCTATGTGTGCGAACGTCTTGTGGTGTGATCGCTATCCCACAAAATAAGCAAATGGCGTCCACGCGCGGATTGTGGGACGGCTCTCGCTGCGTAGCGTCGTCGAACCAGCCGTAAATCTCATTGCTCATGGTTCGCTCCTTAAATGTTACGCGGCGTGGCCTTCGACTGGCCAATTCAAGATTGCTACCGCATCCAGGTTTCCAGCAGCCCGAGCCCGCCATAGTAAATCTGTATCTGGCCCGTAGAAGTCCGGTGACTCTTCGTTGCGGGTATCGTCGAAGCGCCACCCAGTCGTGTCTATCTTGTTGGCGACAACCCATTCCGTAACCGCGCGGTCAAGGCGCTTTTGCAAATCCTTATAGTCCGCGTCCGAAACGCGATCAGACAAGCAAAAATCACCATCTGAATTTTGGTTGTCCGAATTTTCATTCCAGTCCTCAAAGATTCGATCAACATCGATCGACAGGTCTAGTTCGCCTTGGACCGCCTCAATAATTGTCTCTCCCGGAGGCGTGGCGAGAATTGCTTCTTCACGAGTTGAGAACGGACCGGCTCGGTACTCCCCGTCATGCCCTGAGCCCCACCACTGCCACTCACGCACGGCGGGAGCGATCATCGCCTCACCATGCACCATCGGCTCAGAAAGCGTTTTGGCGGCGCCCGGAGCCGCACATGCGACGCCAACGGCGACGGGGGCGGCTTTGATAAATGCGCGTCGATTAAGCATTTTTTGCTCCTTATTTGGTTTCGTTTCGCTTATTTAATTTCGCTGTTGCATAGTCCTTCCCAAGCATCGTCAATCCCGACTTAAACTGTTCCGGGAATAGACCATGCCCACAGGTCGGACATGCGGGGACCATATTCTTAGAACGCCATGCTTCGTCTATTTTTTTGGCGGCGATCGAAATAATCGAAAACTTCAAAGCCTCATCCAGCGCTGTTCGATCCCGTTTGATTTCATCAAGGGCATAACTGTAATTTTCAATGAGGAGCTTAAAAGCATCAAATGCTTCAACATCGGTCTCGCAATCTCGGCACCAGATACGGCGTTCATTTTGGTCGTAAAAAAGTCGCGGGTGGTGGCAGGCTGTAAATGGACGCCGGGTCATTCCACGAGCAATTCGCAGATCGCCAATATCCACGACCTTCATACCGCCGAGATAATCCAACGGTTCGATCGGCGGTGTACGCGGCTTATCAAGGTCCACGACGCGGCTCCCTAATGTTCGAGGTACTTTGGTAAAGTTGCCATGAATTTCTTCAATTCGCCAGCAACACGGAACCACTCGCCGCTTAGACGGTAATCCGCGAACTGGCGGTGCAGCGACTTTTCAATTTTCATTGTGCCACTGATAGCGCCGACGACTTCCAGCTTACCATGGTGCGATATCTGCAATGTCGTGAGGCGGTGTTTGATGTTCTTCGCGAAGCCTATCTTGACGTGGCCCTTGCCGTTTTCGCGGATGAAGTAAATGAACCCGCGATTAGGGTCAGCCGCCAGCGCGTCTTTTGATCTACGCCCCGGCTTCGCACCCCGAGGGCCAAACGTGCGGTAGGCGCTTGCCTGCGTCCAGCCCGGCATAAGCCGCACCGCTTCATCAACTTTGTATGTCATATCTAGCCAGATGGCTTGCGCCTCGCTGCGGAGCATCCGGCGTTCTTCCTTGGCCGCGAGTCTGCGCTCGACCATCATTAGCGCCTTGGCGCGCGTCGGCATGGTCGCTTCGGCGTGGACCTTCGCTAGACCGCGATCAAGCATTTCCGCGCCATCAAGGTCCGAGCGCATCCCGGTTTCCACGTCATAGGCGACGGCGCCCCACGCCTTCACGCGCTGGAGCCCTTCGACCATTTCCTTGCGAAATTTTCCAAAGACGCGAAGCCCATCGAACACGCCAAGCAATTCGCCGGGCCGCATGACCCATTTCATATTTTGATCGGCGCGATAAATGTGCGCGGGCTTTAGCCCCGTCAGAGCGGACATGCGCTCTTGATCGGGGGCGTTCAAAACGAACGCTCGGATAGGTTTCACGACCAGAGGCTTTTTCATGTGAGAAAATTTATCAAGGTCTTGACAATCTGTCAAGCCGGGAGCATATTTTCACGGTCGGCCCCGGTATTTGGTATTGCCTCGCAAGGGTCAATCACCATGCCAGCGCGTGAATTAACACGGTGCGCCCTCTCGGCCTAGGTAACGGGAGAAGCGTGGAGCCATGAATTACGAAAGGCCCAAAAAATGCGAGTGCTGGTCGCCTGTGAATATTCGGGAGTTGTGCGCGAGGCTTTTCGCCGTCGCGGACACGACGCCTATTCGTGCGACCTGTTGCCGAGCGAGGACGACAGCCCGAACCACATTCAGGGCGATGTTCTAAAGCGCATTACTTGGACGCATTGGGATTTGATGATCGCTCACCCGCCTTGCACCCATCTGGCCGTCAGCGGAGCCCGCTGGTTCAAGGACAAGCGCGAAGAACAGATCGAGGCGCTGGACTTTGTTCGGACGTTGCTGGCCGCGCCGATCCCGCGCATCGCGCTGGAAAACCCGATCAGCATCATATCGAGCAGGATCATGAAACCCGATCAGATCATTCAGCCGTGGCAGTTCGGCCACGGCGAGGTCAAGGCGACCTGTCTGTGGCTCAAAAACTTGTCGAAATTGGCGCCTACAAACATCGTGGAAGGGCGCGAACCCCGCGTTCATTTCATGTCGCCCGGCCCCGATCGCTGGAAAGAGCGGAGCCGAACCCTTGTCGGCATTGCCGACGCCATGGCGGAACAGTGGGGGCGTTCCGACGCCCTCGCCGCCTAGAACAGAAAGCGCCCGCCATGAACGCCGATGAACTTCAAGCCGCAGCGAACGCCGCATACGTGAAGGCCGCGCCGGGTCATATGGTCGTGGCGAGCGGTCTGCAAGCCGCAATCGAGGTCGCTGTAGCCGCCGAGCGCGAGCGGTGCGCGAAGATTGTCTTGGCGGCGCGCATGGGCGAAATCGATCAGGGTTTTCGATTTATCCACCACCGCATCAAAAGCGGTGATCCGTTCCCCTCAACCGAACCAGAATAGGCCCGGACGATGGCAAACCCGGTTTCCATGCTTCGCGCAATGGTGAGAAACTACGCGAATTGACATTCATGGGATAAGCTGGATGCGGAAGTTGCGACAGCCGCCGCCAATGAGATTGACTGGCTTCGTTCATTGGTTCGCGACGCCTACAACGAGGGCTTTTGCCAGGGGATGCGCGAGCATACTTCAAGCCGGGGCGGGAAAGTGTTTCGTGAAAGCGTCGTAGGCAAGAAGATCTACGAGCTAACTCAATGGGAAAGGCCCATAGGAGACCATCATGCGTGAACTGACCGAGCATAAAATAAACCCCGCCAACGATACCTTGAAGATCGAGGTTATCGACGATCCGGGCAGCGGCGGTGCAAATCATTTCTATCTTGTGACGGGGGTGGATTACCACGCCAACCCGTCATGCAACAAAAATGAGGCGATGCTACCGCCCGGCGCGATCGTTTTCCAAAACGGAACGATCCCGGAGAACGGCGTAAACGGTCTGACGCAGGAAGTTCTTCTCGCTATCGTGGCTGACCGGCTTCGCTCTTTCCAGAAAGGGCCATACGCTTGCAAGGCCAACGCATGTGCCCTGACTCACATTGAGGAAGCGCAACATTGGCTTCAACAGCGCACCATCGAACGGATGCGTCGCGGCGTTGAAGGCACCCACGCCCTTTAGAACAGAAAGCGCCACTCTACGGCTGCTGGCCGCGCTGTTGGGTTGGCGCCGACGCGCGCACCAGGAATTGAACCGACGAATCAATCCGGCCAATCTGCACGTTCATGGAGCCGATGTCGCGTGAGAGCCCGTCCAGCTTGTCGCTGGATCTGCGCTCGTTGTCGGCGACCTGGGCTTTAACCGCGGCGATGTCCTTGCCGTGGTCCGACAGCTCACCCTTGACCGAGAAATACGCGCCGGAGCCCGTGACGATGGCCCCGACCAATCCGCCGAACAACGCGACCGCGAACGTCGGATGTGTCGCCACGGCCACCCCCAAGGCGCGCGCGCCGGCGTCGGTTGCTTCAGTCGCGTCGTTCATCGGGCCACCTTTCGCTTTGTGGTCAGAGGTCCTGCCCTTTGGCGGATTGCAGTCGCGCCAGATCGTCGCCATCGGCTGGCGCGAAGTGGACGGCGGCACCAAGGGCGGCAATGGCCTCCCAATGCTCCACGCCCCAATCAGCGACCTCCAAAACGCTTTCGACCTCGCCCACTACCGGGATCATGCCCAGCAATGGCCCAGCGAAGCGCGCCAGCGCCGGGATGCCCTTTACGAAGTCCATGACGCCGGGATTCGATTGGAGCGCCTGTAGCCCCTTGACGATGTACGTCCCGACGCCTTCGCTATCGACGATGGCGCTATGGAGCCGCGCCTGCCATTCAGGGGTCATGTCAGCCTCCCGTCGCTGGCGCGGCGCCGATGACCGCTGGAGCCGCCGCGATGGTTTGCGATGGCGTTCCCGCTGGCACCTGACCGATGGCGACCTTGACGCTCGCGACCAATGGGCAAAGCTGCGCGGCGATATTGTCATTCTGAGTAACCCGCGCCTGGAATTTGCTGGCGGCAGTCGAGTTTGGCGCGACGACGTTCAAGATATTTGCAACAGCAGCTCCAGCAAGAGGGGTCGCTGGAGAACATTCGACCTGGTAGAGGATATTGGCGAACATAACCAAATCCTTCCCGACGATGGGGCCATATTTCGTCACCGCGGCGTCAACCTTTGTCAGGTCGTTTTGGGCTTTCTGGCAAGCCGTTGGGGCCAGCGCAACAGCGACGGCGACGACCATGGCGAACACAGGGCTATTCACCTTGCCGGCGTCGGTCGCGGCTTTGACGGCGGGTGAATCAGGTGGCGCAAACGGGCCAGGAAGACTGGACGAATAGCCGGCAAGACATCCGGAAATGGGAAGGTAGATCTGCACGGCGAAATTCGACCATGACGTGACATATTGGCCGACTTCGGGCGGGATGCCCATGGGGAGCGCGATGGCGCCTTTCGCCAGCACCATCAAAAGAGTGAGTATCATGGCGATAATCATGTGCGTTTTCGGATCGATTTGCATGGCGTTCTCCTAGATACAATGAACACGCAACAGGCGTTGGGATATGAAGTGCCGGACGACCTTGAGCCGCGGCAAATCGGCGGTGCAAACAGGGCTGGCGCTGGACCAGGCGATCGGTCGAAGCAATGAACCGCCGACGCCCGTCAGCATCGCGAAGCAGACGATGAATGCGCCAAGGAAGATTGCCGACTGTCGACGTGATGTCATATCAAGCCCCAATTCCAAGCGCGTGTTTGGCTTTGGCGAGATAGGCTTTCCGAGAGGCCAATCCGTTCAATCCGCCATTGACGGCCTCGGTACACGCCACGATATTGTCGGCATCGGCATGAATGTTGATCTTGCGGATTTCCCAATAGAGCGCGGCGACAAGGCCAGCCGCCGGAAAGGATTCGGCAAGTTCTGGATGATCCACAAGATCAAGCCCGAGTTTCGCGCCGTAGAGCGCATAATTGGCCCGGCCCGTCAGTTCGATCATGCCGCGGCCTTTGTATTTCACGCCATCGCCAGGGTGGACGTTTCCGAGGTCGTGCCGCCCCTCATAGGCCCGCCCGCTGGCTTCCTCGACCATCGTGGTCAGGCCGGCGCTTTCCTCGCAGCATTGCGCGAGGAAATGGGCTTGGCGCAATGGCGTCGAAAGTTCGGCAAGCGAAATGATCTGCGGCATGGCCGCCGACGCCCCTTGCAAGATTGGCAAGTGACCCGTGCGGCAAACCGAGTGAAGAACCTGAAACCAATCCATGTCAGCCTTCCGTGCCTCTCATGAAACAACGTAATGTCTTGTCATCTCTGGTCGCGCCCTTTGGGTAGAACCAGGAAATAGCATCGCCCAATCGATTTGGCTCTGTCGCGACTTTTGATGGAGACGCGTGATAGGTCACTCCATCAACCACGATGTCGTAATGATCGCCGCGCCATTGGTAGTCCGAGACGTGAACGACCTCCGTTCCATCGCAGCAAACTTGCCCCTCGCCATTATGAACAGTACGAAACCATGCTTGGATTTCCGGCGAAGCATCGCCGTCATAGTCGGCATGAGCCAGCCACGGAACGACGATCACGACGGCGAAACATCCGACAAAGCAGCAAAACCGCCGCAACGCCCGGAAATGTTCGCCGCCGTTGTCCATCGCTATCCCCTCAAGGCAATTCGGTAGGTTCGATCAACTCGTCCCCACGGCGATCCTGAATTGTGACAACGCATCAACATGGCCTCGCTCGCCGCGCCTTCTCGGATGCACATCGCCATGTGCGCGACGCCGGCTCGAATGCCGCCGTCACAGGTCAAAGCCGCCGAACGAGAAACGCCGAACCGACCAGGATCAATGTTCTGGAAAACGCCAACCGCACGACCGTTTCGCGCATTGCATCGAAACCCGGATTCGATTTTTGCGATACGAAGCGCGGCATGTTCCCATCGCTGGCCAATTGTCGCCGCGACATACCGAGCTATCATCTGCGGGACAGCGCCGGACAGGCGCATTGGAGCGCCAACTGATTTGCGCGCATGAATTTCGCGTGAATTGGCCTGGCCAGACCAATATTCAGCTACATTTTGCGCGCAGGCTGGCGAAGCGAAACCAAACGCCAGCAAAACGAAAAACATCCGCTTATACATTATTTATTTCCCTTCGGCGGAACCGGGCTCTTGAGATCGGAAATCTGTTTTCGCAAATCCGCGATTTCTTTTGCCGCATCGCGTTTAGACCGCGCCAAATCAATTGCGGCCCCCGCGACCTGAGTATTGAGATTCGTTATCTGCGACTGCATGGCAGTCAGCGCCGCTTGATAGTCTTCAACTGTCAATTGCGGCTGTTGCGCCATTGCCGCGCCTAGAATCGCCACATAAGAGGCAACGCAAATTATGATCTTTCGCATTAGTCAGTCACCCATGCCGATCCATTGCAAATAACACCAGAGGTTACGGCTCCCCCGCTGGTGTAAGTCCCGTGGTAAGTTGGAGATGTGGCGTCGCTGACCGTGGCCTTCGATCCCTTCAAGCCAGAAACACATGAGGGCAACGCGGTTCCCGCCGCTGAATAAAGCGTACCAGCGACAAGATAGGACGCGCTGATCGGAGCCGCCGCGCTTTTCGCGGGATTTTGAATTGCAATTCCGCCCGAGGCGATTGGGCACATTTTTCCAACCATATACGATACTGGATCGCCGCCAAAAGACGTTCCGCCCGCGCCCGCGACGCCAAAGCATCCTTGTACGTCAACATCTACTTGATAGACGTCAGATGTATCCCAAGGCGTCACTTCGTTTTGAGTCTGTCCAATGAAAACATTATAATTTGAGGGACTTTCATTTCCAATTCCGAGAAAAGATGGCCCCGTTTGCGGCGAGGTTTGACTTGGCCCCGGTTGCCAGACGATGCGAGGTCCTTCCACGGTTCCGCTTGGAATAACATCGGCCAAAAACAATTGTCCAACGTACATTCCTTCGTCGATATTAGTGGCGGTTACGCTTTTTGCGGTGCCGATCATAAAGGGAAATGGATGACCGGGCGTCGCGTTAACGGGCGTCTGCAAACCTACAATTGCGTTTCCGGCGCTATCCATGAGAGTTATATCATTGACTTGGCAAAATGGACTGCACCCCGACGATGATGGAGTATGAAAACCTTGAACAATGAGACCCGGATAATAATAGTTAGTCCCGCCAATGTTAATTCCAGCGGTCTGAAGCCCGATAATTCCAGCGCCATTAGCCGTAGAGCCTGGCGTTGGAAGGGAAACCGAACTTCCAGCTTGAAATAAAATATCGCTTGTCGCACTTGTAACGCTACCAACTTGAAGTCCCGATGACGTATCATTTCCGCCATTTGGGAAATTTATTCTAGTTGCCGCCGTTAATGTCCCGAGTTTAATAACGCCATTGCTTAAAGTTGTTCCGGCGCTACCTTGAATATTTAGATAACCGTTTGAGTCGGTCCACAAAGTCGTGATTGCGTTCGATCCGTTATTGAACTCGATATTTCCAATCTTTCCCACCGCGCCTATTGAAAAGTCTGCTCCTACATCATCGCAAAAAGCAAAATAAAAAGTTGTTGATTCTTTAATGCCAATGCAATCAGAACCAGCGGAACCAGAGCCGCTAATATACAGGGGCGAGGTTCCCCATGTTATTTCATGACCAGCCGCAAGGCCAATGCCAAGGGAGCCGGACAGTCCCGAAGTTGTCCATGTCGCGCCATCAATAAGCGTTAGCGTTTGAGACCCTGCATTCCAAGTCAATAAATTTATTCCGGCCAAAACGCTGCTGTTGTTATATTGGAGTTGTGTGTTTGCACCACCAGCGCCAGCCGAACCGCTCGAATAGCAATTAGAACCGCTGCTCTTGTAAAGATTTCCGCTGCCATCCAAACATATGGAACTAGAAACCGTACCGCTCCCAAGCAAACCCGTCGCGATAACGTGTCCGGAGAATGTCGTGGTGCCGGAAAATGTATTGGCTCCCGTGAATGTTTGCACAGCGGCAAGTTGAGCAGCGCCCGTGATCCTGCTGTCATTTCCTTGCGCGGCGGTATTAGCCGTTGTCCCATAGATAAGCGCGCATGTTCCAGCCGACGTAATCACGCCGCCAGAAAGCCCGGTTCCGCAAGTTACGCTCGTGACCGATCCAATCCCAAACATGACAACTTGGTAATTGGTTCCGTCAGATAAAATCCATGCGGAATTTCCTGATTTAATTGTCAGGGAGGATTGACCTCCAATAGTGGCGCCGCCTTGCGGGGTTACGATAATTGTGCCTGTCCCGATCGAACTAAGCGTGGCGCTCCATTGTCCAAACGACGCATTCGCTGTCGGAGACGGCAGCGTAACGGCGATATTGGAAGATGAATTATTAAACGTGACAAGTTGGCAATTGTCAGAAGCCGCAAGCGTGTAGCTCGTACCTGTCTGTGCGTTAACATCGTTACATTGCGCCGTGATCTTTGCGCCATATACCGGGTCCGCGGTCCAGATTTGATTTCCCAATGAATCCGTCAAGACGACCTTATAGTTTCCCGAAAGGAAAATGTTGGGGAAAACACCCGCCGCGCTTGCTGTAACCGGGTTCGCATTTGGCGTGGATAGCAATGGGTCCGAATAGGTCGTCAGAGGCGTATTGGTGCCAGATGCGTAAAAGAATAGCTGCGCTCCGGGCAACGGAACGCCCGTCGAGTCAATAACCGTTTGATATGGAAGAACAAGCCTTGGCCCAAGCGGAACCGTTTGCGCTATTGACGTCGCCGCATTCGTGATCAAAAGTAATAGGGCCAGCAGAAACCACCGGACGCGCGATGTCGAACGGGTTAATGATTGCCGCGGTTGCCGCGACCAATGCGATGCTATGGCCTGTTTTAAGGTCACTGTCGGGTCTCCTGCGAAGATGCGGGATGAATTGTCAAAGGTGGCAAAGTGGAAGCCGGCGAAGCCGTCATGCCCGATCCGGCGAGCGCCCCGGCCCCAATGGCGGCGGGCCGCATTGCATTGATGCCTCCAGCAACACGATTGACCACCGGCGGATTGAACGCCCCATCAAGCGACTGTAGATGGTTCGCCAAATCCTCGGGGCTCATCATCAAGAGCTTTCCGACCTCGTTGCGGGTTTGCTCCGACATTTTTCCATCGACGCCATAGCCAAGCCTGCGAGCCGCGGACAGGATTCGCGCCCCGGCCCCGATCGTGTTGCCATGCGCCGCGTGGAGCCCGGCATAAATGCCGTCCATGACGGCGGCGCCCTTTTGATCCTGTTCCGCCGTCGTGTTGAGGATGTTCGATGTGATTGATCCGGTATCAGGGTTCATGCGAGCGCCGTTCTTGGCCATTTGCGCCTCGATTTTCATGCTATCGAGGAACTGCGTTGCCTTTTCCGGCCCGAGCGCGACCATGAGCTTTTGCCGAACAATCGGCTGATCAAAAATCGCGGGGCGAAGCCGCCCAACCTGTGTTTGGTCGAACAGTTTGTTCGCGATTCCGCCCTTGAAAGCCTGCAATTCAGCCGGGGAGAGATCGGCCACGCGGTCAGCCATTTGCGCGGCGGTGACGCCTGGCTTGAGGATAAAATTCTGGCCGTCCTGAAACGCCTTGTTCAGGGATAGATAATCGCCAGATCGATCCAGCGCCTCGCCATAACCGGGGATGGCGTCTTTCATGGCTCCGGTCAGATCGCGTCCGGCGACGCCGACATTGTAATTTCCACGAGAAATGGAATCCGGAATGGGTTTTCCGAAGGGGTCGCGCTCGACTTGGCCCGATACGTTTTTCTTGACCAAATCCCATGCCTCGGCGGTCGGCCGTGGCTGTTTGATGAATTGCCCCGTTCCCGGGTCTTTGGCCGTGAAGCCGAATCCCGCCGGGTCTTTTCCGGCGTTCAGGATGTCGTCATAGGCCTGTGCAAGGGCTTTCTGGACCACGGGCCGCTGGGAAATCGCCGCGAGATCCTTGCTCCAGACGCCGCCGGGCTTGGAAAGAGCCTGCTCGAATAAAGGGGCGGCCGCCTCGCGCCCGTTTTGCAACAGGGCGTCCATGTCGCCGCGCGCCGCCACCGGGTCGATCCCGGCCGCCGTTGCATAATCGCCAAGGATGCGATCGGGAGCCGCGGCCGCGCGCTCCTGAATTTGGGCGGACAAGAGGTCGGCCGTGGTCCCCGACCGGCGCCCCAAAGCCGCCAGCGCGCTCGTGCCATTCCGCCCGATTGCCTCGGCCCCGGTCAGTGGCTTGCCAGAAGCCGACTCGGCCACGGCCTTGATGTCAGCCGGCGCGCTTTCGCCCAAGAGGCCATAAACGTACTGCCCGGCGTCCCTGGTGGCGCTGGCGAGCGGGCTGGTCCAATCCTGCACCTTATTGGCCACGGCCCGCACAATCGGTTTAGAGACCGCCGCCAGGCCCCTCACGGCGAGATCGCCTGCCTTGCCGCCCACGCCGCCTAGAGCCGCGTCCATGGCCACGCCGCCCGGCGTGTCGCTATCCCCGAGCAAAGCGCCCGCCGCCATGCCGCCCGAGACCGGCCCCATGCCAACCAAGGGGAGCGTCGCGGCGACGTTGCCGGCAAATTCGCCTATCTTGCCGGGCACGACGCCGGCCTTGGCTTGATCTGCCACATACTGTTCATGACCCTGTTCGGCCGCGCCAGCCGAAGGCACCATTCCGAGGGCCGATCCGAGCGCGTTCAATGGCCTGGCAAGCCCAACGGAATTTGCAGCCCCCTCCAAGGCCAAGGCCGCCCGGTCAAACGGGTGCATGGCGCCTTTGAAAAACCCGAGCGTCTGGCTCGTTTGTGGGATAGCCGGGGCCACCACGGGAAAAGCATCCCAAGCGGTGGCGGGCGGGGCGGTCGCCGGCGCGACGACGGGGAAGGCGTCCCAATCGGTCATTCTGGCACCTGACGGATTGTGCCGCCCGCGTCGACGAACTGAGCGCCTGGCTTGATGGTCCCGGCGGCGATCGCCGCGTGAACTTCATCAGGGGTCGAAAATTTTGGCAAAGCCGCCGCGTTCGGCGCTGGCGTATTTTCCGCCGTTCCCGTTCCGGCGCCCTTCAATGCCCTGGCCTCGGGGCCGTTCGGGTCAAGCGTCGCCAGAGACTTGTTGATCCGGTCCATGGCCACCGGGATATTGATGCGCGCAATCGCCTTCGCCGCGGCTTCTGGCCCCAAGACGTTTTCGATATTCGCTTTGATCTGTGCGTATCGCTCTGGAATCAGGTTGCGCTCGGCGCGGACCATGCCCGCCATTTCCTGCGGGGTCGCGGTTCCGGGGTTCATGCTGGCCGATGAATTGAGGAATCGTTCACGTTCCGCGACGCCGCCGGGACCACCGCCATAAAACTTGGCGATTTCCTGCCCGTAATGCGCGGCGATGCCTTCGGCCTCGTTGATCTTTTCGGATTGGTCGCTGCTCAAAGCGCCAACCTTGTTCATCAAATGACCGATCGGCGTGATCCAGCCCGTGCGATTATGCAAATCCGCCAAAGCCTCGGAATATTCGGCCAAATGTCCGAGCGCCGTTCCGCCGAACGTGATCTGTCCCCCGATGGAAGCCGGAGCCGTTGTCTTTGCGAGTTCGACTTGCATCTGCCGGCGCTGGGGATAAAGCGTGTCATCCGCGAGTTCCGGTCGGCCAAGATCGCTTGCGACCTTTTGCGCCACCATCTTGGCCATGACGCCAATGCCCTGATTGCGCGAATTGCCGGTCGGAATGACTTCGCCATTCATGTAGGCGCGCGCCGCGTTCTGGACTTCTGTCGGGAATTGCGCGGCGTAATCCCATCCGGTGAGTTTCGGATCGATCTTCGCGGTGTCAAAATCGCCCATCGTTGGGGTTTTGACCGCGTTCATCGGCGCGTTGCCGAACTGTCGAACCATCGATTGCACATACTGGCCAGCCGTCATATTCGCGAGCGACGGATTGGCGTCGATCACGGCTTTGGGCAAAATATCCGACAGTTTCGAGCTTGATGGCGCATTCAAAATCGTCGTGGCGCCGCCCGATCCAAACCGATGCGCCAAGGCCAGCGAAGCGGACGTGACGGGAAGACCTTTATCTTCCAAATCCGAAGCATTTTGGCGCGCATATTCCTCGGTCATCTGCTTGGAAAGGACGGGATCGGCCCGCAACACGAGAAGTTGCTGATCGCTCATGCCCTTCGCCAAATCGGGGCGCGCCGACTTGATCGTGCTAAGCCATGTGGAGTTGATGAACTGCCCGTCGCCCGTCGCGCTCGACAGTGGATTTTTGGCCGCCGGATTGCCGGTGCCATTTTCAGCGTGATCCATCTTCGCCGCGAAATCCGCATACGGCGACGCATCCGCCGGGGCGCTTGGGCGGACGGTGACAGTCTCATTCGGGTTCTTCGGATTATAGGCGATCGAATGCTTTTGACCGAAGGCGTCGGTCGTTTCGGTCGTTTTCCAATCCGGCGGGGTCATCGCCTTCGCGGTGCCGGAGTATGGATCGACGCTATAGGCGACATCGCCGACTTTCTCGACATCGTTCTTGATCANCGGGTTCGGTCCGCCCGTCGCGCTGTTCGTCAATCGGCTTTGCAGATATTGCGACCTCTGCATGGCGTCATTGTAGAGCCGGACGACGTTCAATGGATTGTAGGGACCAGCCAATTGCGCCGCGTTCGGAATGCCCGCCGCCTGTAGCCGCTGGAGCGCCGCATTGTAGCTCGCTTCGTCCTTCACCGTGGACATGGCGGAAATGATGGCGTTGTTCTTTTGCAGGCTGGTGGACATTTGTTCGGGAGGCACGTTCTGGTACATGCGATCCATCATGTCGCCCGCCGGCGCGGCGCCGCCAGCGCCACCAGGAGCCGCCGCGCTCAATCCGCTCGCCGCCGTGCCGCCGCCACCCGCCGCGGGAGCCCCGCCGTAGGCGCTGAATAGCCTTTGCTGGAGCAAGGGTGTGTACCGCCCAATGAACTGCCCGGCCTCTGGAGCGCCTTTCTGCACGGCCTGGCGCATGGCCGAATCCCAGCTATCGGAATCCAGCGCATGGGCCACCGCGTTGGAAATAAGCTGATTGCGAAACTGGATATCCTGGCCCGAGTTTTGCCGTTGCAGCATTTGAAGCTGCGACTGGCCGCCCTCGATTTTTTGCGCGTTCGATAGAAGATCGGCCACGTTGAAATCTTGTGGCTGGTCCTTTACCTGGAGCGCAATTGTTTGATCGCCGGCCATGGGGCTTGGTTATCCTGTTGGCGGTAGTGAAGCGGGGGGAAGCGCGGACCCGCCCGGCGCCTCGCCACCACCGGCCGGAGGTCCAGCCATGGCGGACGTGAACGCCTGATCTGGCGAGACCATTGTGCCCGTGTCGCGGAACGCCTTATGCATCGCATTACCAGCGTCGAACGCCATATGCGGACGAAGTTTCGGCATGTGACGGGTCGCGCTCTTCGGCATTTTCGCGCCAGCCATCTTGGGGGATTTCATCTTAAACATTGGCGTTTTCCATTTCCGTTAGCCCGTATAGGCAAATCCGCCATAGCCGGCGCCGCCCAAGAGCGACGACAGTCCGCTGCCGCTACTCGATCCACCGTTCTGACTGAGCAGCGCCAAGAGAGATGCATTGTTGAGACCCGTCGAAATTCCGCCGTTGATGGCGTTGGCCGATCCGACGATGCCAGAAGCCGTGGCCTGCCCAGCCGCCAGTTGGCTTTGCGCGACGTTGGCGCCCGTCTGGACGCCCTGATTGCCAGCCGTCGCCGCCGCGTTTTCGCCAAGGCTGGAAAGCCCGCTGAGTTGCGTAATGTAGGGTTGCCAGCCGTTCTGTTGGGCGTAGCCTTGCCCGTACTGTTGAGCCGCCTTGAGTTGCCCACCCGATAGCAAGAGGCCCTGCGACGCGGCGCTTCGATCGAGCGCCTGCGTTCCCTGCTGGAGCCCGAATTGATAGCCGGGGTAATTGGTCAGCGCGGATGTCGCGTTCGCCGCGGTGGACGCCGTTGGCCCGGTTCCCGTCGATCCATTCGTCCCGATACCAAACAGCGAGGCGAGTTGCGACAGCGCGCTTTGCCCGACCTGATTGTAAGGGGCAAGATTGGCCTGCGTCTGATCGTAGATGCTGAGTTGGGTATTGGATGCATTTTGCGCGGCTTGCGCCTGCGTATTGGCCGCGGATTGAGCCGCGTTCGAGCCAATAACAGACGATGCGACGCCGCCCGCCGCGACCAGTCCGGCTCCGATCAGTGGAATCGAGATGCTAGGCATATTTCGCCTCGCCTAGCCAGAGTGAATAGGTTCGCTGTGTCTCGACCGCGCCGCGCCGGCGGAAAAAAGCCCCGAGCTTCCTTCCCCTGCCTTGCAACCGATGGTGTGGAAAAGCGTTCTGGACCTTGATCGCCCGCAGATCATCCAGAGACGCATCGAACAGTTTTTGTCCAAGACGAAGATGCGCGAATTTTGGCCGGACGAACCACGGCCCATGTTGCGCGATCAGCATTCCCGCGCTTTCCACGTCCCTGGTCACTTGCCACATGCAATAGCCGGCCAAAACGCCATCGACGCGGGCCGAAAATATCCGCAGGGTTCCGTTGGCGTTCGCCTCGCGCATCGTCGGTTCATCAAGCCGATACGGGCGATTGTTCGCCAGTTCCCCCTCGACCTCGCCAAAGTGTTCAGCAAAAAGCCCGTCAATTTCCGGCCAAAGCGTCGGCCATTTTTCCGGGCCGATCACGATTTCAGGTTGAACCAGCGCCGCTTCGCGCTTTAATCCTTCGATCCGGTCACGGTTTTCAGCCTGATATCGAAGTTCCTCGGCCACATCGACCTGAATATTGACGTTTGCCAATCCCTCCCACCATTCCCAATCGAAGGACGCATCAAGGCAATGCTCGAAAAGGGCTTGGCAGGATTCCAGCGTCTTTAATCCGTCGAACGTGAACGATTTGACGCCGGGGATGGATGCGACGTCATCCAGCATCGCGTCCCGCGCGGTCAGCATGTCCATCAATCCGGGCCCCTTGATCCCGAATTTTCCAAGGCTGGCGTAAATTTCGGCCACCGGGCGGCGAATGACGGCAATCCGCGTGTCTTTCGGCAAAGCCCGCAGGATCGCGCGCCAACCCGCCACGGCGCCCGTCTCTGCGGTCCCCGCATATTCTCCGGTCAAAAGCCCGGCGAACTCGGCAATCGAGCCGCATCGCGTGGCCAGGTCATGCCCGCATTTCCGGTCCCCATAGGACAGGAACGCCGATATCCATGCGGACCGCGACCTTGGAAGCGAGAATATGATGAAAGGCCTCGTCATTGCAGATTAGGTTTCCTCACGTCGACAATCACGCTGATCTGCGGGACCGGCCCAAGATTGGTGATCGAATGCAGATCGTGCGTGTTGAAATAGGTCAGGTTGCCGACAATTGGTCCCATGCTTTCGGCGCCGCTGAGCCATGCGCCACCCGTGCATGGAGATGCCAAAAGCCGGAACCGCTGATGCTTTTTGGCGTATTCGGAACGATCAACATTCCAGCCGATAAAGCCGCCGGGAGCGATCGATTCGACATAGACCCTACCAATCTGGAGATTGGCGGATGAAAGCTGGGGATTCTCGCGAATTGCGCTGGCGATATTGGCGACAAGGGCGCGGGCCGAAGGCCATTCGGCTATCAGGGGATAATCGACTTGCTCGACGTCGGAACCCCAATCGGAAAGTTCCACCGGAGCGCGAAGCAGGATTTGCTTGGAATGAGCGTCCACATCGACGAAATTGCGCCCATACTTGAGCGTCATCGTGGACAGAAACATCGTCGGATCGACGAACGCGAATGAAAACAGATTCATGATCTTGTTCCTTTTTCCTGAACATGGACGCGCGCCGTCGCGATGCGGGACGTTGCATCGACGGTTTTGCCTAGATTCCTGGGGGAACGGACTGGCACCCGGTTCCTCTTCACTTTTAGGAAGGGACGCGGTGCCTTCGTCCGTGGATATGACCTATCATATTTGGCGGAATCGTCAAAATTTCAGGTCTTGATAAGCCAGTTGATGGCCGCATAAGACGGCGTAATGTCGATCGGGGTTCCCGATCCACCGGATGCCACGGTTATCCCGGTCGTCGCCGTGTTGATGGTAATCCCGGTCGAAGCATTCCCGGTATTGGCCGCCGTCGATGTCCCGGCAGCCGACCCCGCCGTATTCGTGCTAGAGGGCGCCGACCCGCCCGAGTGATGATGCTGCGGATCGGTGATCCCATGCGCGTGTCCGGGGTCGGTCACGGTTAGATTGTAATTTGGAAGGTTCGCTTTTGATAATGTGAAGGAATTATTCCCCCCGGATGTTCCGATGGGATAGGCGACGTCCGCGCCAATCGGAAACCGCCCGGTAAGGTTTGGCACCCGGAATGTCCCGACGCCTCCCGTCCCCCAGGCAGATCCAATGGCGGCGAACAACGCCGGATAGGTCGTTGTCGGATAGGATGCTCCGTTACAGAATAGCCACCCGGTCGGCGCCACGGTCGCGGCGGTGGGTTTCAAGTCCCCAGGAACGGGAAGTTTTGCTCCCAGACCATCCGATCCATAAACACCGGCCCAAATTTGCTGGAAAAGATTGAGGCCAGCCGGAGTCAAAAGCCCGTTTTCGTCAACGATCTTTGACCAGGTGATTGGTGGAAGTACCGTTGATGCAACCGCCGGATTTGTCGGGCCTGCCACGGTTTACATCCCTATGCTGATGTCGGCGTGAGCCGAAATAATCACGCGCGGGACGGGATCTGTGATTGAGATCATGAACACGAACTGCCTGCCATTGCCCATCCTGAGCCATCGGAGCCGTTGCAAATAATCGCCGATCTTTCCCATTGATCGCCAGAATTGCAGCGTCTTGAATGATTGAGCCCCGTCAACAGACCACCCGAGCATGATTTGCGGGTCCGAGCCATATCCACTCGGGAGCCCAACGCCGGCCTGAATGTCTAGCTCGAACCGAGAAATGAACAACCGCTTTCGGTCTTGATGATAGGGGACGGAGTAGGCCAGACCTCGAATGGTGTTTCCCAATTCGGTGTAAACCGTCCAGTCCAATAGGTTGACATTCCCGTTGAATGCATCGCCATAATAGACGCCATTGAAAGCGCGGAAAGCCGTGCTTGCCCGCCACCTTCCTAGCGACTGATTTGTGTTATTCCACGATTCCCGCTCGTGCCATTTGTTCGTCGAGATATCGAACACAAGAGTCCGGTTTGATGCGTTCAATTGCAGGACGACAAATTTGTGTCCCTCAAGCGTATAAGTGAAACATGAGGCTTTCGTGATATCCGGGTCCTGATCAATGATGTGTTCGACAGGATGCGTGCTGACCCTGATCGGTATCGTCGATTGAAGACGATAAAATGTTTTGTCGCTTCCAAGAAAAAACACCGCGCCATCCTGGCGGATGATTGTCTGAGGCGACAAACACCCGTAGCTGATGCCCGCGCCCGTGTACCGCTGAAATGGAAAGTTCGCGCCACCGGCGTCATACCACAATTCAAGATGGGCTTGGCAAATGACGAATAGAAGCTGCAAGTTCTGGATCGTGCCGGTGACAAAATCAGGCTGCGATTCCGCCGACGCAAAATCGAGACCGTTGTACGTCGTTCCATCGTAAAGACCGGACAGAAAAAACTCATTTGTCCCAATCCGATCGAACACGAAATAACCATCAAAAAAGGTGATTGTGTTCGCGGGACCGACGCCCGCCGCTGTCCATGCGGCCGTGATATTCTGAAATCCGTAGGTTGCCGACGCAGGATTGGTATCAAGAACCCATCCTTGCTGGACATCGCCGCTGACAATGCCAAGCTGGAACCCATTATCCGACATGCTGACGATATCAGTCCCGGTAATTCCAGTTCCGACAATCGTTGAAATTCCGACTTGGTAATTTTGCCCGCCGGTGATTGCGCCAAGCGTCGCAATAGCTGTCCCCGACAGTGTAGCGACGGAAATCTGGAACCCCGATCCTCCCCCAAGTGGGGCGGAAAGAACATCGCCAATTTGGTAATTAGCGCCGCCCGATGTCAAAGAGACGTGAGTGACGACACCCGATGTGATCGTGATGTTGGCAAGCGCACCGCCGCCAAAACCACCCGTGAGGGGAACCCCGACATAGATTCCGCTCGACGCGAGGCTGAGTTGATAAAGGGTTTGCCCCGATACTACATAGGGCACGTCCTGCTTGACCCATGAACCGCGAATATCCCCGGAAATGCTCAACGCGGAAACGGGAATAGAGAACCCCGAGCCAGAACCGCCAAGGGACGAAGCGGCGGCGGAAAGCACATCCCCGACGATGTAATTTACGCCCGGCGCCGTGAGGACAACGACGGAAACAACGCCGCTCCCGTTAACTGTAATGTTGGCTTTAGCGCCCGTGCCAGAACCACCCGTGAGTGGGACATTATTGTAAGTGTTGAGCGTCGCGACTGGAACTCCGAATCCGGTCCCGGTCACTTCCGTATTTGTCACGGGGATTGAAAATCCCGAACCTGTTCCGCCAATTGTCGACGCGGCGGCCGACAATGTATCTCCGATAACGTAATTGTAGCCTGGAACTGAAAGAGCAACCGCGCTCACGACGCCGCCGCTGACGGTGATATTCGCCTTTGCCCCGGTTCCGCTTCCGCCCGTCAGAGGAACGCCGGTATAAACGCCATTCGTATAGGATGATCCATGCGTGATCGCGCCAAGAACCGTGATAAGCCCAGATCCACCAAGCGCGGCGGCGAGCGCCGAAAGACTATCGCCGACGAGATACCCCGTTCCCGGCGCCGTCAACGCAACGCTTGAAACGCCGCTGCTCGATCCAACAATGATTGTGCCTTGCGCCCCGGACCCAGCGCCACCCGTCAGAGGGACGCCGGTATATGTTCCAGCCGTGTAACCAGAGCCGGCTATGATTGTCCCCAGCGTCGCCACGCCGCTGCTGGATGGGACGTAACCCGATCCGCCAGTGATCGAGCCAAGAGCCGCAATGCCGCCGACAACGGCCGCCGTGTTGGCGAATGCCGACATGCCGGGCGCGGCGAACAATGGCGTTTGTGACTTTGCCCCACGATCCTGCTTTTCCGTGAATAGGTTCACGAGCCTTTGCGCGTTGAGCGGAAGGCTTCTTGACTCGGCGCTCTCAACGGCAAAAAGGATTTCCGGCATTACCGCGCCGCCTCATCATAACCCATGCCAAATTCAATCGGCTCGGACTCGCGATCATAACTCTGTATCAAAAGCAACTTGGACCCCGCCATTTGCTGGATCATCTGCCACCGAGGGGGAGGACAATCGAACTCTGGCGCCATTTCCATCGCCAAATTCCACATGAGGCCGTTAAGCCATTCTTGCGGAAGGTCGGCCGTATTGGCTGGCGTCGATAAGTCCATCAAGGGTCTATACCAGGTGAACCGCGCTCCAAAGTTGGCATTCTGCGGGTTTGGCCATGCGTAGAACTCGCCCGAGACAAGTTGCGGCGAATAAAAGAACTGTGTCGATATGCCGGGATCGAGCGGGTTTGGAAGGTTCATGTATTCCTTGCGTGACAGGACCGACATCGGCGTCAATCTTGGCCCGGCGCTTTGGCCGCCCTGATAGTAAATCTGGCGCGCGCTCGGAACCCTGAGAGGTCGAACGATCTTGGTTGCATAGGCGAACGCATTGTTTTGCGCGGATGCGCTCTGGCCCGCTGGTATGGCATTGGCGAGCGTGATAACATTTCCTGATGGAGCCCCGTTGACGGTCGTCCAGAACGCCACGCCGCTATCGAGGACCACGCCAAAATAATTTCCATTGGCGACCGCCACTCCATTGGCCGCAATCGTATTCGTGACCGTGATCGAGGTTGCTCCACCACTGACCGGATTGGCGACTTGCATTGGAACCCACGAATTGGCGTCGCAACAATTGTCTGGTCCGGTTCCGCCCGTTCCAGTCCCGCCAAGCAAATATCGATTCTGCCCGGCTTGAAAAAATAGAATGGCCTCTTCCTCGGTCCACACATGAATCCCGAGCGCCATCCATTCCTTCAAAAGGGCATTGCCCGCGAACAGCGCGTCATTGAACATCCCAGACGTCGGCGTTTCGTCTTCGGCAATCGCGCCGATCTTTCGATACATGGCCGTGATCATTTGCGTGATCGCTGGGTTGAATGCGCTCGTTCCGCTCGTGGCCATTACGGTAATCCCGGCTCAGGTGGAGGGCTCGCCTGATAAAGCGTGATCAGGTTTCCAGATGCCATCGAATATGGAAGCGGATTCGACAGTGTGAGGCTTGATCCGGACGGCGGCGCCGCAATCGTGGTGAAGAAAACTTGACCGCCATCCCGATCGGTCATGCACCCGACCTTCGCGCCCTGATAAAATCCGAAGATGGTTTGCACGGGGATGACCGTCTGCCCGATAATCGCCGCCGCCGTGGTTTGCACACTGATCGGCCCGACGAAGACGTTCTGACCTAATGGCCTGGCATCGGGAACCGATTGAATGTCAGGGACGCCCTTCACGAGGTCTTGAGGCTGGCGCGGCTCCCAAACCCGTTCGTCCACGATCAGGCCATTCCATTCTTTCCGCGTTCGCTCGGCGCGTTGCGGGAAGCCCGTTCGATCATCCGTTCGGTAAAATGAACCTGGCTTGTAATGTAATTTTCGGCCCATGTGACGCCCCGCGTTTATGAACTAGGCGTCAATCTGACTTGGCCAGCCGCGCCATTTCCCGCGACGCCAGTAAAATATGCGCCGCCACCGGCGCCGCCTGGTTGCGTACCATTGCCACCGGGACCAAGATGCACACCATTTCCTCCGGCGCCTCCGTCAGGCGTTCCTCCGGCGCCGCCGGGGCCGACTGTTCCATTGCTCCCCTGACCGTTTCCGCCATTGCCCCCGGAACCAGCGCCACCGCCGCCTCCAGAGCCAGGTGTGCCGGTTCCGCCACCAGCCGGAGCAGTTCCCCCGCTATAAAGCGTCGTGCCAATGGTCCCTGCTCCGGCTGTTCCAGATGTAGAACCAGCCGACGCGCCACCGCCGCTTGCCGAGGCCCCGGTTGAAGATGAAACGGGAGTGGAATTAGCAGCGGAATTGACCCAAGACGGATTTCCGGCCGCCCCATTTCCCGCCGCGCCCGCAACGGATGCCGCCACGCTATAATAAACAGTTGATCCAGCGGATACGGATATGAGGCTCAAGGCATATCCGCCACCGGCGCCGCCCGGCGCGGAACTAGACGAAGGCCCGCTTCCGGGCGCGCCGCCACCCCATGCCTCGACGGTTAAGTGACCGCAATTGCTTGGTTGTGTGTAAGTCCCCGCCCCCGCCGCCGTGACTGTCGTTATGGTCCCAGAGCATGAACCACCACCGCTTGAATCAATCGCCCCGCGTCCCGATAAAACCCCAGGAGGGAAACCATTTGTAATGTTTTGAGCGAACGCCGCGCTGATTAACAGCGGCCAAATAAGCGCGATTGAAGCGCGGCGCATTAGGTGAATTTCCCGACACAAACCGCGGACAGGTTTGCCCCCGTCGTTACCTTCCATGCGCCGCTCACACTGACCGATCCAACGGGAAGAGCGAAGGGAACAAGGTTCGATATGCTTGACGATCCACCAGGGAAGGCCACCACGGTCGTCGCATTGTCAATAATAGTGACGACACCGGGAGAGGTTGATGTCGGGATCACCAAACAGAATGAAAGATAATCGCCCACCGCGCCGCCGCTGCCCCCGGTAAGCGCCTGCGTGGTCTGCGAAGCCGCCACGGTGTTATAAGTGGCCCCGGATGAAGGAGCGACCGAACTCGTATTGATCGATCCGTTGGAATTGACCTTGAGCTGGTTTGCGGGCGTCGTGGTGTCCGCGATGAAAACCGTCCCAAGATAATTGGTCTGCGCGGCCAAGGCGACAAGGCTCGCGCCAAGAATGGCGGCGAAGGAAGCAATCGCGAGGGTCTTGAGATTGTTTCTCATGACTGCGGAATCCCCTTCGTGCCCCGAAGATAGACCGTGTACCCAGAGTTCGGCATTTGGCCGAGCGTGGTGAACTTGATCTTGCCGGTCGCGCCCGCCAGAAGCGCGCCGGTTCCGTCAACCGCCGCCAGACCGCCAAATTGACGAAAGTGCATCTTGCCAAATCCACCGAGGACAACCGCGTTTTTCGACGTGGATGCATCCCAGATGATTTCAAGCGCCATGCCCTTGATGTCGTACTCGATCTCGGTGATCTTGATGTTGTTCAGGGGATAGAAGTTTTGACCGTAAAGGAAGACGCCCAACGGGCCGGCCGATGAGCCATCCACCTTGACGACGTTCGTTTCGCCCGTGCCGTCGCTCAGATTCGTAAAGACGTAGCCCCAATTTCGGCGCCCGTTCGCTACTAGCTGGCTCGTGACCGCGTCTGCCATGATTCATCCCCTCGCCCGAGGGCAATCTTAAACCTGAGGCTGACCGAAAAGCCCGGTCGTCGGATTCGTAACCAGAGACCCAAGCGTCGGGCTGATCTGCATGATCAGACGCTTGGTTCCGTCCGAAGCCGACTGCGTTGCGTAGGTTCCGCGAACATCGCCCGTGGTCTTTGTCGCCGGAGACGTCGTGTCCGCCGCCGTAAACCCGGTGTTCGCCGTGATGAAGGCACTATTCCAGTTGATCGACACGTCGCCAAAATAGCTGGCGAGAACGCCAAACCCGAAGATGTCGGCGGTTCCGACCGAATAGTTGTGCGCGTCATTGAACTGCGGGACAACCGATGTGACCGCCTTGAACGTCTTGGTCGTATTGACCGTGTTCGCGCCAGCGGCAACCGTGACGGTCTGCGACATCGGATAACCGTAGACATCGTAGCCAGAAACGAGGAAGGCGCCGCCAGCGCCGCCGGAAACGCCGGTAATCGACACGCCGCGACCGACATAGGTGCCACGGTTATAAAAGCCGCTCTGGAAGTTGCCATTGGCCCCAAACACATGAAGCGAAGGCAGCCCATCGATCACAACGCCGGCGGTCAGGTTGAGACCCGTTGGCATGAAGAACGCCGGAGCCGTCGTGGAAAGAACGGTGATCCCCGAACCGCTGGAGCTAACCAGCGTCATCGGGGTTCCGCTCGTGACGTTGGCGAGCGCCGCGATGTTGGCGGTCGCGATGGCGCTCGGAACGTAGTTGGCGACAATCGGGTCGGCGCCGCCATACCAGCCGACAATGCCAGGCTGCGTGGACGAAGAGCCCCGCGCGTTATACGCCATCCGGTGATCCTGGAGGCCGCTGGCGAGGAAATCGAGGCTCGGGGCCGCGTTAAGCGGAACCCCGATGTTACTGACGTTGCTGGATCGTCCCAGCGCGCGATGAAGCGGAGCAAAGATTGTCGATACGGCGCCCATGATGGCTTATCCTTTTCGCTACGCCCCATCGCTCAATGCGCGGGCGGACCCTTTAAGTCGAAACCGCCGATGGGCGATTACTTCTTGGCGTGTTCCCGGCGCATCGGAGCCTTGCGCTTCGGCTCTTCCTTGCGCTTGGACTCTTCCTTCTTGGCGCCGTGATGATGATGCACATGCACATGCACATGAGCCTCGGACATCTTGCCTTCGGCCTTTTTCTCGTGGGGTTTGCGAGCCATGTTAATTTCTCCGAACTATGATGCTGGCGACGATCAGACGCCGGGGGTTCCGTAAATCTGACGGAAATCGGTGCAGCCGCATGAGAAACGCATATACTGCGCGGCTTTCGCGTTTTTCGTGTCAAACTCGTTGTCGGTATCGAACATCGGCTTATCGCGCCACAGGAAGCGCAAACCATACGGCGCGTTCGTGCGGATAAACCAGGCGGTGGCCGACAGGAAATAGTGGTTGACCACGATTCCCTTGGGGAACATGCCCGTCGCCTTGATGACGTTGATGGCGTTGGTCGACGTATCATTCTGGAGGATCGAGTGAATGATCCGGTTGGCGTCGAACCAATTGGCGGGGGAGATCGCGAGGGACTGCGGAACAAGGCTGATCTTGTTGCCGCGATAATCGGTCGCCTGCATGATCTGGATCGAAAGGTCTTCGATCGCCACTTCGGACAGGTCCGCCGAAGTCGTCAGGAGGTTCGACTGATTGCCGACCAGCGAGGGATGCGAGGCGGAAATCATCGCCGCGCCGTCGCCGATGGGATAGCTCGAATTGAACGCCTGGTTAAAGACGTTCGCCGCGATAATCTCTTCGGTCTGGCGCCCAGCGAAGGCCAGCATCGCCGCGCGGCGCTTCGAGACGACCTCGTAAAGGTTGTCCCGCAGTTCCTCGAAGGTGACGATATAGCCGCCGGCATACGCGATGTGCGTGTACCGGGTGATCGAGCCCTGGACTTCGGTATCGTAGTTGAGGGCCGCGCCCTGGTCCTTTTCGCGCAACACGCCGAACGCCGAAATCTCGACATCCTCTTCGTAGGCCTTGTCCGACGTTTCGATGTCGAACAGTTCCGGATATTCCTGCTGATGCTCGGCATACTGCCGACCCCACCAGGTCTTGACGCCGGGCCAAAGTGCTTTTGGATGTGCGCCAGTTGTAATTACGCCGCCAAGGGTAGCCATGTTGAGTTCTCCTTAAATGGCGGCTCAGAGGCCGGCGGTGCCCTGCTGCAAGGCGGAAAGGTTGAGCATGACGTTCCATCGGGCATAGTTGCCCAAGGCATTGTCAGGCCCGCGGGTGAGGCCAAGAATCTTGACCTGATAGGTGGCGTTGCCCGAGCCGGCCGAGGAGCTTTGAAGCTGCCAGCTTGAGAACCCGGTGACGGTCGAACCGCCCGAGCCGGCCACCAGATTGGCGTTGGCGTAACCGGAGTTCGCCGCCGTGATGGAGCCGCCGCTCGAGTCTTCCTGAATGGAATACATCACGTCCGGGTCGTCGCAGACGAAGCCGTAGCCCGCCACGCCGCCGGTGCTGTAGATGTTGGAAGACTGGAGCAGGGTCACGCCGGAGCCGGCGGGGCCGTTCGACGGGCCGAGGAAGCTGCCGCCGATGATGTGGGTCGCGCCGGCCGTCGCGATGCCCCATGAGGGAACGCCGAAGGCATCCGCGCCACCGAGCGGGACCAGGGGGTCGCCGCGGAAAATGTTGCTCTGTCCGGAAGGGATATAAACGAGCTTGCCCTGGCCAGACCAGGCAGTCCCGTTGAGGTTCAAGGGCAGAAGCCCGAAGGGCGCGTTTGCGTTCGCCATGGCGAAAAATCTCCAAAGAGGTCAGACGAATAGAGAGGCGCGCGAAGCGCGGCCATCATCCTGCCTGAACTACCTTGGATGCCTTGGACGAAGGAAAAGCCTGGAGGCCCTATCCCTTGACGACCTGGAGCGGTCCCGCGCCAGTCGACTCGTTCGGATCGTAGAACTTGCCTTTATCCGAGGCCTTCGCCTCTCCCGCTTTTGCCTGAAACGGGTTCTTCTTGATCGAATCAATCTTCGACTGCGCGACTTCATGACGATCGTTCATCATGTCATCCCAGAAGACCTTGGGGATTTCCATCGCGTAGGCGTAAAGCGCCCCGTTATCCCGTCCGGTTCCGACAACCCGCTTCTGCGGCTTGCCGTCTCTGGGGTTCATGATATGAGACCAGCCCGACGCTGATGCCTCGTCGATGCGGCCCGCCGTATCATTGAACCAGTGTCGATGATAACCGGGTCGCGTCGGTAGCGCAAGTTTTTGAGACATTGCGCCAAACGGTTGCCGGATTTGCCTGATGCGAGCTATCGCCTGTTCAAGGGTTTCCCCCTCGGTTTGTGCGGCGCCGGCCGGCAGGGAAGCGTCCGCCGTCACGGCCTTGTCAACCTCGATTGCATCGGCCACCGGGCTGAATTTGGGCTTTGGGGCGACAGGCTCTTTCTGGACATCGGATGCGCCGGCCGCATCATAAAATGGCTGAGCCGCGAGGCCAGACTTGGGAGGCCGACCGGGGCCGCGCTTGGCCGAATCCGTCGCGAGATTTGATTCTTCGGTCATGTCACGCCTTCCTCTTCTGGATGTTCAAGACATCATTGTGTGGATCGGCGTAAATCGACATGTATTCCGCCTCGGTATAGTCGGGAAGCTGGCGCTTCATCCGATTAAAGGCTTCACGAGCCTCGGCCCGTTCCGCCGGGTCCGCGATCGATGCGATCGTGGTGGCCGGGCCATTGCCGCGCTGGGTCTCGCCGCCAACAGTCGGGGAGGCGACCGCCGCCGCGCGCCGCGCGGGCCGCTGTTGGGGTTCCGCCGTCCGGGGTTTAGGCTGGGGCTGGACGCCGAACCGATCGGGATAGGCGTCAACGATTCGCTGCTTTGCTTCGGCCAATTGCGCGCCCTCGTCCGAGATTTCCGCTTCCTGGATGACGTCAATATGGGCGTCGATCATTTTCCGGGTCAGGAAATTGTCCTTATACATCCATGGATTTTGATCGATGAAGGATTGTGTCGCCGGCGAAATTTGCGGCTTGGCCGGTTCGTCGGGCTTTTGGGTGACCGGGGCGACTGGCTCGGGCCGCGACCCCTGCAAGGCCTCGGCCTGCTCGACAAGCTGGTCATAGGCGATGGTGTCGCCTGCTTCGACTGCCTTGCGCTGGTTGGCCTTGATTTCCGCCATGGCCCGGTCATAGCCGCGCTGGTCCGCCGTCAATGACCGCTGGCGCTGCTCCTTGATGATTTGAAGCTGCTCTTCGGCCGTCACCCGCAGTCCGCTAATTTCGCTTTCGAGCTTGCCGACCCGCTCAGTCAGCCTGCGGTTCTGGTCCCGCACGATGGGCAGAATGTTTTCGCCCCGCTCGATGAAATCCTTGGCCGGCTGCCAGCGCCCCGGAGGGCCGCGATATTCGGACAGGGGCTTCCACCCCATTTCGCGGGCGCGGGCCTCAAAGGCCGCGTTTTCATCCGCGCCGTCATCGCCCGGCAAATTGTCGTTTGGGTCATCCGGAAGATCATCGTCGCCCGGAATGCTGCTCTGGATTGCCGTGCCTGCCATGACTTATCCCCAGGTTTATTTTAGATGCCAGCCCCGAATGACGCCGACGCGGACACCAAGGTCGGCTTGATCGGCTCTGATTCGTAGGTCGCGCCGATGCTGGAATAATCCATGATCCGATAGGTCTTGTGGTCGCGACCCCGGACCTGTTTTCCCGCGTATTTCTCAATATAGACGCGATCACCCGCCTTCGGTTTTTCACCGATCCAAGCAGTCATGTCCTCATTGAGTAGAAAAGCGCCGGGCGATACAGCGACTAAAACGCCGCTTTCCGCCGCCATGCTCATTCTTTCAATAAGTTCCTCGGGAAGTGAAATCCCGCCAGAACTCTTGGACGAACATTCGTCCATCAAAACTAGGACCGTCTTGCCGACAACGCGAATACCGCTCGTATCTACACCCGACCACTGTGCAGGGACATATTCAGCCTGCATTCCTTTAAGCAGCTTCGGTTCCATGATTGTCTTCCGTGTCTTGTTTACTGTAGAAATTCTGGATAACACCTAAACTCAAATTGTGCAATTCTCTGAGGGTCAGGATGCGCCCTCGGATCACGTCGGATTGCGGCGCCAGGTGCCCCGCCTCCAGCAAGTCCGCCGCCGCCGTCCGGAATGCCTCGGCCTGATCGTTCAGGTATTGAAGATAGGCCGCCGTGATCGGATTGTGCCGCCACTGATGGTAGGCCTGCTCGGACAGGTCGAGCAAAAGCAATTCATGGGGTGATCGTGTCGGATTCAGGATCATTACATCGCCCCGTTAGGGGATACCGGCGGCAATGCGCTGGGTAGAGGCGACGGCCCGTTTGATGGCATCGGTGGAAGACCGGGCCCGCCGCCGCCCGGCGCGGGTGGTGGAGGCAATGTCGGCGCGGGCGCCGGGGCTATTGGCAATTGCGGGAACGGCGCGCTTGCGCCACTTGGCCCCGGCGTTCCAACATTGGCCCCGAGGTCGGATATATCCTGCCGGTTATGCACCGCCGCGCCGGTCAGGCCGGCCGCCCGGTGCTTGCCTTCCACGTCCGCCGCCTTGACCATCGTATTGGTGGCCTCGATGTGCATTTCCATGATGCGAAGCTGGGCGTTGATCCAGTCCATCTGGGGACCGTTGGCCTTCGCCGCGGTCATGGCCATGTTCAGATAGGCTTGCGAATTGTCTTTCAATTCCGCCGCCCGGAGCCGACCAAGTTCGGCCATGGCGTGTTCGGTCGCCATTTCCTCGAGCTGCGCGGCTTTCGGGTTCGGCGGGGCGAAAATGTCCTCGACCCGATCAATGCTCGCCGCGTCAAAGAGCCGGGTGTAAATCTCTTTCTGGTTGATCAGCGGGTCGCCCTTGAACCCGAGCAGGATTTGCGCCCTGGCGAGCTTCTGCATGTCCGTGATCATCGTCGGATCGGCGATCGGGTCGACGCCGCCGCCAAGCCGGTAATCATCGGGCTCGATCTCGCGCCATTCGTCGCCGACTTGATACCGATGGGCATCCTTGATGTGGATGCGATTCAGGCGGTAGATTTTATTAAACTCGGATTTCAGCGCCCGGTAAATTCTCTTGTGGATAGCGGTGTAAACCGTCAATCCTTGCTCGATCAGGGCCAGAACCGTTGTCGGCGAGGCGTTCGACTTGGCCGCGTCACCGGCGAGGATTTCCATCGTCGACGCGACTTCCTTGCCAGAACTCATCAGCATCCCGAGAAGCTGAAAGAGGACCGGCGAAGGCCCCTGAAATGGCATCGGGAACACGGCGTCGCGGATGGCCTGGCCCTTAGACCCAACCCGGACGTATTTGCCGACCTGGAAGGCCACCGGGCCAGAACTGATCGAAAGCTGATCGGAGACGAATCCACCGCCAGCATTCTGTAAATGGCCGGCGTCGAACATCTGGTTCAAGGTGGTGTTGATCGCCTCGTTGAGAGGTCGGAGCAAATGCCCAAAGCCCACGGGATAGGAACCGCCATCCGGGTTCGGCAGGAACGGAATCAGCGTGTAATGCTCAACCGGGCTGATTTTTGTGATTTCTTCCTCGTCGCGGATGTCCTTGTCGTCATCCACGGCGCCATCATCGTCCTCGTCGACATCCGGCCCCTTGGCGACCTGAATGCCTTCCTCGTCATAGCGAGCGACGATCCGGACCACCTTGCCAGATCGCTTGTGGACCGTGACTACGTAGGGCTCGGGATAGCCGTCATCATCCAGATCATAGCGCCGGTGCTGTTCGAGAAAGACATGCGGCGCGTCCTCGTCCCCCGATTGCGCCATTTCTGGATTGGTCTCATCGCTCCCGCCCGGCCCGTAGGACAGGGGAAGGAAGACTTCGGCCCGCTCGTATTCCTCGATCTGGTGAGGGTAAAGCGTCAGGATTTCCGTAACCCGTGGCGCGTCCTCAAAACTTGGCGCGTGGTAATTCCAGACCAAATTCTTCAAGGGAACCAAAAGCGAGCGGTTGCGTTCCTCGATCGGATCACGGTAAGTCTTGCGACACGCCCCGCCGACGATCGGGATTTGCATCAGCATACTATCGGTCTGTGGCTCCCACTCCTTCATTTCCTCAAGAAGCTGCCAACTCATATGCTCGCCGATGCGATCGGCCCGCTTGCGCTTGTCGCCCGGCGCGCTGAGCCAGATCGGTGTCCCGTCCGGATGGATTTTGGGCTTGCCGTTCGGCTTGCCGTCTTCGGTCGCCGGTGTGCCCTTGTCGGTTCCCCAGACGACGCCCTTGACCACGTTGCGGTTCTGGATAATCGCCGGATAGGTCCGCGCATTGAACTGGATCGCTGCTTGAGTAATCAATGGATAAATAATATTACTCGCCTTCGGCCATGGATATTGCTTTTCCTCGGCATCTTGCGTGGCGAATTTCATGGCCTTTTCGGCCTTGTCCTTCCAATCGGAACGGGAATTTTCGTCAATATCGAACTCGAAAATCACGAGTTGCCCGAGCTTGTCCAGCACGCCCGGGGAATAATTCTCGGCAAGGTTTACCTGGTCGATCTGCCCGACAAGAAATTCCTTGACGGGGATGTCCTTCGACCGACCATAGGAGCCATCATCCCGCGGCTTTGTTTCTTCCACCGGCTCGATATCGTTGGCGGGCTCGGGGCCAAAGTTTGGCGACGCGCTCGGCGCCGCCAGCGGTGCTTCGAGTGATGACGTGAAGGCCACGGGATTTCCCTTGCCAAAATAGATGGATCAACGCGGCACTCTTGAAAATAGTTGTACCCGAATATGGCTAAACCCGCAAAAAAACGGGGCATGTCTTTACTGAAATACGCCGGTCTTGTGCGCGCCGCCGACCTTTATGCGGCAATCGGTGTAGTCTTTCGTTCCCGGCTCAAGTCCATAGGATCGGCATTGCTTATCGTCCGCGCCCGCGAACCTGTCGGGGTCATCATAGCCAGCCGTTCCCGGCAGGCAGTCCGCGTGATGAAATCCAATCGAGCAATCAATGGGATGATTGGCGCATCCAGATAGAATAGACGAAACAACTAACGCAACGATGACTGTCTTTCTCATTAGCTACTCTCCCGAATTTTCTTTCCCGCGTGGTTGCTCTTGATTTTATCATTGAAATACTTCCCCGGCGACGCCGCGCCGACGAAGGCAAAATGCTTGTCCGCCGGCACGTCCTCGTATTGATGCACGGCGCCATTCTTGAACTGGACGGTCAGGGCGCGCGTGTTCGGGTCATAGTGCGACCCGGAAAACATCGAGGACGTCATGGGCTCCATGTCCGGTACTTTCCCGCTCATTGGCAAACCTCCATGGCTCGATGGCTGATGTCAATCCATTCGCGGGTGGTGCGCCAGCGAAGCTGATTCGCCGCCCGCCTCGCCCAATATTCCGGGGTTTCCTCGGCAATGACGCAGAGGTCATAGTGCTCGGGCGGAACGAATAGCCGATTGGTGTCCTCGAACCGTCCCCGATCGATCCGATTGACCCAGATGGTGAATGCCTCGCCAAAGGCCGCGCGGGTCTCCGGCGTTGGGCAAATGAAGTCCGCGATCGCCGTCCCGCCAGCTTCCACGACCTGATCGCAGAGCCATGCCATGCGCTTGGCGTGTTCGATCCGGTCAGCGTGACTAAACCCAAGGTCTTTCGAGATATTGGCGCGCACCGTGTCCGCGTTGAACACCACGGCATGGATGTGCGGGGCCAGCGCCTTCGCCAGTGTCGTCTTGCCAGCGCCAGGCAATCCGCAAATCAGGATTTTGCGCTGCTTCACGCGGCGCGCTCCATGGCTTGAGGATGATCCGGCCCGTATTTCCGCCGGCAGACTTCCTGGACCCGGAGCGGGATGACTTCGGCCAAAAGCTCCATCAGCGCCGATTGATCGCCCACGGCCTCCAGCAATTCGGAATAGTGAAGCGCCGATATGTGAACTTGCGCCTCGCGGATAAAGACGCGGCTCGCGAGCGGCAGCGCATCATAAACCCGGATGTCCGCCGCCTGGTTGCGCGGGGCGAAGAAGATCGACCGGACTCGCTCGGGGCCAAGCGTTCGCGCGACCTGTTCGACGGTGCGCGCGGCTCGCTGGTAGTTAGCTGGATCACGGCCCCGGAGCCTGGCCACGCGGGCAATATCGCCCTCTAGGTCGGACATGGATCAATACCCCGTCACGCTTGATCGGCCTTGGTCGCTGCCCTCGTAGCCCGTCATCGGCCAATCCTCGTCGTATTCCGGCGATGATCCCCGCGTCAGGGCCGGCGCGAACAGCATGGCGCCTGCGTATTCCATCGCGTTCATGATGTGCGACAATGGCCCCTTGTCGGGCTTGAGCGCATATCTCTCCGGGCCGGCGACCTGAATGCGCCGCAGATTGTAGCCGCCCAAAAACCCCTTGCGGATGGTCGTGCACCGGGGATGCAAAACAAACTGCGGCTCGCCTCCAGTCAAGGTCCGCAAAGGCTTCCTCACGCTTTCCATGCGGAGCCCTGGGTCTTGAATGCTCGGCTCCATCATGATGCCCTTGGTCTCGGCGATGTCGAAGCACGTTTTCTTGTCGGTCTGGGCTCGCTGGTTGCCGGCGGGGTCCGCGTAGTCCTCGAACTGCGCTTGGCCCCTGAACGAGCGCCGGCAATGCTCCAGCACGTCATCCGAGAATTGATCGAAGCCCATGCTGGTGGATGTCATCTCATCGAACACGAGCCAACGGCCGTCCGGCAATAGCTGCGAGAAGCAACAGGCCGGCGTGAGGCCAAAATCCCAGCTTCTAATGATCGGGCTCCCCGGAACGGGATCGACCGAAACGCGGTGCATCTGGTCGCTGTATTCGGGATAGACCGGCTTGCCGTCGACGACAAAGCCATATTCCCCAAGGATATAGACCTTGATCCATTCGGGCTTCTTGCCCTCCTTGAGCAAGTGATAATAGTTCGGATTGGTCAGGTTCGGGATGTTTTCGGCTTCCTCGGAAAGACCCGAAGGTTGCACGAATTGTTCGGCGAACCACGCCGGGTGCTGCTTTTCCTCAAAGAACCGGAACCAGTCGGAATCCTGATCGGGCGGGTTTGTGTCCATGAACAGCCCGGCCCATGTGCATCCGCCCATGGCCTTTGACGGATATTGCTCGATACGGCCCTGCACCGCGTCGACGATCGCCCAAGGGATTTCCCGCGCCTCGTTGATCCATGCGCCCGTCACTTCAAGGGACAGTAGATTTGAAACATCCTCGGGCCGATCCAGCGCCCGGAACATGATCTCGAACTCGACGCCCTCAAATCCCTTGACGACATACCGATGTTCGCTTGAGTAATACCGCCCGAAATGATGTGGAGGAAGCCACATCATGACCGTTTTAATAGTCGTATCATTCAATTCGCGGTAGGTATTTCTAATAACAAGCCATCGCGTTCGCCTTATTCCATCGGTTCCCGGCTTTTGCGCCAAGGCTCGACGGATGATTTCTATAACACATCCGGAGCTTTTACCTGATCGAAACGGCCCGCGAAGCCCGCGCACACGCGCGTTGCTTGCCGCGAATTTTTTGATCGTCGGAACATCCTTGTATGAATACTTGATGTCCACGGATCATCCTTCCCCCATGGTCCTGAAATCGTCTTTCTTCTTCCACAGCGAGCATCCGGGGCGATCTTCGCGCACACGCGGAACGAAAGCCTCGATCTGGAGGCCGGGGCGCCCCAGCACGTCAGGCGGCGACATGCCGATGATGTGAACCGTTGGCGGGACGCCGAAGCAATCAGCCATTCCCGACTTGAAAGACTGCGCGAATGAACACGTCCCGCACTTGGGAAGCGTGACGGAAATAAGCTGCATTGACATGAAAGTTATCCACAGGTTTATGTTTTCTTGTGCCGCATGACGCTGGCGTGGCTCAACAAACTGCGATGTCCGAGCCTGGCCAATTCCATCGCCTGCCAGGCGGACTGGCGAAGCTGCTCTTTCTTCTGGGCAAGCGTTGTCCCGTTGCCGGACTTGCTCAACCCTAACTCAACGTCCATCGGGCCGGTCGGAACGACGTCAAGCTGCGCGGACCACCTGAAATAGCCAGGCTGTTCCTCGATCGTCGGGGCGAAGTCGGCGGGCATGGGCCTGAGCCGTTCCGCGACGTGATCGGGAAGAATGCGGCTCATTCGGTCACAGGGCGGTCATGCGCGAAATGATGCTCGGCCCCGATACCGGGAAACTTGGCGTGAACCTTCCGGCGGACTTCGGCCTTTTCCTCGGCGTCGCCGTGCTGCGCGACCCGCGCCAGCGCGTTTCTGGCGTGGTTCTTATCCTCGATGGGGTATCGTCGGCCCGGCAACGCAAAATCACCGCCGGGAAGGCTGTTGCGCCTTTTCGTGGTCAGCCTAGCCATGTTGAGCCTCTATGATTTGGAGTTTTCCCGAGCCGCCAACCGCTGGCGTAGCTCGCTGATCTGTTGGGCTTGCTTGCCGACCTGAGACCCGATGCCCTGCATCATGCTCCGCTGCATTCGGCTTTGGTCAAAGCCCTGCTGGATCTGTTCGTTCCGTTGAGCCACCATGCCGGCCTCGTCCTGCCCCTCGCTTTGCCCCGAGGGGAAAGCATATTCCGACTGCGGATCGGGAGGCGGGAAAGCGCCGTCAGCCATTTGTTACCGGCCTTGAAAATGCAAATTGTTCTGGACCCAGCTTGCTTTGGGTCAAAGGCAATCCACGAAATGCCGGGGAATCAATGTGCATCCCCTGCTTCTGCATTTGCTGTTTGATGGCCGCCAGATCGTCGTCGCCCTCGGCGTTACGGATCAGTTCGTTAAGATGATCCTTATCCCGAATGGTAGGAACTTCATTGTCAGCCATGGGAAGCCCCTATTCGCAGAGCGGGCGCTTGTGAGCAAAACGATGAGGCTCGCGCGATTCGGCGCTGGCGCCCCGCTCGGGCTTGCCGCGATACTTGGATTCTTCCTGCTCAAGATCGCCGTCCGCGCCGCTGGTCGAGAATGAACCCTTCTCGATCCCGTTGCGGCCCTCTTCGGCCTCGGAGGTCTCTTTGCGCTTTGCCATGGCAAAATCCCCTCAGTGTGGCGGCGGCGCGGGGTCACTGGAGAACCGCCGCGCCGCCCTTGGATCGGGTGGAAGGTCAGCCGGGGGAGACTAGACCTTGCCTTCCCGATCGAAATGATCGTTATGCGGGCCATGGCGGGGCGCGGCCTGCGAGGGCAGATGGCCCTTGGTGTGGTGGATGGCCGGGCCAGTGGCGCGCTCGTGGTCCTTCATGGTCTCGCGCTCGCCCGTCCGCATGGCCATGTCCGGGTGTTCGGCGCCGCCATTGACCCGTTCAAACGATTCGGCCCCAAAGCTGCCGCTGTCCATCTTGCCGGAGGCCATCGCCTTGCGCGGGCTCATGCCATGCTCGCCGGCCATGCCGCGATGCTCGTGCCTGGCCTTTTCGTGCTTTGCCATTGGTTTGCCCTTTCGATTGAACCCCAGCCTTCCGGCGTCGATCTTTCAATTCAACGCGGTTAACCTACGCGAAAATGGCCAATCTGGCAAAAAAACCCTAAAGTGCGACCAAGATAATCACAAGTCCAAGCGATACTGTCATAATCGACTTACTGTCCGCAGCAATAGGTTTGGGCCCAAAGGTAATCGAAAGAACCACAGACGCGAGAATGATTGAGGCGGCGACGGCGCGCATTATGCTCCCCTTTGGTAAAACCGACGATCGGTCACTTTTCCCGCGCATCCCGCTTCCGCCTGTACCAAGTTCGGCGGCTAATCCCTTCCGCCTCCCATGGCTTTTGGGCCGTCACGGTCTGACCAGACAGGTATTGAGCCCGGACGCCCTTTGCCTCATTGTCCGGCTTCGGCGGCCGCGCAACGCCATCTGTGTATTTGATTGCCATGTGGCACACATTGACACAAATTGACACACCCGGCAAATCTACTTCGGCGCGTCTTCGACAATAAAGCGGACGGCCTGCGCGACCTCGCCAGAGTGTTCAACCTTGTCCTTGAACATCCCCAGATGGCGCCCAAGGCTAACCAGGGCCGCTTGTTTGTCGTGAAACTTGATGGAAATCCCGTCCTTGGTCTTCCGGACCTCGGAGATTGCCGCAGCCGTGCGGTCGTCTATCTCATCGCTGGAGATCAGCGAAACGTCATACATGACGCTCTTCTCGCCAGTCTCTTCATCGGTCACGACAATGGTTCCCCATTTGACGGCCTTGCGGATGTCATGCTCGGCTATTTTGACGAGTTCATCCTGTATCTTTTCGATGGTTATCCCAGCTTTTTCAGCGGCTTTGGCTTGGATTTCCTCAATTCGACTTTTTACCCCCTCAACTTTGTTCAATCTCTCGGCATTTGTGGCGCTGGGCTTGAATCCGGCCTTGGCATAAGCCTCGATCAGGGTTGCTCCCGCTGCCCTGGACTGAGCGAATATCTCGTGTTTGGGGTTTTTGAGAACCGGCATGGCCGTTTATCCTGATTTCATGATCTTGGATGTGAGGGTCATCCTAGCGCCCCATGATCATGGAGGATAGCCGATGGATGAGGTACTGGAGTTGCACCATGGGGTGGTTGTCGCCGTCAATATCTCCCCAGGCCCAGAGACGGGGGAAATCGCCCTCGACAGGGGCCACGAGGTAGAGGGTGTCCGCGTCCAGTTCCCCGCGCTCAATTTCGTCCGCCTTGGCGCGCAGGAGGGCCGGAAGGTCATTCAGGGCTGGAGCCCCGCCGTTGATGGGGACGACCTTCGGGCCGGTGTATTGCCGCAAGGCGTCATCCTCGGCCGAGGCGATTGGATCACGCGGGACGCGGGCACCGCCGATGATTTCATGGATATCCGACATTTTGGCCCCCATCATCCCCAGATCCAGACGCAAATTAACCGACCCACGCCGTAGATTAGAAGCATCCCTATCAGCCAACAGACAAAATCGAACATGAACCCTTGGGCGCCATCAATCCGGTTGGCGCTTTCCGGGGAGAACGAGGATTCCCCCTGGTCAAGCCAGCAAGTGCCGGAATCCTTGCACTCGCTTCCGTCCCGGCAAAACGGGCATCGAAGGGCGCGGCTCATATGTCCTCCCATGCCGGAATGGCGTTGTGAGATTCAAACCACCACATGGTCAGTGTGGCGCAGCGGGCGGTCAGGGGCGGGATGGGCCGGGTATCGTGTTCAAACTGCCTGATTTTCTTCTTGGCCTTGTCCCGAGCGTCCCCGGGCCCGTACAAGAGCTTGTAGAACTCCCATTCGGACAGGTTGAGCCTGGACCGGATGGATCGAAGCTCTTTGCCGGTCATCATTTGGCTAATCCCAAGCCGCGGAGGACGAGCAAAGCGACCTGGTGACTTGGGGCGCGATAGTGACGGCCCCGCCAAATTCATCCGGAGGGATTGCTAATTCCGTTCTGGATGGGGAATGACCGGCGCGCTTGAGGTCGATCAGGTGGAGTTGGTTGGCGACCCGGAAATCATAAGGCAGGGTTTCCGCGTAATGGCCCCCGATGTTCAGGGATCGGGGTTTTGAACGCTTGACGAGTTGAGCGGCTTCGATCGGCGTCATGGGATGCTCCCTTGGTTTCGGGCCATGTTGGGATTACGCATGGGGATACCCAGACGCTTTGCTACCTTGACGACATGCCGGGGGGACGTCCGGAATTGGCTGGCGATCAGGTAGATTTTTCCGCCCAAGGAATATTCGACCGCGATTTGCTGGTCTCGAAGGGAATAGGCGCGAACGCCGGCGCGGGCCGCGCGCATTCGGATGGCGCTTTCCGAAAGCCCCATTTCAGAGGCTATCCGCTTTGATCCTTCGCCAAGCGCGTATCTGGTCAGAATATCGTTCATGGTACGCTTCCTTTCGGGTTACACTCACAGGCACGAAAAAGCGCGGAATAGTGGCCATGCGGCATGGGCAACTCGCCCTCGAATATCCAGCCGGTGGCGAGATAGGATTCGGCCAAGGCATGTGGCACGTAGCGAAAAACGCTGGTCATGCGCGCACCTTCGGGAAATAGGCTTTTCGCTTGATCGTGAAATTGACCTCAACGGCTTCCACGGCGCCGAGGTCCGCCAGCCGGTTGAGGACGTTGCTAACGTGGCCCGTCGATATCCCGGCGCGGGTCGCCAATTCGATATTTGTTGGCGCGCGGCCCGTTTCCGCGACCAAAGCGGACAAATTATCGAGGACGTGGCGCTGGGAATCGGTCAGTTGCATGAAATCCTCATTTTGCGCGTCGCCGCCTGCAATTTCTGAAATGAAATTTCCTCGCCAAGATTGAATGGCCTCGGGTCCGGGGATTTTGGGGCTGGAGCCACAAACATCCATGCGTAGCTGATGGGCTGCTCCGGCGCCGGCTGACCCTGGCACGGCAAATCCCGGTCGATAGAAGAGGTCGCGCTTGTCCCGCAAACTTTGCAGCGAAGTGTGGAAAGGGAGAAATCGTGCTTCATGCCGCTATCCCCTCCAGCAAGCGCAGCGCGCGGGGCGGGAGCGGCGGGTCGGCCCTCACGAACTCGCGAAGGATTTCCTTCGGGCATCGGCAGGACGTGGAATCCGGTGGAGGGCCAAACCCGGCCACAGGATCGGGCCAGAACCCTTCCCGGCAGAAATAGGCGACAAGCTCGCGCCAGCGGGCGGGGGTCGGTTCGGTGGGCGATCGAGCGACGGCAATGGTCGGCCCCGACAAATCGTCGTCCCAGCAGCCCTTGTTCAACCAGACTTCCGGGGATTTGATATATTTTGCCTCAAGGCGCTTGCTTGAGCAGAAGCCGGCATACCTCGAGGCGCCAAATAACAATTTCTCTCGAGAGACGCCGGACTTGATCGCCGCGGCGTATTTCCTAGCCGCGCCCTGTCGGTCAACGTGTTTCGGATACTGCTCATAGAACTCAGCGAACCCCGGCGGCTCTTTCGGGCCAGCCGGATTTGACGGACGTTCGGCTTGAGCCGCGAGATCGAGGCCGCCCGAACTTGTTTCGGGCAATAGTTCTTTCCTAGATCCTATCCTAGGTCCTAGATCAGGCGCGAGGCTTCGCGAGGCTTCGCGAGGCTTCGCGAAAATCTCCGAACCGTCGCGCGGAGAAGGTATCTTTGATTTGGAAGGATGGTCTATTTTCTGATGCTTAGACCAATTTCCGATCTCGATATATGAACTTCCTTCGACCTCGTATCGGATGATGCACCCGGTTCTATGAAGTTCGGCAAGCCACCCTTCGATCAGGTCCTTCGCGTCATCATCGTAGGGGTAGAGAAGGCTCGCGAGCATTCGCGAGGCCGCGCGAGTCCTCCCCTCATCGTCAACGATCGTCCAAAGTTGGATGAACAAAAGCCGGGCGTCTCGAGACAATCCGCCGATGGTCTCGGACTGTGGAAATTCCGGCTTGATGGATCTGATGCGCGCCATTATCGCAAATCCCCCGGCAGTCCCGGTCCGATCACGCTGGACCCGATGTCGCAATAAAGCTCCAGCGTCTTGACGTCGCCGGTGCGATTCTTGGCGAGAATCAGTTCAAGGACGTTGCGCTTCTGGTCGCGCTGGCGGATGGCGTCTGGATCGCCCTGGCGGAAGGCGCTGGACCGCTCGATGTAATAGGCTTCGCGGTAGAAAAATCCGACGACATCCGCATCCTGTTCGAGGTTTCCAGAGTTGCGAAGGTCCGCCAATCCGGGGCGCCGGTCGTCCCTGCCCTCAACGCCGCGGTTGAGTTGGGAGAACAGGACCACGGCCACGTCCTCATCCTTGGCGAGTTGCTTGCAACCGATGGATATTTCGCCGACCTGATTCACCTTGTCGCCGCGCCAGTTGCCCGTCGATTTGACGAAATCGAGTTGATCGATGAACACGACGCCGAGTTTGATCCCGCGCTTGGCCATCCGGGCTTTTTCCGACCTGACGCGGGCGGTAATGTCGTTCATGGTCAAGCCGCCGGCGACGTCCAGCATGATCGGCAGGGCGTCGAGCGTCTGCTGGGCTTCGTCGAGGCGGTCAATCTGGCGGTCGGCGAGTTCGGCCCGCATGATCTGGCCGAACCTGATCGGGTTGCGATAGCTGTAGGAGGCTTCGGCGAGGAACCGGGCGGTCATCTGGGCCTCGGGTAGCTCCAATTGGAAAACAATGACGCCAGCGCCCGCACTGGCCGCCCCGCGAGCCGATGGCGGGATGAAACTGCTCTTTCCCATGCCGGGACGGCCGGCGAGGATAATCAGGTCGCCGGGCGAGAACCCGCCCATGGCCGCGTCAAGTTCCGGAATCCCGGTCGTGACCGTCCGGAGCGTTTCGGCGCCGGATATGACGCGGCGCGCGCGCGCGATAATCGACCCGGCGCTTTTGCCGAGTTCCCGGCGAGTGACGCGGGAGACGCCTTCCGTGGCCGTCGTGAGGTCCGCAATGGCCCTGCCGGCAATATCCGAGGCCAGTACGTCCGGCGGTGGGTCAAAGGCTTCCTGGATCGTCCTGCGGCCGGCCTCGATGATCTGGCGGCGGCTGGCGAGGTCGATGATCTGTTTGGCGAGCCCGCTGACGAGAATCGAGGGCGGCGAGTGCGCGCATAGTCGGGCAAGGTATGGCCCCATGGGGAGATCGTCGCCGATCACCTTGGGGAGATAGGTCATCAATGTTGCAGGGCTCGCCAGTTCCCGGCGCGCGAGCATAGCGGCGGCCACCTCGAAGATCATCGCGTGGGCCGGTTCGTGGAAATGCTCGGGCTTCAAGAGCGCGGTGCCGTCGCTGGCAGCGTTGTTGTCCATCAGCAGTCCGCCGAGGAATGCCTGTTCAATCTCGATATTCGCCGGCATGGGCCGGATCGAGTCGGAATCGTCGCGGATATGGCGGACGTGGGCATTCACGGCGTCACTCCGCAGCCGCGAATTGCAGGAGGTCACCGCCAGCGGCGGTTTGCTCTGCCATCGCTAGATTTTTGATGGCTTGCCGGTAATAGCTTTCCTTCAATTCGACGCCGATATAACGACGTCCGGTTCGGATTGATCCCCAACCTTCCGAGCCAATACCCATGAACGGCGAAAGGATAGTGTCACCACGATTTGACCAAAGCCGGATAGCGCGCTCAATCAAATCCAATTGCAGCGGGCAAAGATGCTTTTCATCCCTATCCTCGCGCGCGGCGCGCACGTTCAGAACATTGGTCTGGTTAATATCCATCCAGACTGGGGAAGCCCATTTTTGCCATTGATCGACGGGGAACTCTTTTTCATCCTGCCCGACCGGATCGCATTGCTTTTCGTCGTCTGGCGTTTTGCGAAACACCAAGACATAATCGGGAAGCCCCTGACGGGATCGCGTTGAATCCTTTTTCAGCTGCTTGTAGAGCAGCCCCAGCGCCTTTGTGCGCGTCATTTCAACTACGGGGTCTTTCCAGACCGTAATGCGAGAATGATAGGTCCAACCCGCGTCAATGTGCGCGCGGATAATGTCGCCCGGCATATCGTAAATTCCGACATACCCATACATCGACTTCGTGCGCGGCATGTCCGAGCAATGAACCGCAGTCATGCGCCCCGGCTTGGTGACGCGATATAGTTCCTTCAAAAGAAAGGAATAGGTCTGGAAAAATTCATCGTCAGACCGGACGTTTCCCATGTCACGCTCGCTGTCTGAATAAATGAATAGATGCGAAAACGGCGGACTATAGATCGACATGCCAACGCTATCGCTTGGCATCGTGGAGATAAACTCGACACAATCAGCGTTGTAAGCCGCAAAATTCCCTGTGACCGTGCTATCAAAAACCTTTGTCATGCCGAGATCCAAGCCGGAAGGCTCGCCTCTTTTTGGGGTGAATAGAATTTATTGGCGTCATGCGTACGAGACGCGGAGCGCATGGCGCGCGCCATCGCATCTTTCATTTCGCCGTGATCTTCAGCCTTGCGGGTCACGGTCTCATAAATTGATCGTTCGGTATCAGCGCAAGCGACATGAACGTGAACCGGGCGCTTTTGCCCAAACCGCCATGACCGGCGCACGGCCTGATAATAGCTTTCGTATGAAAATGAGAGGCCGACAAAAGCCTGACGCGCGCAATGTTGCCAGTTCAATCCGAACCCGGCAATGCTGCTTTTCGTGATAATAATTCGCGCCTTACCCTCGGAAAAGGCGATTAGCTTGGACTCCTTTTCATCGGCGGATTGCTGGCCGCGAACCTCGACGGTTTCGCTTGCTGGCACCCTCGCCAGCAATGCGTCAGCCTCATCGTTCGTGTCGCACCAAATGATCCACGATTGATCTTTTTCAGCCGATACAATCTCCGCAATTTTATCCGATCGCGCATCCCGCGTCATACGCTTTTCCTGATGCACAGACGTTGCGGACATTTCAGGGATGCGGAACAAACGCGCCTGCCCATCTTTTTCCGCGCCAGGATCAATCGACGTATCCGCGATGATCTCATGTCGATGTGTGACAAGTTCGGGAAGTTCAAAGCCATGATCTGAGAATCCCAAATCGGATGGCTTTGAGACGCAACGCGCCCAACTCGCGACCCACCGCCAGAAATCATCCCGAGCATGGCCCTTGATGCGCCATGTTCCGGTGTCCGCGCTATCGTGAATAAACCAAATCGGGAGCATCGAATCACGGCGCATGACGCCAAGAAATTCAGCATGGTTTCCAAGTTCGGTATGATCGTTCGGAGCAGGTGTCGCCGTGCAAGCGAGCCGGTATGGCGTCTTGGCGAAAAGCAAAATCAGCGCCCGCGTTGTCTGGCCCGAAAAGCTCTTAATAATTGAACTTTCGTCCAAAATGACGCCGCCAAAAGAACCGGGATCAACTCTATCGAGACGATCGTAGTTTATGATATAAATTCGCGCGGACGTGATTTCAGACCCGTCGCGTATTACCTTGGCGTCAATCCCTAGCCGCGAAGCCTCGCGGGCGTGTTGCGGCCCAACAGCAAGCGGAGCAAGCATCAGGACAGGCTTATTCGTCGCCCTGACAATTTGATCGCCCCACGAAAGGGACATTGCCGTTTTGCCAAGCCCGGTGTCGTAAAACATGGCGGAACAACCGGCGCGCAAGGCAAACTCGACACCATGCCGTTGGTGGTCAAAAAGCGAGGGCGGTAGTTCCCCCCACTTCGTTAAGCCCCTCGCCTCAAAAGCAACTTGCTTGCGAGATATCAATTCGCGATATGATGAAAGATCACTCATTGACGACCTCGCGCGATTAACTCTCTAATTTCATCTTCATGCGGCGCCATGGCGTAAAGCGTGGCGATCGAGACGTTCATCTGCTCGGTCATCAACTCGCCTTCGGTGGTCTTGATGTTGCGAGCCGATGGCATGACGCGATCCCGAATGGTTTCGAGATTGCGGGCCTGTGTGGCGAGGGAGACTTTTGCGCGGGGCGTGGTCATGCGGCCGCCTTCCCCGCCGGGGCGGACGTGCGCGTGAGCATGACGGAAATTCCTGGCACGTCCTTGTGCCAGCGAAGATCGACGGACGCGGCGAATTTATCGTTGTCGATGATGCCGTGAAGCTGGCAGAAATCGGAAACCGCCTTTGGCGCGTTGTCCAGATCGATCCCGCAATGCGTTCCGACCGTGATCCTGATATTGTACCATCCCGAAATGAAACCCGGCTTGGCGACGTTGATCGCCCAGCCGCATTCCGTCAGCCAAGACTCGTATTCCTTCGTCTTGGCGAGGTATGGCTTGCCAGTGGCGCGATTTTTTCGGATCGTCCAGAGCGCGTTGACGCTGATAGGCGCGGGGAGATCGAACGCGATATATTCGCGATCGACGGCTCCCATGCGTTTTGCGGGAAGCTTCGACATTAGGATGACACCCGATCAATCGCGGCGCGGCCAAGTGGCGTGGTCACATAGTCGCTAAGCGCGGCCATGTATAGGTCTAAAACGGTTTCTTCCTCGATGCGCTTGTCGCGGTCCATGCGGCGCAGCGAAATCACCTTGCGCATGATGCGCGCATCAAAGCCGTTACCCTTGGCCTCGGCATAGACTTCCTTGATGTCGTCGGCGATGGCCCGCTTTTCTTCCTCAAGCCGCTCGATGCGCTCGATGAAGGCGCGCAAATGACCGCCATCAACATGATCGGTGGAAGTCTCGACATTGACGCGCTCTGGTCTGTTCATCACTCGCCCCCGAATGGTTCGGCCAACGCCGGACGTTTGAAAATGGGAAATCAGGCCGCCAGTTGGCAGTCTGATTCCAAATACGCTGTGAACTAAAACCCCCTACGAGCCGGAACGCTGGCCCGATACAAAATCACTACGCTTTATCGCCATCGCCAAGACGGCGAGCCAGCGCGAGACGGTGGCGAGATTGAAGAAAATGGCGGAGCCCGAAGGCCCCGCCGAGATACCCAGCGCGGGAGGCATTGCACCGGGGAAAGAGTGTTGCCGCCCTGTCGGTGTGCGCCTCGACAGGCAGCCATCAGTTAGCGCAGAGGACGCCAACAGCGGCCGGCCGGAATGGCGCGGCAATTCGGATTTCAGTTGCGCGGCGCCCCCCTGCCGTAGCAAGGGCGCGAGCGTTAGCGTATTGAGTTGCGCGCTCGCGCCCATCATGACGCCTTCCGTTGATCGGAGGGATCGACCATGCTCCAAAGACGCGGGGATGCAGTGCAATTCGCGGCGCGAAGGCGCTCGGTCATGACGATGTACGTGCGCGCCGGAAATTCGTTCGAGACGCGCCAGTTTGAAACAGCGTTGACAGTGACGCCGATCATCTCTGCAACAGCCGCGCTGCCGCCGAGCTTGTCGATAACGTCTTTCGTGGATGCGAACTTCATCATGGATCGACCACTACCCCATAATTTTTGGGATTGCAAGCCCCAAAACTCATTGGTCCCAAATTATTTTGAATTTTCGCTTGCAATCACATAAAATTTGGTATAGGTTTCTTCATCGCCAGCCGATGGAGCCGCCATGTCAACCGCAGCCGAGCTTTCCCGCACCATTGATCAGATTGGATTGGCCTATCGCGCGCATGGCCCCAACATTTGCGCGCAAATCTTCGAGTCCGAATACATCATTTGCTTTGAATATCGAAAGACCGCCGACGCCGGAAAGCCGACTTGGGACGATCCGGGCTGGGCCGCGGAATACGATGTCAAATTTACCTCGCTGCACGAGGACATGGGCGGCGGCAAAATAAGCCCGGCGCTGGAATGTCCGGAATGGCTGGCCAAGCATTGCCAGTTCTATCTCGATGAAAGCGAAGCCACGCAAGAAGAATGCGATCGCCAAGAGTCGGAGTGGTGACGATGGCCCGTTTTGATCGCACATTTTGCTCGCAATGCGGCGGCGAATTTGGCCCCGGCAATCAAGGGTTTTCGCATTGCGAAGATCATCGGCGGTTCCCCGGCGCGATCCGATCCGACGCCGACTATTTCGCCGCGATGCAGTCGGCAATTGGGCGCCTTGTTTTCGCGCGGGAAAATCGCGCGGTGTTGGATGACCTTCAACTTACCGCGATTGAGGACATTTTCGACGATCTGCGGACCTACGCGCACCGTCGCGACGACGCGCCAACAATGCGGCGCGAGGCTTTCAAGGTAATCGAGGGGCGAAGCGATGACATTGCTTGACGAAGAAATCATGAAGGTTCGCATGACGAAGGCGCTCAAGGGCTTGATCGGCCTTGATCTGCCACGCGCGCGCACCGCTGCCTATATCGCCGCCGATATTCCATCGGAAGCCATTATCGAATGGGACGCCGAGGCGCTTCGCCGCGAGGAATTGCGCCGGTCGAAGATCGACAATCGCAAGAGCGCGGCGGCGATGATCGCACTTTTTGGCGGGTTCTATTGCGCCTTTTCTTGCGACCCCACGCGCGCGGCGACGCTGGACGCGGCGCCTATCGATCACTCCGGCCTTGCGTGGATTGTCGCGGGCATTGTGATTGGCGCGCTTCTGTTTTTGGCAATCGCTCGCCGCTTCGCCGGTCCCGATCCTTTCCCTTGTGAAGCCGATCACGGTTATGCGCGCAAGCGCCCCAATTACGAAGATTTGGATCAATAGCCATGAAACTCCCCGACCCGCTCCCCGATCCTCGCCGCCCTCTACCAGACGCGCCAGTTGTCAGGCCATCCCGGCTTGAGGACGCGCTGGCGAGGCTTGGCGACGCAATCGAGCGGGCCAGGAAACGGCGCACGAAGGGTTATCGCGCGCCATACGCTGATCATGACAACAGTGAGGCATCACAATGAGTGACAAAGCATTAGCCATCGCGCCAGAAGCCGCGAACCTTCCCGCCGCTCCGGTATCGGAATCGAGCGCGGTTTTGAACATGATCGAACGGGCCAGTCGTGATCCTTCGGTCGATATCGAGAAATTCGAGCGCCTGATGCTCATGAAGGAGCGCACAGAGGCGAGCACCGCCCGGCGCGAGTTCAATCAGGCGATCGCCGAGGCGAAAGCCGAGATTGAGCCGGTTGTCCGCAACAAGGCCGGGCACACCGGGCGATATGCGGATTTCTCGGCCATCGCGCGCGCGGTCGATCATCCGCTTTCCCGCCACGGTCTTTCCTACAGGTTCCGCACCGCGCAGGCCGACAACAAGATTTGCGTGACGTGCATCCTGTCGCACCGCGACGGCCACGCCGAGGAAACGACCCTCGCCGGGCCAGCGGACACGTCTGGGAGCAAGAACGCGGTTCAAGCGATTGGCTCAACCCTGACCTATCTCCAGCGGTACACGCTGATGCAGTCAATCGGTCTGGCGGCGACCGATGATGACGACGGGCACAAGTCCGGCAGCGCCGCGGTCAGCGACGAGCAAATCGAACGCCTACAAGCGTTGATCGTCGAGGTCGGCGCCGACATTCCGCGTTTCCTGAAATACTTCAAGGCTGAAACCTTGGCCGATCTTCCCGCCAAGCAATTCGACGCGGCGGTTGTCATGCTCGAATCCAAGCGCGCGAAGGGAGGCTAGGACATGGACGATCTTTCTAGCATTGTTCAAGGCACGGACGAATGGTTTGCCGCGAGGCTGGGCCGGGTGACGGCCTCCCGCGTCGCGGATGTAATCGCCAAGACCAAGAGCGGCCCCAGCGCCTCGCGCGCGAACTACATGGCCGAATTGGTCGCCGAGCGCCTGACCAAGACGCCAGCCGACAAGTTTACGAATGCCGCGATGCAATGGGGCACGGACCAGGAGCCCGCGGCGCGCAATCTCTACGAGTTCATGAAAGACGTCGAGGTTATTCAGGTCGGGTTTGTCGCCCATCCGTCAATCGAAATGAGCGGCGCCAGCCCGGACGGACTGATCGCGGCTGACGGGCTCGTGGAGATCAAATGCCCGAACACGGCAACCCATATCGACACTCTCGTTAATGGCGACGTGGCCGGGAAATACATTACCCAGATCCAATGGCAGTTGGCTTGCACCGGGCGCGAGTGGTGCGACTTCGTGTCATTCGATCCCCGTCTGCCGGCCTCGATGCAGCTTTTCGTTCGGCGGGTCGCGCGCGATGACGCCCGGATTTCCGAACTTGAGCGCGATGTCCGCGCCTTTCTGTCGGAACTGGATAGGACGGTCGCCACGCTGATTGAGAAATACGAGAGGGCGATATGACCCCCCTTCCCTTCACATGGGACGGCGAGTCCCTCAAGCCCGCGCCCGGATTCGCGAAGCGAGCGGACGCGCAATTCGTCATTGGCCAGCGATACATGATGGAGCCGATCGAGGAACGGTCGGCGATCTCGCACCGGCATTTTTTTGCTTGTGTGAACGATGTTTTCGCAAATCTGCCCGATCATCTGGCCGAACGGTTCGCCAGCCCCGAGTCGCTGCGGAAATTCGCGCTCATCAAAGCCGGGTATGCCGATAGCCGCCAGATCGTATGCGCGTCAAAGGCCGAGGCGCAGCGCGTGGCGGCTTTCATCCGCCCGATGGATGTGTATGCCATCGTCGAGGTCCGCGAGGCCGTGGTGACGGTCTGGACGGCGCAATCGCAGTCCGTAAAGGCCATGGGCAAGGCGGCTTTCCAGGAATCGAAAGATCGCGTTCTCGATGTGCTGGCCGCGATGATTGATGCGACGCCAAAGCAGCTTGGAAGGGCCGCATAGCATGGCCCGGCGCGAGTTTCCCAAATCCGTCAAGGTCGCCGTGATCCGACGCGCCACGCGCGACGGCCTAGTGATCTGCGAGGAATGCGGGGAGTTCGCCAAGCGGTTTGAAATCGACCACATCGACGCCGACGCTTTGACTGGCAAGCCCGTGATCGAAAACGCCAAGCTGCTTTGCCGCCCCTGCCACCTGGAAAAGACCAAGATCGACGTTGCGGTGATCGCCAAGGCCAAGCGTCGCGAAGCCGCCTATCTCGGCGCCCGCGCGCCATCGCACCAGCCAATTCAATCCCGAGGATTCCAAAGGAGCGCCCGAACCATGGCGAAGGAAGAAAAAGCCAAGCGTGAACCCCGCGCGACCCTGCCGCCGCGCCCATTGTTCAAGGACGTGCCGCCGCCAGCGCGCGCGACGCCTGAAAAGCGAGCCAAGGGAGCTGGGAAGTGACTGACCTCCACCTATCCAGTCTCGCGGATTCGCCCCCGGCAAGCCCAAGCGAGAAAAATTGCCAATGCCAGAGAGAAGGATGATGTTCATATGAGGATCGACACAATTACGCCCGAACAATCAGCTAAGTTTGGCGAGTGGGCGAAACAGTGGATTGATATAGGGCTTTCAACGGAACCCGCCGATTTCGATAAGGCAACGGCGGCGGCGCTCAGGGCATACGAAGCCGCGAATCTTAAGCGCCCGATGGTTATCTTGCGAATGGGATCGCCGTATGGCGCGACGCTTGGCGGCGAGCTCGCTTGGATGATGCTGAAAAAAATAAAAGACGATCCCAGCGTCTGGGCCAGCGTCGGGGCCAGCGTCTGGGACAGCCTCGGGGACAGCGTCTGGGCCAGCGTCTGGGCCAGCGTCGGGGCCAGCGTCGGGGACAGCGTCAGGGACAGCGTCTGGGCCAGCGTCGGGGCCAGCGTCAGGGACAGCGTCAGGGACAGCGTCTGGGCCAGCGTCGGGGACAGCGTCGGGGACAGCGTCAGGGACAGCGTCAGGGCTAATTCGTATGGCGGGTC
>JGI26470J50227_1000048_pt1 | contig 54068 bp, 46 predicted proteins | sample FreactTroBogLake_FD_50227 | JGI IMG/M metagenome (IMG submission 50227)
CCGAGAGGGTCTGCATGGCCCCTCAAACCGTGAGGAACTACATCAGCCGAATCTACGACAAACTCGGGACCGCGGACCGGGGGTCGGCAGTCCGGGTGGCCCGGAGCTCAGGGTTGTTTTAAGGAGTGCCCCCGATTCGGCGGATGAGGTTTCTGTAGAATCTCAGGGATTAGGGGCCACGGATTCTCTCCCAGCGAGGAGTAAAAGCGAACCTTCTGATGCACGGACGCTGATGGAAAGGGGGCAATGACCGGGCAGAGGGGTGGTGAACCCCTGATCCGAGCCCTGGGGCAACTCTCGTCCGGGCAATGCGTAAGGGGTTTTTCGTGGGGCCCGGGGGGCTATCCGCCGAATCGGGGGCACGCTCGTTGTTTTACGGAGCGCCCTGGCCACATCTTGACTGTAACAGTGATCTTAGAGACGATAAACTTCGGTGGTTCCTTCCTCGGGAACCGAAGGAGATTTCGTGATCGCCAGACCTTCCAGCCATCNCCTCCCGGCGTGGGGTAGGGGTAAAGTCGCCTTTTCGACGATCCTGGTCGTTTTTTTGACCCTGCAGTCGTGCAGTCCTTCGAACCCGGCGCCGACGCCTTCCCCGGGGCCCTCGGCTCCCGAATCCCATGAGGGAGTCGTCGTCAGCATCAACGGGACCCTCGATCGAAAAAGTGGGAATTCATGGGCATCACTGGATGAGGGAGATCGGGTTACCCAAGCCGACGTGGTCCGAACGGGTCCCCAGTCCTCGGGGGAGATTCAGTTTGGACAGATCGGAATCCTCCATCTTGCAGCGAACACGACCGTCAGCCTCAGCACGATTGCGCTTTCGGATGCCAAGAAGTTGATCGATGTCCAATTGGTCGTCGGCTCCGTAACCTCTAAGGTGGCAAAGCTAGCGGGTTCGGAGAAGTACGAAGTCCGTACCGAAACCGCCGTGGCGGGGGTCCGGGGGACGCTGTTCACTGTCTCTGAAGTTGAGAAGGGCACCCTCGTCGCCGTCCAAGAGGGCTCGGTGGCTCTCACCCCGCCTTCCTTTGACCCTGTGGCCCTCGAGACTCAGCCGACTTCGGCGCTCCCGACGACATTGATCGAGGCCGCCGCTGAAAAACTCTCGGCAGCCTCGCCCCTGGTCAGGGCCAACTCCCAAGTGCTCGTGACGAAGGCGAACATGGGTCCCGAAGAGGCCCAGGGAGCTCAAGTCGTCCAAGCTCTGGAGGTTGCCGGGACCGACGAAGGCAGCCCATCCACAACCCTTCCTGAAGCCGTGGACAAGGCGTTGCTTGCCTACGCACAGGCCGTGGCTACCGGGCCATCGGCCCAACCCTTGGATTCCTCCTCCCTGAACGTATTCCGGGAAACCGAGGGACTCCACATCCTCGACACCCTTCCGGAGCCGGGTCACACCACACACGCCTCCCAGGCCCAGCTACATTTAGATACCCCGGAACCCATTTCACCGGCGGCCGACACCCAGGTCGATGGCCATGAGTTGAAGACCCTGGTCTTGCGTTGGAAGCCGGTTCCGGGGGCCACTTCCTACCACGTCACTTTCGGGCGGCCCCAAGAGAGTAAGCCCCTAAAGACGTGGACGACTGCCGAGAGTGCCGTGTCCGTGACCGACGTGGACCTGGCGGACGGAGGTAGCTTTACGTGGCAGGTTCAGGCCCTGAAGACCGGCCCCGGTGCGNCCCTCCAGGGCGCACCGGCCACGACGACCTTCACGATCACGAAGGGACAAGCCCTCAACGCCCCGAAAATCAAGACCCTGGCGGCCCCTAAACTGAAGGTTACCGGCACGTCAGACCAGGCTCCGGTGGACGGGGTTGAGGCTGGGAATCCATGAAACGCGACCGGAAGTTGATGATTCGCTGGATGGTGGCCCTGGTCTTGGTCCTGGGAGGCTCCGATGCATGGAGTCAGGGGCTCCCGGCCCAGGCCTACGACTTTTCCTTCGACGGGGTGGATGGTGCCGGTGGATACTTGGTCGAAGTAAAGGATCCCTCGGGTCACTTGGTCCTTTCTCAAAGGCTCACTGCGAACCAGACGTCCGTTAGTCTCGCCCTCCTCCCAGGGCCATACCTTCTTCGGCTGACCACCCTCAACAAATTGGGCCACGGGGAATCGTCTACGGATTGGACGTCCATCCATGTGTCGGCTCCCGGGGCTCCGGTCTTGGTCTCCGGTGACCCGGTGACCCTGGCCCTCGGGGAACCGGGGACCCTGGTCCTTCGGGTCAAGGAGGCGGCACCCGACGTGACTGTGGTTCTCGTGGGCCCCGAAGGAACCAAGACCCGGGCCTCGGGCCACCTTTCGGATGACGGCACCCTGCGGGTCGAGCTACCCGCCCTGGGAAGCCCCGGTTCCTACCAAGTCCTGGTGACGAATCCTCCGGACTCAACCCTCACGATTTTGAAGAAATTGCAGGTTCGGGATAAGCCACCCCGGGTAACCATGGTCGATCCTCCTCAACTCGACGCCTCCGACTCATCCAGGGAACTGACGATCCAAGGGGNGAACTTTTCCCCTTCGGCATCGGTGACCCTGAGGAACGTTGATGATCCGAGCCTCGCGGTCCCCTTGACGGTTGGGACTCATAGCCCACTTCGCCTGCAAGCCACCGTTCCTCCCGAGTTGGCCCCAGGACACTGGACCGTCGAGGTGGCCAACAGCCCCGAGGACGCCCCGGCGAGCGGAGGGACCTTAACCACCACAGCGCCCCCCAAACCCTCGGGCCCGAAGATCGGGGCCATCGTGGCGATGAAGGGCGGTTTGCAGATCTCCGTATTGACGGCGGGGACCCTGAATATCCTGGGGCAGACCGTTCCGGTGCCAGCCGGAGCTTCGGTACCTGTGACCGACGTCGACCCAGGGCTGGTGACCCTGGTCATGACCTTCGCGGATGGAACCAGCGATTGGAAGACCGTGAAAGTGGAGGCCGGTGAAACCGCCCAGGTGAGTTTCCAGGAGATTCTGACGGCCCGCTTTCCCGACATCCAGGTGGGGGNGACAACCAAATGGAACCCTACATGGAAACTCCTGGGCGCTGGTGCTTCTGTCCTGCTCTTTCACTTGACGCAATACGGAAGTCCGTCGGCCCCAGGCTTTTCGGTCCTCCTCTCCTCCNCCCCGAACGAAAACGATTCCACGTACAGCCTGACCGTCAATTGGGAGGGCGCTCACAATCCCGCCTTGGTCGCCCTTGTGAGCAAGAACGGCATGCTGGCTTCCCAGTACCAAAACCTTGCCATGGGAGGCTCCGACTACTGGCTGTTGCTCGACCAGTCCCAACATCAGCTGACCTTGGGTCAGGGTACGGTCCCGGGAGTGAACGTTCTTCTCGCCTTTGATCGTCTCGACCCTTCCCGGGACTTACGATACTTTGGGTTCTCCGGTTATGGCTCGACGGTCCGGTTCTCGAGCCTTCAAGTGATGCCATGGGAGCCCACGGCACCCTAATCTTGACCTTCAAGGAGTGCCCCCGATTCGGCGGATGAGGTTTCCGTAGGATCTAAGTCCTTTTCAGAAAAGGAGTAGATCAGGGATTGGGGGCCACGGATTCTCTCCCAGCGAGGAGTAAAAGCGAACCTTCTGATGCACGGACGCTGATGGAAAGGGGGCAATGACCGGGCAGAGGGGTGGTGAACCCCTGATCCGAGCCCTGGGGCAACTCTCGTCCGGGCAATGCGTAAGGGGTTTTTCGTGGGGCCCGTGGGGCTATCCGCCGAATCGGGGGCACGCTAAGTACAAACCGAGGACAAAGCCGGTATGGCTCACTCTTCCCGGGCCGGGGGAAGCGGGTGCATCCTAAGCTATCTCTTAGCAAAGGAGTCTTCATGAAAATTTCTCGGATCGTGTCCCTGGCCCTCTTGGGTCTGGGGTTGCTCTGTCCCTCGGTCTTTGCCCAGTCCCTCACCCTGGGGTCCTGGCGGACCGACGACGTGACCAAGGTGGGGAACATCATCGCCGCCTTCAACAAGGCCTACCCCAACATCCACATCAAGTTTGACCCGACGAATCCCCCGGACTACAACGCCACCCTGAGGCTCCAGCTGGAAAACGGCAACGGCCCCGACCTGTTCTACGCCCGGTCGTACGCCACCGGTGCCGAACTGTTCAAGGCCGGGTTCGAAGCGGACCTGACGGCCCTCCCCGCGATCAAGGCCAACTTCACGCCGGCGTCGACATCGGCCTGGACCACCCCCGACGGGAAGGNGTTCGCCATGCCCCTGGGCGCCGTCAGCCACGGCATCTACTACAACAAGGATCTGTTCGCCAAGGCCGGCGTGGCCGTCCCCAAGACCTGGGAAGCCCTGATTGCGGCCGCGGCCAAGCTCCAGAAGGCGGGGATCACGCCCTTTGCTAACGGCATCGCCGACCAATGGGACATCAACGAAGTGGTCATGATGAACATCCTGCCGTCGGCCGTCGGCGGCCCCGATGGTCGCATCGCCTACGAAACCGGCAAACGGCCCTTCAACGACGCCAACATCGTGGCGGCGTTCCAGCCGATCAAAGACTTGGCCCCCTACCTCCCCAAGGGCTTCGAGGCCCTGACCTACAACGACGCCCAGGCTCTGTTCGCCCTGGGCAAGGCCGCCATGTACTTCGATGGAAGTTGGACGGTCCCCCAGTTCCAGGATCAGATCAAGGGATTCGCCTGGTCGGTCTTCTCGACGCCCCCGGCCCAGGGGAAGAAGCCCTTTGTGGAGTTTCNCCCGGACTCGGCCATCGCCATCAACCCGGCGAGCAAGAACATCGAGGCCGCGAAAACCTTTCTGACGTGGCTGTCGGGTCCTGAGGGCGCCAAAGCCATCGGTGACAACCTGATCGGAGTGTTCCCCATGAGCAAGAACGCCGTGAAGCTCGAAAATCCCTACGCCAACNCCTTCCTGTCGTTCAACACGGGCACCGGCCAAGACGCCCGGTTCGTCTGGCCGAAGCTGATGGTGGGCAAGCCCTCGGGGTACGATTTGCTCCAAAACAACACCATCGCCGTCTTGAAGGGCGAAGAGACTCCCAAGGCCGCCGCCGATGCCCTCGCCGCAGGGTTGGCCCAATGGTATAAGCCGGGAATGTGACGAGAGGGCTTCCGGCGACCTTGGGGCCGGTGGGCCCCCGCCGGAAGCCACAATCGAGGGTCTGCAACAAAGGAATTCCGATGGCTTCGAAAAAATCCCTGGAAATTGATCGCACCGTGGTATGGCTGTGGTGGATCCTTCCCGCCCTGGCAGTCTATGTGGTGTTCATGGCTTGGCCGCTGTTCAACTCGTTACGGTTGAGCTTCTACACCGGGTCGGGGNTCAAGCTCGACAACTTCATCGGGTTTGACAACTACGCCCGGTTGTTTGGGGGAGGGGAGGAGTCCCACCGCTTCCTCGGGGCCTTCGGGAATACTCTGATCTTCTTTGCCATCCACATGGTGGTACAAAACGTCCTGGGGCTGGCGTTCGCCCTGCTGCTAGCCCGAAAAAGCCTCCGGGGGGCCGGGATCTTCCGCACAGTGATCTTCATTCCCACGACCCTGGCCATCTTGGTCACCGGCTTCCTCTGGAAGCTTATCCTCAATCCCCAATGGGGGCCCCTCAACCTGATCTTGAACCAGGTGGGCCTCGGGTCCTGGGCCTTACCCTGGCTCGGGGACAGTCATACGGCGCTCCTGGTGGTGAGCCTGGTGTCGAGTTGGCAGTGGGTGGGCATTCCGACCATGATCTTCCTGGCCGCCATCCAGGGGATCAGCGACGATTACTTTGAGGCGGCCCAGATCGACGGGGCCAGTCCCACCCAGGTGCTGTGGCGGATCAAGCTTCCCCTCCTCAGGCCCATCATGGGCGTGGTGGCCGTGCTGACGTTCACCGGCAATTTCAACGCCTTTGACGTGGTGTTCGCCATGGCCGGGCCCAATGGTCCCCCGAACTACGCCACCGACATCCTGGGTACCTATTTTTACCGCACAGGGATCGCCGGACAGCATCCCGTGGGCATCCCCGACATGGGCCTTGGGGCCGCCGTGAGCACCATCACGTTCGTGGTCCTCCTGGTCGGCGTTCTGGGCATGCTGGCCCTGAGCCGGGACACCCAGGGGGACCGACGATGACCCCGGTGCTTCCTCGGTTCCGGGCGGCCGATCTGCCAGGCTACCTCCTCCTCGGGTTTTGGTCGTTGATCGTTCTGATCCCCCTTTGGGTCATGGTGGTCAATTCGTTCAAGCCGTCCTTGGATATTTTCCGGGATCCCTTCGGGGTGCCTTTGACGGTGAGCGTCGAGGGCTACCAAGCTCTGGTGTCCGGGGGGGAGTTCCTCACGTACTTCGTGAACAGCCTGGTGATCACGGTCACGTCCATCCTAGGGGTCTTGGCCCTGGCTTCGGCGGCGGCCTTCGGCCTGGCGAATTGGACCAGCCGGGCGAGTCGCGTGCTGCTCCTGGTGTTTTTAGCGGGGATGATGATTCCGATTCGGATCGCCAGCATCAACCTGCTGAGCTTGGTGAAGGACCTGGGGCTCATGGATAGCCTGGCCGGGCTGTTCCCCATCTACGTGGCCATGGGGTTGCCCATGGGGATTTTTGTCCTCACGGAGTTTATTCGGACGGTTCCCAAGGAAATCCTCAATGCCGCCCGGATCGATGGCGCCGGGAGTTTCCGGATCTTTTGGCAGATCATCCTCCCCTTGATTCGACCCGCCCTGGCCACGGTGGCCATCTTCAACTTGGTGAATCTCTGGAACGACCTGTGGTTCCCCCTCATCATCATCCGCAGCGATGACCAACGGACCCTGATGTTGGGAGTCACCCGGCTGTTCGGTCAGTACCAAACCGACTGGAACAAGGTGTTGGCGGTGCTTACCTCGGCGTCGGTGCCCATTATCCTTCTGTATCTATTTCTGTCCAAGCAATTTATCCGGGGTCTGACCGCCGGATCCGTTAAGGAGTGAGGGCCTGGAGTCGGGCCGCTGCTTGGAGGGCTTCTGCCCTCAACCGGGGCGAACACCGGGACCGAGACAGGTCGGGGGGCTCCTGGGGGTAGTCTCCGGGAACGTCGAGGTCTCCAGGCGCCTGGGAGGCCGGGTGGCCCAGGTACTCGAGGGCCAAGGGAGAGAACGCGTGGCGAAGGGAGAGCCCGGGGTCCAGGGCTGCGATCCCGGGGATCGCTGACCCATCGAAGAGCACCGGATGCCCTGGATGGTCGGGGGTTCCCGGCCGGAAGGCCCGGGGCCCCAACCCCGGCCCCAGGGACCGGCGACGGTCGGCCAGGGCCGAGAAGACCTCGGCCTTGACCTCGGGCATGTCCCCCAGGGTCACAAAGAAGCCTCCGGCCCTGACCTCGGCCAGACCCCGTTGCAGGGACGTCAGCTGACCTTTGCGCCACCCGGGGTGGGGGACGACCCGGACCCGGTCCACCCCTGAAAAGAGTTCTTCGACGTCATCGGAGCGATACCCCGACACCNCCACCNCCCGGTCCGCCGCACCCAGGGCCTGGGCAACCACGGTTTCGATGACCGTCAGGCCGCGCCAGGGCAAGAGCAACTTCCAGGCTCCCATCCGCGACGAGGCCCCGGCGGCGAGGACAACACAATCGAGCATCCCGCCACCATAACACAGGCTCCTAGGGGCGACTCAAGAACGTTTGGTACCAGAGAGAGCTCTTTTTCCAAGACCGCTTTTGGGTTTGGTAGTCCACCCGAAAGAGTCCGAAGCGCTGATCGTACCCAAACGCCCATTCGTAGTTGTCCAACAACGACCACACGAAATAGGCCTCCAGGGGCACCCCCGCTTGGATGGCTTCGAGGGCTGCGGCGAAGTGCCCTTCGAGGAACGACCGGCGGTCCTCGTCTTGGACCACCCCGTCCTGGATCACCTGGTCGGGGAAGGCGGCCCCGTTCTCGGTGACCGCCAGGGGAATGGGGCCGTAATCCTGCCGAATCCTCACCAGCAAGTCCCGGAGGCTCTGGGGCCGAACCTCCCACCCCATGGTTGTGTACGAAGAGCCCGAAGGCTTCAGGTCCTCCACCGGGAACAGGGGGTCGGTTCCCCCCGCCTTGACCACCCGACGGGTGTAGTAGTTGACCCCTAGGAAATCACTCTTGGCGGCCGCCAGCGTGGCCATATCCCCGGGTTCGACCACCGGCGCAATCCCTTTGGCCCGGAAGTGGTCCATCATGTCCTCGGGGTAGGTGCCCTTCAGGATGGGGTCGAGCCACCAACGGTTGTTGTGCCCGTCGGCGAGGCGAGCCGCCCCGTGGTCTGCCGGACTGTCGGTGGCCGGGACCATGGGGGTGAGGTTCAGGACGGCCCCAATGCGCCCCCCGAGCCCGAGGCTCCGGTAGGTGTTCACGGCGGCGGCGTGGCTCAACAGGAGGNGGTGGCTGACCTGGAGGGCGAGCTTGGGATCCTGGAAGCCCGGAGCATGGCGACCGACGGCGTTGCCCACCCAGGCCACGACCCAGGGTTCATTGTGGGTGAACCAGGTCTTCACCCGGTCGCCGAGGGCGTGGAACATCACCCGGGCGTAGGCTTCGAACCAGTGCACGCTGTCCCGGTGGCCCCAGCCGCCCCGGTCTTGGAGGACCTGGGGGAGGTCCCAATGGTAGAGGGTCACGCAGGGTTCGATCCCCCGGGCCAACAGCCCGTCGACCAAGCGGTCGTAAAAGCTCAGGCCCGCCGCATTGGTGGCCCCGGTGCCGCCGGGGATGATCCGAGGCCAGCTGATGGAAAAGCGATAGGCATCGACCCCGAGGGACTTCATGAGGTCGAAGTCTTCGGCCCACCGGTGGTAGTGGTCACAGGCCACGGCGCCCGATTCCTGGCGGACGGTGTTTCCGGGGATGGCCGCGTAGGTATCCCAAATGCAGGGACTGCGACCGTCGGCGTCCCAGGCCCCTTCGATCTGGTAGGCGGCCGTCGCAGCCCCCCAACGGAACCCCTTGGGAAAGTCACTTCGGTTCATGGTGTTCTCCTTAGGCACGGTGTGCTTCAGGATTTTACCATGGAAAACTCAATCCCGGACGAGTTCTTGGCCTAGGCCCGGGATACCGCGGTCACGGTGTACCCGGCGTCGGTGACGACTTGGCGAAGAGCCTCCTCGGTCACCGGCCCCCCGGAGACGGTGGCGCCGTGCTTCTTCAGACTCACTTCGACCTCCACCAACCCGGGAAGGCTCTTCAGGGCCTTCTCGACCCGGGCGACGCAGTGTTGGCAGGTCATGCCTTCGATGGAAACGGTGGTTTTCATGGTTCCTCCTGGGGAAACGTTTCGAAAGTGCCGGAGCCTGAGGGCGTTGACCAGGACGGACACCGAACTGAGGGACATGGCGGCGGCCGCCACCATGGGACTCATCAGGGGGCCCCCAAACAGCACAAGAATCCCGGCTGCGATGGGAATCCCCAGAACATTGTAGCCAAAAGCCCAGAATAGGTTTTGGCGAATGTTGCGGATCGTCCGGGCGCTGAGGTCCAAGGCCGTCGGGACCCCGAGGAGGTCCCCCTGGACGAGGACCAGGTCGGCGGACTCGACGGCGACATCGGTGCCTGTCCCCAGGGCGATCCCCACGTCGGCTTGGGCCAGGGCCGGGGCGTCGTTGATCCCGTCCCCCACCATGGCCACCNCCTCTCCCCGGGCCTGAAGCGTCCGGACCAAGGCTGCTTTATCCGCCGGAAGCACCTCGGCAAAGACGGTATCGATCCCCACCTGGGCTGCGATGGTTTCGGCGGTCACCCGACCATCGCCGGTCACCAGGGCGACCCGAAGACCCCGGGACCGAAGGTGGGCCACGGCCCGGGCGCTCGATGGCTTCAGGGCATCGGCCACCGCCAACCACCCCAGAGCCTGACCATCCCGGGACACGAAGAGGGGCGTGTTCCCTGCCTTGGCTTGGTCGTGGGCCTGGTCAGCGCCGGGGTATGGGCCGGCCCCCGGGTCTGTCCCGGCGACAAAACCCCGGGTTCCCACCCGGACCACCGAGGAACCGATCTGGGTTTCGATCCCTTGGCCAGGGACGGCGACGAAGGCCTCCCCGGGGTCCAGGGTCAGGCCCTCGGCCAGGGCCTGACGAACCACGGCCTGGCCTAAGGGGTGCTCGGACCGACGTTCGGCCGAAGCCGCGACCTGGAGCAGTTCGGTCCGAGTCACCCCCGGAGCCGGAACGACCACCGTGACCGCCGGGACCCCTTGGGTCAGGGTACCGGTCTTGTCAAACACAACCAGGGTGACCCGATGGGCATTTTCCAGGGACATCCCCGTCTTGAACAACNCCCCGTGCCGGGCTCCGGTCCCGGTTGCCACCATGATGGCCACGGGGGTGGCCAAGCCCAGGGCACAGGGACACGCGACCACCAGCACCGAGATGAAGACCGTCAACGAAAACACCAGGGAGTGACCCGTCAGCCCCCAGGCTCCGGCGGCCACCAAGGCTATCCCCAGGACCACGGGAACAAAGACCCCTGAGACGCGGTCGGCCAGGCTGGCCAGGGGGGCCTTGGACCCCTGGGCTTCCTCGACCAGGGCGACGATCTGGCCCAAGACCGTGGCCTCACCCACCCCGGTGGCCTCGAGGGTGAGGGCCCCGTGACGGTTCAGGGTGGCTGCATACACGGGGTCCCCGGGGCCCTTCTCCACGGGAAGGCTTTCACCGGTGAGCATGGCTTCGTCGACCTGAGACCGGCCTTCGACCACCCGGCCATCCACGGGGATGCGCTCCCCCGGGTGGACCAACAGTCGGTCGCCCACCCGCACCTCGGCCACAGCGACCTGGCACTCCTGGGAGCCTTCGAGGCGGGTAGCGGTTTCCGGGGCGAGTTCCAGGAGGGACTGGATGGCTTGGGATGTTTTGCCCTTCGAGACCGCTTCCCCGTATTTTCCCACGAGGACCAACGTCAGAATGACCGCAGCGCTGTCGTACGAGGGGCCAACGAACCAGCTCCCGACCACGGCGGCCGTGGTGCCCAGGGCAACGAGAGAATCCATGGTGGGGTTGCCTTTCACCAAGGCTCGGAACCCCACGGCGTAGAACCGCCNCCCCGCTCCGACCACCGGGACCAGGAGCAAGGCTTCGGTCACCGAGACGAGGAGACTCACGGGGGCCATGGCAGTCATGGAGAGGATGACCAGGGGCACCGTAAACACGGTGGCAACGACCGCCCGAAGGCCCAACTGGCGTCGTTCGTGGTCCTTGCGTTGGTGGTAGGTACCGGCGGCGCCTTCGGCGGTCCCGACCTGGTAGCCAGAAGCCTCCACGGCCTGCTGAAGGGCGCCCGGACGGACCACATCGGGGTCATAGGTCACCTGGGCCTTCTCGGTGGCCAGGTTCACGGCCACCCGGGTCACCCCGGGAACCCGGGCCACGGCCCGTTCCACCGCCTGAACACAGGCAGCGCAGGTCATCCCCCGGATGGGCAGGCGTTCAATGCGAACCATGATCGTCGGACCCGGTGCAACCCCCGTCCACCATCCGGGCCAACACTTGGTCGACCAGGAGCTTGGCCTGGCGGGATTCGGCCTGGTCCAGGCGACTGGTTTGGCGCAGGGTGTCGGGGATCCTCAGGGCCTCGGTGCGGAACGCCTCACCCCGGGGACCGAGGTGGATGAGCACCCGCCTCTCGTCGTCGTCGGCCCGGTGGCGGACGATGAATTGGGATTGCTCCATGCGCTTGAGCAACGGGGTCAGGGTCCCCGAATCGAGGTAGAGGCGGTGGCCGATTTCATTCACCGACTGGCCGTCGGCCTCCCACAAAATCAAAAGGACGAGGTACTGGAGGTAGGTCAGGCCGTAGGGCTCCAACAGGGGGCGGTACGCCCGAATGATGGCCCGAGACGCCGCATACAGCGAGAAGCACAGCTGGTTTCCGAGCCGAAGGCGCTCAGGGACCTCGGTGGGCGCAGTTTCCATGTCCCCAAGATACGTCAATTGGGCCTGTGAGTCCAGGAAGGGGATTTCGGTTACAGGGGGCGGCACGCCGCTTCGAGCCAGGGGCGGACGCTGGGGTCCACCAGGGGCCCAATCTCGTCCAGGACCCGTTGATGGTAGGCGTCAATCCATTGGCGTTCGTCGGCGTCCAGGGCCCCGGCATCGATCAAGCGACGTTCGTAGGGGCAGAGCGTGAGGGTCTCAAAGCCCAGGAACGAGGCGAACTCGGTCTGACCTGCCGGAACGACGGTAACCAGGTTCTCGATCCGGATGCCGTGGCTTCCCGGCCGGTAGAGCCCGGGTTCGTTCGACAGAATCATCCCGACGTCGAGGGCAAAGGGAAGCGGCTCGGTGTTCAGCCGGGCCGGGCCTTCGTGGGCCCCCAGGTAGACCCCCACCCCGTGGCCGGTCCCGTGGTTGTAGTGGATGCCCTTTTTCCAAAGGACTCGCCGGGCGAACGCATCGACGCTGTACCCCCGGGTCCCCACAGGGAAGGGCATGAGGCTCACTTGGATGTGGGCCTGGAGCACCAGGGTGTAGTCCTCGATCTCCTGGGGCGTGGGGTGGCCGACCACCAGGGTCCGGGTCACGTCGGTGGTGCCCATCTCATACTGGGCCCCGGTATCCAGGAGCAACAGGCCCCGGCCGGTGATCGGCGCCCCGGCCCCATGGGTGTGGTAGTGAACGATCGCCCCGTTCCCCCGGAACCCCGCAATCGCCGGGAAGCTCGGGCCCCGGTACTGGCCTCGGCGGTTCCTCAGAGCATCGAGGTGATCGGCGACCCCCCGTTCGGTCCAGCGACCCGTGGGACCCTCGGCCTCGAACCACGCCAGGAACTCGACCAAGGCGGCGCCGTCCCGGCGGTGGGCTTCCCGGGAGAGGGCCAATTCCCCGGGAGTTTTTCGGGCCTTCATGAGGGTCAGGGGCGTGGGACCCTCGACGACCTCGGCGGGGTCTTTGAGGGTTTGAACGACGAAGGCGTTCGTGCGATCGGGACTCACCAGGACCTTTCGGCCCTGGGCTAGCCCCGGGAGCTCGGCCTCGAACCGGTCGTAGGGCCGAATCTCGATCCCCAGGGCTTCGAGTTGGGGCCAGACCGACGCCCCCTTCTGGACGTACAGTCGGGCCTGGGTCTGGTCGATCCAGGCCCAGCCCAAAAAGACCGGCGTGAACTCCACGTCGGCGCCCCTCAGGTTGAACAGCCAGGCCAGGTCATCCAGGGTGGTGACCACGTGGGCGTCGGCCCCCTGGGCTCCCAGGGCCTTCCGGAGGGCCTGGAGTTTTTCGCCCCGGGGCACCAGGTCGTAGTCAGGCTTCTCGTAGTCGACAATGGGCTCCTGGGGCGGGGCGGGNCGATCCGTCCAGAGGGAATCCAAGAGATCCTTCCCCGGGATGAGGTTCAAGCCCAGAAGTTCGGCCTCCTTCTGCCAGGAAACCAACCGGGACCACGAGACGGTCCGGGCATCGATCCCCACGGACGACCCCGGGGGCAACACCGACGCCAGCCAGGCCAGGGGAGGGGGGGNGCCGGGAATCCCCTCCCGGAACAAATCCACGGTGGACCCCTTCAATTCTTCCTCGGCCTGGGTGAAGTACCGCCCGTCGGTCCACAGTCCGGCCGCCCGGTCGGTGACCACCACGAGGCCGGCGGATCCAGAAAATCCCGAGATCCAGGCCCGGGTTTCCCACCGCCGGGACCCGTCGCAGGTTTGCAGGTACTCGGTGTCGTGGGGATCGGTGCCGTAGACGATGGTGGCGGCGAGCCCCGACGCGGCCATGGCCTGGCGGAGGCTGGCCAACCGGCCGGGAATGGGGNGAACGGAAGGGGTCATAGGTGGGTGTCCTTAAAAAACGTGCGGATGAGGGATCGGGCAATGCTATGGGGAAAGGGGAGTTCCGGAAGGGTATCTCGGCGGTACCAGCCGGCGTCGACGATCTCCACGCCGTCGGGGGTGGGCTCCCCCGAGACCCAGGGGGCAAAGAACCCGGCCATCAAGGCGTGGGGGAAGGGCCACACCTGGCTGGCCACATACTGGGGGGGACCGATGGTGACCCCCNCCTCCTCGAAGACCTCCCGGGCCACGGCTTCTTCCAGGGTTTCGCCGGCTTCCACGAAGCCCGCCACGCAGGAGTAGATCGGAGTGGTCCGGAACCGAGCGTTCCGGGCCAGGAGCACCTCGTCACCCCGGTGCACCAGCATGATCACCGCTGGGGTGACCCGGGGCCAGAACTCGGTGTGACAGCTGGGGCATTCGAAGACAACCTGGTCGTCCCGGCGCTGGGTCCGGGTGCCACAGGCCCCGCAGAATTGGTGCTCCCGGTTCCACGAGGCCAACTCCACGGCCCGGACCAAGGCCCGGCCTTGGTCGGAACTGGCCACGGCCATCAGGGGCCGGAGGCCCACCCAATCCTCGTGGTCGGCCGGGGCCTCCAGGGCCCACAGGGGGCGTCCGTCGGCCTCCCCGAGAAACAGGCCGGGGGTCAGGCCCATGGGCAGGGTCTTTCGGGGGGCCCACCAACCCTCGGGGGCAGGACGAAACGAGGGGGAGCCGGGAAGGGGGGTGTGAACGACGCACAGATCCTCGGGATGGGGAACCGCCGGGCGACAGAAGAAACGAACCACCCTTGGAGAGTACCGAGAAAGCTCTGGTCAGGCAACGGGGCCGTCCCTTGTCTTTTTTTCCCCGAGGGGGTATTTCTAGAGTGACCAAAAATAAAAGTGGTCACAATCCAGGAGGCCCCGTGTCCCGCGACAAGATTAAGCAGGCGGCTCTAGAACTCTTCCAGCGGTACTCCTACGTGAAGACGTCGGTGTCGGACATCGCTGCGGCCGCAGGGATAGGGAAGGGAACCATCTACCTTTCGTTCAAGACCAAGGAGGAGATCCTGTTTTCCATCCTAGACGACGAGATCAGCACCCGAAAACACCTGAACGACCCCGTCTTCTTTGACCCGACCGTGTCCCTCGAGGCCAAAGTCGAGCTGTTGTCCCGGAACCTCCTCGACCTGCATTTCGTGATCCGAGACCTGATGTTCCGCACCTTTGAGAATGTGGAGGGCCGGGAACTTCAGGACGTGTACCTGAAATTCTCCTCGTACTTCGACAAAGTCTGCGACTTCTTCCTGGAGGTGTTGGCCCTCCACGGGCATCCGGCCGGGAGGGATCGGTTCCCTGCCGTCCGGGAGTTCATCCTCTTCCTGTCGGGCCGGTTCGTGATCTACATCCTGAGCCACGATTGGAACGCCCGGGAGGAGATCTACCGCCAGATGCCCACCTGGGCCCACACCATCTTCGAAGCGGTGGCCCTAGGCTAGGGTGCCCCCAGGGCTACTCGAGGCGGAACTTCGCCGTTTGGGCCCGGACGGCTTCGATGGCGGCCCGGTTCCCGGCGGTGAGTTCGGAAATCGAGGTGATCGATCGGTTGATCTCGTCGGTCCCCTCGGCGATTTCGGTCATGCTCCCCTGGAGTTCCTGACTAATGGCCACGAGGCGGTTCATCTCGTCGAGGATGGTCTGGGTCCCTTCGTCCATCTCCCCGGACCCGCCCCGGATCTCGGCGGTGATCCGCTCCAGGTTCTGGAACATGGTGAGGATGTGGTCGTTGGCCGTGGCCTGGTCCCGGAGGGTGTCCCGGATGTGGGCCTGCAGGGTGACAAAATGGGTGATCTGGTCGGCGATGACCCCGAACACCTGACCCGACGCCACCGAGGCATCCGAGACCCGGGCGATCATGGCCCGGATTTCCTTGAGAACGTCCGAGGTCTGCTTGGCCTGGACCGTCGACGATTCGGCCAGCTTTCTCACTTCGTCGGCCACCACCGCAAACCCCCGGCCCGCGTTCCCGGCGTGGGCGGCCTCGATGGCCGCGTTCATGGCCAAGAGGCTAGTCTGACCGGCAATGGCTTCGATGGCGCTGTTGATGGCTTCGAGGTTGGCCGATTCGGCGGTGATCTGGCGTACGGCCACGGTGACGTCGTCCATCTTCTCGGTGCCCCGGGCCGACTCGGTCTGCAGTTCCTGGAACCGGTGGGACGAGGAGTCGACCTCGGTGTTCAACTGCCGAATTTCCTGGACCATGGTCCCCAGGGTCTGGGCCGAGGTGGACACCCCCTCGGCCTGGGTCTCGATCATCTTCCGGAAGCTGGTGAACGTTTTGCCGATTTCTTCGACGGTGGCCGAGGTCTCGGTGACGCTGGCGGCCTGGCTGTTGACCATGTGGCTGACGCTTTGCAGGTTTGCGGTGATCTGGTTCGTGGCCGACGCCGTGGAGGCGGTGTACGTGGACAGACGTTCCCCGCTGACGACCAACTCGTCGAGGGCGTTTCGGGTCGACAGCAGGATCTGCCGAAGGTTGCCGGTGAACGCATTGAAGGCCTGGGCCAAGGCCCCGACTTCGTCCTTGGTCAACACGGGCAGGACCACGGTCAGGTCGGCGTCGCCCTCGGCAATGCCCTGGAGTTGGGCGGCCATGGCCTTCAAAGGCCGGGAGATCCGCCGGGCGAACACCGCGGCGATGGCCAGGGCCACCACCAGCACGAGGGCCACTAGGATGACGTTGAACACGAGGAAGGCCACGGCCCTCTCCTGGTACTCCTCGGGGGCCACGAAAGCGACCAGGACCCACCCGGTGGACCCCGAGGGCCGGACGACCACGTCCCAGTCCTTCGAGAGCCACGACACCCGGCCAAGGTTGGGCTTGGTCAGGTCGAGGTCCTGAAACGCGGTGAGTTTGTCCTTTTGAACGTTCTTTCCCATGACCGTGGGGTCGGCCACCGACGTCAGCACCGTCCCATCGGCCTGGAAGAGCATCACAAAGCCCTGCCGGCCGATCTTGATCTTTCGGGTGATTTCCGTCAGGTCGGTGAGGGCGACGTTCATGGCCACCNCCCCCCGGTCCACCGTGGACCGAAAGACCTCGGAAATGGTGACGACCTGGGTTCCTTCCGTGGTGGTCCGAACCTGGGACACCGTGACTTGGTCCAGGACGGCCTTGGGGAACCAGGAAAGCTTCCGGGGGTCAAAGGCCGCCGGCCGGGGGAGGGGAGGGGCCTGGACCCACTGGCCCTCGGAGGTCGCCGCGAAGATGGTCAAAATGCTCGAAAAAGAGCCGAGGGTGGTCTGGAAACGGTCGGTCACTGTCCGCTGCTCCGGGGGGTACTTGGCGGGGNCGAGCTTGGTCTCCGCCGTGGTGTTCACGTACGAAGGCCAGGCCTTCACGCCCCGCCACAGGTACCCGTCCTGGGCCAAATTGTGCAGCACCGACTTCTTTTCGACGAGGAACTGGCTCAGGTTGGCGTCGGCCTGGGTGGCACTCTGGTCCACGGCCTGGAACAACGCCTCCTTGGTGGATTGGAACAGGTACCAGGTCGCCAAGCTCGACGAAAGCAGAATGGAAATGGCCACCGAAACGGTGGCCAATAGGGTAACTTTGGATCGGATAGTCATGCTGTCGGTCCTCATCGAAGGCGGATGCCCTCAAGTCTAGGACCACACCCGGGAGAACACAAGGATTTTTTTGACCCCGGTGCGGCTATTCCACCCGCATGGTCCAGACCGTGATCCCCTCGTGGGGGAACTGGGCCTTGATGCCCTGGATCAATCCCACCATGGTGGCGATCACGTCGTCCTCCTGGTACGAAATCAACACGAAGTTCTCCTCGGGCCACACCGTGGTCCCCAGTTTCCAGTCGGTGGGGCCCCGGCCGTGGGCCACGGGGATGAGGGNGTACCGCAACCCCGGGATTCCGGTCTCCAGGGCCTGGACCAGTTCCTCCTGGACCGACTGGTTGGCGATCAGTTCAAGGCGCTTCATGGGTGAACCTCCGGGGCGGCCAGGGCAGGGATGGGTTTCGGCTTCTTTCGGTTGAAGACCGAGTACATGACGGGGATGAAGAACAGCGTCATCAGGGTGGCGCTCGACAGGCCGCCGATGACCGTTAGACCGATGGGCTGAACGAGTTCTCCGCCCTCCCCGGAGTTGAAGGCCAGGGGAATCATCCCCAGGATGGCCGTCAGGCTGGTCATGAGCACGGGCCGCAACCGGGCCACCCCGGCTTCGAGGGCGGCCTGGTCGACGTCGAGGCCGCGGTCCCGGAGCAACCCGGTGTAGTCGACCATCACGATGCCGTTTTTCACCACCAAGCCCACGAGCATGACCAACCCGATGCCGCTGAAGAGGTTCATGGCCTGGCCGGTGATGAGGTAGATGGCGATGACGCCAATGATCATCAAGGGGAGGGNGAAGAGGTTGATGATGGGGTTCCGGAACGACTCGTACTGGGCCGCCATGACCCCGAAGACCAGCAAGATGGCCATGATGAGCACCACCAACATCGTCTGGGCCATGGACACCAGGGCCGTCGAGTCCCCCTGGTACGAGACGTGGACCGCCGAGTCGAGGACCATGTGGTCGGCGATGGCCTTCTGGACCAGGGCTTGCACTTCGGGGGCCGTGGACCCCGGCTTCACGTTCGATTCCACGTGGATGGTCCGGGTCTTGTTCTCATGCTTGATCGACACCGGCCCGGTTCCCCGGTTGAGGGTGACAAAGTTCGACAGCGCCACCCGGTTCCCCGCGGTGTTGGTGACGTAGATCCGGTTGAGGTCGATGACCTTCTGACGGTCTGCGGCCTGGAGGACCACCAAGACGTCGTAGCTGTCCCCTTCGGCGTTGTACGTGGTTGCGGTGGCTCCCTCGATGCTGTCGTAGACCTCGGTGGCCACGGTGCTGACGTTCACCCCAAAGGAGTACGCCCGCTGGCGGTCGATGTTGACCTCGACTTGAGGAAGGCCGTTGTCCAGGTCCATCTTGAGTTCGGTGGCCTGGGGAACGTTCTTCTTGATCACGTCGATCATCTCTTGGGCCGTGGCAATGGCCTTGTTGAGGTCGTCGGACTGGACCACCACGTCGATGGGGGCGTTGGCCCCCGAGGGCGCGAAGGCCTGGGTGAACGAGAACGTAGCCCCGGGGAAGTCCGCATAGTGCTCCCGAAGGATGGCCTTGATGGTGGCCGCGTCGTCGATCTGTTCCTTCTTGGCGGGCAACACCACTTCGAGGGACCCTTGGTTCGTGCCGCTCGACGAGGCAAAGGACCCCGNCCCCCCGGTACCGGCGGTTCGGATGTACATCTTCNCCCCCTTGGCCTTCTCCTTCACATCCTCTTCGAGCTGGCGGAGGGTCTCCTTCGTCTCGTTCAAGGTGGTCCCCACGGGCAGAACCACGCTCAGGGTGACCGAGTCCTCGGCCTGGTCCGGGGCAAAGGTGAACCGAAGACCCCCGGCCAGGGTGGTGGCCACGAAGAACAGCACCACCACCCCCAGGATGACGATGGCCCGGTTGTGGAGGGCCCGGGTTAACAACCACCGGTATCCCCGTTCGAGGAACGTGAAGAACCCCAGGAGGATCCGGTCCCCGAGGATGGTCACGGGGTTCCGCAAGGGCACCTCGTGGCGGTTCACCAAGGGGAAATATTTGCTCGTCAGGACGGGAATCAGGAACAGGGCCACCGCGAGACTCGACAGGAGCGAAATCACGATGGTGAAGATCATCCCCTCGAACAGGATGCCGATGATTTCGAGTTGGGTCTTGAAGATCAGAATGGGGAGGAACACGAACACCGTGGTCAGGGTCGAAGCCATGACGGCGTTCTGCATTTCCTTGCTACCGATGAGGGCTGCCATCCGGTTCTTCATCCCCCGCTCCCGGTAGCGAACGATGTTCTCCATGATCACGATGGAGTCGTCCACGATCATGCCCACCCCGAGGATGAGACCGGTCATCGTGAAGATGTTCAGGGTCAAGCCCAGGAAGTTCATGCACAGCAGGGTGATGCTGATCGAGATGGGGATGGAGAGGCCGATGATGAGGGTGGTCTTGATGCTCCGAAGGAAGACGAAGATCACCAACATCGCGAAGATGATGGCCTCGACCGCAGCGTGGATCAGGGTTTCGACGGTGCTATTGATGGCCACGGTGTCGTCCGAGACGACTTCGAGGGTCACGTCGGGGGGGNGGGTCTGCTTCAGATCCGGGAGGGCCGCTTTGACCCCGTTGGCCACCTTCACGGTGTTGCCCCCGCTCTGCTTCTTGATGGCCACGTAGACCCCGGGGTTCCCATTCAAGAACACCGAGCTGTCCTCGTCCTTGTAGCCCATGGTCACCTGGGCCACGTCCGAAAGCCGGATGACCTGGCCGTTCTTCGTGGCGATCTGACTTTGGGCCACCTGGTCCACCGAGGCAAAGCCCCCGGTGGTCCGGACGCTGTAGTTCCGGGTGCCCTCGGTGATGGTCCCTCCCCCGAGCTCGACGTTCTGGGTGGCCAGGGCCGTGGCGATGGCGGTCATGGTGAGGCCGTAGGCGTCGAGGCGGTCCTTCGACACGTCGACCCGGACCGCCTGGGCCCGGCCCCCGGAGACGGCGGCTTCGGACACCCCCGACACCCGTTGGAGCACGGTCTGCACCTGGTCCTCGGCGATCTTTCGTAGCTGTTCGGCGCTCCGGTTTCCCCGGACGGCGATCTGCATGATGGGCTGGGAGTTGGGGTCAAACTTGAAGATCTGGGGGTCCTTGGAGTCGGTGGGGAGGGACGACTTGACCGAACTGATCTTGTCCCGGACGTCGTTGGTCGCGGTGTCCAGGTTGTACCCGTAGGCGAACTGCAGGACGATTTGACTGCTTCCTTCGGACGAGGTCGAGGTCATCTTCTTCAAGGAGCTGACGTTGATCAGGGCGGTTTCCAGGGTCTTGGTCACCGTCTTCTCCACGGTCTCGGCCCCTTCCCCCGAATACGTGGTGCTCACGACTACGATGGGAGGACTGAACTCAGGGAACAGGGCGACGCTGAGTTGAAAGGCCATGTAGGCCCCGAGCAACACCAACAGGCTGAAAACGACGGTGACCAGGACGGGCCGGTCTACCACGGACGACCGGGAGCTCATTTGACCACCTTGACCTTTGCCCCGTCGTCGAGGAGTTCCTGACCCTTCACGACCAGGGTCTCCCCAACCTTCNCCCCCGACAGGAGCTCGACGGTGCTGTCCACCGTCAGGCCGGTGACGACCTCCCGGCGACTGACGGTGTCACCGTTGACGATGAACACGTAGTTCTTCCCGTTCCGGGCCACGATGGTTTCTTGGGGAGCCAACACCTGGGGCTGGCGCTGTTCAAAGTACAGTTTGACCCGGGCAAACATCCCCAGGTCCACCCCGGTGGCGGGGCTGGTGAACCGCAGGCGGATGGTCTTGGTCCGGGACGTCGTGTCGACCACCGGCTGCACCCGGTCGACCACCGCCGAGAACACCTGACCCGGGTAGGCCTCGAAGGTGACGTCGGCCTTGAGCCCGGTCCGGACCGAGGCGATCTCGGTCTCGGGCACCTTGCTTTCGACCAGGAGGTCGCTCAGGATCCCCACGGTCCCCAACGACGTGGTGGTGGTCACGGTGGCCCCCAACTGGGCGGTCAGGGTGGTGACGGTGCCGGTGAGGGGACTGTACACCGGGCTCAGGGCGTAGCTGGTCCCGGGCTTCGACGGGTCCACCGTGGCGATCAGGGTCTTGCCCTTGACCACGGTGTCGCCCACCTGGACGTTCACCGCCGTGAGGGTGCCCCCCGCATCGGGGTAGACGTCCACGTTGGTTTCCGTGATGACGTCGCCGGTCAGCTGCAGGTAATTCCGCAGGCTCCCCGCGGCCAGGGGGGCCGTCTTGACGCTGTAGACCGTGGAGGTCGCCGGCGGGCCACCGGGGGGGCCGGCGGCAGGGCCTCCCGGGGGGCCTCCGGCGGCATCGGGCTTGGCCCCTCCCTTCAGGAGGGGTGGCACCACCAGCAAGGCGACAAGGGCGAGGATGAGCCCCACCGTGATCAGAGTCTTGGTCCGTTTTTTCATTTCTTTCCTCCCCCTAAGAGGGTCCCGAACGGGACGTCGAGTTCGTATTCCAGGGCCAGCACGGTCGAGATCAAGGTGTACCGTTGGGACAACAGGTTGTACCGGGCTTGGCTGAGGTCGCCTTCGCTGCTCTGGAGGGACAACAAGTCTTTCGTCCCTCGGTTGTAGGCATCGAGGCTCAGGTCGTAGGTCTTTTGGGCCAGCTCCACGTTGAGGGCCTGGGTTTTGAGGCTTTCCAGGGCCTGGCGAATCAACCGGTAGTCATTCTCCCGGGTGAGGTCGCTCGAGGCCTTGGTTTCGGTCAACTGGTTCTCGTCGGTTTTCACCGTCTCCTCGGCTTCGATTTGGGTCTCCCGACCGGTGGTCCACGGGAGGAACGAGTCCAACGAGTACGAAAGTTGGAAGGACAGCGCCCCCGAAGCATCGGCCCACTGGGCCCCGCTGGTGAGCTGGTACGACGGAGCCGTCGTCCATCCCAGGGTCACCGAGGGAACCCACACCGACCAGCGCGTGGCGTCGAGGCTCAGCTGGGCCGCCTGGAGGGTGAACTGGGCTTGGCGGACGTCCGGGGACACCCCTTCGGTGATCCCGTCGAGGTGAAGCCCGGCCTCGACGTTCCCATCCAGGGTTCCCTGGAGGGTAATCGACTCGGTGATGGGCAACCCCAGGAGCACCTTCAGTTGCCCGAGGTCATTCAAATAGGTGGCCTGCAACTGCTGAAGGGTGGGCTTCACGGTTTCCACCGACACCTGGGCCGTGAGGACATCGAGGTTCGACGCGAGCCCCGCCTTGTACTTGGTCTGGGTGTCGTCCAGGCTTTTCTGCTTCCGGGCCAGGTTGTCCTGGGTTAGCTTCAGGTTCTCCTGCTCGAGGAGCAGGGAGGCGTAGGCGAGCCGGACGTTCTTTTCCAGGGTGCGTTTGGCCAGGTCGTAGGTCAACTGGCCGGCCTGGTAGTTGAGCTTCACCTCGTCGAGCTTGGCGAAGATGCTGGCCGAGAGGGACAGCGACNCCCCCGCGGACTGACTGTAGGTCCACGTCGAATTGGGTTGGTACAACCCCGTGGTCGCCGAGACCGCCTGGTTGGCCCGGCTGACCCCGGCGGTGAACGACGTCGAGGGAATGAGGACACCCCAGGCGTTGTCGGCCTGGCGCTTCTTGGCGTCGAGGCTCCACGAGCTGCGTTGCAGCGACAGGTTTCGGTCGATGGCCACCTTGACGGCATCGTCGACGGTGAGGACCGTTTCGGCGGACAGGGGAAACCCTACCACCCCTAAGAGGATGAGGAGGGGACCGATTCCCCGTCCTAAGATAGCCATGGATGGCCTCCTTTGGTCATGGCTCCTAAACTAATGCTTTTCCTCCCGGGATCACATAAACGTTCCATGAACAGTCAATAATTTTTTGTTATTGCCCGCGAGGGCCCCTGGACGAATTCGGGCCCCCGTCTATACTGCCCCTCAGACCATGAAAGAAACGATCGTCGTCATCGAAGATATGGAGGAAATGGCCGAGCTGATGCGGCTCTACCTTGAAAACGAAGGGTGGGAAGTCCTGGTCTTTTCCTCGGCGGAAGCGGCCTTGGAGGCGCTGGAAGCGAGGGCGGTGAGCCTGGTCATCCTCGATGTGAACCTTCCAGGGATGGACGGCTTTGGGTTCCTGGATCGGTTTCGCAAGACCTCGGACGTCCCCGTGTTGATCGTCTCGGCCCGGTCCGCCGACGAGGACATCATCACCGGCCTCGGCTACGGTGCCGACGAGTTTGTGACCAAGCCCTTTTCGCCCCGGGTCCTGGTGGCCCGGGTTCGGGCGATGTTGCGCCGGGCCCAGGATTCCGGGGAGGCCACGGCGAATGCCATCCACTTTGGTCCTTTCACCTTCGAACCCGAGGCGTGCCTGCTCCGGCGGGGCACCGAGCGGGNGGCCCTGTCGAACAAAGAGTTCGGAGTCCTCGACCATTTGATTGCCCAAGAGGGGCGGCCTTCCACCCCCGAGGCCATCTACCAGGCCGTGTGGAAAAACACCTACGGGGACCTGACCGCGGTGGCGGTGTACATCCAGAGGTTGCGGCGAAAGATCGAGGCCGACCCCAGCCACCCGGTCTTCATCGAGACCGTCCCCGGGATGGGGTACAGGTTCCACCGATGAGGATCCGGACTCAGTTTGCCGCCATGGTCATCGGAATCACCCTGATCCCGGCCCTCCTCCTCGGCCTGGGGTGGGTGTACCTGACCATGAACCAGAGCCAGGACCCCATCCCCGAGTACCACCAGCTTCCCCCGGAGTCCCTGGGACTCACCGACCAGACCAACTGGTCCAAGGTCCGGGACATCTTGGCCCGGATGCCCCGGCAGGCGGCCTCGTACGTCTTCGACGATACCTTTCNCCTCATCTTCTCGAGCCGCCCCGTCCCTGGGGTTCCCCCGGGGGGATCCCTCCCCCCCTGGGGGGGGCTGGGTCGGTTCCGAACCCCCGGCAAGGCCCAGGATATCTTTGCGTTTCAGCTCGACGGCACCAAGGTGTGGGTGGCCATGGTGGTCGACGCCCGGGAGGCCCGGGATCCCCAGGCCGAGGTGTTTTGGTCGAGTTTGGCCGGGTTGTCCCTCATCCTGCTGACCACCATTGGGTTCGCCATCGCCCTGGGCGGGGGCCTGACCCGGTCGGTGGTGGTCCTGGAAAAGGCGGTGCGAAAGCTGGCCGAAGGCGACCTGGAAACCAAGGTCGTCGTCCAGGGGAACGAGGAGTTCATCGCCCTGGGCAAGTCCTTCGACCAGCTGAGGTTGTCGTTGAAGGAAGAGAACGCCCGCCAGAGCCGGTTTGTCATGGGGGTCAGCCACGACCTCAAGTCGCCCATGGCCGTCATCAAGGGCTACGTCGAACTCCTCCGGGACGGTCCCGTGGGGTCCCCCGAGGCCCGACGGACCCACTTCGACCTGATCCTCGACAAGGTGGACCAACTCGACGCCATGATCGACCACCTCATTGACTACGGCAAGGTCTACACGGGCGAGTGGCAGCAATCCTGGACCCAGGTAGATTTGCGGGGGTTCCTCGAGGAATTCAGCGTGGAAATGGCCCCGGACGCCCGGCTCCTGGGCCGCACCCTGGTGACCGATTTGGGGCTCACCGACGAAGTGGTCCTCTGCGACCGCCGCTCCTTCCGCCGGTGCCTGGAAAACCTCGTCTACAACTCCCTTCGGTACTCGAACCCCGGGGGCACCGTGGGGATCGGGGCCCGGAGGGTCCCCGGGGGCGTGGAAGTCTCGGTATCCGACGACGGCCCCGGGATTTCCGCCGACGACCTGCCGCATCTGTTCGAGCTGTTCTACCGGGGCAGCCATTCCCGACGGGAGCCGGGGATGGGCCTCGGCCTGGCGGTGGTGAAAACCATCTTGGATGGCCATGGCTGGTCGATCCGGGCCGAGTCCCACCAGGGAGCCCGGTTTATCGTCACCATCCCGGCCGCATCCCTCGCCGGCCCGGTCACTTAAGTTCGAAGAGCACGGCGGCCCCGAGGGCCCCGGCACCGCCGTCGAGGAACACTTGGTGGGCCACCGACGTGGGTTCGAAGAACGGCGCCGCGACCAGCATCCCAGCTCCCAGGATGCCCAGGACGACGTGAAAATTGTCGAAGGTGAACAGCCCCTTGTCGAGGTTGTTCAGGGGCAACCGCTCGTAGTGGGTGAAGTAGCCGTCGATCAAGGTCNCCGCCGCCNCCCCCGCGGCCCCGAGGCCCACCCACCCGTGGCCGCCCCCGGGTCCCCCGAGGTACTGGTCACCCACCGCCACAGCCCCAACGATCAAGGTGGTGTACCCCAGGACCTGGTGGGTCAACGACAAGACCTCGGCCCGGGCCAGGGGGTCGTTCCACCAGTCCGTGTCCTGGGGAGGGAGGTCTTCGGCCCAGAGGGTCCCCAGGGAGGCCCAGAGAACCAGGGCCGACCACCCGAACCGGGTCAAGGCTTGGCCACCAGGTCCCAGAGCCGGCTGGTCCAGTCCTCGTGCATGGCGACCACCTGGTCCTTGGTGTACCCGGCCACCCCGAACAGAAGGCTGGGCCATAGGCTGGCCGACGCAATGGTATCCACGGGGGCGGTGNGACTGTCCACAAACAGCACCTTGCTCCCCTTCACCAGGGTCACCAGGATCAGTTCTCCTTTGGCGGGGTAGCTTCGCAGAAACTCCGCCAGTTTCGGATCGACGGTTTCCTTGTCGGGAGCCCCCGTGTTGAGGACCACCACCTTCTTGAAGTGCCCTGGGGTGATGTCCGAGGGGGAGTCGGTGTACCGAAGGGTGTAGGGTAGGTGCTTGTCGGACGCCTGCTTGTGGAGGAACTTCATGGCCTCCCGGTTGGTTTCCGTGGTCCCATGGTACAGAACCATGACGTCGTGGAGCGAGTCTTCGGCAAACCCGCTCGGCACCCCCAGGACCACAAAGGACGCCAGAACCAAAGTTTTCCACAGGTATTGGATGCGCATGGGAGTCTCCCTGGGTTCAATGTAGGGCTCCCGGGGCCCGCCGACAACGGAGGGGCCCCCTTTGGTGAGAAAAAAGCCCCGAGGGGGGGAGGTTCGGGGGCGGTCGGGGTCGGTTGAATCGGGCTTGGGGTTCCGTGGTACTATGGTCCCCATGGACCCTCGGTTAAAGGCCTACCAAAAGCAAGCTCGCCCCCTCGTCGATGCCTCGCCGGACGGCCCTCTGCCCGTGGTCCGGGCTCCCCAGCTGCCCCAATTTGAAGCCCCCGAGGGGGCCCCAGCCCCCAAGAAAGGGAAGCCCCGGCCCCCGGGGCTGGTCAAGACCACGGTCCCCGAAGGGGCCCCCGAGGCCCCCGCAGAAAAGGCCCCGGGGTTGGCCAGCGACAAGAGCCTGAGGAAAGTGGCCAAGTTCCTCATCCTCCTGGGCCAAGACGAGGCCGCCAAGGTGGTCAGGCACCTGGACCCCGGTCAGATCGAGGCCTTGGGGAGGGAAATCGCCGGGATCAAGAAGATTGAGCCGGTGGAAGCCGAGGCCATCCTCCAGGAGTTCGGGTACATCGCCACCCATCACGCCGGCGCCGTCCAGGGAGGCCAGGCCACGGCCAAGGCCATTTTGAACCAGGCCTTCGGCCCCGATCATGCCCAGGCCATCTTCCATAAGTCGGTCCCGGGGTCGGCCGAACGGCCCTTTGCCTTCTTCGGGGGCCTGGAGCCTCCGGTGGTCCAGGCGCTTTTGGGTGGGGAGGCGGCCCAGGTGTTGTCGGTGGTGGTCCCCTTCCTCGAGAAGGCCCAGGCCGCGGCCTTCCTCAAGACCCTGGACCCGACCCGGCGGCTCGACCTGGTCAAACGCCTGGCCAAGATGGAAAAGGTCCCTTCGTCGGTGGTGACCCAGGTGGCCACCGCCCTCCAAGAGCGGTTCCACCACCTCAAGCCCGCCCACGCCGACGCCGTGGACGGCAAGGCCCGGTTGGCCGACATCCTGCGCCACCTGAGCGCTGACAAAGAGGACGCCATCCTCAAGTCCCTCGACCAAGCCCAACCGGGGATCACCGAGGACCTGCGGCGTCGCTTGTTCACGGTTCCCGACCTCCTTCGGGTCGGGGATTCCGGGTTCGAGGACCTCCTCCGGGGGAAGGACGATGCCCAGGTGGCCCTCCTGTGGCTCGCCGGCGACGAGGCCCTCCAGGCCAAGATCGCAGCCAACGTCTCGGCCCGCCGCCTTCTCCTCATCCGGGCCGAAGTCGACCTCTTGGCCGAGACGTCTCCCCGGGACCTGCAGAAGGAGTTGCGCTTCTTCCTGGAAGAAGTTCGGGACGCCGTCCGGGAAGGGCGGGCGGCCCTGGTCGACGACACCGAGGAGTACGTGTGACATGGTGAACGTCTGGATCGCCTACGGGCTCTGGTTGGTGGGTGGGTTTGGTTGCCTCGGGTTCCACCGGTTTTACCTGGGCAAGATTCCCACCGGCGTGCTGTGGCTGTTCACCGGGGGCCTGGGCTTCCTGGGGTCTCTCTACGATTTCTTCACCCTGGGACGGCAGGTGGCCGAGGTCAACGCCCGGAACGTAGTCTCCTCCAGGCCGGTCCAGGTCACCATCCAGCGGCAGAAGGAGCCCTTGGATCGGTCCATCCTGCGGCTCGCCGAGCGGAACAGCGGTCGGGTCACCCCGGCCCAAGTGGCCGCCTCCAGCGACTGGTCCATCGACGAGGCCCAGGCTCGTCTGGATGCCATGGCTCGGAAGAGCGTTTGTGAGCTGAGGGTCCTGAAGGGAGGTACCGTGGTGTACCATTTCGCCGAGTTTGACCCCTCGGCCAGCCAAGAGTTTGAGGTTTAATCCATGGGCATCATGAGAGAGTCCCTGGCGGGGCGTTTTTTGATCGCCGACGTCGACCTCACCGAATCCTCGTTCCATCGGTCGGTGGTCTTCGTCGTGGACCACGGGTCCGACGGGGCCTTTGGTTTGGTGGTCAACCGACCGTTGGGGCTGACCGCCGCCCAAATCGTCCAGGACCCCGATGAGGTGATCTCGTTCCCCGGGCGCCGGGAAAAGATTCCCCTGTACAGCGGAGGGCCGGTGGAGACCCAGGCGGTGTTCTGCCTCCATTCGGGTCTGCCCGACCCCTGGCGGTCTCCGGGGATGAAGGAAGTGCTCCCCGGGGTGTTCTTCGAGCCGTCGTTCCCGGCGGTCCACCGGTACGTGGCCGGGCAGTCCCCGGATCTGCCCCCGGACGACGTCCCGTCCGTTCGGCTCTACCTGGGCTACGCCGGGTGGGCGGGGGGGCAACTGGAAGCCGAGCTCGACCGGGGGTCCTGGCAGGTCATCGACGGCCGGGCCTCCCTGGTGTTTGGCACGAAGCCCGAGGAGGNGTGGATGAAGGCCATGGAACTCCGGGGCGGACTGTGGGCCATCGTGGCCCAGACGGGAATCAAGCCTTCGTTGAATTGATCCCGGGGGTGTTACTCGTCGTCGGTGTCCACCGGGATGTCGTAGCGCTTGATCTTGTTCTTCAACCCCTGGCGGCTGATCATGAGGTTCCGGCTCGTCTGACTGATGTTGTTGTCGTTGAACTTCAGGGCCGTGATGATGATCTCTTTCTCGATGGCGTCCACAAACTCTCGCATGTCCACGGGTTCATGGCCCGGGGGCAACTGGATGGTTTTCACGGGCGCCCGACTTCCCTGCAGGGCGGAATAGATCTGGGCGTTGTCCTTGAGGAGCCTCTCGATCTCTTCGGTGGCCACCGTGCCCCCGGGGGAATTCCCCATGGCCAGGTTGAGCTTTTCGAGGATGCCCTGGAGCTCCCGGATGTTTCCCGGGAAGGCGTACCGGACCAGCAGATCCTTCTGCTTTGAGTCGAGGACGGGCATCCGTCGGTTCTCGCGCTTGGCCAGGGTTTCCATGATCCCCAGGATGTCTTCCCGGCGCTCCCGGAGGGGGAGGGTCTTGATCTGCAGGTTGGCGATCTTGAAGTACAAGTCCTTTCGGAACGATCCGTCTTCGGTGTCGGCGGCCAGGTTGGACTGGCTCGTGAACAGAACCCTGACGTCGGCGGTCTTTTCTTCGGTGGCCCCCACGGGGTAATAGGTGCCGTACTGCAGGAACTTCAGCATCTTGCTCTGGAGGGTCTTGGGGAGGCCTTCCNCCCCTTCGACCGACAGGGTTCCCCCGGCCAACCGGTCCAGGAACCCCTCCCGGGGGCCTTTGAGACCCGTCGGGGACCCCTTGGCCACCCCAAAGATTTCGGATTCCAGGAGTTCTTCGGGGATGGTGGCCGTGCTGATCGCCGCGTAGGGGCCTTCCTTGCGGTCCGACAGTTCGTGGAGCAACCGGGAGACGAGCTTTTTCCCCGTTCCCTCCTCCCCCGAGATCAGCACCGGGTAGTCCGAGAGGGCAAAAGACTTGATCTGTTCCTTGATCTTCACCACCGAAGGGTTGGTCCCCACCAACGAGGCCAGGGGCGTGGCGGCGTGGAACCGCAACTGGGNATTTTCTTCGATGAGCTTCTGGGCCTGCTCCGACAACCGCTGTTCTTCGATCTTTCGCTGGCGAGCCCACTGCAGGTGCCGGAGCGCATCCTCGACCTTGGTTCCCAGGGTGGCGGCCTCCACGGGCTTCAGGATGTACTGGGAAATGTTGGCGGCGTTCACCGCCTCCATGAGGTATTCGGAGTCGCTGTAGGCCGAGATGATCAGGGCTGCGAAGTCCCGGCGGGTCTTGCGGATTTCCTGGATCAGGGCGATCCCCGTCATCGAGGGCATCCTCATGTCGGTGAGGATGAGGTCGAAGTCGTTCTGCTGACAATACGACAAAGCCTTCTTGGGATCCCGGTAGGGAAACGTCTCGTAGTCCTGGAGGACACGCTGACAGAAGGTCAGGTTAACCTCATCGTCGTCGACAATAATGATTTTCATTCGGTTGGCCATACCACAATAGTATTGGACCGTGACCACGAAAGCAAGGCCAACGGCTACTGTGTGGACAGTTTCAGTTCCGTTCCTTCGGGAGACCGGTTCTTGGAAAGGAACCCGGGGTGGCCTTGGCGGCTGAGCTGGGCGGTGAACGATTGGGGGTCTTGGTCAACGCAGGGAACGTACACTCGAAAGAGGGCACCCTGGCGGTAAATCTGGGGCCTGTAGTGCTCCTGGGTGAGGGTCCGGGCCAGCTTCTGGGCGTGGCCCACGGTCTGGAAGGCCCCCACTTGCACCCAGGCCGACGCCCCAGGGGGTGCCACAGGGGGGGCCCCAGGGGGGGCCGGGGTCCCGGCCTTCGACGGGGTCGGGACCGGCCCGGTCTTTGTTTCGTCGGGCTGGTCGGCCCTCAGAGCCTGGATCCGGACCGTGTCGCTGGGCTTCACCCCCAAGGCGTCGGCCGCCGCCCGGGACAGGGTGACGATCCGACCTTCGGGGGTAGGGCGCTGGTCGATGACCGTCACCGTGACCACCCGGCCGTTCGCCGGGTTGGTCACCGCCAGCCGCAGGCCCACCCGAAGGTCCGGGCTTTCGGCCGTGAAGGCACTGGGGTTGCGGGTGTCGGAGGAGACGCCGATCTTTCCCTCGTCGGACTGGGCCACCAGGGACGATAACCCTGCGAGGCCGAGAAGAAGTGCACACCCGATGACCCGTATCATACCTCGGGTATCGGCAACTCTGTGCGCTACCATGAGCAGAGAGAGCGGCAAAACCCCGGGGATTTTGCAAGTTTTCTGCCTTGGCGTTCCTTGAACAAACGAGAACGCCCGGGCTATCCTGGCGGAAAATAGGATGAGGCGACGAGGGTCGACCCGGGGAGGTTTTCATGAAGAAGGCTGAGTATCGTAAGGTGCTCCGGGTGGGCGCCGGACAGTTTGAGTTCTACGACATCAACGAGTTCGGGGCCGAAAAGGTCGCCAAGTTGCCCTTCTCCCTGAGGGTGCTCCTGGAAAACGCCCTGAGGAAGGCCGATGAATCGGGGATGGACCCGGTGGTCTTCCGGGGCCTCACCGAACCCGGTGGGGATGTGGAGATTCCGTTCTACCCCGCCCGGGTCTTGATGCAGGACTTTACCGGGGTGCCGGCGGTGGTCGACCTGGCCGCCATGCGGGACGCAGTGGCGGCCCTGGGTCAGGATCCCCAAAAGATCAACCCCCTGGTCCCCGTGGATTTGGTCATCGACCACTCCGTCCAGGTGGACCACTTTGGCTTTGCCGGGGCCCTGGCCAAGAACGTGGACAAGGAATACGAGCGGAACCAAGAGCGGTACACCTTCCTCAAGTGGGCCCAAAAGGCCTTCCGGAACTTCCGGGTCGTCCCCCCGAACAGCGGGATCTGCCACCAGGTGAACCTGGAACACCTGGCCCGGGTCGTCATGGAGAGTCCCGACGAGCCGGGTCTGCTCCACCCGGATACCCTGGTGGGGACCGACAGCCACACCACGATGATCAACGGTCTGGGGGTCCTCGGGTGGGGTGTCGGGGGGATCGAGGCCGAGGCCGTGATGCTGGGCCAGCCCTATTCGATGACCATTCCCGAAGTGGTCGGGTTCCGCCTCACCGGTCGGCTGCAACCGGGAACCACGGCCACCGACCTGGTCCTCACCATCACCGAGCGTCTCCGGAAGCACGGGGTGGTCGACAAGTTTGTCGAGTTCTTTGGCCCCGGGGTGAAGAGCCTGTCCCTCCCTGACCGGGCCACCATTGCGAACATGGCCCCGGAGTACGGGGCCACCATGGGCTACTTCCCGGTGGACGAAGTGACCGTGGAGTTTTTGCGGTTCACGGGCCGGGACCAAGCGGCCGACGTGGCCGAAGCCTACTGTCGGGCCAACAGCCTCTGGGCCGACGGCGAGGCTCACCCGGTGTACGGCACCGTCCTCGACCTCGACCTGGCCGACGTCGTCCCCTCGTTGGCCGGTCCCAGCCGCCCCCAGGATCGACTGAAGCTCGCCGACACCGCCCAGGCCTACGCCAAGTTGTTGCCCGCCGACGCGGCGGGCCGGGCCGGGGTTCCCATCGACATCGACGGCCAGAAGGTGCTGTTGAAGGACGGGGCGGTGGCCATTGCGTCGATCACGAGCTGCACGAACACCGCGAACCCGGCCCTGATGCTGGGGTCGGCGCTCTTGGCTAAGAAGGCCGTGGCCGCCGGGCTGACGGTGCCGAAGTGGGTGAAGACGAGCCTGGCCCCCGGGTCCCGGGCCGTCCAAGACTACCTCGAAGCCTCGGGGCTCCTGACAAGCCTCGACGCCCTGGGGTTCCAAATTGCCGCCTTTGGGTGCGTGACCTGCATCGGGAACTCGGGGCCCCTCCACCCCGCCATCGAAAAGGCCCAGGTCGATCACAATTTGACCCTGGCGTCGGTGATCTCGGGGAACCGGAACTTCGAAGGGCGGATCCACCCCAACGTGAAGGCGAGCTTCCTGGCGTCGCCGTTGTTGGTCGTGGCCTTCGCCCTGGCCGGGCGCATCGACACCGACTTGACCGCCGAACCCCTGGGGGTGGGCTCCGGTGGCAAGCCGGTGTTCCTGAAGGACATCTGGCCCAGCCCCGAAGAAGTGGCGGCCTTGGTCGCCCAATTCGTCACCCGGGAAGCCTTCTTGCGCCGGTACAAGACCATCTTCGAGGGCGACGCCCATTGGAAGGGCCTCGCCGCCCCCACCGACGCCACCTACGCCTGGGACCCCCGGTCGACCTACATCCAGCTGCCGCCCTACTTTGCCGGGTTCAGCCCTGCGGTCCCCAAGGTGAAGGATCTCCAGGCGGCCCGGTGCCTTCTGGTCCTGGGCGACAGCATCACCACCGACCACATTAGCCCGGCGGGGAACATCCGGGCGGCGTACCCCGCCGGCCAGTACCTCCAGGCCCAGGGGGTCGCCCCGGTGGATTTCAATAGCTACGGCGCCCGGCGGGGGAACCACCAAGTGATGCTCCGGGGCACCTTTGGGAACATTCGGATCAAGAACAAGATGGTTGAACCCAAGGAAGGGTCGTTCACCCTCAAGTTGCCCGAGGGCACCGAGGGCTACGTCTACGACGTGTCCCAGGCCTACCAGGCCGAGGGCCGGGACCTCATCGTTCTGGGGGGCAAGGAGTACGGCACCGGGTCGAGCCGGGACTGGGCGGCCAAGGGGACGACGTTGTTGGGAATCCGGGCGGTGATCGCCCAGAGCTTCGAGCGGATCCACCGGTCCAACCTGGTGGGGATGGGGGTGCTCCCCCTGGTCTTCCTCGAAGGTCAGAACGCCCAAAGCCTGGGCCTCACGGGCCACGAGACGTTCTCGATCCAGGGGATCGACGCCCTGACCCCCGGCCAGCAGGTCACGGTCGAGGCCACCGACGAGAAGGGAGCCACCCGGAGCTTCCAAGCCAAGGTTCGCCTGGACACCGAGACCGACCTGCATTACTACCGGAACCAAGGGATTCTACCCTACGTGCTCCGGCGGGTGGTGTTCGGAGCTTGACCGAGGGGCCGTCGGTTTTCCTCAGGGAGGGAAGGAGTCTTGGCTCACCGAGGGAAAGGGTCTTTCCCTCGGTGAGCTAGCACCTATCCGTCAGGTGAGAAAAAAGGATTTCGTCAGGGAGGGAATCCCGATACCCTGGCTAAGCCCTGGCCCCGAGGGCCGCTTCGGCCAGGGCCAGGGCTCCCAGGATGCCGGCCCGGTTGCCCAGTCCCGGGGGCACCACGTAGGTGGCGATCCCTTCGGGGGTCAGGCTGGGGTGACGGATGTAGTGGTTGTTCAGGGCCAGCAACCGTTCCCTCACCTTGGGGAAGAGTTGGGGCTGGTCCATGACGCCCCCGCCGAGGATGATCTTTTGGGGCGACACCACGCTCAGAAACGATTGAAGTCCGTGGGCGAGGTAGTGGGCCTCGAGGTCCCAGGCCGGGTGGTCCGGGGGCAGTTCGGCCCCCTTTTTGCCCCATCGACCCTCGAACGAGGGGCCGGCGGCCAGGCCTTCAAAACAGCTATCGTGGAACGGGCAGGTGCCCCGGAAGGGGTCGACCTTCGGATCCCGGGGCAGGATGATGTGCCCCGCCTCGGGGTGGACCAAGCCGTGGATCAGGTGGCCCCCGGCCAGAATCCCGCCCCCAATCCCGGTGCCGATGGTCAGGTACAGTAGGGTGTCCAGGCCCTGGCCGGCCCCCCATCGGGCTTCCCCCAGGACGGCGCCGTTCACGTCGGTGTCCCAACCCACCGGGACACCGAACTCCTTGTGGAACAGGGGGGCCACCACGGTGTCGGCCCAGTGGGGTTTCGGGGTCGCGGTGATCGAACCCCAGGTCGGGGACCGGTGGTCGAGGTCGATGGGCCCAAAGCTTCCGATCCCGAGGGCGGCCAGGGGGCCGTGTTTGGCCTGGGCCTTTCGGAAGTAGTCCAACGCCTGTCCCAGGGTCTCGGCCGGGNGGGCGGTGGGAAACCTCACTTCATCCCGCAAATCGTCGGGCCCGGTGCCCACGGCACAAACAAACTTGGTTCCTCCGGCTTCTATGGCTCCGTACAGTGGCTTCATGGGGCCCTCCTCCTGGCGCATCGCCTCGAGGGTAATCCAACCCGGAGGATTTCACAAGCCAGCCCAAGGGATCTCGAAATCGGGTATACTGACCCCGTGGAACCTACAAAAGCACTGTCCAAGGGGTCGGTGGCCGAGGCCCTGGCCGCCCTTGAAGCCGATTTAGGGGAACCGGTCCTGTACCGGGGGACCGGCCGGCTGGTCGCCGCCGGGGGCCTGGCCTCGGTGCCCCTCAACTCCTGGGGTCTCATTGCCCTGACCCCCACCCGGGTGACCTTTCGGCACTTCTCCCAGCCCCACCCTCTGTTCGGGGGCAAGGACGCCGAGGTGAGGTTTGAACTCCTTCGAAGCCTCTTTTCCTCGTGCGAGGCCCGGATTCCCGGGTTTTGGAGCCGCTTGGTGTCCGGAACCCCGGACCATGTGGTCTTGACCGGCCCCGGGGTGTGGCTCAACCTGGAACTCGCCGATGACCTGAGGAAGTTTCCCCGGGCCTGGGGCGCCCCTTGACCCCCGGGGGGCGATCCTCCTAGTATGGGCCTAAGGCAACGACGAAGACGAGTAATCGATGCGGTCCGCAAGAGAGGAAACCCCGGGGGGATGACCCCTATGGCTGCAAGGGTTTCTCGGCTCCCGCCCGGTGAAANCCCCTTCCGAGCCGCTCCCCGAACCCATGGCCGTGACCATGCCCCGGTGGGCCCTGTTCAGGGCGCCGCCCTTCAGTAGACGGAGCCGGAAGTCTCACGACACGAGACGATGAAGTGCGCCTGGCGTCGTGCCAGAGCGAACCAAGGTGGTACCGCGGGGGTTTTGTGACCCTCGTCCTTGGAGATGGCCCACGGGGCCTTGTTCCAGGAGGCCTCCCATGGCTGTCACTGCCACTGCTCAAAAACGACTCGACGAAGACGAACTCCTTTTCAAAAAGCGCCACTCCCTGNCCCACGTCATGGCCGAGGCTGTGATGGAACTCATCCCCGAGGCCCAGATTGCCATTGGCCCCCCGGTGGACAATGGCTTTTACTACGATTTCGACCTTCCCCAATCCTTGAAGGAGGAGGACCTGCCGGCCATCGAAGCCAAGATGCGCGAGATCCTCCAGTCGAAGGCGCCCTTTGTGAAGGCGGTGGTCAGCCGCCAGGAAGCCGGAACCGTCTTCCGGGGACAAAAATACAAAGAAGAGATCCTGGCAGGCCTGTCCGACGCCGACGAGATCAGCACCTACACCAGTCATAAGTTCGTCGACCTCTGCCGGGGGCCCCACGTGGACGACATGGGGCAACTCGATCCCCACAGTTTTAAGCTCACCCGGATTGCCGGGGCCTACTGGAAGGGCGACGAGCGCAACGCCCAGTTGCAGCGGGTCTACGCCCTGGCCTTCCACGACAAGGCCGGCCTGGACGCCCACCTGGCCCTCCTGGAAGAAGCCGAGAAGCGGGACCACCGGCGCCTGGGGACAGAACTCGACTTGTTCCATCTCGACCCCGAAAACCCCGGTCAGATCTTCTGGCACCGGAACGGCTGGTCGCTCTGGCAGGCCATCGAGCAGTACATCCGCCAAAAGATCACCCTGGCCGGGTACCAAGAGGTGAAGACCCCCTTCATCATGCCCCAGTCGTTGTGGGAACGGTCGGGCCACTGGGCCAAGTACCGGGATGCGATGTTCGTCACCGAGAGCGAAAAGCGCCTGTTCGCCCTCAAGCCCATGAACTGTCCCGGGCACGTGGAAATCTTCAAACAAGGCCTGAAGAGTTATAAGGAGTTGCCCCTCCGGATCGCCGAGTTCGGGTCGTGCACCCGGAACGAAGCGTCCGGGGCCCTCCACGGCATCATGCGGGTCCGGGGCTTTGTCCAGGACGACGCCCACATCTTCTGTCGGGAAGACCAGATCGAAAAAGAGATCGTCGACTTCTGCCAACTGCTCCGGGAGGTCTACAGCGACTTTGGGTTTGACCCGGAAAAGGTTCTGGTGCGCCTGTCCCTCCGCCCCGAAATGCGGGCCGGGGACGATGCCACCTGGGATGCGGCCGAGGCGAACCTCGCCAAGGGATGCGTGGCCGCCGGCTACCCCTACGTCGAGGCCCCGGGGGAGGGGGCCTTCTACGGCCCCAAACTCGAGTTCACCCTCTACGATGCCCTGGGCCGGGGCTGGCAATGCGGCACCATTCAGCTTGACTACATCCTGCCGTCGGCCGACCGGCTCAATGCCACCTACATCGGCGAAGACGGGCAGAAGCACCACCCCGTGATGTTGCACCGGGCGGTGGTCGGGTCCTTCGAACGGTTCATCGGCATCCTCATCGAAAACTACGCCGGGGCCTTCCCCGTGTGGCTGAACCCCCTCCAGGCGGTGGTCATCCCGGTGAGCAATAAGTTCGAAGGGTACGCCTCGCAGGTCACCGAGTTTCTGAGGCAACGGGGCTTCCGGGTCGAAGCCGATACCAGCGACCAAAAGATGGGGGCCCGGATCCGGGACGCCCAGATGCGCAAGGCGAGCTACATGCTCGTGGTCGGGGGGAACGAGGAGACCGAGCGGACGGTCAGCGTCCGAACCCGGTCGGGGGAACAACACCCGGTGATGAAGCTCGACGACTTTGCGGCCTGGCTCCAGGACAGGGTGACCACCAAGGTGATGCTGTAACCCCGGTCAGTCGTCCCGGCAGATCCCATCCCCGCATTCCGAGAGCTGGATTTCCAGGGCCTTGGTCGAAATGATGATCTCGATCAGAGAACAGACCAAGGCCGACAGCATGAACGTGAGCGACGTGGCGAACACCCACTTGGCCCCGAGGTTCAAGCCCATGAGGATGAGGAACATCGAGACGATGCACAGGGCGAAGCTGAGGACGCCCAGGGCCTGGGTGGCCCGGATGAGATGGAGTCGCTTCCTGAGGTTGTCGATCTGAGCCTTCAGGGAGCGACCCCCATGGGTGGCGAATTCCGAGTGGAGTTCCCGGACCAGGCCACCGAGGTAGGTGAACCGGCTCGTGAAGGCGAGCAACAGCAACGAAATGGCTGAGAACAGGAGCGCTGGGGTCGATATCGTGATATCCATGGGACAAGGATACTCTTCCCAGGGATACTTTTCAAAGAACCCTTGCTATTCAATCGTACACGATATATATTGAATTCATGGTTGCTTCCCCGTACCCCCTGCGCCTCGACGACCAACTGTGCTTCGCTCTGTACTCCACCTCGTTGGCCATGAACAAACTCTACCGCCAGCTCCTCAAGCCCTTGGGCCTGACGTACCCCCAATACCTGGTGCTCCTGGTCCTTTGGGAGAAGGCGCCTCTGTCGGTTTCCCAGATTGGCGATCATCTGTTCCTCGACTCGGCCACCCTGACGCCGTTGCTCAAGCGCCTGGAAGCCCAGGGGCTGGTCAAGCGGCTCCGGGACTCGGAAGACGAGAGGCAGGTGTCCATCCATCTGACCCCCGAGGGTCAGGCGTTGCAGGCCCAGGCCGCCGACATCCCCCCGGCGGTGTTCTGTGCGTCCGGAGGGTCGGCCACCGACTTGCTCAGCACCCGGGATCAACTGATTCGCCTCCGGGACCAGTTGCTTTCGGCCGAATAAGGAAGGCCCCCCGGGGGCTTTCGTCCTGTTTTGAAATAGTGTGCGATTGAATCGCTGACTATCTGAGGGGCCCTGGGGCTCCCCAACGTTCATCGAAGGAGTTTCGTATGTCTATTGCCCAAGTTTTGTACCGCGCGGAGGCCAAGGCCACCGGAGGCCGGGATGGCCGGGTCGTGGTTCCTGAGTCGGGTCTCGACGTGAAGTTGACCNCCCCCAAGGGCCTCGGGGGCGCCGGTGGCGAGGGGAGCAACCCCGAACAACTGTTTGCCGCCGGGTATGCCGCTTGCTTCCTGTCGGCCCTGAAGATGGTGGCCACCCAGGCGAAGGTGGCCCTCCCCGGAGAAGCCTCGATCACCGGCACCGTGGGCATTGGCCCGGCGGCCGTCGGGTTTGGCCTGGAAGTCGAGCTCCAGGTGTCCCTCCCTGGGGTTGACCGGGCCCAGGCCGAAACGCTGGTGGCCACGGCCCACAAGGTGTGTCCGTATTCCAACGCCACCCGGGGCAACGTCGACGTCAAGCTGACCATCGTCTAAGGTCCTTCGTTCGTGGGCGGGTGGGGCGTCGCTTGACNCCCGTCCCCCTCGTCTCCTATTCTGCCCGTCCCATGGTTGGTATCGATTTTGGCACTTCCAACACCGTGGTGACCACCCTTGGTCCCTCGGGTCCCCAGCTTGTTCGGCTTTCGGACCAGAGTCACGGCGTACCGACCCTCCTCTTCGTGAACCAGAACCTCGGGGTCCGGATCGGCCACGAAGCCCGGGCCGCCTACGGCGAAGCCTCCCGGTCCACGGGGGCAGGGTTTCGCCTGTTCCAAGCCCTAAAACTCGCCCTCAAGGACCCGGCCATCGAGTCGACTAACCTCTTTGGCACCCAGGTCCGGATCGAAAAGATCGTTTCTTGGTACTTGGCCAGCCTCAGGGAGAGGATCCAGGGGGCTGTTCCCGGGTGGGACGGGACCGCCGTGGTCGGCCGACCCGTGGAGCTATCCCCCGACCCCGGCACCGATCGACGCCTCCAGGGGCGGTTCGAGGCGGCCTTTTTGGCCGCCGGGTTCGCCGGGGTGACGTTTGTCGCCGAGCCCGTGGCCGCCGCCGTCGACTTGGTCGGCTCGGTGGAAGGGCGAGTCCTGGTGTTTGACTTTGGGGGAGGGACCTTGGACGTGTCCGTGGCCCAGGTGGCCGGGGACCGCATCGAAGTCCCGGTGAGCGTCGGTCGCGACCTGGGCGGCTACCTCCTCGACGAAGACCTGGCCCGGGAACGGATTCGCCGGTACTTCGGCCACGGGGGCCGGCTCAGGACCCTGGCGGGCCAGGACCTCGAGGTTCCCCACGATGTCACCGGCCAGGTGGTTCAATTCAAGGTGCTGCCCTTCGACGAGATCCGTAGGATCAAGCGACTGATCCCCGAACTGATCCCCGAGGCCCTGGACAAAGCCCCGCTCCGGGGCCTTCTGGCGTTCCTGGAACGGAACCTCACCTACGACCTGTACCGGGTCCTGGACGATGCCAAGATTGACCTCTCCACCGCCCAGGAATCGGCCGTCGCCTTTTCGGTGCCTCCCCACGTGGACTTTCGGGAGGTGGTGACCCGGCCGGAGTTTGAAGCCATCGTGGCCCCCCGGGTGGCCGAGGCCGAGGCCCTGGTCTGCCGGGCCCTCGAGTTAGCCCGATGCGAACCCCAGGACGTCGACCACATCGTCCGGGTCGGGGGATCGTCCCAGATCCCCGCCTTTGTGACCATGCTGGACCGGGTGTTCCCGGGTCGCCTCACCCAGGGCAATCTGTTCGATGGCATTGCCCTGGGACTGATCCCGGCGTGGAACCGGGGCCTTGGCTTCCCGGTCGGTTGACCCGGACAGGCCTTAGGCCAGGGCCTTCCAGACCGCGTCGTAGTTCGGCTCGTTGGTGGTTTCGGCGACCTGCTCGGTATAAATGACCTTGTTGTCCTTACCGATGACGACTACCGACCGGGACAAGATGCCCGCCAACGGCCCCGTTTTGAACTGAACCCCGTAGTCGTGGCCGAAGTCCCGGCTGCGGAACTCGCTCAGGGTGATCACCTGGTCGATCTTGTGGGCCTCGCAGAATCTCTTGGCTGCGAACGGAGTGTCGGCGCTGATGTTCAACACGACCACATCGGGGTGGGCGACCACCTGGGCGTTGAACTTCTGGGCCGAGGTGGCGCAGGTTCCGGTATCGAGGCTGGGGTTGATGTTCAGCACCTTCACCTTGCCTTCGAAGTCCTTCAAGGACACATCGGACAGGTCGACCTTCGTCAACACGAAATCGGGCGCCTTGGAACCGACCTTGGGCAGGTCGCCGACGGTTTCGATAGGGTTGCCTTTGAATGTAATTTTTGCCATGTTTGACTCCTTGGTCACTAAGGTAGGCGTCCTCCCGGGCCCAGGCAAGTCCTCGGCGTATCCCGGTGGAAATCTTGCCGCTCCTGTTGACAAACCAGAAGCTCATCCTTATAGTCATCCTCACGCTTTGTGTGCCTTCGTAGCTCAGCGGTAGAGCATCTCCATGGTAAGGAGAAGGTCTGCGGTTCAAGTCCGCACGAAGGCTCTGTTTTAGGTCCTGTGGAGTAAAAAGATGGCAAAGAAAAGCAAGGGTGGCGTGGAACTGATCGCCTTGGTCTGCACCGAGACCGGACTACGGAACTACACCACGAAAAAGAATCGCCGGAACAACCCGGAGAAGCTGGAGCTGATGAAGTACTGCCCCAAGCTCCGTAAACACACTCTTCACCGCGAAGGGAAGATTAAGTAAGGTTTCGATACAGGTCAGTAGCTCCAATGGTAGAGCGGCGGTCTCCAAAACCGTTTGTTGGGGGTTCGAGTCCCTCCTGACCTGCGTTTTTTCACAAGAGGTGCCCTTCATGAAAAAAATCAAGGCGTTCTTCAGCGAGATGGTCGTGGAGCTCCGCAAGGTGATCTGGCCTAGTCCTGAGAAAGTTGCCGAGAACACCCGGCTTGTCGTGGTGTCGACCGTGGTCTTTGCCCTCTTCTTCGGACTCGTTGACTTTGTCTGCGTGACCGGCATCAACCTCGTTTTCTAAGGAGGGTTGAATGGCCCGAGCTTGGTATATCCTCCAGACGTACTCTCAATTTGAAAATCGTGTCGAGAGAAACATCCGCCTCCTGATGGAGGAGGGTGGTCCCTTGGCCGTTGGTCTTTTCGACATCAAGGTTCCTACCGAGCGGGTGGTCGAGACCAAGAACGGAAAAAAGGTCGAGAAAGAAGTCAAGATTTGGCCTGGGTACATCTTGTTGGAGATGGACCTCCCTAACCTCGGTTGGAAGGATCTGGTGTCCCCGATCAAGCGGATCCAGGGTGTGAGCGGCTTCGTGGGGGCTGTGGGGAATACCAAGCCCCTGCCGGTGTCCAATGAAGAGGTGAAGCAGATCCTCATGCGTTCCGGCGACATCAAGGCCGACAAGTCTGTCCTGGTTCAGCATAATTTCCGGGAAGGGATGGAAGTTCGGATCAACGAGGGTCCGTTCGAATCGTTCACGGGAAGCATTGAAGAAGTCAACTTGGTGAAGCAGAAACTTCGGGTGATGGTGGGGATTTTTGGTCGGGCCNCCCCCGTGGAAGTGGACTTTCACCAGGTTGAGAAAGTTTGATCGTTTTTTGAAAAGCTAGCGGTAAAACGCAGTTCAGTCCTGGGGGTCCGTGATCGGTCCCTGGGCAACCAAGGGTTGGAAACAGCTTTTGGACGGAGTCAGGGGCGCTTTGGCCTTGTGCCTGGGGAAACCAGGGGCGGGTTTGGACGACTTGGACTTCGATCGTTGGGAGATACTCGTACGAGTATCGTCATTACCACATAGGAGAGCTGTTATGGCCAAGAAAAAGATCACTGCCATGGTTAAGTTGCAGTGTCCCGCCGGTAAGGCGACCCCCGCTCCCCCGGTAGGACCCGCCCTGGGCCCCCACGGGGTTTCGGCACCTCAATTCGTGCAGCAGTTTAACGACCGCACGAAGAACATGGAGGTTGGTCTGATCATTCCGGCGATCATCACGATCTACTCGGACAAGACCTTCACCTTCATTCTGAAGACCCCTCCGGCCTCGGTTCTCATTAAGAAGGCCAGCGGCATCGAGAAGGGCAGTCCTGAGTCCCACAAGACCAAGGTCGGCAAGATTTCCAACGCCAAGATCGAGGAAATTGCCAAGCTGAAGATGCCTGACTTGAATGCCAACGATTTGGACGCCGCCAAGCGGATCATCGCGGGGACGGCTCGGTCCATGGGTGTTGAGGTGGAAAAATGAAGCACGGAAAGAAGTACACCGCTGCGGCTGAAAAGATCGACGGCGACAAGTTGTACGCCTACGACGAGGCCCTGGGCCTGGTGAAGTCGGTGGCGTTTGCCAAATTTGACGAGACCGTCGAGATCTCCGTCAAGCTGAACCTCAAAAAGAACCACACCGTCCGGGATACCGTGGTGTTCCCCCACTCCTTCCAGGGTGAGAAGAAGATCTTGGTGTTCGCCAAGGGCGACAAGGCCGACGAAGCCCGGAACAACGGGGCTGCCTTCGTGGGCGATGCCGACCTCATTGAAAAGATCAAGGGCGGCTGGATGGAGTTCGACATCTGCGTGGCCACTCCGGACATGATGAAGGACGTCGGTAAGCTCGGTCCCATCCTGGGTCGCCGGGGTTTGATGCCCAACCCGAAGACGGGCACCGTGACCAACGACCTCGTGGCCGCGATCAAGGAACTGAAGGCCGGCCGGATTGAGTTCCGGGCCGACAAGACCGGCGTGGTTCACTTGCCCGTGGGTCGCATTTCGATGGACACCTCCAAGGTTCATGAGAACGTCCAGACGTTCATGGGTGAACTGGAGCGCCGTCGCCCCTCGGACTTGAAGGGTGACTTCATCAAGTCGGTGGCTGTGAGTTCGACCATGGGCCCTGGGGTCAAGGTGATGTTCAAGGTCCCCAAGGATAAGGAGTAAGGCATGTCGGAAAAGAAGATCCANCCCGCCAAGATTGAAGCGGTCGCCGACCTGGATAAGCAGTTCGAGGGCGTTTCCGACTTTATCTTTGCAAGCTACCGCGGGATGACCGTGGAGCAACTCTTCNCCCTGCGGCGCCAACTCCGGAAGGAGAACGCCGAGTTCAAGGTTGTGAAAAACAACTTTGCCAAGATTGTGTTCCGCAACCGCAAGGCTGGGGGCGTCGATGGGTACCTGGTGGGACCCACGGCCGTGGCCATCGCTCGGAAGGATTCCGGCCCTGTGGCCAAGATCCTGGTCGAGTACGCCAAGGAAGTTCCGACCCTGGAAGTAAAGGGTGGGTACATCGGTGGCTCTGCCTTCGATGCCAAGCAGGTCGAGGCCTTCTCGAAGCTGCCCAGCAAGGCCGAGCTGATTTCGATGTTGATGAGCACCATGAACGCCCCGGCCCAGAACATGGTCTACGCCCTCAATGGCGTGGCGACCAAGTTGGTCCGCACTTTGGTGGCGTATGGTGAAAAGCGAGCCTCGGGGGAGTAACCTTCCCTAGGTTCTGGAATTAGGAAATCTGTTGGGTCAGTCTTCAAACCAAGCCTGCTGTCCCAATGAAAAACAAAGGAGAAGATAATATGGCTAAGCTCTCTATCGACGAAATCGTTGCGGCGGTTTCTGAATTGACCGTTCTCGAAGTTTCCCAATTGGTGAAGGCCTTCGAAGAGAAGTTCGGCGTGACCGCTGCGGCTCCCGTGGCTGTGGCTGCTGCTGGCCCCGCGGCTGGNGCTGCTGCCCCTGCTGCTGAAGAGAAGACCGAATTTGACGTGATCCTGAAGGCTCATGGCGAAAAGAAGATCGACGTGATTAAGGTCGTGCGGGAAATCACCGCCCTCGGCCTCAAGGAAGCGAAGGATCTTGTGGAAGCCGGTGCTAAGGCTGTCAAGGAAGGCGTTACCAAGGCCGAAGCTGAAGAAATCAAGAAGAAGCTCACCGCTGTGGGCGCTGAAGTTGAGATCAAGTAAGGAATTGAGCCCTGCATTCGCAGGGTCTCTCAGTTCTGTTTTCTCGTAGCAACCTTGGAGACTCCGTGGGGCATCCCACGGAATCTCCTAGGCTTTTTTTGTCACAGGGGGACTCATGAATCTAACGCGTCCGAAAAAGATTGAGCGTGTGTATATTGGCAAGGAAGTCCAGGAGGTCATGGAACTTCCCGACCTGATCGACATCCAGTTGTCCTCCTACGAACGCTTTCTCCAACGGGAGACGTTGCAGGCAAAACAGCCGTTGAACCGACAGGGCCTCGAAGAGGTCTTTCACGAAACCTTTCCCATCGTCAGCCAGAACGAAGAGCTGACCCTCGAGTATAGCCACTATACCCTGGACGAGAACGGCGTCAAGTTCTCGGAAAATGAGTGCAAGAAGAAGGGGCTGACCTACGCCATTCCGTTGAAGGCCCGGATTAACCTCTATTTTAACAGCACCGGCGAAATCCGTCAAAAAGAAATCTACATGGGGGACATCCCCATCATGACCGACCGGGGGACCTTTATCGTGAACGGCGCCGAGCGCGTCGTTGTCTCCCAGATCCACCGTTCACCCGGTGTCGTGTTTAGCCACGAAAAGGGNGTTTTTTCCAGCCGTATCATCCCCAACAAGGGCTCGTGGCTGGAGNTTGAGATTGATCAAAAGAAAGAACTGATTTACGCAAAAATTGACCGCAAAAAGCGCATCCTGGCCACCTTGTTGTTGCGCAGCCTGGGGTTGCACACCCGGGATGAAATCCTCGCGTTCTTCTACGACACCAAGTCGATTGGCCTCGTGGAAGGTTCGAAGGACAGCCTGCAAGGCGCAATCCTGGCCCAGAGCGTGTACATCGACGACAACGGCCAGAAGAAGAAGTTGTTCCGGGCCGGAGAGCGCCTCCACGCCCACGAAATCGACGAACTCCTCCACCAGGGGATCACCGAGATCGTGGTGATCGACGACAGCCGGGCCCGGGCCAAGGAAGAAGGGNGTAATTACCTGTCGAGCAAGATCATCCTGAACTGCTTCGAGCGCGAAGACGCCAAGTACGTCCGGGACACGTCGGTGAGCGATGAGCCCAGCCGAGAAGATGCCTTGGCCGCCGTGTACTCGGTGCTCCTCCCCGGCGAGCCGGTGTCGGTGGAGAATGCCGAGAAGGACCTCGCCATGATGTTCTTCAACCCCCGGCGCTACGACCTGGGCAAGGTGGGTCGCTACAAGCTCAACAAGAAGTTTGGCTATGCCCAGCCCGTGGAAGAGACGGTGCTGACCCGTGAGGACATCGTGAACACCATGTTGCACCTCATCAAGGTGTACCACGAAGACTCGAACATCGACGATATTGACCACCTGGGAAACCGGCGGGTCCGGTCGGTGGGCGAGCTCTTGGCGAACGTGATGAAGACGGCGTTCAGCCGGATGGAGCGGATCGCCAAGGAACGGATGACCCTGAAGGAAATTGAAACGCTGAAGCCCCAGGACTTGGTCTCGATCAAGCCCGTGGTGGCCGCGATCAAGGAGTTCTTTGGGTCGAGTCAGCTGTCCCAGTTCATGGACCAGGTCAACCCGCTGGCCGAACTGACCCACAAGCGGCGCTTGAACGCCCTGGGGCCGGGTGGTCTGAGCCGGGACCGGGCCGGGTTCGAAGTTCGTGACGTTCACTACACCCACTACGGCCGCATGTGCCCCATCGAAACCCCCGAAGGTCCGAACATCGGCCTCATCGTGTCCCTGGCCAGCTACACCCGGGTGAACGACTACGGGTTCCTCGAAACTCCCTACCGGAAGGTGGTGAACGGCAAGGCGACCCAGCAGGTCGAGTACCTGTCGGCCATCGACGAAGAGAAGTACTACATCGCCCAGGCCTCGGCTCGGTTGAACAAGGACGGGTCGTTTGCCGAAGATCAGGTTCCCTCCCGGAAGGCGGGGGACTACACCACCAAGGAAGCCGCGTCCCTGCAGTACATGGACGTGTCGCCCAAGCAGATCATCTCGGTTTCTTCGGCCTTGATCCCCTTCCTGGAGCACGACGACGCCAACCGAGCCCTCATGGGTTCGAACATGCAACGCCAGGCCGTTCCCCTCTTGTTCCCCGATCCTCCGATCGTCGGGACGGGGATGGAGAAGAAGGCCGCCTACGACTCGGGCGTCTTGGTGAAGGCCCGGCGCCCCGGGGAAGTGACCTACGTTTCGTCCACGACCATCCACATCAAGCCTGACAACGCCCAGGATCCGTCCGAACGGGATCTTTACGAGTTGGTGAAGTACGCCCGGACGAACCAGGACACCTGTTTCAACCACCGTCCCGTGGTTCGGATCGGCGACGTGGTGGCCAAGGGCACCGTCCTGGCCGACGGTCCGGCCACCCTCCACGGCGAACTCGCCCTGGGTCGCAACCTGCTCCTGGGGTTCGTTCCCTGGAACGGGTACAACTACGAGGACGCCATCCTCATCAGCGAGCGGGTCGTGAAAGAAGACCTCTTCACCTCGATCCACATCAAAGAGTTCGCCACCGAGATCCGGGAGACGAAATTGGGTCCCGAGCGGATCACCCGGGACGTGCCCAACTGCTCCGAGAAGGCGCTGGAAGACCTCGACGACGAAGGCATCGTCATCACCGGCAGCAAGGTGAAGGCCGGGTCCATCCTCGTGGGCAAGGTCACTCCCAAGAGTGAAACCGAGACCACCCCTGAGTTCAAACTGCTCAACAGCATCTTTGGCGAAAAGGCCAAGGACGTGAAGGATTCGTCCCTGCGGTTGCCCCACGGCATCGAGGGAACGGTCATCGATATCCAGCGGCTCAAGCGGTCCGAGGGGGACGATTTGCCCCCCGGTGTCGACGAAGTCATCAAGGTCCTGGTCGCCAAGAAGCGCAAGCTTCGGGAAGGGGACAAGATGGCCGGTCGCCACGGCAACAAGGGGGNGGTCGCTCGGATCCTCCCCATCGAAGACATGCCGTTCCTGGAAGACGGCACTCCCCTGGACATCTGCTTGAACCCCTTGGGCGTTCCGTCCCGAATGAACCTGGGACAGATCCTCGAGAGCGAGCTCGGGATGGCTGGGTACCTGCTGGGCGAGCACTACTCGACCCCCGTGTTCCAGTCGGCCAGCGCCGAGATGATCGAAGACAAGCTCGAAAGCGCCGGGTTCAGCCGCACCTGCAAGGCCACCCTGATCGATGGTCGAACCGGGGNGCCGTTTGTGAACCCCGTCATGGTGGGCGTCATGTACGTGCTGAAGTTGCACCACTTGGTCGACGACAAGATGCACGCCCGGTCCACCGGTCCGTACTCGTTGGTCACCCAACAGCCCTTGGGCGGCAAGGCCCAGTTCGGTGGTCAGCGTCTCGGGGAAATGGAAGTGTGGGCCCTGGAAGCCTACGGCGCCGCCAACACCCTGCAGGAACTGTTGACCATCAAGTCCGACGACATGACGGGCCGCGCTAAGATTTACGAGGCCATTGTGAAGGGCGAGGCGACGAGCACCGCCGGGATTCCCGAATCCTTCAACGTGTTGGTCCAGGAACTCCGGGGTCTGGGCCTCGACCTGACCATCTACGACAGCAAGGACCGTCAGATTCCGCTGACCGAACGCGACGACGAATTGATCGCCAAGAATGGCAGCCATTTCTAAGAGGGGAGCAAAAACCGAATGAGAGATATTCAAGAGTTTGACAGCATTCTGATTAAGCTGGCCGCCCCCGAGCAGATCAAGGCTTGGTCCTACGGCGAAGTGAAGAAGCCCGAAACCATCAACTACCGGACCCTTCGTCCCGAAAAGGAAGGTCTGTTCTGCGAGCGGATCTTCGGGACCACCAAGGAGTGGGAGTGCTACTGCGGTAAGTTCAAGTCGATCCGGTACAAGGGCGTGGTGTGCGACCGGTGCGGCGTCGAAGTGACCCACTTCAAGGTGCGCCGGGAGCGCATGGGCCACATTGAGTTGGCCAGCCCCGTTTCGCACATTTGGTACTATCGATCGGTCCCCAGCCGGATGGGCCTGCTCCTCGACATTCCGATTGCCAGCCTCCGGTCCATCCTCTACTACGAGAAATACATCGTCACCGACCCCGGTGACACCGACCTGAAGAAGGGCCAGCTCCTCACCGAAGAGGAGTACATGGAGGCCCAGGACCGCCACGGCATGACCTTCACCGCCGGCATCGGCGCCGAGGCCATCCGGACCCTCCTCGATACCCTGAACCTCGAACAGCTCGGTGCCACCCTCCGGCAGAAGATGATCGATAAGGGGGCGAAGGTCGACAAGCGTCTGCTCAAGCGGATCGAGATCGTCGAAAACTTCCGGAACAGCCACAACAAGCCCAGCTGGATGATCATGGACGTGATTCCGGTGATTCCGCCGGACCTCCGGCCCATGGTGCAGCTCGACGGGGGGCGCTTTGCCNCCTCGGACTTGAACGACCTGTATCGCCGGGTGATCAACCGGAACAACCGTCTGAAGCGCCTCATTGCCCTCAACGCCCCGGACATCATCATCCGGAACGAAAAGCGCATGCTCCAGGAAGCCGTCGACGCCTTGTTCGACAACAGCAAGAAGAAGAAGGTCGTGAAGGGCGCGTCGAACCGGCCTTTGAAGTCCCTTTCGGACCTGCTGAAAGGCAAGCAAGGCCGCTTCCGCCAGAACCTCCTCGGGAAGCGCGTCGACTACTCGGGGCGCTCGGTCATCATCGTCGGTCCCGAACTCAAGTTGCACCAGTGTGGCTTGCCCGCCAAGATGGCCCTCGAGCTCTACAAGCCCTTCATCATGAAGAAGCTGGTGGAGAAGGACGTGGTCTACAACATCAAGAAGGCCAAGACCCTGGTGGAACAAGAGACCGAAGAAGTCTGGGCCATCCTCGATGAAGTGGTGAAAGAGCACCCCGTGCTCCTGAACCGCGCGCCCACCTTGCACCGTCTCGGGATCCAGGCCTTCGAGCCCGTCCTGGTGGACGGCAAGGCCATCAAGCTCCACCCCCTGGTGTGCCACGCGTACAACGCCGACTTCGACGGTGACCAGATGGCCGTCCACGTGCCCTTGACCCAGGCCGCCCAGATCGAGTGCTGGACCTTGATGTTGGCCCCGAACAACCTGCTCAACCCTGCGAACGGTACCCCCATCGTGTTCCCCTCCCAGGACATGGTGCTCGGGATCAACTACCTGACCAAGGAAATGCCCGCCGCGAACCGGGCCGGGGAGGGGCGACTCAAGACCTACTCCAGCCTGAACGAAGTGCAAATGGCCGTCGAGGCCGGGTCCCTCCATTACCAGGCCCCGATCCTCTGCCAGCACCGCAAGATGGGCGACAAGTACTTCAAGACCACCGCGGGGCGGCTCATCCTGAACGAAGAGCTCCCGGAAGAAATCGAGTACGTGAACGAAATCCTGGGNGATAAGCAGCTCAAGGCCTTCATCGCCCGGGTGTACGCCAAGCACGGTCCGTACCTCACGGTCCGGATGCTCGACATCATCAAGAACATGGGCTTCCGGTACGCGACGATTTTCGGGGCCTCCATTGGTCTGGCCGACGTCGTGGTTCCCAAGGAGAAGGCGGGCCTGATCAAGGCTGCCAACGACGAAGTGGCCAAGATCCAGCGTCAGTACCTCGACGGCGTCATCACCGGGGAAGAACGGTACAACAAGGTCGTCGACACCTGGTCCAAGACCAACGACGAGCTGACCGACGTGATGATGAAGACCCTGAAGGCCGAAAAGGATGGGTTCAACTCCATCTACATGATGGCCGACTCCGGGGCCCGCGGTTCGAAGAACCAGATTCGTCAGCTGGCCGGGATGCGAGGTCTGATGGCCAAGCCCTCCGGTGACATCATCGAGCTCCCCATCCGGTCGAACTTCAAAGAAGGCCTCTCGGTCATCGAGTTCTTCATCTCGACCAACGGCGCCCGGAAGGGTCTGGCCGACACCGCCATGAAGACGGCCGACGCCGGGTACCTGACCCGCCGGTTGGTCGACATCAGCCAAGACGTGGTCGTCAACGAAGAAGACTGCGGCACCATCAACGGGATCGACATCAGCGCCATCAAGGACGGGGAAGAAATCCGGGAACGGCTGTCGGAACGGATCCACGGTCGCTACACCCTGGAACGGGTGAAGCACCCGATCACCGGGGAAATCGTGGTCGACGTGAACGAAGAGATCACCAACGACACCGCGGAAATCATCGAAGAATTGGGAATCGAAACCGTCCGGGTCCGGTCCGTCCTCACCTGCGAAGCCAAGCACGGGGTCTGCCAGCGGTGCTACGGCCGGAACCTGGCCAACAATCGGGGGGTCACCATCGGAGAATCGGTGGGGATCATCGCCGCCCAGTCCATTGGGCAGCCCGGTACCCAGCTGACCATGCGTACCTTCCACATCGGTGGGGTCGCGACCAAGGGTGCCGAAGAGAACAAGACCGTCCTCAAGTACCCGGTGATTGTGAACGACGTGAAGGTCAGTTCGGTGCCCCAGGCCGATGGAAACCTGCTGACGACCCGGAAGGGGAGCCTCACGGTGTCCAAGATCTTCGAAACCCTGGAAGTCGGTTCTGGAGAGAAGATTCTGGTGGCCGAAGGGCAAAAGGTCATCGAAGGGTCCCCGCTCATCGAGCGCAAGGGCGCCACGGTGACCAGTAAGCACATCGCGTACGTTCACCTCAAAGAAGGGCGGGTGTACCTCGTTAGCCAGACCATGAAGGTGGAAATCCGGAACGGCTCCNCCCTCTTTGTGAAGGCTGGCGACGTGGTGGCGGCCAACGAGACCCTGGCCACCTTCGACCAGTTCGCCGAGCCCATCATCGCCGAAGCGTCCGGGGTGGTGAAGTTCAAAGACATCATCCTGGGGACCACCCTCAAGGAAGAAGTGAACCCCGATACCGGGAACATCGAACGAAAGATCACCGATTATGCCCTCGAGGAACTCGACCCCGCGATCCACATCGTCGACGAGAAGAACCCCGACGTCAGTCTGGCGTCCTACGTTCTCCCCGGAGGGGCCTACCTCTCCATCGATGACGGCGTCCGGGTCAAGGCCGGGACCACCCTCGCCAAGCTTCTGAAAGAGTCGGGGAAGACCCAGGACATCACCGGGGGGCTTCCCCGGGTCCAAGAGCTCTTCGAAGCCCGGCACCCGAAGAACGCGGCCGTCCTGGCCAAGATCGGAGGTACCGTGCGGTTCAAGCCCATCAGCAAGGGCAAGCGGACCATCGAAGTGGAAGATCCGTACGGAAGCGTCCACGTCCACAAGGTGCCGGTCGGTAAGATGCTCCTTGTCCGGGACGGTGACCCCGTGGAAGCGGGCGAGCCCCTCAGCGACGGAAACAATGACCCCCACGACGTCCTCGAGGTGTTGGGAGAAAACGCCCTGCAGTCCTTCTTGGTCAACGAAGTGCAAGGGATCTACCGGCTTCAGGGTGTGAAGATCGACGACAAGCACATCGGAATCATCATTCGCCAGATGATGCGCAAGGTCGAGATCATGGAGGTCGGGGATACCAAGTTCATCTACGGCCAGTCGGTGGATAAGTACAGCTTCAACCGGGAAAATGAGCGCATCTACCGGGAAGGTGGGCAACCGGCCGTGGGTCGACCCCTGCTGTTGGGCATCACCCGGGCGTCGTTGAACATCGAGTCGTTCATCTCGGCCGCGTCGTTCCAGGAAACCACCAAGGTTCTGACCAACGCTGCCATCGCGGGGAAGGTCGATGAACTCCGGGGCCTCAAGGAAAACGTGATCATCGGTCACCTCATTCCGGCCGGTACCGGGATGAAGAAGTACAAGAACCTGCGGCTCTTTGACCAGAACCGAGAGGACCTCGACGCCCACATCGCCGAAATCCTCGAAGCCCGTCGCCGGGAAAAGGAATTGCTCGCCCAAGAAGAGATTCGAAAGGCGGCGATGGCGATGGAAGAGGAAGTCGAAGACGAAGAGTGACTTTCGTTTCTGCCTACTGCGGCACTGGCCCGCTTCGTCGGACCCTCATGGGAATGCTCACGTATCGAAGATACGCTCCGCTTCCCATTTCGGTCCCGACTTTGCTGGCCAGTGTCCTCGCTACGGCATAAACGAATGTCGAAGGGCTGCATCGACGCTCCGGCGCAAGCCTGCTTCGCTTCGGCCTCGGGGAAATCCTCACGTATCGAAGATACGCTCCGGTTTCCCCGTCGTTCTCAGCCTTGCAGGCTCGCGTCCTCGCTAAGCTCAAAACAAGAATTGGGATTGAGGTTCCGGCATAAACGAATGTCGAAGGGCTGCATCGACGCTCCGGCGCAAGCCTGCTTCGGCATAAACGAAAGTTGGGGGGCTTGTGGCTCCCCTGGATCTGTGGTATCCTTCACCGCATTGTTTGGGGCGTCTGCCCTGAATTGCATTGAAAGCCCGGTTGCGTGGGCTTTCCAGTTTCACTCAGGGAGAGTTTCTGCCTATGCCTACTATCAATCAGCTGGTCCGCAGTGGCCGGGAACAGGTCGTCTTCAAGACGAAATCTCCCGCCCTCCAGGCCTGCCCTCAAAAGCGCGGCGTTTGTACCCGCGTTATGACCGTCACCCCCAAGAAGCCCAACTCGGCTCTTCGGAAGGTGGCCCGTGTTCGCCTCAGCAACGGGATCGAAGTGACGGCCTACATCCCCGGTATCGGTCACAACCTTCAGGAACACTCCGTGGTGATCATCCGCGGGGGTCGTGTGAAGGACCTTCCCGGTGTGCGCTACCACATCATCCGTGGGGCCAAGGATGCCTTGGGCGTCGCTAAGCGCATGCAATCTCGCTCGAAGTACGGCGCCAAGCGCCCGAAGGGTTGAGGAGTTAAACTATGCCACGAAAATCCTACGAAGCGAACCGAGCTCTCCAGCCCGATCCGTTGTTTCACTCCGTTGTTTTTGCCAAGTTTGTCCGCCGCATGATGTACGATGGTCAGTTGATGACCTCGTCGAACATCTTGGCCAAGGCTTTCGAAATTCTCAAGGAAAAGTCCGGCAAGGAACCCTTGGAAGTCTTCCTGAAGGCTTTGGACAACGTGAAGCCCGTCGTCGAAGTTAAGTCTCGCCGGGTCGGCGGTTCGACCTATCAGGTGCCGATCGAAGTCCGGGAGTCCCGCCGGGAGGCTCTGTCCCACCGCTGGATCATCGATGCGTCCCGAAAGCGTTCGGGCAAGTCGATGAGCGAAAAGCTGGCGGCCGAACTCTTCGACGCCTTCAACAGCACGGGGAATGCCTTCAAGAAGAAGGAAGACACCCACCGGATGGCCGAAGCCAACAAGGCCTTCAGTCACTACTCGAAGTTCTAAGCGGGTCGAGGTTGCCTCGATGGAACCAGGGGCTCTCCCTTGGTTCCTCCCCCATTAAAAACCCCCGGTGTTCCGGGGGTTTTCTTTTTGACAGAAAACGGGGTCAGACGGTTGACAGTGGGGTGGTCTTCTGGTACTCTGCTCCGAGTTCGATACCCCTTCGGGGCAAGTGATGGCAGTTCGCTGTCGTCACCTCTGCCGGAAGGTAGCGCTCTTTTGGTAAGTTGTGGGGCTTTGCCCCGTCGGTATCCCCAGGGTATCGATAGCGTTTCTGTTCATACTGCACCCGCCGTGTGTTGGGTGTAAGTGGCGGGTTCGTCAACAACGGTATGAGACTGCTCTTCTGTCTTTTGCCACACCTCCGAGGCTCTTCCGGTAGAAAACTGCACTCCTGTCAGGAGTGTTTATGTTTGTAAACCTAAGGGTTATGGATCTTATTGCGAAATAAGCCAAGGAGGAATTGATGGCTAAGGAAAACTTCGTTCGATCGAAGCCCCACATCAATGTTGGTAC
>JGI26470J50227_1000050_pt1 | contig 53723 bp, 65 predicted proteins | sample FreactTroBogLake_FD_50227 | JGI IMG/M metagenome (IMG submission 50227)
ACAGGCATGGTGTTCATCGGCTCTGACGTTGAAGATGACACCGCTTGGAACTCAGGCAAGACGATGCGCCAATACTGGTCATGCACAAACGCCAAAGGGCAACTCGGTTGGTGCTATCGGGCCAAGCTGTATTTCCTCGGCAATCATTACCTGTTGCTCATGGCTGGATACAAACTGTTCAGCGATCCGGTGCGCAAGTATGTGTCGATGCAGTTCAATCCGTTTCGTGTTTACGCAAGCTAGGAGATGGCATGGCATCAATCGTCGTCAAGCAGTTTGGCGGTATTGCGCCTCGCGTGCGGCCTCGTTACATCGGCGACACCCAGGCGCAGATTGCCAACAATACTCAGGTCTGGAATATCGACAGCCTGCGCGGAATGCTTGACACGACGTTCGTAAAGTCATGCACGAAATACCCTGTCGTTTCAATCTACCGCTTCGGCATGGATGTCTATTCGGATGTCGAGTATTGGTTTGAATTCACATCAGACACCAATGTTTGCCGGAGTGCGATTGCTGGCGACACGACAGAGCGCACGTACTATTGTGATGGCGTCAAGCCAAAGAAAACCAACAATGAAATGGCGCTCGGCGGCGGCTCTTCATATCCCATCGCGGCCTATGATCTTGGCGTGCCAAAGCCATTCAATCCGTGCATTGCGAATACTGATGGTGCAGGAACTGGAATACCCGAAACCCGCGCGTACACCTATACGAACGTGACGTCGTGGGGCGAAGAGTCTGAGCCTGCCGATCCATCTGGATTTGTCGATGCGATGGTTGGCGACACCATCACACTGACGGCGCTTGCCGTGCCGACGGTTGGCAGCACGAACATTGCGACCAAGCGAATCTACCGCACGGTTGTCGGCACAAGCGGAACGGCGTCATACCTTTTTGTCGCTGAGATTGCGGCTTCTGAAACCACGTTTTCTGACACGACGCTTGCAATTAATCTCGGCGAGGTTTGCCCTTCGATTGGCTGGACGGCACCGCCTGATGGCATCATGGGATTTGTGTCGCTTCCCAATGGCGGAATGGCGGGGTTCATGGGGCGCGATCTGTATCTGTGCCCTCCGTATCGTCCATTCACTTTCCCGGCGTCCTACATCCTGACGGTGCCTTATCCGATTGTCGGGCTTGGCGTCATGGATACAACGGTTGTTGTGCTCACGACTGGCAAGCCATCGTTTTACCAGGGCAGCGACCCCTCAAACATGGTGGAAGTGCCAAGCGACATCACGCAAGCCTGCGTGTCCAAGCGCTCGATTGTCTCAATGAATGGTGCCGTGCTGTATGCGTCTCCTGATGGCATCGTTTCGCTGTCATCGGCTGGCTCGGAAATCGCTACGCAAGAGCTTTTTACAAAGGATCAATGGCAGCAGTTAAACCCTACGTCGATTCATGCCTATGCGTGGGAGAATAAGTACGTGGGCTTCTGGACTGGCGGCAGCTTCGCAGGGCTTACATCAGGCGGATTTGTTTACGATCCGTCCACAAAGGCATTCAACGTCCACGATGTTTACGCTCAGGCCGGTTACAACGATCTGCAGCGCGATACCCTGTATCTGGTCATCGGCTCGAACATCGTGTCATGGCATACCGGCTCGGCAAAATCATACGTTTGGCACAGCAAGAAGTTCTCGCTTCCGCATCCAATGTCTTTCGTCGCTGCGTCTGTTGATGCGGAAACCTATCCCCTTACGATCAAGTTCTACAACGAGAATGGTTTGTTCTGGACGCAAACCGTGACGGAGCGCAATCCATTCAAGTTGCCTGGCTCAAATATGTATCAGGACATCGAGTTTGAAGTGTCTGGTACGGCTGAGGTATTCCAGGTATCAATCGCTGAATCCGTCGCAGAGTTGGCAAATGTCTGACCTTCCAGCGATAGTTTCTCCGCTTCCTCCTGATCTGAAGCGGTTTCTTGATCGGGTAAGGGAAGCATTCGGAGACGGAAACAAATCGTTTGTGACCAAGGCATCATTGGTGGCGACCGGAGTAGTGTCGGTCGATTCGTCGGGCTTTATGACTTTGCCAACGGGTGATGTCATTGTTCCTCCCGCGCCAACGGGTGTCGCTGCAGATGGTGCCATTGCTACCCTGATCGTGACATGGGACACGCCTTCATATTTGGGGCACGCCTATGCGGAAGTGTGGCGTGCGCCGACAAACAATTTCAGCGATGCCGTCCTAATCGGCCAGTCTCCCGGTACATCATTCTCCGACGCGATTGGTGCCGGTGCAAATGTTTACTATTGGGTGCGCTTCGTGTCGATCACGAACACGCCAGGCCCATTCCAAGGCACGGATGGTGTACATGGCACGACGTCTCTCGATCCTGCCTACCTGATGTCGGTGTTGTCGTCGGTTTATGGCGACGCGCCATTCATTGATCTGCTGACTGACACGACGATTGGCGGGGTGTTTGTTCCTGCCGGTGTCTATATCAAGTCGGGCTATATCATCAACGCGGCAATCGACAACGCGAAGATCGCGGATTTGGCGGTTGACACGGCGAAGATTTCAAATGGTGCCATTGTTCAGGCAAAGATTTCCAACGCGGCTGTTGGCACGGCGCAGATTCAGACGGCGGCGATCACGACAGCGCTGATCGGTACTGAAGCGGTCACAAGTTCAAAGATCGCCACGGCGTCAATCGGCACGGCGCATATTACAAACGCTGCGATCACGACTGAAAAGGTCGCAACGGCAGCTATCGGCACGGCTCAGATTGCAGATGCGGCAATCACGAATGCGAAGATATACAGCCTCGATGCCTCGAAGATTACCTCTGGTTATATTTCCTCGTCGCTGATCGACGCGGGAAGCATCACGGCATCGCAGATTGATTCTCGCGGCCTGACGATCAAGGACAGCAGCGGAACGGTTCTCTTTGGCGCGGGAACGGCGCTCGATTGGAGTTTGATTTCTAGCCAGCCATCAAACATTTTCAATGGCAACATCACGGTAAATTCCGACGGCACGCTCTCTGGCGCTGGCGGCGGTTCAGTTTCACTCTCTGGCCTTGGTGCCGGTGCAATGGCAACGATTGACCAGATCAATTCTGGAAACGTCTGGACGTACATCGGCGCAGGCGCAATCGGAACGGCATTCATCACGGACGCGGCGATTGTCAATGCGAAGATCGGCAATGCGGAAGTTGGCACGCTCAAGGTTGCAGGCAATGCCATCGGCATCAACGGCAGCATATCGGGCGGCGGCACGATGGGATTTACCGCCACTGATGCAGGCAACCTGTCTTGTGTCTGCTATACCGGAGGGACATCGAATGTCTACGACGGCGACTTCGTTCTCGTTGTTGACGGAACCTCGGTCTTCAACTTTCACGCGGTCGGCGTGTCCGATGGCAGCGGCGGAACAATCAACGGGCCTGCGACGTCGGTGTATCAGGTGAGTCTGTCAGCCGGGTATCACACGGTCGGCTTCTATCAAGACAATCAGGCATACGATACCGCGCGTTTGCTCTGGTTCTTCAACATGAGATAGGCGATGGACATTACTTTTTACGATGCAGCGGGGAAAATCACTGGATCAGGAAGATTCAAGGATGACCTGGCCGACATGATCTGCAATGCGCCTGGCACGCATCCTCATGTTGTAGGGGATTTTCTGGCTCAGGCTGCGACAAAGTACGTCGTTGCCGGTGCCGTGGTTGATCGTCCTGCCAATCCTGCCGTCCTGACTGGTGCCGTGCTCAGCGATCTTCCGATTCCGTGCAAGATTCAGATCAATGCCGCGTCCTACGATTGCGCTGAGGCAACGGCAACGCTCGCGTTCGATCATCCTGGCACGTACTCGATCAGGATTATCGCTTTCCCCCACGTTGACGCGGAGTTCACTTATGTTAATCCAGCATAGCGAGGACTACCGCAAGCTGCGGCAGAAGGAATACCCGTCACTCGCGGATCAACTTGACGCACTCTGGCACGCGATGGACGCGGGTGGCCTGCCCAAAGTCGAGCCGTTTTACAGCCAAATCAAGGCGGTCAAGGACAAATACAAGAAGCCAGTTGGGTAGTTCGTGGCAAGTATGCAACCATTATGGAATGGCAAAGCGCATCGTCAATGACAAGGAGCGAGTTGGGGAATGGGTTGCCTCTAGGCTTGGCTGTGCCTGGGGCGCATACGAAGCGATTGGGATTGAAGAGGATGGCGAGCTAGTTGGCGGGGTTGTGGTTGACAACTATGTGCCGAACGCGCGATGCGCGATGCACGTTGCCGGGTCTAACAAGCGATGGCTTACTCGTCAATTTCTGTGGTTCGTATTTCACTATGCCTTTGTGCAGTTGAATTGCAATGTAGTGATTGCGCTGGTTGACGCTGACAATGCCGACGCGCTCAAGTTTGACCGGCACTTGGGATTCGAGGATACGTGCCGGATCGAGGGCGGTGCCGGTGACTGTGACTTAATTGTTTTGACCATGCCGCGCAGGAAGTGCAGATGGTTGGGGATCAGAAAATGACGACCTTCCGCACACACTTCTATATGCTGCCCGAACGGGCATTTCAGCGTCATCCTGGCGGCAACATCCTGCCTCAAGGCGGAAAGCCTCAGACCGTCCAAGCGCCCGATTATTCTCAATTGGCTGGTGCATCGACGCAAGCCGCACAGATGGGTCAGCAGCTTGGCGAAGATCAACTTGCTCAGAACCAAAAGCAATACGACACGACGATGGCGGCTACTCAGCCGGTCGTGAATGCCGAAACGGCGGCAATGAATACGTCGGACGCTCAGGGCACGCAACTATTCAACCAGTATGAGCAGAACACCGCACCTCTGCAGGCGAGCTTTTCAAATCAGGCGCTTACAGGCACGAATCGCTACAACACGAATCCCGGCGTCCATGCTGCCATTGAAGGCCAAGTGTCGCAGGCTGTTGGCGATGAGCAAGCTGCAGAGGCAAGCGCTCAGGCTCAGCAAGAGCGCTCAATGGAGTCGATGGGGGTAAACCCCAATTCCGGCAAATTTGCTGCGATGCAGACCGGCCTGAACCTTGGCAAGGCCGCGAGCACGGCTGCGGCTGCAACGACCGCGCGAAACAATGGCGTTGCTACGGATTTCTCGAATCAAATGGCTGCGGCTGGCATGGGGGCGAATCTGCCTTCGCAATCGCAGGGTGCGACCGGCACTGGAACTTCGGCTGGCAATTCGACTGTCAGTGCAGCGGCGACTCCTGCCGCGCAATACCTGCAAGGATTGGCTCAGGGCAACGGCACGATCATGCAGGGGCAGGGCTTGAATGTCAGCGGCTTGAGTTCGATGACAGGCCAGCAGACTTCGGCATACAACCAATCGCAACAGGCTGCGGTGCAGGCGCAGGGCGGTGTGGGCGCTCTTGTTGGCACTGGATTGATGGCAGCGGCAACGGTAATGTAATGAACATCGACGAAATCTTTTCTCGCCATTCGCGCATCGCCTTTCAGTTGTCGGGAGGCAAGGATAGTGTCGCACTTCTTCTGACCATGATGCCTTATTGGGACAGGATGACCGTCTATCACCTTGACACTGGCGACACGCATCCAGAAACGGCGGCACTGGTAGACGCTTTCGCTTCCCTTGTGGATCATTTCGTGCGAGTCAAAGGCGACGTTTTTGCCGTAAAGAAACAACATGGGATTCCTGCCGATGTGGTTCCGTGGTCGTCAAGCGCAATAGCCCATGAGTGCAACGTCGGCAAGACAGAATTGATGCAAGATCGCGTGTCGTGCTGTGCTCGCACGGTAATGATCCCATTGCATCAACGAATGATCTCCGATGGAATCACCTTGATTATTCGGGGCCAGAAGTCATGCGACGATCTGCGCGGCCCGTTGTCGTCCGGCGATGTTGTTGATGGGATCGAGTTTTTGTACCCATTTCAGGACAAATCGGACGAAGACTGTTTCGCAATCATGCGAGCGCATGGCGTGAGGGTTCCCTCGTACTACGCGGAAAACTTATCTGGCGATTGCCTGGGTTGCACGGCATGGCACGACGGCGGTAATCGGGCTGCGCATATTCGCAAGAATTATCCAAAACGGTTCGATAGGTATAGAGCTGAAATTCTGAGTATTCACAATGCGGTCAACGTGGCTGCGTCTGGAATAGATAAAGAGGTTTCAGAGGTTGCGAATTCAATGGTTGCGGCCTCTGACCGTCGTCTGAAAAAGAAGATTTCTCGCGTCGGCGAAGACAAGCGCGGCTTTGGAATCTACGAGTTCGAGTATCGGGACAATCCAGGTTCGCGTTTTCGTGGCGTCATGGCCGACGAGGTTGAACCAATCGTGCCGGAAGCCGTGTCATATGGCGAAGACGGCTTTGCTCGGGTTGACTACGAGCGCCTTGGTCTGAAAATGGTAGAGGTCTGATATGGCAAATTATGTTTACAGTAGCGGCGGCTTGGCGGCTGGCTTAGCGCAAGGCATTCAATCGGGCCTTGATCTTGGCAAGGCTATGAAGCAGCAGGCGCTTGAAAGCGATCTTGCCGACGCCTCGAAGGTTCAGCTTGAGGAAGTGCCTGGTGCCGATGGTGCGCCGTCCACCTGGAAGATGGGCGATCAGACTTACTCCGCGAAACCGGAAACGTACCAGGTTGACTATGACCGCGCTCACCAGATGGCCGGTATTTACGAATCGCACGGTCAGATCGACAAGGCCATTGCCACGCGCACGGCTGCAAGCCAAGGCCGCGAACTTGCGCAGAACGCGGCGATTGAAAAGGAAATGGCTGATGCCGCTTCTGGCTCTGCGTCCGGTTCGATCGTCAAAGCGAATCAGGATGCGCAGGCGACCTATGAAAAGCAGATGGCCGACTGGAAGGCTGCGAATGCGAATGCTGGTGCCGCACCTGCGGCTGATGGCACAACGCCTGCCGCACCTGCCGCGCCTGCTACGCCTGCTCCGGTTGCGCCAACCTTGCAGCGCCCGAATCACATTGACTGGCTCAATGACATCGGCACGCAACTGCAAATCCGCGCCAAGCACGGCAAGCTCGATCCACAAACCGCGATGCAATATGCGCAAACAGTGGACACAGTAAAGAAGGAAGGCGCTGTTGACGCGCTGAACCTGCTCAATGCTGGCGACATTCAGGGCGCGATCAAGAAATTCAACGAGTCAGGCGACACGCGGATTGATCCGGCCAGTGTTACCCCGCGCCAAGTCGAAACCGATGTCAACGGAACCAAGGTCAAGACTTGGGAAATTACGGTCAAGAATCCTGACGGTACAACGACTGTTGTCAATGCGGCCAAAGGGCTGCAAGGTCTGGACAAGATCGACAAGACGGTAAACATGGTGCTCAACGCGCACCAGGATCAACGCGCGGCGGCAGCAGATGGCAGGGCCGCGACAACATTCGGCCAGGCGCAGGAAGACCGCAAGGCAGGCATTGCAGGAAACGTCGCGCTTGGCGGTATCCAAGCCCCCGATATGATGGCAAACCCCGACATCGCAAAGTATGTCGGCATCAAGGGTGTCGATGCCGTGTTGCCGGTCGCTCAGCGCCAGGCGCAGACCAAGACTTTCGGAATCGACAACCCGAATGCGCGGCCAGATCAAACGGCGCTGGTCAATGTTGGCTTGCCACAAGTCGCTGAGAAGTCGGTCGATCAGACGATTCGCGGCGATGTTGCAGTGCAAAACAATCCGACCGCCACCCCGACGACAATACAGGCCATTGCAAAGGGCGTCGATCCGACGCTTGGAAACGAAGGCGCGAAGGGTCAAGCGGCAGCGGCGCTTTACAAAGAGCGATTCCCCGATGCGTCACCTCAGGAGTTGCGTGCCGCTCAGCTTGGCGTCATCAAGGTCGAAGACGGTATGACGTCATCCTTTACCCCCAATCAGATGCTTGGCGGCGGCGTAATCCAGCAGAAAGACCGGCATGGAAATATTTGGGTCACGGACGTTTCTCCGAAGGGCGAGTATTCGGAAACTCGATATATCGCAGCGCCGTCCGCTCCGGGTGCGGCTGCAAAGCCTGGCGCATCTTCCGGCGCGTCTTCGAGCGCAGACAACAAGACTCCACAGTACAAGGAAGGTACGGTTGTCAATCTCAAGAATGGCGGAAAGGGAGTGGTCGAGAAGGTAAACGGTGAATTGAAAATTCGTCCACTCTGATACGGTGACACATGGCAAATACTAATTACCTGTCGCTGGATCAGGCAGACGGAATCGCTGACTCCAAAGAATATTTGCCGATGGATCAGGCAATTAGTGCTGAGGGTGTTGGCGGCGCAATATTGCGGCATGGATCAAATGCAATAGATGCCATCAGCAAGCGCGTCCGAAGTCCATCCAATGAACCAGTTGTCGAGCCAAGCGCAAGCGAACTGAACGATGCCAAGACGGCGGCATTCGGTATCTATCCTGCGGTTAAGCGCAAGGTCAGTGGCGAGGATGATCGGCCAGGAATCTTGTCGGATACCGGCAATCTGCTCAAGAGCGGTGTCGACATGGCGGCGCTTGATCTGCGCGAGTTGACCGGGCGCATTCCGCACGTCGGCAAGATGATTGTCGGCGGCATAGATTCGGTTGACAAAGCCGTGACCGGCAGGGCCAGCGAAGACATCCTGAAGGGAAATATTGAGCAGAGCCAAGCCGCGCTGTCTGACGAAACGAAGGCGGCAGGCGAGAAAAAATGGTGGGATTCTGAGAAAGGCACGCTCGGCGATGCTTGGTCAGACCCGCGCTCGTACCTGAGCACTACCGCGCAGTCATTGCCGGAACAGGCTTTGATGATGATCCCTGCCATGCGCATCGCCAAGGGGGTATTTGCCGCCAAGATTGCGGCTGGTCTGACGCCTGAAGCTGCGGCACTTGCTGCGTCTAAGGCGGCTGGTGCGGCTGGTAGCGTGATCGAGGGTTCGCTTGCCGGTGCTCAGTCAAGCCGCCAGGTGCGCGACAAGATCATGGGCATGGACGAGGAACAGTTGAAGGGTTCGGAGGCATTGAAAACCCTGATGTCGCAGGGCATGGACTTCGAGCAGGCCCGGTCGAAACTGGCGAATGATTCCGCAACCCAGGCGCTTGTAATGGCTGGCGTCACGACTGGTATCTTTGGCGGTATCGGTGATCGCTTCATGGCGAAGGCGATCACGCAGGGTGTTGGCAAGAATGTTGTCGGTCGCGTGGTTGGCGGCGCAATCTCTGAGGGTGCGCTTGAGGAATTCCCTCAAAGCGGGTTGCAGGCGATGTCCGAAAACATTGCTATGAAAAACGCTGATCCGTCCGTGAATGTGACGGACGATGCGCTGAATCAGGCGTTCGGCGGTTTGGCTGGCGGTGGCGTGCAGGGCGGCGGCATGGCTGGCATAGCAGGCCACAATGCACCGAGAGCACCAGGCAAGCAGCCTGCGCAGACCGAGAACGTATCGACCGCGCCAGGCATTGAGGTTCGATGGAATTCGCCAGAGGCACAGCAGCCGGACGGCGCTGTATCGCCTGGTGAGGCACCGACTGGCGGCAACGCGCCTGCGATGACCGCGCAGGATGTATCTGCTCAGGCACAGCAGCGACTTGACGCTCTGAATCAAAAATCGAGCGGTACGCGCAGCACCAATGTCGTTATTGACGGCAAGAAAGTAGTCATACCCGGCATTGAGGCTCAATACCTGACCGATGCCGAGCGCCAAGAGCGTGAATTCCTGACGGCCAATATTGGCGATCCCGAGAAGGTTGCCGCAGCCTATGGGTTCCGCATTGGCGATCCGCAGCAATCGTCTACACCGCCTGCCGGTGCAGAGAATAACGTCGTCGCGCCGTCCGACATCGAGGCACGCATCGCTGAACTTGAAGACAAGCAGCGTGCGCAAGGTCTTGCACAGCAGGAACAGGATCAACTTGTAGACCTGCTATCTCAGCAGGAAGCGCAGGCACAGCAGCAGCGCAACGCTCCCCCTGCCGCTCAGCCAATTCCTGCAGCGCCACAAACTGCAGCCGCGCCAGGGGTGGTGCCCAAAACACAACCTGATGCAGCGCAGCAAAACCCTGCAGCGGCGAATTCATTGGCTCAGCAGCCAGCGAGCGCACCAGAAAAGGCGGTGCCTAAAAAGAACTGGTTTTCGTTCCTGTCGCAGAAAGGTATCGCACCCGCGTCGATCAAGAAAGGCACGGCGCAATGGGACGCACTGAAGGCGGAATTCAACGGCGAGCCGGTCAAGCCGCAAGAACCGATGACGATCATGCCGATTACCCCGGTCGCGCCACGGACTGATTCTGCCGAACCTGCCGCGATGCAAAACATTGACGCGCAGGACAGGGCAAGAGAGCGATTGGCGTCAGTCACGCAAATGCAGGGCATGAAAAACAATCTGGATTACATGCGCCTTGGCCCGAGCCGCACGCCAGATTCCGGCGCTCCGATGGTGTATGCGGTTGGCGGCAAGCACGCGATCAGGCCCGAACTGCTTGGCAAGCACGATGTCGCGGTAATGTCTGACGGCCAGCGCGTCCCATTCCAGTACGCGATTGTCGATGCGTCGCAGTTGCAGCCGTCGCACTTTGCCGATGGAAGGGTAAACCCTGCATTCAATGCCAAGAACGAAGGCGATTTTATTGCGCTCAGCAACGGCAGATCAGCGGCGGCACGCGCTGCATACGAGGAAGGTCTTGCCGGGAATTACCGCCAGGAGATGACCGCAGATTCGGATTCTTATGGCATAAATCCCGCTGAAACCGCGAAAGAAAATCAGCCTGTTCTTATCCGACTGTACTCCGAGCAGAGCAACACGCAAAACATGGCGGCGAAAAGCCAGGCTCAGGGCTTGGGCATGTCGCCGTCCGAAATGGCAAGGAAGGATGCCCGGCTCATTGATTCCGAAGTCATTTCGGAACTGAAGGGCAACGACATTGCGAGCGCCGCGAATCGGGATTTCGTGCGTGCATTCGTCGGTCGTCTGGTGGCCGATGGTCAAGACGTCGCCGGAATGATGGGCGCTGATGGCACGATTTCGCCTGATGGTGTCCGGCGCATTCAGGCCGCGCTGATGCAGCGCGCCTTTGGTGATGCCGAACTTGTCCAAGATATGTTCGAGAGCATGGACAGCGACATCAAGGCGATTGGTGAAGCGCTCAAGGAAGTGGCCGGTACGTGGGCCAACATGCGGGATTCCGCGAGCCTTGGCACGATCAATCCTGACGTCGATGTTACCGGCAACCTGATGCAAGCCGTTCACTTGATCCGTCAAGTGCGCAAGCAAGGAACGTCGATCTATGACGCGACGGTACAGAACGACATCGAAACTGGCAAGCCGCTCGATCCTCTGACGGTTGCGGTAATCCGCTTGTTCTATTCCGGCACGTACATGACGCGGCCAGTGGGCAAGGCGAAACTGGCCGAGGAACTTGCTGACTACGTGACCGGCGCAATGGAAACGTCGAGCACGCCGGATATGTTTGGCGAGCAGGTGACACCGGCAGACATTTTGGCGAAAATAACCGGACAACCAGGAGAAAGCAATGTCAATTCCAGCACCCAAGACAGCGGCCAACAACCCAATGGCGGCAGCGCTATTGGGGTCAGTGCTAGTCAAACACGGACAGAAGAACCTGGAACCGTCGCAAGTGAAGGCGGGACAGGAACTACTGAAGATCGCGGAAGAGAATCAGGACAAAATGCAAGGCCCGAGCAGCCAGCAGGAGAGCTGACCTTATCGGGTCAGACCGAAGCTGATCTTGCCAAAGCGAATGCCGAGGCAGAAGCAGAGGCGGCAAAGGCCGAGGCAACACAACGCGCGGAGGCCGAAGCCAAGAAAAAGGCTGACGAGAAAGCCGAGGTCAAGCGCCGGTCAGAAGCCGCAGCCGATTTATTCCAGCTAGGCCAGAGCGCCGAAGACAACCTTACCGGGCAGAAGGATTTGCTTGGCGGTGGCGACTTGCTTGGTGAAGCGCCTGCCAGCACGGCAAAGGCCGAATCGGCCACGACGCGCACGAAGCCGCGCGAAACGATTGCATTCTCGAACCCGATTGTTGGCCCGAGTGGCGCAAAGCTGGTGTCGTATTCGTGGCAGTGGAAACCGATGTCGTTTATCGACAAGAGCGGAGAGGATCGCACAAGCCGCGTATCGGATTGGGAGAAGGCAGAAACCAATGCTGAAACTGGCCGCGATGTCGTGCATCAATTCACGGTCGAAAAGGATGGCAAGACGCATGTTGTAAGCGCAGAAACCGCGCTGAGCATGATGGGCTATACCGAAGGGCAGGCGGGAGGATTCCGCAGCGTTGTATCGGCGGCACGCACGCTGGCTCGCCTGCGTATGCAGCAGCAGGAGTTGTCGGGGCTGAAGGCAGCATACGATGCAGACAAGGTAGAAGTCGATGCAATGAAGTTGCCTGCGATGCCGACAGAGAAAAATGCTCAGGGCTGGTACGAGTTGGGCGATGCAAAGGTGCGTCAACTTGAATCAGGCCCGATGACAGCCGAGCGCCGTCGCGTGCTTGAGGACGCATGGCGCAACAGAAGGCTTGCTGAGCGCGGATGGAATGGCGGCGATTTTGCTGGTTCGTCTATCGAGCGACAGTTGTCCGAAGTCGAAAAGCGGATTGATCGCGCTCAAAAGTCGCTGGACAAACTGACCGCAGAAGCGCCGAAGACCGATAGGCCATTGGCTCCGTCGCATCTTGGCGCGAAGGTCACGCCACAGATCGCAAGCCAGAAGCAGCTTGACGGATTCATTTCCGTTGCAGCCGATTCGATCAAGACGCTGCGCAAGTCTGACGTTGATCGCGTGATTGAGGAAGCGCCTGCGCATTTCAGGGCGTCGCTTGCCAGTTACATCGCCGAAGCCAGGCCCGATCTGGCCGACGAAGCCAAGAGCGTGATGGATGATCTGCGCGAAGGCAAGAAAGAGGCAGCACCATCGACCGAACAAAAGAACGAATACCCATTTGGCAAGACCGACAAGGAAGATCGCTTCTTTGGCTCGCGCGTCGAAGTGTCGCCGACGATGAAGGGTGATACTGCCTGGCAGGGAACAGTTCAGCTTGTCATCAATGGCGGCAGGCTGATTTCAGTGCGCCGTGATGGCGAAGAAACAGGATCAGTGCGAATCTCTGGTGATCGCATCAAGGTTCTATCGACTGTCGATTCAGAAAAGACGGCAAAAAATACGGTTGATGTTGGAGGTACAGACGCGCTTCCGAAAACCTATTTGCTGGTGCCATTCCAAAGTAAGGAGTTCGCCAAAAAGGCAGGGGCAAAGTGGGACGCCGAAAACAAACTTTGGTATGCAGAGCCGATTGATTCAGGCATGGCAGCAGGAAAGCTGGCTATCAACCTGACAAAGTTTGTCCCGCAAGACCCGACTGGCGACGCACGTTTCAACTTCTTTTCTGACAAGGATACCGCGCGGGTTGTTGCGTTCAACAAGTCGCAGCGTACCGGGGTTGAACATGCCGTCAAGACGGCGACGCATGAGGACGGCGTTAAGGGGTGGACGGTTGTTGAGGGCGGCGAACAAGCAAAGACCGAAGCGCCGACGCTCGCCGATCTTCGCCAGAGCGTGAAAGACGCAGCACCACTGTCGAAAGAGCATATCGACGCTCTTCATGCGCTCAAGGAAGCTGCGACCAAAGACGCTCAAGCCGCGCTCGATACTGGCGAAATGCCGGTCTACATCAGCAGCACCGGCCTGACGAGTGTGATTACGCCATCTGCTCAGCAACCAGGCATGTATCAGGTCACGCGATACAACGACACTGGTGCGCTTGGCGATAGCCAGTACAAGACGGTTGCCGAGGCGGTATCCGACAATCAGTTGCAGTCAATCGAGCGCACGACTGGCGAAGAGGCCGCGTCGCATATGAAGACGCTGGTTGAGGCCGAGGCGAAATATCAGGAGGGCAGGGCAAAGGAAGTCATCAAACAGGCGGAATTGATCGAGCCTGCGAAGCCCGATCCTGCCGTAGAGTCGATGCCCGCTGACCAGTCCAAGCGTGCCGATTCGCAGGAATCGAAGATTGCCGATTTCGGCGAGAAGATTGGCGGTGCTCGCAAGGATACCGCGCGTCCTCTTGGCCCTCGGTATATGTCCATGCCGCAGGATGATCGTCCCGCATGGATTCGCCCTTACCTTGCGATGGAGATTCAGGCAGGACGATTCTCGCGGCCAGAGGATGTCGGAAAGTGGCAGATCATGGCCGAGGGTGACAAGCGCATGAAGGGCGCAGTTACCAGAGTCACAAGCACCAAGTACGCCACGAAGGAAGAGGCCGAGGCCGACATCCCGATTGTTGTCGTCGCCAAAAAACATCGCGTCTACAGCTACGAAAAGAAACGGGCTGATGGAACCGTTGAAAAGGCATACGGCATATTCCGTCAGGTGACGGATCGCAAGCGTGCGCTGGTCAAGGGCGGATTCGATACGGATAAGGACGCCATGCTTTACATGGTCAAGAATCCGGCTGAAATCATTGAGCACAAGTTCTCATTCCCTGAGCGTCCGTGGCTTGATCGCATCGAGCGCAAAGGCGCTGAGCGCCGAACTGGCGACGTCACTACCGCCATGTTCGAGGATACGTTTGGATTCCGCGCAGGCGAATTCGGTAATTGGAACATGGGTGGCGATGGTCAGGCCGCACTGAACCATGCCTATGATGCGTTGCTCGATCTTGCCGATACGATTGGCGTGCCTCCAAAGGCGCTGTCACTCGATGGTCAGCTTGCCATTGCGTTCGGTGCGCGTGGCACTGGTGGCAAGAATTCAGCAGCAGCGCACTATGAGCCTGGCGCGGTCGTCATCAATCTCACGAAGATCAAAGGCGCTGGCTCGCTCGCGCATGAATGGTGGCACGCGGTCGATCATTACTTTGCTCGCAATAGCGGCAGGGCAGAATCGGATAGCGTCGTTGCCAATGGTCACGGCTACAAGTCAGAGGCGCGGCCAGAGTTGATCGCGGCGATCAAGAACGTCGTCGATAAAATGATGTATTCGGAGCAGTCGCAGACTACGGATGCCGACATCGTTCGCGCGAAAGCACAAAAGCGCCTTGAGGATACGAGGCAGACTATTGAATACCGCGTGCAGCGTTTGCGTCAAAACCTGACGGACGGCACCTATAACCGTGGCAAGAAAGTTGCGACCAAGGAGCAGCTTGCGCAGTGGGATTCGCTTGNCGCTCGCCTGAAAGATGGCGACATTGGCGAGCAGGTTCATATCGAAAGTCCGTCGAAGCTGAAAAGTTCGCTTGGCTTTATGACCGGATCAGTGCTGCGCGATATGAATACGCTGTACAAGTCGGTCGTCGGAAGGGCATTTCTCAAGCAAGACATCAATAGCACTGGCCGAGAATTGACCAGGCTCGCCGAGTCGATCAACGACAATCTTGGCAAGGTCAACGCTAAGGAAAACGAAACCATCAAGTACAAGGGCGCGTCAGAATTTCGGATCGAAGCGAAGGCCATTGACAACTACCGCACTGGCGACTATTGGAGCAGCCCCGAGGAAATGGGTGCTCGCGCGTTCGAGTCGTATGTATTCGACAAGATGACCGGCGCTGGCAATCAATCGGATTACCTTGTCAATGCCGTAGAGAATAAGTATTACGCGGCGCTTGACATGAAACCCTATCCCGAGGGCGAAGAGCGCAATGTAATTGACGCGGCATTCGACAATCTTTTCAAGGTGATCCAGACAAAGGAAACAGATAAAGGCGTGGCGATGTTCAGCCGCAGCAATCAGACCGATACGCCAGCATTTAAGCAGTGGTTCGGTGACAGCAAGGTTGTCGATGCCGAAGGAAAGCCGCTGGTCGTCTATCACGGCACGCCAAGCGCATCGTTTACCGAGTTCAAGGAAGGTGCGCATTTCACTGAGAATCCCGACTACGCAGCCGTCTACACACATCCATCTGCATCGAGCATCAATGCGACGGAGAAACGTGCTGATGCCCAGGCTACGATGCCGGTATATCTGTCGATTCAAAAACCGTTCGATACCCGCATACCTGCCGTGCGTCGGGTGTTCGAGCGCGAGTTTTTAAACAAGTACGGCAATGGCACCGAGTTGCAATCGAGCGGATTGCCGGACTGGACTGATGCGCGTGACTTGCTTGACTGGATTCAAGAAACAGGACAGCCGTTCGATGGCATCATTGTTGATGAGGGCGGCACGCCAGAGGGAGGCCATAGAGGGCTTTCGTGGATTCCTGTCAGCAATACGCATATCAAATCAGCGACCGGCAACAACGGCAACTTCGACGGCACGAATCCTGACATCACAATGAGCCGCGATGGCGGTACGGCTGGCGTCAATGATTCGATCATTGGCCGAAGCGACGAGGAAACCCGCGCGAATGTCGAGCAGGTAGTAAAAGCCGTCGTTGATCGTTGGGCTACCAAGCCGCAAGTCGTCGTCGTCACTGATATGCAATCGCAGGATGTACCGCAGGCTGTGCGCGACTACGATGCCAAGCAAAAATCAGCCGGTGCCAGTGGCGAGCCTGAAGCGTTCTTCTATGATGGTGCCGTGTACGTCGTTTCTTCTCAGTTGAGAAACGTCGCCGACGTGATCCGCGTCACGCAACATGAGGGCTTGGGACACTTCGGATTACGTGGCGTCTTTGGCGATGCACTCGATGGCATTCTCGATCAGCTTGCATCGGCTAGGCCGGAACTTGTCAAGGAGCGTGCGAAAGCCTATGGCCTGAAATTCGATAATCTGGATCAGCGCAGGCAGGCCGCAGAAGAGGTACTAGCCAAGCTGTCGCAAACACACCCGACATTGGGATTCGTCAAGCGTGCGGTCGCGGCGATTCGCACCTGGCTGCGCGAGAACTTTTCCAAGTTCAAAGATATGCATCTGACCGACGACGAGATTATCCGCAACTGGATCATCCCAGCGCAGAACTTCGTTGAGCGCGGCAATGCTTCGGCAAGCGATGGCGGCATTTCATTCAGCCGGTCTGTAAAGACAAGCGTTGCCGCAAACATTGATCGTGGATTGGCAAGCCTTGAGCACGCATTAAAAGACAAAACAACCGTTCATCGCGCGATGTACCGCGATGGTCTTGGATGGGTTGATTTTGTTTGGGGCGCTACGGGAAAGATCAAGGCCAACAATCAAACCAAAGGTGCCATGGGGATTGCCCATATCATCGAAGCGAGAATGCGCAAAGATCACTTGACGCGCAAGCAGGCAGAAGAGTTGCTGCAAGAAATGGTGAGGGTTGTTGCTTCTGGAACGATGGCTGATGATGGTGGTCGCACAAACATTGAAATAAAGCACGGCGACTATTACGTTTATCTGGCAAAGAATCCAGGCTCAAATGCGTGGGCAATAACAGCATTTGAAGATAATGAGGTTGGGGTAGGTGCGTCTAAGGCAGGATTGGCTACTCATAGACCTACGCAATCTGCCGCTTCGCTGGCCCGCGACGGATTGGGCGCTAACCCCTTGGCATCCGATGCAACTTCTGTTGCTACGCAGCGTGACATTACGGAGAATGGCAGCACGCCGGGAGCGGATAGCGACAACAATTTACCGCAGTTCAGCCGTAGCAGTCAATCAATACTGGCCGCTGACCAGGCGCGTTACCTGAACATCGAGGCACGCACGCGCGGATATGCTGACATCGAGGCGCTTCGTGCCGCTGAGCCTGCCGTCGCTGACAAGCTGACCGAGAAGTGGGAGAAAAAAGCTGCAACGCCTGCCGAGGTAACAAAGCGTGCTGATGCGATCATCGCGCAAAAGGTGTTCACTTTCCGGCCATTGGAGGCGGTCGCCAAGACGGTTAGCAAGTTGACCGGCCTGGAGAAAGTCGCAGGCATGGTCTATGACAAGGCCGGTAGCCTGCTCGATCAGGTCACGGAAAGCACGGAGTTCGGTCGCACGCTCAAGGCTGGCCTGGTATCTGACTATGGAATTCCGTCTGATGTGATCGACCAGCGTGCATCGTTGCAGGGCCGTCAACGGGTCATGCTGCGCGAGGCTGGCGGTCTTATCAACAAGCTGGCATCGCTCACGCGGGAAGAGTCGCGCGTCGTCTATGAGTGGATGAACGAGGTTGATCCGAAAGTCATTGCTGAGCGCATGTCTGAACTGCCGCAGGATTCGATTGAAACCCTGAAGGAAGTTCAGGCGATGATCGACAAAATGTCGCAACGGGCTATCGAGTTGAAGCTGTTGACACAGAAAGCCTATGACGCGCACAAGTTCGCTTACCTGCGTCGCACCTATGGCAAGTATGTTGCCGAAATGACGCCAGGCGAGAAAAAGAATCGCCAGCGTGCAATCTCGATTCTTGGCGATCAATTCAAGGGACGCGGCATCACGTTGCCTGCGACGATGAAGCTGATCCAGAACATCGCGCCTGACTGGTGGAAACGCAAGACGCAAAACGGCAAGGCAGACAATGCCCTGATCGGCGAGAAGTTCATTCGGCTTGAGCGGCGGCAGCATTCAGGCGAAGGCACGACGCCAATGGAAGGCATTGGTGATCGGTCGCCAGGCAAGATTCTGCAGGTTGCCTACTATCCGGCAGGCGAGGAAATTCCGGTGCGCTATGCCGACTGGACAAAGGCAGGCGAGTTCGAGGTACGCGACACCAAGGGCGACAAGCTGATTATGTGGCGTGACTTCACCAAGGCCGAGCGCGAGCAGATGGGCGAAGTTGACGAGGCCCGGTTTGCCATCGCACGTACCCTGCACTCGATGATTCACGACGTCGAAACGGCTGAGTACCTTGCATGGATCGGCGAGAAGTACGGCGAGATTGATGCCGACAAGGTGACTGGCTCGATCATTGATGCGTCCGAGCGTGCAAGCAGCGTGTTCAAGCCTGGCGAATGGGTGCAAGTTCCTGAAGCCAAGATCGCCGGTACTCAGGTTCACAAGTACGGCGCTCTGGCAGGCAAGTACATTCCAGGCCCGATCTGGAATGACGTCCGGCAAACCATGAACGGGCAATTCAAGCCGTTCGGCGAAACCTATTCCAAGATCATCAGCCTTTGGAAAACGGCGAAGACGGCGCTTTCTCCTGCCGTTCACATGAACAACGTAATGTCCAACTTCTTCATGGCGGATTGGCACGACGTCGGGGCAGCGCACGTTAACAAGGCACTGCGGATCATGCTGGCCGCGCACGACCGGCAAGGTAAGGGCGTGCTTGGCAATGTCGGCAATGCCGCCACGATGTACGGGATTGCCGACCGCGATGCGGCGATGGCCGTCCTAAACCGTTACCGTGACTCTGGCGGGGAGATTGGCAGTTGGGCTACTCAGGAAATGAAGCGCGAGCAGCTTGATCCACTGCTGGCCGCATTGGCTGAGGAACTTGGCACGACGGCTGACGGTGCGCTTGATGCCAAAGTTGGATTCTTCTCCGCGCTGCAGTATGTGCTGCATGGTCGCCTGCCGTCTGCCGCGAAAGCGCTGGCCGGATCATGGGGCGGAAAGGCTGTCACGAACGAAGCCAAGAGCCTGATGGATTTGTACCAGTCTGAGGATGAAATCTTCCGCCTGGCCGCGTGGCTCAAGGCGAAGGAAGAGGGGCAGAACGACATCAAGGCTGGCGAGGCCGCGCGTCGATCATTCCTTGACTACCATATCAATGCGCCGTGGATAAACGCGATGCGCAATTCGGCGATTCCGTTCATCAGCTACACCTATCGGGCAGTGCCGATGTTGCTCGAAGTCGCAGGCAAGAAGCCGCACAAGTTGCTTAAGGCGATGGCCGTCATTGGTGCGATCAACTTGCTTGGCACAATGCTGGCCGGTGGCGACGATGACGAAGATCGCAAGATGCTGCCCGATGAAAAGAGCGGCAGCGTGCTTGGCCTGGTGCCCAAGTTGGTTCGTATGCCGTGGAATGATGCGCACGGCGCTCCGGTGTTCCTCGATATTCGCCGGTTCATTCCGCTTGGCGACATTTTCGACGTCGGACAGGGCCATGCTGCATTGCCAATCCCACCATCGCTCATGCCCGGTGGGCCGCTGGCTCTGGTTGGTGAAATCATTGCCAACAAGTCCATGTTTACCGGCAAGGCGATCACGCTCGAAACGGATACCCCGAAAGAGCAGGCAGAGAAGATCGTTGACTATCTGTTCAAGTCGTTCGCGCCGAACCTGCTTGGCGTACCAGGCACCTATGCGACGAGTGCGGTTGAGCAGGCGTATGAGGGACGCACGGATTCATTTGGCCGGGAACTGTCGGTCGCTCAGGCCATTGCCGGATCGTTCGGGGTGAAGCTAGGCAGCTACCCTCCCGACGTCCTGCGCATGAATCTGTCGATCAAGGCCAAGTCTGAAATTACGGAAATCGAAAAGAACATTTGGGGCTTGGCTCGCCAGGTGCAGACAAACCGCATGACTCAGGCTGAGTTCGCCAAGCAGGTTGAGTATCAGCGCGACAAGATTCGCAAGGTCGTCACGGAACTGCGGGAGAAGGTCGCCAACTGAGGAATTCGGGCGGTCACGGTATCGGCTACGGTATCGCGGCTCGCTTGCCCAAAGACAGCCAGTAAAGATGCGCCTGTCATGGCAAATGAGGGTAGCAATACCGCCTACCATTTATTGCCCGGAAAGCCCCTGTTTATGGGGCTTTTCCTTTTGCAGATCAAATAGTTACCGCATTTGTGGGCGTGGCTAGGCGTTGCATGTTGTTTCCAGAAATTGCTACGAATTGCTTAAAAATTACGGTATAAATCACGGTATTTTCACAAGCCGCGCGGTATTTTCCATGCTCAGCGAAATCCAGATCAAGTCGGCCAAGCCGGGCGAGAAGCCATACAAACTGGTCGATGGCGGCGGGTTTTACCTGTTCGTCAGCCCGGCTGGCGGCAAATCCTTTCGGCTGGATTACCAGTTTGCAGGCAAGCGAAAGACCCTCACGATAGGGAAATACCCTGATACGAAACTGATTCAGGCGAGAACCATTGCCCAAGAGGCGCGGCAAGCCATTGCTTCTGGCCTCGATCCGTCCGACAAAAAGCGCGTAGAGAAGATCGCCAGGCATGAGCAGGCCATGAATACCTATGGTCAAGCGTATGCGGCCTGGCTGGCGAAAGAATCGCCTAGTTGGGTACATGGGCATACTGAGCACGTAAAAGCGCGCCAGACAGCCGATGTGATGCCTTGGCTTGGCAAAAGACCGATGGCTGCGATCACGGCTCCTGAAATCCTGTCGATCATCAAGAAGATCGTCCCGCGCTCGAACGATATTGCGCACCGAGCGTTGTCCGACATCAAGCGGGTATTCGATCACGCCATAGCGTCCGGCGTCGTCACGCTCAATCCTGCCGCTGGCCTGACGCCTGCATTGCCTGCCGTCGAAAAGGATCACTTCGCGGCGATCACTGATCCGGCCAAGCTGGCCGACTTCCTCAAGAGCATACCGGCGCTGCGAGCAAAGCCAGCAATCAAAACGGCGCTATGGATGGCACCGCGCGTCGCCGTGCGTCCGATTGAGTTGCGGCAAGCCAGATGGGCCGACATCAACCTTGACGCTGCGACATGGTGTTATACGCCCCAGAAAACACAGAAGCAGACCGGAACTGAATTGATCGTGCCGCTCGCCAAGCAGGTAGTCGCAGCGCTCAGGGAATTGCAGCCTATCACTGGCGAAGGCGTGCTTGTGTTTCCTGGCGTGCAGCGCTCGAAATGCATCAGCGAATCGGCGCTCAATGTCGCCATGATCCGGCTTGGATGGGACAGAAAAGATACGACGGTTCACGGATTCCGCGCGACGTTTCGCACGCTGGCCGATGAAGTGCTCGGATTCAGGATCGAGCATATCGAGCAACAGCTAGGCCATCAAGTCAGGGACATGCACGGCAGGGCATACAACAGAACCCGACACCTAGATCAGCGCAGAAACATGATGCAGGTATGGGCCGACTACCTAGACGCGCTGGCCGAAGGAAAAGAAACCGACGAATTCAGGCAGGCGTGATTGCCTCTTGTGCGCATACCCTAGTATTCCATGCCTCAACAATGAATTTCTCTTGATAGCGATTTGGCACTGAAGCACCGCAACCCATGCAGTCAATCGAGAAAATGTCTTCGCCTTGGTGCAGATAGCCTCGTCCTGCACCGCGATGCACGGCAAGTTTGGGATCGGGCTTGCCGCAAAATGGGCATGGTCTTAGGGTCGTTTTTCTCACGCTTCCTCCGGCGCAAAGACATCGACATAAGGAGTGATGATCGACCGCATCAATAGTTGCGCCTCGTCGAAGGAATCGCACAGGCAGAATTCCTCAACTTCGTACGGCTTTCTCCACCAGCACATATTCCGCTTTGACCGAAACTCGTCACGCCTCCACCAAAGAATTCCGACCGTGCGCTTTACGGCAAACTTGCCGTCTGGAAATTTGACGATGTTCATGCCTCCCTCCTGTAAGCCTTGATCGTGACGACGTTTCCGTTGACGCTGGCGATTTCAAACAATGCGCCTGGCGTCAGAAGATCAACGGTTCCTGTTGGCGTAAGCGTGATCGGATCAGGGAATTCGTGCGGGTTGAATGGCTGCGTCGATAGCCTCGTCGATCTCTTCTGGTCTGGTATTGCCCATAAGTGCATCGTCATGTTCCCACCTGCCGCTTGTAAAATATTCCCGCAGCCACCGATACCGCTTCGCATCCGCAATCGCTTGCTCCAGCTCTCCGACTGAGTGCCATACGACCGAACTATCAGCGGGGGCGGGATCAGATTCAAGCGACAACAGATGGCGAATCCACAACTGAGCACCGGCTTTGGTCAGCGGCTCGTTGACAGCTTCTTTTGCCCAAGCAGGATGATCGTTCCAGCCGAGATACTTCATGTGTTGCATCACCGTTCCGACCGTTAACATGCCTCCCTGATAGATCGAAAGAAAGGCGCGAACCCCTTTGTTTTCTCCATCATCATCAATCAGGTCTGAACGCACAGGCGGCGCATCAGGCTCAGCTAGGGCAGCGTCGAGGATTCTCCCGACTTCACGCTTTGCGTCCAATCGGCTCTGCGTCGCTGGCGTCCAATGACGCTCGATTAGGACGATCACTTTCTGAATGTCATCGCGGGTCATTTCTGCCTCTTCACAATTAATTGCTTGAAGTCAATGCACTTGACGCCTTCTCTGAATGCGATCAGCCAAAATGCCAGCCACCATGCGTTTGATGCCTCGTATTCGTAGAGCGCGAATCCCGTCAATAGAAAGAGGATCATTTCATTCTTCCTGTTCACGCAATCTGTTGGCGATGTTGCTGAGCCTGAGCCAGTCAGCGCCGTGCTCATTTCCATACATGATTCGCCTGATAACGTCCTTGTCCCTGACTGATAGCCATGCGATTCTGACGGCCTCGGACAGTGCGGCTGAATCCGATACATGGCCCGTTGATACCGCGTCGATTCGATCTGCGAGCGATTTCATTTCGGGTTTCTCAGCCAGGCGCGGATTGCTTCGACCGGCCAGAGCGTTGACGCGCCGACCTTCGTTGGCTTCGGAAACGTACCCTTGCTGACCTTGCGCCAGATGGTTGTGCGTGACAATGGCACGACTCCGATTAACGCGCTCAGTCTGACGTAACCCTCTTGAGGCAGGCCCGTTTGCTGTTGCTTGCTCATAGTGTTTTCTTCCAATAAAGCATGATTCCGCTGATGACGCCAAAGAGCCATGCGACGATGATGTACGGGTATGCCGACACGACATCGGCGGCGATGCGCTCGATCATTTTTCGGGATCGGTTGTGATCTGAAAAACGTATGAGGTTCCGTAATCCTTTGTGTCTGCTTTGACTTCGGTTACGCGAATCGTTGGCTCTTTCGTGTAACTGTTTTCGTTCAGATGCTTTTGAACGATCTGTATCAGCGATGCGCCACAGAGGACGATCTGATTGTTTCCTGGCAGGTTCATGATTCTTGCTCCATGTGCTTATTGACCGCGTTGATGAATTTCTCTTCGCCGTCGAATCGGTTTTCATCACGGCGCTCGATATAGGTTGCATACAACTCTGGCATCGTTGGAGTTTCTTTGCCGTCAACCAGTGCATTGATAGCTTCCCGAAGCGGCCAGAGCGATTGCGGCCAATAATTCGGTTGCTTTCCAGTGATCTTGTTGAGCAGGTATCGCAACTGTTGAAGCTGGCCGACTCGCTCATTGTGGAATTCGCGGTCAAACTTCTCGTTTAGTTGATCTTGCAGGCTCATGGCGTTTCCTTCGGCGGCTTCACGCGCACGCCTTTGATCGCATTCTTGGCCTCCATAATCACGTTTTCGTAAGCCATCTCGATTGCTTCCTCTGGCAACAGTCCGTAATCCTTCTCGGCTCTTCGAGCAAGGCGGTCTGGGTGGTCATACGCTGCGATTCGCTTCAGCGCGGCGTGCAGCTTCAATTCGAGCGGCGTGTTCATTGATGCTCTCCGATAACGGCCCTGTACGTCGCTGGCCGCTTGCCGTCGCTGATAATCAGGCCGCGAGCCATCAGCTTAGTAATGTGGCCTCTGGCACCATCGGCGCTTGTCGCAAGATGCGCGGCGATCTGAGTATTCGTCTTGCCTTGACGGCAGAATTCGAGCACCTTGCGCTGCGATTTCGTTGGTTCAGTCATTTCCAACTGGCCTCCCTGCAAGCCCACAATGGCCGACTGGATGTTCGGGATTCCAGCGCCATGCCGCACACTTGTCGGCGATACAGTTCGCAGCCAGCGATTCGCCAACACGGATTTCATTGATGTAGAGATTCCGCATCGTTTCTTTGCCTTCGGCATCGACCGCCTTCAGCTTGTCCGTGGCAATCGGCATCTTGGTCAGCGAACGGTTATAGGCGCAATCAATGTCGCGGTCGCCAGCTTGGCCGACGCGAGCCATCGGGCACCATAGGGTTTTCGCGTGCTCAATCGTGTGCATGGGCCTGCTCCTTTTCTGCCGCGCTGACCAGCGTTCGCGCACTTGCATTGGCCGCGCTCAGGAATTTCTGATACATCGCCGTCTCGCCTTTTGCCTGCTTCTCGTTGTCTGCGAGAACGAACATGCGCAGCACGTTCATGCAGGTGTCAGCATCCGGCTTTGCGGCTTGTCGTCTTGTTGCCATTTCGTACTCTCCAAGCAAAATTGCAGCAAGCGCTACGGTTGATTTTGGAAGATGCTTTCGCGCAGCAGGTAGCCTTCGAGCATCCAGACTTTCTGCCGCGCGTTTTGGAAAGCGATCTTCCTGCCAATGGATTCGTCAAAGTTCTCAGGGCTTGCCGCTGCGCTTTCGCCAGTCACGTTGAACCCGTTGCGCAAAGTCAGGCAGCAGGTAGTCAGCGTCGTGCCGGGGAATACGTGATAGGCGGCGTGAACAATCGTGCCGTCGATCATTTCTGGTGTCAGGCGCGGCGCGATCAATCCCTTGGCTTGGATTTCGCTCTCGATTTGTTGCTCAGTGTGTTCCATTTTCGGTTTCCTTAACCTATGAGTTAACTTTTCAAGCGGTCGCCAGAACTTCGCGCACGCCAGTCGCATTCATCCGGCCTACCTTGCCAGCCGATTCGAGCGTGTCGATGATCCTGGCCGCGCGGGTATAGCCGACGCCAAGTTTCTCGCGCAGCAAAGTGACCGACGCGCGGCCAGCTTCGATGCAGGCGGCAAGTGCTTCGGGAATCAGGGGATCGGCAGACTTCGTTGCGACAAGAGGGCCATAAATATTTCCCTCGGGTGTCACGATGGTTATGGTCGTGTTGTCTTCCTTCGCCATCTTGTCCAGTTTCTTGAGGGATTCCGTGACTTCGGGTAGCGCAGGCTCATCAAACAGGTCACGCGGCCCCTCGATGCTGATACGCGCGTCATCCTGAACCAGCTTCGCCAACTTGCTGACATCGGTCGAAGTCGGGTAGACGGTTACGCTGCAGCCAAGATTCACGACGCCACCATCACGCGGCTCAATCGTGAACTTCTTGACTTCGGCATTCGAGTGCTGCTCGCCGTCAAGATTCACGAACGCGCCTGCAATTTCGTTGACATAGTGGATTGGCGACAGAAAGATATTGCGCACGATCATCGCGCGGTCGCCACGCCAGAGGAATGCTTCGAGGGCATCATCGAAGTAGCCGCAAATGCGCTTGTCGATTCCCTTGATCTCAAGTTTTATGTCCACGGCCAAAACCTTCTCGTCGTCCGGCCCTTCCTTGCGTACATTCAGATGCTTCACGGTCGCAATGCCAGCGATTTGAAATGCCGGTCGTTTCGTTTCCTGCTTTGCCATGCTGGCTCTCCTGGTGTTGTGCCGGTTATGCGGCGATAAGATCAAACTGCTCTTTGATTCGGGTTTGCTGAAGGATGTCGAGCAGATCATCTGGATCAGCAAGCGACAATTCCTTGCGAATGACGACGACATCAGCTTTGATCGCGTTTAGCGTGCGCTGAAATACCGGCATTGAATAATCAAGCGCAATGCGCAATTCGCTCATTGCCAAAATCGGCAACGACTTGTCGTGACGGCGGTTGTACATTTCGCAGAAGTCAATGATTCCGCTAATGGCCGGTGCCGACGCGAACCACAATCCATTGATGTCCTGAAACATCGGCGTGCCGCGCGAACTGGTGTTGATGGTTCCGTCGCGCTCAAGCTGATCGACAATGCGCTCAAGTGGCCGGTATACGGAATCGACGCCTACCAGCAATGGCACGCGGATATTCTTTGGCTTGTATTTCTTGCGCGGTTTCTTTGAGCGAGCCATTACGCATTACTCCATTCGGCATCGGTCAACTCAGGGCGCTGATCGCGGTAGCCATCAAGCCTGCATACTTCCTGCGGCAGCAAGAATGTTGGGCCTGCACTTCTCTTGTCGCTTCTGCAGATAGAGCATTGCAACCCATACTTTTTAATCAGCGCCTTGTGATGTCGTTTTCCGCCTGTCGCTTTATCAACAGCTTTGCGTGCATCAGAAAGGGCGGATCGCTTGCTGGAAACGGGTTCATTTCTTATTGGCCCAAATTCCTTGATGATCGTTTTGAGTGCGGCAAGCAGATTGGGTGCGGCAGAAATCAGGCACGCATCAGACTTAATCAGCTCCCATGTTTGTGACATTGAAATCTCAGGGTGATCGTCCCAATAATGCTGACAATCAATGTACGCAGGCCCGACGCGAATTCCGCTGGTCATGTGCTCATCGTCACCATAAGGTAGCCGCTTGCCGATTTTCCAATCTCGCGTTGCGCTGGCTCTCATGCTTCCCTCTCGTTGTTCACGGCTGCACTCCTGTCGCTTTGGTTATTGCCTGGCGAGCCTTCTCTGCTGAGCGACCGCCATCGTCTTCGTCGAGCATTTCTTGCAATGCCTCAAGCAGATCAGGCGCGGCGGCGATCAGGCGAGCGTCAGCCTGCATACGCTCGATAATCTCAGACGTTGCTGCTGTGCAGCGTTGTTGTCCGTAAGCAGCGCCGTCGATGTTTGCTGGCCCGACACGAATCTCCGAAGTCATGCAGTCATAGCCGCCGTATTCAGACCATTCACCGACTTTCCAATCCCGCTTAGTGTGCGTGCTCATGCTTCCCTCGCTTCGAGCATTGCGTCAGCCACGCTGTAGGCTTCATTGGCAAGCGCCTGATTGGTGTATGTGCTGCTTGGCCCACTCGCGCAAATTCCTTGCAATGCTGCGGCTGCAAAGTAATCGCGCATTGTTAAGCCGCCTTGTATTGGGCCACCTTCTCCATCGCCGTATCTCGACGTAGGAAATGCAGGTCTGCTTTCATCTGGCATGGCTATCTCTCAAAATTGGTGGGGTACTTTGCTTGGTCATCAAAACTATGGCGTAGCTTGCGTCCTTGCATTTCCCCCATTGATCGTTACGCGGGATTCGCAGGTTCCGTTTCTGACGGCAATTCCGTAGCCTTCGGCTCAGCCGGTGTTTCCTCGGCGGCGACCGGCGCGGCATCGGCAGGGGCATTGGGAACCGGATCGTTCGCAGGCTGTTGCGCTTGGTTTGATTCGCGCTCTGCTGCCTCGGCGGCTTGAATCGTGGAGACAGCGTTTTGCCGAAACCCGATAATCAAATCCGCCACCTGCTCATAGGGCAGCTTCGCCAATGAGTTGATAATCAAGTTGACTTGATCGAGGTTCAGCGAAAAGGTGAATTGCAGTTTGGTGATTTCCATGTGTTTCCTCAGTGGTTATGACAGGGGTTAAAAGGGTGGGCTAATCGCTACGTCCGTGGCTCGTATCCTTGCGGGATCGTCTTTCTGGCTTCCTCGGTATCCGCTTTCGCCCTTTGATCGTTACGCGGCCTCTCGAATGGATGACTGGTTGACGGCGTTAATGATCCAGGCGCGTGCGGTCTTGACGTCCACGTCCTTATCGAAGGCGAGCAGTGACGCGATTTCGGCGAGCGTTGGGCCTTCGATTGCGGCATACGGCTGCGAAGCCTTTTCGCTGAGCACGGCGGTGAACTGGCACTCTTCCACTGGCGGCGTTGCGGCTATCGCGGCGCTGGCTATCGTTGCATCAACGACCGGCGCATTGGCGTATGAATCGGGCTTTTGAGCGACAACCTTTTCAGCCTCGATCTTCTCGGCTGCAGCTTTATCAATCGCGGCCTTCTCTTCGGCGGCGATTGCCTTCGCGGCCTCGATTGCTGCAAGGCTTGCCTTTTCCGCCTCTACCTTGGCGGCAATCCGCGCGTCATCTTCCGCAATGCGGCCCTTGACGATGGCAATGAAACTGTCCGAATCCTTGTGAAGCAGGGCGGCAAGATCAGGGAACAGATGGGTTCGTCCGGTGCCGTACTGGAAATCCTTTTTATTCGCACGGATTGTCTGCGCCTGGCCGCTCGCAAGAATCTTGACGCGAGCCAGTTCCGTATCGACCGCATCATGCAGGCTCGCCAGCGTGCGCTTGTTCTTGATGACGCCTGCAAAGTCAGGCTCAATGCCCTTGATCGTGGCCGGTTCGATTTCCGCATTGAGCGCCAGCAGGTGATCGGAGAATGCCTCGCGGCCAGCACGCACGATTTCCGCCTTGATGCTTTCCTTTTTGTCTTTGACCAATTTGGTCAACGTCAGGCGCTTGGTGCGCATATCGGCCTGAATCTTGTCAAGCGTGCGCATCAGCAGATCAATATCGACGGTCTGAGCGATGGCGGCTTTCTTCGCCTGGTCGATTTGCTTCTCGGCATCGTCAAGGAACTTGGTCGCGGCTTCCGCGTCTGCGAAGTCCTGATCTGATTCCAGGTTTTCATTGATCGAGGACACGTACCGCTCTGCCGCGACCTTGAATTCCGGCAGGTTCGACAGCGCGACTTCTCCGCGAATCTGAATCGACAGCGCGGGGAGGGCGATGATTGCCTCCGCCTTGGGCTTCTCGGCGTGCTCTACCGGCACGAACGATTCAAGATCAATCTGGAATTGACGCCAGGCTGAAATCAGGCTTGAGCGTAGCGTTTCGTTCGATTCGTACCAGGCATAGCGCATCGTTTCCTTGACGCCTTTCGACGCCATGAAAAGGCACCTGCTCGCACCTGACAGCATCAGGCCCATTTCCATCTGAGGATGATATTCAGAGGGAATGAAGCCGCCTTCAAACGCAGACATCAAATCTGCATTCAGGGTCTTATTTTCAAAAGAAATCTCGCCGGAAATATCCAGCCCATCCAGCGATGCCGACAAAGGCAATCCGTCAATCACATCAGCCAGAACAACGGGGTACAACTCTCTCCCAATAATTTCCTCTGCCCACGGTCGCGCGATGGCCTCGAATTCATGGCCCTTCGCAAAGCGGTGTGCCGTAGCCGCGTCAATTTCTTCCGCAACGCCAGTAACCTTTTCCTTGAGCAGCTGGCTGCGAGTCTTGTAAGACGACAAGCCAAGCAGCGCGGCAGCATCACTGGCGTTAAAGTGTTTCGCGCGGTGAGCGTGCCATTCAGGGCTTCCCTGCACCAATTGAACGATGTTCATTTCGATACTCCTTGAGTTAATGTTTTTTCCACCGGCCACTTATTTCTTCTGATTCGCTGAGATATGGTTTCCGGCTTTATCCCTACTCTTTGGCTCCACCCAAGGTATGTATCGGTGATGCCGTTAAACGTGAGTTTTTTTGCTCTCAATTCAGATGGCCTGAATAAAGAATCAGCCGATTCATTTCTGGCGATCCTTGAAACAACAACAGACCTATCCAAGCCATGCTCACGCGCCAAAACGCTTAGCGGCTTGGCAACACCATTGATGTCGATCAGGACGGTAGATCGCTTGTTGTTTGCTTGCTCGATGGGCGTTGCCCACCGGCAGTTCCCTGGCTCGTAATTTCCGTTGTTGTCGTTCCTTTCAATCGAATGCTTGGCAGTAGGGCGACTTCCCATGTCTAAGAAAAATGCCTCAAATGAGTTTGCCCACCGTTCGCAAACAGCTATCCCTCTGCCGCCATAGTTGTGATAGTTTTCGCAGTCCTTATCAAGACACCTTTTTTTCATGCCAAACCAGATTCGGTACTCTGGCGATTTTGTTTTTCCGTGAGTCGTTGACGCCTTCGACGCCTCTTCTTTTTGCAGACATCCGCAAGACTGCGTATGGCCGCTTTTTAGATTCCCTCCGCTAACGTGGCAGGTATTGCCACATTCGCATGTGCAGTGCCAGGTGTTGTTATATCCAACGCGACCGACGTATCCGCGCACGGACAAGCGGCCAAAGGTCATCCCGGTAAGGTTTTGAAATAACCTGTGTTTTGGTATCGGCGCGTACACTTTTGTTACTCCGCATCAACAGTGGCAGGGGTGTCGGACGCACGCAAAACTTCAAGCTGCTCCGGCGTCATCTGCGCTTTGCTGGAAACCATCGCAATGATCTGTTCGGCGGTCTTGCGGCCAGAGGCGATCAGATCGCGCCATGCCGCGAGATTCTTTTGGAATGAGTCATCGGGGTAGGCTGGCAGTGCCGTGCGCTGCGTAGGCGTTGGATCAGATGGCACGTATGTCCCGGCATCGTTGATCGTCTTGCCTTCCATTTCATCGGCGGTAGGCGCTGAGCCGACTTCGGGGAATGCCTTGCGCAATGCCTGGGCCTCAGCACACTTGGCGATCTGGCCGTATGGACGCTTGGCCCACATGGCGTTGGGGGCAATGCTCTTTTCCTTGCCGCCCTTTACCGCATAGTTCTCAGTCCACAATTCCCTCGCCGTGAAATCGACAATCTCGCCAGTGGCGATGCGACGCCTGACAGTCACGCGGCACCATTTCGGATAGGTGATCGACACTCCACCAATGTTTTCCGTGACGTCTTCGCCGAATTCCGGCTCGCTGATACCGGCGCAGCCAGAACGCGCGGCCTGCGTGCGATACAGGCCCACGCCAGGCATGACGACATCGCGCGTTGCCTGGGCCTTCGAGTCCCACATTGGCACGATATGGACAGGCTTTTGCATCGGATCGAGATTCGCAGCCGTGCAATAGCTGATGACCATCTTGATTGATTCTGGCGACGCGCCGGGGTAAAGGCTTGACTGAAGCGTTTTGATTAACTCGGCCTCAGTGAGCGCGGTCAACTGGCCGCGCGATTCAACAATCGCATTCATGGGTAATTCTCCGTGGTGTGTTTTTGTTCAGTCGTCGTAACGATCTGGTACGTCGAAATCGTCGTCCTGCTTGTCGGCCATGACTTCGGCTTTCGCGTTTGCCTTGGCCGCGTAATAGTCGTGAACCAAATCCTGCAGTGGCTTGCACTCGCCATGCGCAAATCGAGCAAGTGCAGCTTCAACCTTTGCCAGATCAGAGCCGTTCTGCCCAAGTTCAAACAATGCAGCATCGAAGTTCTCGAAGCTGTAGGGCCAGAATTCCGCGCCTGGTTGCATCAGTTCAGCGGCAATGCGATCCGCCTTGTCGGCAAGCGCCTGAAGACGATCTTCATTGTCCAAATGCTTGAGCAGGTCTTGTTCAACTGCGCATGGAATATTCATGGTCAAAACCCCACAACAGCGCCGAACCAGAGCACGGCAATGCCTACGCCTGCAGTAAGCACCGCGTAAAAGATTCCGCGCACCAGGCGCGACGGAGTGAGGCGATCATCAAGCGCAACATAGGTAGGCTCGCTCGCAGCCGAAACGCGCTTGAAATTGACAGGCCAGTGGTCGTATTTATTCATGGCTTTCCTCGCTTGTTGACGTTTCGCTTTCTCTTTCTGCCTTCTCAATGGCATTGGCAGATTCGATGATTTGCTTGGCAAGCAAACGCGCTGCAGTCGCAGATATTCCGACGCTAGTAACCCCGCCTGACAGGCTGACAACGACGTACCATTTGCCGCCGGCGAATCCAATACCAGACGCTGCACCCAACAGAGCGTTACTCATGGCTGACAACCCATTTGCCGACGCCAGAAGATGCAACGTCGCCTTCCTGATGCTGGCGAGAAGGGCAGTAGCGGCCCTGCTGGCAATCGTTCGTGCAAGGAGGGCATTGCGCCTGCTGCACAAACTCAGCGGCTTTCTTTTGCGCGTCCATGCAGCCGTTGATGAACGACTGAAAGATTGGGTGAACGTGAGTGTTTGGCATGGTCATTGCTCGGGCTGATTGCGCCAGATAGCCTGAAACTCCGCGCGAATCCAGCGATCATGTCCCTGCCATTTGGTCATGTCGCTGACTTCAATTTGGTCGAGGATGTTTGGCTTAGCGGTGCTGCCGCCATCGCGCAATGCAATTTCGACAGCCTTGCGAGCATCGCAAAGTTTGATGCCACGATTGCGAAGTACGCGAACTGCCTGAGCCTTACTAAAACAAACGCGCTGGGCGTTTGCGCCTTTGTAGGCTGGATGGCCGACACGGATTAGGGTTTGATTTGCGACTGGCATTTCTGTTCTCCCGACGACGTTCTTGGTCGTGTGAACAGATATTAGGACACGCTAATTCAAATGTAAATAGCGTCTCCTATGTTTTTGCAAAATAAATATCTATCGGAAACCCTATGGAACATAGGGAAACGCTATGAACCATAACGAATGGCAACAAAAAACCCGCCGAAGCGGGTCTATTTGAGGGGTGCTCGGTTAGTTCTGATCGGGCGACAGATCGAGGTCTTTGCTGCCAGGGCAGGAGAGCGATGCCGTCTTGAATTCCCTGTCACGCCACACGAAACAGTGCTGCATTTCCCGCATGACGCCATAGGACAATACGGGAACGTCAATCACGATCAACTGGTTGCCGTTGATTTCGCGCGTGACCGATTGCGCCGGAACATTCGACAGCGATTCGCTTGTCATCTGCGGGTGCGACTTTTTCTTGGGAGGGAATAGCTGATCGCAACCCGAAAGCAGGGCCACTGCAAAAACACTCAGTAGGATCGAGTGAGCTAGTCGCATTGACTAGAGCACGCAATCATAAACAAAGTCGGAAGAGTATCCAACCGGCCTGCCTGAAAGCCTGGCAACGCGCCCGTACTTTTTGCACTCCGCATTGGCAAGCACTTGGGAATCAGCGTAATCGTCGTTCGTCATTCCGCGAACAACGACGGTGCGCTCGCTCGAACTGACAATGTGCGCCGCGCATCCAGTCAGTGCGGCCAGTAGCGCGATGGTGATAGCTGTCTTCATCCGATGTTTTCCTTTGTCAATCTCAAGCGCTCTGCTTTCAATTCGTCTTTCAGTTGGCGAATCTCATGCCTCATTTGTTGATTGCTCTCGTACAGCGTCAGTGCCAGCGACGCCACGACAATCATAATCGCAAGTTCCACGTATTGATTGGCTTCGCGCGGCAAAAATTGAATCGCCACGACGCAAACAAAAAAGATCGCAAATGCACGAAAGGTTTTCGTTTTTGGTTTCTTATTCATTTTAGTTATCAGTAATGCTTAGCGCCATAACCAAAAAAATTTACACGGATGACGTTGGCATTAACTTGCCAGTTTCGAGGGGGGGATGGCTCGCTTCTTGTTGGCGAGCGTTGATTTGATTTCGTTGGACACGATTCCCTCCAGGTAGTCTCGATCCGACTTTGACAGCTCGAAATATTGCTCTGGCGTAATTCGATCAAAAGGCCATTCTGAGGCCGTTGGCGTTGCCATCAATGCGTACATCGCCTGGTCTTCTTCGTTTGGGGTTCTCGGGCCTTGGCCCGTTGCCAGCCAAAGCGGCGACACTCCAAGCGCCTTGGCTGCAAAGAGCAGATTTTCCCCGCGCATAAATTTTGATTTTCCGCTCAGCCACCCGCTAACGCTAGGCGGCTTCACGCCACATTGGGACGCAAGTTCAACCTGCGTCATCCGAGCCGCAATCATCGCAATGGTGAGGCGACCGGCAAGGGTGTTCAGCATTTCAGTCATTGGGACATGCTAATTCTCAAATAGGTAAGACTGGCTATTGACAAACGCATTAGCGACTCCTAATATTCGCGTTATGGATAACGAACTTCACCCCGATTCAAGGATCATTGACGACCTCGGCGGCACGTTTGAGGTCGCTCGCATGTTCAAGATCAAGCCTCCGTCCGTGTCCGGTTGGAGGAAAAACGGCATTCCAGACGCGCGACGCATGTACCTCGAAGTTGTGAGGCCGGATGTGCTCGCGCGTGAGCAGGAGGCCGCATGAATTCGATCACTGAAATCGCCAGCGACAACCATTTCTCAGCATGACTTCTGCCATCAGAACAACTCGTCAACCAGAGCAAATAAGGCATAACCATGATCCCCGAAAATCCCGCGTTCGCGCGAACCGGCCATACGGCACCAGGCGGCAAGATGACGCGACGGCTTGACATTCCCTGCACTGAAGACGCGGAAGAGGCGGTTATCGCTTTCGCCTACCTGACGCGCAAGCCCAAGGCGGAACTGGCACGCGAAGCCCTCGATATTGGCCTGGCCGTCATGCGTCACATGCACGACAAGTATGCGCAAGTCGGGTTTTCAAGTCGATCCGATCAAAGCACGGATCATTCTCACTCTGGCGAGTAACCATCATGCGAACAGCCAATACATCCGTCGAGGCTTTCCGCAGTCTTTCCGTCGCTCGCTACCTGCAGCCGAAAGAACTGGAAATCATGGCCGTCTTCATGCGCACGCCTGGCGCTCGCCTGACGCGGCAGATGCTTTCGGTCGAGGCTGATATGCCCTTGAACGGGGTGTGTGGCCGCGTTCGCTCGCTGCTTGACAAGAAACAACTGGCCGTCGTCGGGGAATCCGTCGATCCGCTGACACGCAAGCGGCAGGAGTTGTTGGGCCTGCCGGTGGGGCAAGCGGAACTGTTCTGATGAACTATTACCCCTTCCATCTTGGCGATTACGCCTCCCATACGGCGCACCTTGAGCCTCTTGAGGACTTGGCATATCGCCGAATGATCGACGCCTACTACCTGCGTGAAGCCCCTCTGCCATCTGATCCGGCAGAAGTCGCCAGGCTGATTCGTATGCGCCAGAACATGACCGAAGTTGAAACCGTCCTGCGCGAGTTTTTCATTGCGAGCGACGACGGTTGGCGCAATACGCGCTGCGACGAAGAGATCGAGCGTATGCAGGATAAGCAGAGCAAGGCTCGCGCGTCGGCTGCAGCTTCGGTCAACGCACGTCGAGCGAAAGCAAAGCCGACGTTGAACGGCGGTTCAGCGGACGCTGAACGGACGTTAAACGAACGTCCAACGGATGTTGAGCTACCAACACCAACACCAATACCAACACCAAAAGAAACTACCCCCCAAAGCCCCCCGGCATCTGAAGACGCCAACACCGCAGGGGGGGATTCAAAGCCTTCTGACTTCGTGCCTTCAAAGGCGAGCGCAATTTGCATTGCCCTGCGATCCGAGGGAATCGGCCCAGCGAATTCGTCAAACCCTGAACTGCTGGCCCTGATCGACAAGGGCGCTGACATCGAAACCTTCGTCGCTGCAGCCAGAGCATCCAAAGGCGCATCAAGTTCATTCCCCTACGTGCTCAAGGTCGTTCGGAGTCAGCTTCAGCGAGCCGCAGACATCGCCAGTTCGCCAGGCCGGATAACCCCGCAGGCAGAGCACGAAACCCCGTACCAGCGCCAGGCCAGAGAGCGTATCGCAGAGTTCGCGCCTGGCCTTGCCAAGAAATCTCCCGCAGTTGATCCATTCACCATCACAGAGGCCGGAAATGTCGTTGCGCTTGGAAGCCGTTGAGCGAATCTTTACCAGGCTGACCGCGACCTATGGCCGCGAGTTCACCGGAAAATGGGACGGACAGGAAATCGCGCCGGTCAAATCGCTTTGGGCGCATGAACTGGCCGCGTTCAATGACCAGCTTAAGTGCATCGCATGGGCGCTTGAGAACCTTCCCGCCAAGGCCCCGAACCTGATCGAGTTCAAGCAGCTTTGCAGGCAGGCACCGCGCGATATGTACGTTGCGCTGGATGGGCCAAAGGTTGATCGAACCATTGTCGATGCGGAAATGGCGAAGATCGCGGCGAGTGCGCTCAAGCCAAAGGCCGAGGGTGGCAAGGTTGATTACCGGGCATGGGCCAAGCGCCTGAAAGCACGCCACGACAGCGGCGAGAAGTTGGGCATGTACCAAATCTCGAAATACCGTGAAGCGCTTGGGCTAGACGAGAGGGCGGCAGCATGACAGTCCAATGGTCTGAGCCGCTTATCGGTGCGCATCTGGTTCGCACGCTGTTCCAGAGGAAGTTTGTCGCCGTCGTCGATAACTGCAACTGGACTGGTCACGAATGCGATCTGCTGTGCGTCACGCCTCAGCTTCGCATTGTCGACGTCGAAATCAAGATCAGCCGTGCCGATCTGAAGGCTGACGCCATCAAGGATAAATGGTGGCATCGCAACGGCGCGATGTACGACTGGCGCACGCGCAGTTACCCCGAAGGTTCCAGCATCGCCAGGAAACATCCACCCCAGGTCTGGAAGCATTACTACGCGCTACCCGCGTCGATCTGGAAACCCGAACTTCTGGACTTCCTGCCGTCGCCTAATAGCGGCGTGATCCTGTTGCATGAGAGTGATCGCGGCGTTATCTCACACAGCATGTTTCGGAGAGCGAAGCCGGACAGCGACGCAAAAAAAATTACTCCGGAAGCCGTCAATAACATCGCACGCCTGGCAACGCTAAGGCTGTGGGAGGCTTATTACCTTGAGGATTTGGCGCGTCGCGATGCCGAGTATTGGCGCAAGCAGGTGGCGGCATGACAAGCGCAATCCTGATCCGCACGCCTTCCGGCCTTCGAGGGTCTACCGACGTCGACGATTCCAAATGGCGCAAGTTCAAGCGCAAACTGGAAACGATGGGGGTAGGGAAGTGGCTGCGCATCGAGTGGAGTTCACCGCGTAACGGTAAGCACCACGGCAAGTTCTTTGCCCTGCTGACGCTGATTGCCGAGAATTCAGAGGTCTATGACGACGTAGACAAAGCGCTGATCGCCGTCAAGCTGGTTGTCGGGCATTTCGATCTGGTTCAGCACCCCGTAACCGGGGAAATCTCGCAAATCCCCAAGTCAATCGCCTACGAATCAATGTCGCAGGAAGACTTCGAGGCGTTTTACAGCCGTGCCATCGACGGAATCCTCGCGCACATCCTCCCGCAAATGCCACGCGCGACGATGGACAAGCTGCTAGATCACATCATGTTGGGGTGGGGCTGATGATCCATGCCGTCCCCATCAAATTGCGAGAAGCGGCGGAATTCGTCGGGAATTTTCATCGGCATAACAAGCCGCCGGTTGGTGGGCTTTACGCGGTCGGCGCGAGCGACGGCGTTCGATTGATTGGGGTGGCAATCGTGGGTAGGCCGGTTAGCAGGCGTCTTGACGACGGTCAGACGGCTGAGGTTACGCGCTGCTGCGTGATGGATGACGCACCAAAGGGGGCTTGTAGTTTTCTATATGCGCGTTGCTGGCAAGCCGCAAAAGCCCTCGGATGGAGGCGATTGATTACCTATTCCCTGCAATCTGAATCTGGCGCGTCGTTGCGCGGCGCTGGATGGCGTGTTGTTGCTGAATTGTTGCCGTCGAATCCGAAAGCGTGGCAGACAAGACCGGGCCGGGAATGGCAAACGGTAGTCGGCCAATCAAAATTTAGATGGGAGGCCGCATGATCGAGAAGCTAAATCGCTGGCGTTCGCCTGCCCATCGTCGCGCTGTCGCATCGCTCGCCTGTGTCGCGTGCGGAGCCGACGGAATGACTCAGGCCGCGCACCGGAACGAGGGCAAGGGGCTTGCGATAAAAGCCTGCGATTCGCAAATGATGGCCCTATGCGTCAAGTGCCATACCGCCATAGACCAAGGCGGAAAGATGGACAAGGCAACCCGCAGGGAAGTCGAGAAAGCCTACGTCAAGGTCACGCGCGGCAAACTACTTCTCGCCGACAGGTGGAGTTACGAGGCGGAAATCGCCTATCAACGGGTTCTGCGACTGGAAGGGTAAAGCCTATGAGCGGATTGGCGTACATGGTTCGACAAATGCTGGCAATCTCGCCAGCGGAGCCGTCGCCAGCATCACCCCGATTCAACCCAAGACCGCCAGGAGTGCTCTACGAGGGCAGTACAACGTCGCTCGCGCTCGCCTTTCTGCGCTCCGATCCGCGTAGGAACTTCAGGTGTTGTGAAATTGTCGCGGCGACAGGCAGGGCAGAAAGAGCGGTCGCCTTTTCACTGGTGTACCTGAGAACAGTGGGCCTGATCGAGTGTCATCCCGACGCTCGCAATAGCCGGTATTGGTTGTATAGGGCAAAAACAGATGTTTCAAACGATCATCCTTGATCTTCCGGCACCGAACAGCACGAACCATCACTGGCGACACGATGGCAAGGTGCATCGCATTTCCGAGGCTGGCAAGGCTTTCCGCACAAACGTCGCATGGATCGTCAAGAAAATGCGCGTCAAAGCGCCGGAAGGCGTCAGGCTATCGGTCGGCGTGCAGTATTTCCCACCCGACAGAAAGCGCCGTGACCTGGACAACTTCTGCGGCAAAAGCCTGCTCGATGCCCTCGTTTACGCCAAGGTCATCGAAGACGACAGCCTGATTGATGAACTTGTCGCAACCCGTATGCCGGTATTCCCAGGCGGCAAGTGCAAGGTATTCATTTCCCAATTCGTGCCGATGGATCAGGAGGCATAGGCGCGATGGCACGCAAGAAACTCACCCGCAACCAAGAATTGTTCTGCCAGGGGATCGTGCGCGGAATGTCTCAGGCTGACGCTTATCGAACCGCATACAACACAAAAGGCATGAAGGATTCGGCAATTTATGTTGAGGCTTGCCGCCTAGTAGATAACCCTAACATAGCCCTAAGAATTTCCGCACTCGCAAAATTGACTGAGCAGGAGTTCGTTATTGAGGTTGTAGACCTTCTCAAAGAGGCGGCGCGAGTCGCATTTTCCGATGTCCGAAACATTATGAAGGGAGGGAAATTGCTGAGGCCAGATCAGCTAGACGACGATACGGCTAGGGCTGTTTCCAGCGTCAAATTCACCAAAGACGGCTCGATTGAATACAAGTTTTGGGACAAGAATTCTGCCCTTGAGCGTCTTTACAAGCACAAGGGATTGTTTGAAATCGACAACAAGCAAAAAAATCCAGTGACCGAATTGCTCGAAACACTGGCCGGAAAAGTCGCAAAGCCTGCCTCCGGTTCTGGCCTGCCTGATGACGATGCGGAAGACTGATGGCAGAAATGGACGTCGCCACGCTGACGGCAAATCTCGATAACCCTGCCTGGCGGCTGGCAAATCTGTACCAGATCATCACGAAGGGAGACGACGGCGATGATCTTGTGGTTGATTTCAAGCCGAACCGTGCTCAGCTTCGGCTATTCACACGGATGCACTGGCGCAATCTGATCCTGAAGGCCCGGCAGTTGGGCATGACGACATTCATTGCGATCCTTTGGCTCGATACCGCATTGTTTTCCAAAGACCCGATTCGCTGCGGCATCATCGCGCACAGCCGGGAGGATGCGGAGGTTATCTTCCGCGACAAGGTGAAGTTCGCCTATGACCATTTGCATGAAACGCTGAAGCAGGCATTCCCGCTCAAGCGAGATTCCGCGTCTGAACTTCTTTTCGAGCACAATGGATCGTCCGTGCGCGTCGCCACGTCGATGCGCTCTGGCACCATCCACCGGCTGCATATCAGCGAGTTCGGGAAAATCTGCGCCAAATACCCCGACAAGGCCAAGGAGGTCGTCACCGGCTCGATACCTGCCGTGCCGAAGTCGGGCATTTGCATGATCGAATCGACCGCTGAAGGGCAAGACGGCAAGTTCTACGATATGACTCAGGCCGCAATGGCACTGCAAGAGCGAAGCATGCCGTTGACCGAGAAAGATTGGAAATTCTTTTTCTTTGCCTGGTGGATGGCCCCTGAGTACACCATTGATCCCGCTGGTGTCGTGCTGACCGAAGTCGATCAAAAGTATTTCCATGAGATTGAAAGCAAGATTGGCCGCAAGCTGAGCGCCGGACAGCGTGCCTGGTATGTGACGACGCGGCGTGCAGACTTCGCCGATGAAGCGCCGTTGATGTGGCAGGAGTACCCGAGCACGCCACAAGAGGCGTTTCAGGTATCGACCGAGGGCTGTTACTACGCTACTCAGATGGCGAATGCCAGGACGCAAGGGCGAATCCTGCCGACTCTGCCTATTGAATCGGTGCCGGTCAACACCTTTTGGGACATCGGTCGAGGCGATATGACGACGGTATGGTTTCATCAGCGTGTTGGGCCTGAGAATCGGTGGATCAAGTACTACGAATCGAGCGGCGAGGATGTTGCGCACTACGTCCAATACCTGCAAAAGACCGGATTTATCTTCGGCACGCACTATCTGCCGCATGAAACGGATCACAAACGCATGGGGGCAACGTCGGAAACGAATCGCACGATAAAGGAAATGTTTGAGGACTTGTATCCAGGCCAAAGGTTCGAGGTAGTCCCACGCGTGCTCAGCATTTCGACTGGTATCCAGGCCACGCGCAATGTGTTTTCCTCTTGCTGGTTTTCTGAAGAGGGCTGCAAAGACGGAATTCGACGCCTTACGAACTACCGCAAGCAGTGGGACAAGACGCGCGGCTGTTGGATGGTCGAGCCTTTGCACAACGACGACAGCCACGGTGCCGACGGCTTCCGCCAGTTCGGCCAGGTAGCAGATGCCGGTACAACTTTCAACGTCGCGGCCCCGCGTCCGTCCGTATTTAGGCGCAAAGGATCGCCAATGGCCGTCTGATAGTCGATGGCGTGCCTAGTATGGCAACCTGCCAACTGGACATCGGAGGCCAATCTTGGGCGTTTCTCTTGACTTGCGCAAAGCGCATCTAACGCGAAAGCATGGCGATCTGTTCGCCGTCTACACATGGATGAACGACGAACGGGCCATGATCCTGATCCCGGCCCATCGGCGCGATACCGCATGGTACGTCGTCATGGAGAGCGCGGCTTTCAAGTATGACGATCCGAAATACCTGGCGCATCAATGCCCGGTTGCCTGCGATGTTTTGGGGCTTGAGCCAAGCCAGATGAATTGGGTTCGCATCGCCACGATCATCAATGAGGGTTTGCCCGATTTGATCCGTATGCCGTCTTCTCCGGCCAGGGAGTTTCACGACGCCAGCTTTGGCCGGATGGAGGTCAAGGCAGATGGCAAGACGCTGACCGAGGAAGACATCAAGATCGAAACGGAGGGCGCGACCTATGGATAGTTTCGACGTCAATACGAATCACGCAGCACCTGGCGACGATTACTTTGATCGCCAGGCCGAAACAATGAATTCGACGCAAACCGATCTTGACACGGTAAAACAGCACCCAATGGATTTGCCCGAGGCGCGGGAAGAGTTAAAGAAAATCCTGCAGTGGTGGTTCTACGAGAAGGGCAGGCAATCGCTTAATCGCATGGAAATGGCGATGGATGCCGACTTCTACGACAACATGCAGTGGGACCCCGAGGATTCAACGCAGTTGCGTGATCGCGGTCAAATGCCGCTGGTCTACAACGAAGTTGCGCCAATGATTGACTGGTTGATCGGTACAGAGCGCCGGTCGCGCGTTGATTGGAACATCCTGCCGCGCAATGAGGCCGATGTCGATATGGCCGACATCAAGACCAAGGTCATGAAATACGTATCGGACATCAATCACGTTGTCTTTACCCGCAGCCGAGCGTTTGCCGATGCGGTCAAGGTCGGGGTTGGCTGGCTTGACGACGGCGTGCGCGACGATCCTACTGAGGATATTGTCTATTCCAAGTACGAGGATTGGCGTCAAGTGCTGTGGGATTCCGCCTCATATGAACTTGATCTGTCTGACGCGCGGTATCTCTTTCGCTGGCGATGGGTTGACGAGGACATTGCCATTGCGATGTTTCCTGATCGTGCCAACGTGATCCGCCAAGGCGTGCAAGAGGCGACGCAAAAGAACACGGATGGATGGGAAGAGGAAAACTGGTACAGCACGCAAGACCTGCTGAACATGCGCACTGGTGTCATCTATGCCTCAGGAACCGGATACCTGCAGGATGCCCGACGTCGCCGGATTCGCCTGATCGAGTGCCAGTACAGAAAGCCCACGACGGTAAAGGTCGTCAGTCATGGCCCCCTCAAAGGCTCGATCTTCAACCCGCACGACACGGCGCTTGTTGATGCCATCGTGCAATCAAACAGTTCAATCGTGGATCGCGTGATGATGCGCGTGCATGTTGCCGTTTTCACGGAACAGCACATGATCGCTGCCAATCCGAGCATCTTCCGGCACAACCGATTCAGCCTTACCCCGGTCTGGTGCTACCGCAGAAGCCGCGACCGCCTGCCATACGGTGCCATTCGTCGGGTGCGGGACATTCAGCAAGACCTGAACAAGCGTGCGAGCAAGGCGCTTTTCATGCTGAACACAAACCAAATCTTCGCCGACGAGGGCGCGGTTGAAGATTGGGAACAGCTACGCGACGAGGTTGATCGTCCTGATGGCCTGATTATCAAGAAGCCTGGCAAGCAGATCGAGGTACGGCGCGACACGGAAGCCGCGAACGGCCAGATTGAAATGATGACGATGGACGCCAATTCAATCCAGAAATCCGCAGGGGTTTCTGACGAGAATCTTGGGCGTCAGACCAATGCGGTGTCGGGAACCGCCATCAGCGCTCGGCAGTTGCAAGGCTCAGTCGTGACGACAGAGCCATTTGACAATCTGCGCTACGCCACGCAGATTCAGGGTGAGAAACAGTTGAGCCTTGTCGAGCAGTTCTACACGGAAGAGAAGGTAATCCGCCTGACTGGTGCCAAGGGCAAACCGGAATGGCTGACAATCAATCAGCCCGAGCGTCAACCTGACGGAAGCGTGCGCTACCTGAACGACATCACGGCCAGCATGGCTGATTTCGTGGTTTCCGAGAAGGATTACGCGGGAACCATGCGCGAGGTCATGTTCGATTCGCTCAATCAGTTGGCTACCCGACTTCCGCCAGAGGTCGCACTGCGCCTTATGACGATTGCGATGGACTTCTCAGACCTGCCGAACCATGATGCCGTCGCCGATGCAATCCGCAAACTGACTGGTGATCGTGATCCGAACAAGCAGCCCACGCCTGAAGAGGCTCAGCAGATGCAGCAGCAGATGCAGCAACAGGCTGAGGCGATGCAATTCCAGCGTGAAAGCGCAATCACGGCGCTGCAAGAGCAACAGGCAAAGGTTCGTCAGATCAATGCCGAGGCCGACAAACTGGAAGCCGAGGCGCGCGCGCTTGGAATGCCGCCTGAGGATTCTCAGGTTGCCGCCATGCAACAGGCCATCATGCAGGTTCGCCAGCAGGCGTCAGATGAAATCGAGCGCGTGAGCGAGCAACTTCGCAAGACGCAATCCGAACTGGCAAACCGCACCATCAAGATCGACCGCGACGCGAACACGCAACTTCAAGTCGCCAGGATCAATGCCGATGCCAAAGAGCGTGTTGCCGCGATCCAGACGGTAAGCGATGCCAAGATTGATGCCTTGCACAAGCGCCTCGATGAAGTGCTGGCCGCAAAGAACGCAAAGGGTGAACTGAATCCAACGGCGGCGAAATAGCCTAGGCGAAAAGTACTTGGGCGGCGTGCCTAGTATGGAATGATTTGTGCGAAATCCTTATTGAATGGGCAGAACGATGATTCCTCCCGACGATCCGCGCAAGCCAATCTTTATCGTCGGTATGGTCATCGTTTTGCTGATCGTGCTCAATGCCGTTCGCCTGATGGTCTTTTGAATTGGGACGCGATGATTGATTCGGGAAAGCAAAAAATGGAGTCTGTTAAATGAGCGAATCGGATCATGACCCGCTGGCTTTTAACGACCGGCGTCAGATTGATGCGCTGACGCAGTATCGGCTGCAGCAGATCGAGAAGAATCTTGAGGCGATCACCAGGACGATGCAGGACAACGCCGAGAGCATGAAGCTGTTGGTGTCGCTTGAGCAGAAGCACACGGAAACGCGCGAGTCGATGGCGCGTGCCTTTATTGCGATTGACGAGCAGGAAAAGCAGATTCGCGCGATTGAGCAGGAAATGCCTGCGCTGAAGATGGTGCGGAATTGGGTGATTGCCGGGGTAGTTGGGGTGTTTGCGATTTTTGGAACGCAAGTGGTTCGGTTTGTTGCGCCGAACACGCAGCCTGTCGAACTAACTCTGCCCAAGGGACACCTGTAAAGAGCGGTTGAAAGGGTTGGCCGAAACGACTTCGATTTCATTAACGGACACGAAAGGAGATTCACCATGACGACACTTGCCGAACAAATCCAGGCCAATCTTGACGCGGCTCGCGCGAAACTTGCGGCGGCTCAGTCCGTCGTGACTGACGCTCAGGCGGAGGTTTCCGCTCTTGAGGCTCAGGTTGCTGCCGTGCCTGCAGAGGTCGCCTCGATCCCTGCGACCGAAATCGAGCGCATCAAGGCATGGTTTAAGAGCCTGGTGTGAGCGATGTTCAAAGCATTCCGCGACATCCTCACCGAAGATGACAACCAGACCTATTGCGCTGCAAGGGTTTGCGGTATTGCGGCAGTGTTTGGCTATCTTGGCGCGGCGTTTTTGCATATCTCCCACGGAAGCCCGATTGATTTCTCGCAGTTGGGAATCGGATGTGCGGCGGTCTTGGGTGGCGCAGGCGCATTCGTCAGTCTCAAAGCGGCAACGCAAAAGGAATCGTGATGCTTGGTCTGAATCCAACAGTGATTATTGGCGTCGTGCTAGCGTTCATCGTGTCGAACGTAATCTCGTTTGGCGTCGGGCACCACAATGGCTACGCGGCTGAGCACGACAAGTTCCTCGCGTTTCAGTCCGAGGTCAGGGCGGCTGGCGAGGCGGCAGAGGCCAAAAACAAGGCGATCATCGCAGGCCATCAGACGGTAACGGCTCAAGTCACTCAGGATTACGAATCGAAGATGGCCGCGCTGCAGGCGAATGCCGATGCGGCACACAAGGCGCAACAGGCTGCGCACGCGGCTGACATCCAAAGCCTTCAGGACATCCACGCGGCAAAGGTCGATGAACTACAGGCAGTGCATATCTCAACCACGCAACAAATCACTGAGGGGATTTCAAATGCGTACCAGTCGAAAATTGATGCTATTCATGCTCTGTATGCTGACCGGCTGCGCAAGCCAAGCGCCAATTCCGGTAGCGGTAACGTGCCCATCGTTTCCTCAGCCGCCAGCGGAAATTATGACCGATCCGCCTACGATGTACTTGCTGCCGACTGCGCGATAACGACACAGAAATATGTGTCGCTTCGAGAATGGGTTAACCGACAGGGAGCGGTTCAATGATTGACACTCTTTCGCTCAAGGCCGAGACCGGCTCAACCGATGCAGATGCGGCAAAGTATATCGGCGGCATCAACGAGGCAATGGATCGGTTCGAGATAAACACGAATGACCGCATCGCGGCATTTCTGGCTACCGTCGCCGTCGAATCTATGCACCTTGCGGCGGTCGAAGAGGGTCTTTACTACAGCGATCCTGCCAGGCTCGCGCTGATCTTCCCCCGAGTCTTCCCTACGCCTGCCTCAGCGATCCCATTCGCTCGCAATCCTTCCGCGCTGAGCATGAAACTCTACAACGGGTTTCATGGTCGCGGCCTGATCCAGTTGACCTGGCAAGCGAATTACAAGGCGTGCGGCGATGCGCTTGGCGTTGACTTCTTCGTATCGAATCCCGAGGCGCTTTGCACGCCACGCTATGCCGCACTGTCTGCCGGATGGTTCTGGCAAACGCATGGCTGCAATGAGATTGCCGACACGGAAGACATGGAAACCATCACGGCGCACGTAAATGGCCCGGCCAAGCTGGCTCTTGCGCAGCGGCAGGCCGACTTCGAGGCGAGCCTTGCATTTGAGCATCAGCAAGACGAAAGCCGTGCCTAGTATGGCAATGTAGCGAAATCAACCGAATTCAGATCAAGGAGTACCGATATGGCAACCAAGAAACGTGCGGCAATCGAATCGAATGCGGCGCTCGAAAATGATTGGCGCGTCGAATCCGATCTGCAAACCCTTCTGACGGCGGCAGCGATTCGCAAAGACCCGAAGCGCTACAAGAAGGTACAGGAATTGGCGAAGTCGAAGATGATGGAGGTCGCATCAATCGCGTCCGACGACGAGGGTGCCGAAGCGGAATGACAGTTTTTTCAACCAGTGAGAGCAAGGAGCAACGCGCATGAGTACGTTGACAGAAGAGCAGTTGGCGACACTGACGCCCGAGGAACGGGCAGCAGTAAGCGACACGGAATATAGCCCCGAGGAATTGGCGGCGATGCAGGGAATCATCGAGGAAGACGCGGGACATACTGCCGATCCCGACGATGACGACGACGGCGAGCCTGATCCTGCGGCTGCAACAGCGCCCAAGACGCCAGAACCGGCCAAGGTCGATGCCGATCCTGCGGCAGACACGACACCCGCAAAGCCTGAGCCTGCCGCCAAGGCAGACGATGCGCCATTCATCCCGGCATACAAGGCCGAAGCGCCTGCCGACTTCGATGATCGCATCAAGGAAATCAACACCCAAGAAGCCACGCTCAAGGCGCAATTCAAAGACGGCACGCTTGACTTTGACGAGTACGAAGACAAGCGCAGTGAGTTTATCTTGCAGCGCGAAGAGTTGAACCGCCAGCGCACCAAGGCCGAAGTATCGACCGAAATGCAGGCGCAGACTCAGGATCAGCTTTGGCAGCGGTCGGTGGCATCTGCACTCAATCGCTACGCGGCTGAGGATGGCGGAATCGACTACCGCAAAGATGCGGTCAAGGCGGCTGATCTTGACTTGTTCGTGAAGTCGCTCGCGCAAAAGCCCGAGAATGCCGACAAGTCAATGGACTGGTTTCTTGACGAGGCAAACAAGCGCGTCAAGGCGCTGCACGGACTGGAAGCGCCGAAGCCTGCCGATCCTTCCGCTGATCCTGCCGCGCGTCGCAAGCCTCCGATTGGCGCTGCGCCGAAGACGCTGGCTCAGGTGCCGGGAAGCGATGGCCCCGGCGACGTGGATGGCGAGTTTGCAAATCTTGATCGACTCGAAGGCGAGCAGCTTGAAGCCGCGATTGCCAAGATGACGCCAGCACAACGCGAGCGGTACGCGCGGCAATGATGCAACAGGGCCGGTCAACTTTGGTCGTTGATGTAAAGCCTGGCGATGTCTTGGACATTCACGGCATCGCCACGCTTGAGGTATTGAAAAAGAGCGGCCAAGCTGCGCGGCTGCGAGTAACGGCAAGCCCTGATGTTCGCATCAAGCGCAAGTCTGCGGAAGAGCAAAAGCAGGGCTGAAGTATTGTTGTTTTGATGTTGAGGGCTTCGTGCCTAGTATGGCAATCTGCAGTCTAAGTTGCAAAAATTGATGGGCGCAGGACGTGCCCTAAAGAGTTCGTAAACTTTTTAGGAGCACGTAAATGGCACGCACAATCATTGGCGTAAATGACCCGAAAGCGGTCAAGCGGTGGGCCGGTCTTCTGGCCTATGACCAGTCGCAAAAATCCTACTTCAATCAGCGCTTCATGGCACGCGGTGCCGAGGCTGAGGTGCCGATTCAAATCCTGACGGACTTGGAATCGGACGCTGGCGAAATGATCTCCTACGATCTGTTGGCCGAACTGAAGATGGCCCCGGTCGAAGGCGAAGACATCCTCGAAGGTAAGGAAGAGGGCCAGAAGTTCTATACCGATGTGATCTACATCGACCAGGCTCGCTGCGGCGTCAACACTGGTGGCCGCATGACGCGCAAGCGCACGCTGCATGACCTGCGTGAAAAGGCCAAGCGCCAACAGTCGTCCTGGTGGGCGCGTCTGATGGACGAACTTTGCTTCGTCTACCTGTCCGGCGCTCGCGGCGTCAATGCCAACTTCATCCTGCCGACTGCCTACACGGGTCGCGCAAACAACTCGTTTGTTTCGCCCGACAGCAACCACAACATTTTTGGCGGTGTCGCTACCGCGTTCAACAACATCGCAACAACCGACAAGTTCGATCTGCGACTGGTTGACCGCGCCAAGACCAAGGCCGATTCGCAGGGCGGCGGCGCAACGAACATCCCGGTTCTGCAGCCGTGCAAGATGGACGGCAACGAAACCTTCGTTTGCGTGATGCACACGTTTCAGGAAGACGACCTGCGCAGCAACACCAGTACCGGCCAATGGATCGACATCCAGAAAGCCGCTGCGGCTGCTCAAGGCCAGGCAAACCCGATCTTCCGGGGATCGCTCGGCATGTATCGCGGCGTGATCCTGCACAGCCATCGCAACGTCATCAACTTTGCGAATGCTGGCTCGGGTGCAAACGTGCAAGCCGCACGCGCTCTGTTCATGGGTTCGCAGGCGGCGGTTGTCGCCTTCGGGTCGCCGGGCACGAACCTGCGCTACGACTGGCACGAGGAAACTCGTGACAACGGCGACAAAGTGGTTATCACAACGTCGTCAGTTTTCGGCATCAAGAAGGTCACGTTCTCGACTGATGCCGGGCCGCAAGATTTCGGCGTCTTCTCGCTCGATACCGCAGCGGCATCGCGCTAATCCAACGGCTCAAATTCAAGGAGAAACCTCATGTCCTTCGTAAACTCCAATGACTTCATCGGCGGTCGCAAGCCGATGATTTATCCCGCAGGAAGCGAACTGGTTGCAGTTCGTTTCCCGATTGCGATCACGACGGCTGACCTGGCGCTGAACACGCTCGGGCAAGTCGGCGTCCTGCCTGCTGGCTGCGTTCCGGTTTCGTGCCATATCGACTCCGATGCGCTCGACAGCAACGGCACGCCTCTGCTGACGCTTTCGGTTGGCCTGCTCAACGCAGCCGGTACGGATTTGTCTACCGATCCGAACGATGGCGGCGGTGCCTGGGGTTCGGGCATCACCATCGCGCGTGCCGGTGGCGTGGCTCCTTCGCTCAATGCCGCCATTGCACGCGTCAACGAAATGCAAGTTGACCGCAAGCTGATGGTCAAGGTGACGGCGGCGGCTGCGACGGCTGTTGCCGGTGCGCTTGGCGTGACGCTGGTCTACCACACTTCGTACTGATGTAACCGCTTTCTCCCTGGTGACTTGGCGTTTCGACGCCTTTAAAGAGGGGGATTCTTCCCCCTCTCTTTTTTGGAGTGGTGCAAGATGAAACTGCAAACCTCGATCAAGCCGCGCATGGATGGCACGGTCATCGTTGAAGGCAAAGACGGCCAATCGTATACGTTCGTGCAGGATGATGCTGGCGATCTGACCGGCGACATTGGGCACGAAGAGACGGTTGCGCATCTGCTGGCCGGTGGCCTGTTCTACCCGGCTGATCCTGCAGACTTTGAAGCCGCTGTTGCGCTGGCCGCTACCGCCAATCCTCCGGCTGAGCCTGAGCCAGAAGCGGAAAAAGAGGATGACGCCGATATGACGGCGCTGCCAATCGAGGGCAACACGCCTCCTTCGACCAATCCGCCTCGCAAGGCTGAGTAACGATGGCGGCATGGTCTGACCTTTTTCCGGACATGATGGGTCGGATTCATGGATGCCCTGCGCCTCTTGTAGAAAACGAGTTGCGTCGGGCCGCTATTGATTTCTTCCGTCGCTCGCGTGTCTGGAAGGTCATGCTTGATCCGATCCTTGTCCCGGCCAACACGGCGGAATTCGATCTGATGGCTGACGTTTCGACTCAATTCCCGGTGCGAATCGAGAAGGCTTGGAACGGTGCCTGGCCGCTGGCCGTTTACACGGCGGAGGGAATGGACGCGGATTTCAAAGACAACTGGATGACGCATCAGGGACAGTCAACGGGAATCGTGCAGATGGTGCCCAATTCCGTGCGGCTCTACCCGATTCCGGTAAGCGATGTGACGATTACGGCTCGCATTTCGGTCAGCCCTTCGGACACGGCGACGCTATTCCCCGACGAGTATTTGCGGTATCGCCGTGCGTTCACTGACGGCGCTCTTGCAGAACTCATGAGTTACGAGGGCGAAGTCTGGTCGAATCCTGAGCGTGCAGAGTTTTTCCGCGAACGGTTCGAGGCTGAGATTGGGACATTCGCTGCGCAAGCGGCTCACGCATTTGGCCGGGGCCGCGTGCGGTCGCGTCCGAAACTCTGCTGATCGGGTGCGCAAATGGGAACAATTACCGGCACGACGATCATTGGCGATGCTGCCTTGGCGCTCAAGGATGTGCCTGGCACGCGCTGGCCTGGCACTGATCTGCTGGCCTACCTCAATGACGGCCTGCGCGAGCTGGTCATCCTCAAACCCGAGGCTTGCACGTACAACGGCACGTTTCAGCTAACCGCTGGTGCCACACGGCACACGCTACCGCAAACGGCGATTGAACTGATCGACATCACGCGCAACATGGGTGCTGATGGCGCGACGCCAGGGCTTCCGATCACGATCACTTCAAAGCGAATGCTTGACGCGGTTGAGCCTACGTGGAGCACCACGGCAAGCGATGGGTACATCAAGCATTACTCATACGACGTTCGTGATCCAAAGGTGTTTTTCACGTATCGCAAAGCCCCGGCTACAGCCTGGTACGTGGACATCATCTATTCGCTTCTGCCCACGCCATTGAGCACGGCAGGCGATGCGCTCACGGTTGACGACATCTACAAGAATGCGCTGCTCGAATACGTGTTGCATCGGGCCTACTCAAAAGACGCCGAAACTCAAAACGGCCAACTTGCCGTCGCGCACTATCAGGCGTTTGCAAACCTTCTTGGCGTGAAGATCGCCAATGAGCAAGGCCGCAATCCGAACCTCACTGCCACCCCGTTTAATGCTGCTGTTCCGAGCACGGCGAAGATTTGAAGGAATGAACGATGACTCAGCCGACTTGCAACGTACTCTGCGCAGTATTTGACGATACCGGCGCACCTGTTGCCGGTGCCACGATCACGGCCAAACTGAATCAGTTTGATGTCTACGATGGGTATCTGGTGCCTCAGCCGGTTGTTGGCACGACGGATTCGACAGGGCAATGCACGATTTCCCTCTGGCCGAACCAGTTGGGTTCGACGCAATCCATGTACTCGGTCAAGATTCAATCGCCGAACGGCAAGAGCCTGTTGGTCAATGCGGTTGTGCCGAACACCACAAGCGCAAACCTTTGGGAAATTGCCGAACTTCCGCCTTATCCCGGCATGACAAGCGGCCAACTGATTCTGTCTGATGCTGTTGCTGCCGGTTCTGTCGCTGTCGCTGAGGCTGCGGCGGCGGCGGCAAGCGCAAGCGCTGCGGCTGGATCAGCCAGCACGGCTGCTGCTGCCGTTACCGCTGTGGCGGCAAGCGCGGCAACGGCAACGACTGAGGCGGGAATTGCGACGGCCCAAGCTGCTGCGGCATCTGCCAGTGCTGCTGCGGCATCTGCCAGTGCTGCTGCGGCATCAACCAGTCAAGGCGCTGCGGCTGGAAGCGCAACGAGTGCGGCAAGTTCTGCGACCAATACGGCGGCTCTTCTCGCATCGTTTCGAGGCGTGTTTCTTGGCGCGTTTGCCTCCGATTCCGCTGCGGTCACGTTCGCCACGACGTATTCCATCAGTGTCGTTTCCGGCCTGATGTACGAGAACACGACAGAAAACAAGTTCCGCATCTATAACGGCACGGCCTGGGGCGACTACGATGCCTCTGCCGCATCTTCGCAATCGGCTGCGGCACTGAGCGCCACGGCTGCGGCAGGAAGCGCTACGGCGGCTGCGGCATCGGCTGCGACCGCGACCGGCGTATTGTCGAATGCCGGGTTTGTTGCGGTCTACGGAAGCCTGTCGAATATCAATTCAGTTGCATCGGCGCTGACGAACATCGGCAACGTCGCTGGCGACCTGACGAATATCAACAACGTCGCCTCCGACTTGTCCACGATCAACACGGTTGCTGCCGATCTGACGGCAATCAACACGGTTAGTTCTGGCATTACCGCCATCAATACGGTGGCTGGCGATCATTCCTCGATCCTGACGGTTGCTGGCGATCACGCATACATTGCGACTGTCGCAGGCGATCACTCGGCCATCGTGACGGTTGCAGGCGATCACGCGGCGATTAATACCGTGGCAGGCGATCATGCGGCCATCACGGCATTGGCGGCTGACCTGACAGCGCTCAATGCCCTGTACGCGGATCAAGCAACGCTCGATGCGATTGGCGCTGATCTTGCCAACATCAACATCGTTGCCGGTGCAAAGACCAACATTGATACCGTCGCAGGCGATCACGCGATCATAACGACTGTTGCTGGCGATCATTCTGCGATTGTTGCGATCAATTCCGATCTAACGGCGCTCAATGCACTGGCTGCAGACTTGACGGCACTCAACGCGCTCTATGCCGACAAGACGGCGCTTGACAGCATTGCGGCTGATCTGACGAATATCAACAGCGTTGCATCTGACCTGACGGCCATCAACAACGTCGCGGCTGATCTGACCAACATCAACGCGGTCGCAGCGGATTTGACGGCGATCAACGGCGCGGCTGGCAATGCTTCGGCTGCTGCGGCCTCGGCTACTGCTGCGGCGTCATCTGCTGCCTCGGCGGCTGCAAGCGCCACGACGGCGGTATCTGGTGGCATTCGATACGACATTGCGCAATCGCTGACCTCAGGAAACCAGGCGCAGGCACAAAGCAATATGGGTCTTGCTACGGTTGCGGCGACCGGCGCGTACTCTGATCTAACAGGCAAGCCGACGAACGTCTCGGCGTTTACGAATGACGCGAGTTACACGACGCTTGCCCTGGCTCGCGCTGGCCTGAGCGTATCGGGTGCGCTCTCGTACAACTCCACGACCGGCGTAATCAGTTCAAATATTTCGACGCTGACAATTTCAACGGGACTGAGCGGCACAAGCTATAACGGCTCGGGCGCGGTCACGATTGCGCTTGCAAACACGACTGTCACTGGCGGCTCGTATGGGTCGGCTACGCAAGTCGGCACGTTCACGGTTGATTCACAAGGCCGGTTGACCGCTGCTGGAAACACGACAGTCACCCCGGCAATCGGCTCGATTACTGGCCTTGGCACTGGCATTGCTGCCGCGCTCGCGGTTGCGACTGGCTCTGCGGGTGCGCCTGTTCTGTATGGCGGCGCATTGGGTACGCCATCGTCGGGCACGGTTACGAACTTGACTGGCACGGCCTCGATCAACATCAACGGCACGGTTGGCGCGACGACGCCCTCTACGGGTTCTTTCACAACCATCGTGGCATCAGGCGTGCTTACCGCCTCTGCGGGAACGGCGTCGTTGCCTTCAATCGTGACGGCATCGGGTTCGACCTCGGGCTTTTATAGTTCGACCGCGAACGTCATTGGCGTTGCAATTAGCGCGGCGAGCATCGGCACGTTTACTTCGACCGGCCTGAACGGCATGGCAATCGGCGCAACGACGCCTGCCTCTGGTGCGCACACGACTCTTTCCGCAAACAGTACCGTCACGTTCAGCGG
>JGI26470J50227_1000051_pt1 | contig 53630 bp, 50 predicted proteins | sample FreactTroBogLake_FD_50227 | JGI IMG/M metagenome (IMG submission 50227)
TTTAGCAAGCCAAACGTGGTTTTTAATCTTATCGAGTACTAAATTAGTATCTTTTGCATGTTTATTAGATAAAATAGCTTTTATTTTTTTAATATCTTGGCTTATTTTATCAAGATGATGCAAGCATTCTTCCCTTTCTTTAATAGTCATAGTTTTGTGATTTATTGTTTGAGGGCACAAGTTATGCAAAATTGTGTTAAATAAACGTTAAACGGATTAAAAACATTGTTAAATAAACGTTAAAATGGCCCTGCTGGCTGGTTAAAACTTCTACCAATCTTAAGAACAATCCACTTCTTTGGACACGATACAGAACTAACACGTATAGACCTTTGGGTAAATCCAAGCCTTGCCATCTCTCTTCCAATTTGCACTAAGCTAAGTTTTTGTCTTGTTAGTATTTCTAACTCAACAACAATATCCGTAGATGTCATAGCCTCGTAGTCTAAACAGCTTTTTTCTGGAACTTCATAAAAGCGTTGAATAAGCTCTTTTTCTTTGTTTGGCATTTCAAATTCCTCCTCGTTTGTACGTAAATAATCAATATCTTTTCCTAATATTCTCCAGTCGTAACCATTGCGATAAAGCTGGTATGCTTCCATCATCATTTCTTTTTTATCTATGGTATTATAAAGTTCTTGGTTAATTTCTTTAACCATAACATTTATAAAACGCCTATTACCAGTTGTATCCCTCATCCACTGGTATGTATTGCTCGTTCCACAAAGAACAGCGATACGCATTATTTTCTCATTGAATTCTCCATATGGCCTACGAATATAAAAGTAATCTGTTGAAGTTATATTCTTTATTTTTGTTGCTTCTGCTTTATTTTTACCGTCAAGTTCATCATCCAATAAAAGTATCTTTTCTGTCATTACTATTTCATCGTCTTTTCCTTTATCTAATCCAGAACGAGCAAAATAATGCTCTGCCAAATAATCAGGAAGTAAATTGGTAAGCCAATAAGTTTTACCTGAACCATGACGCTTGCCAAGTAATGCAAGTAATAAAGGTGAGTGCAATCCGTGCATAGCTGCTACTATACTAACGTACCATTTGCGAAAAAAGTACTTAACCCATTCGGGTTCATCTGTTATTAGTGTAGATGCCATCAAGTCAATAGTAGGAGATTTGAATTGACTTTGCTCTTTTGCGTATTTGGTAACTTTTACTCCGTCACTATTAAGAAACTCAAAAAACGGGTTGTATTTTTCAATAAAGTCTGACTTTAGCAACCGCATCATTAGTTGATACTCCAACCTGTTAATCTTCTTTTTTGCGGATATAAAAATTGAGTTAAGGTCATTTGGACTAAGTCTTTCGTATCCTTGTTCCAAAAAACCTGTAACAGAATTCATGCGAAGTTTGTAATTAGCAGAAATAAATGCTTCGAGCTGCTCTAAAAGACCATCATCATCATCATCGTAAAGGTCTTCGGTTTTAAATAATCTGTTTACATACTCGTCAGCTCCCTTTATATCTTCGTACTTTTCAAGGTTTTGTATTATTTGTTCTGGTTTAAGCCCTGCCTTTTTGTTGTTTATTACAACCCTGCGAATAGTTTTAGTTCGCTCACTAAAAATGGAAACGTTATTTATTTTGCAGAAATAATAGAATGTAGATATCCTTACAACGTTTCCGCTTTTATGTTTTAAGCAGTAATCGTATTGCTTATTACACTTTTTATAATTATACTTGTTATCAAGTTCTGATATACGATGAAAATAACTCCTTCCATTTTCTCCAAACTGGTGTACAAATGCAAATCCAATCTTAAGCCATTCCTGATAAGACGAACATATTATTGCGCGTTTAGAAACCAATCCGTTAAATACTTGGTCAAAGTCTCCTGGCTCATAAACAAAGTTTGTTATTTCTTTTAGAGTAACTTCTTTCTCGGTTTTATTAAACGTAGAGCAGTTTATGTTCCAGTAAAGATTTGGGTCGTAAGAAACAAAGTACGGCTTTGAAACAGCAATGCTATCAGGCTCTACTTCCAAATCATACTTTTCCCAGAAATAAGTTTGCGCTCCAAGAAAAGTTTCACGATGTTTTGCAGGGTCAATTTTTATTACTATCCTAATCCCATCACCTCCTGCGCTCATCCACAAAGCAAAAATGTAATCGTCTTCTGATAGTTTTCTAATTGTTTCTTGAACATCTATTTCATCGCAGTCTAAAGCCATATACCCACTATGAACAAGCAAAGACTCGTCATTCCTATACGAAAATTCACCTGACATAGAACACGTTGGAAGGAGTTCGACTTTTAAATTGTCTCGTTTTTTAGAGTCTTTTTCAAGCCGTATTTTTGTAACTATATCTTCCCATTTTCCGAGTTGAATACATCTTAAGTAATCGGACATTTCTAATATCTCTGGCGAAGCAGGCTTTGATATGCGGCTAAATAATGAAACCTTGGGCATTAAAATTGTTTTTTACTGGCCTAAAAATTTTCTTCTACTGGTTCTGTTTCTGTACGAGCAATTTCTTTTTTAGAATAATTAGTTATTTTACCTGTTAGTTGTTGTATAAAGTTTTCGTAGCATGGTTTGCACTGGTTTTTATCTATGTTGTGCGTATCAAGATGTTTTTCGCATACAGGATAATCGCAATCGTCGCAAACTATATCAGTTTCTGCTCCGCATACATGGCAGTTCCAATTTTCTATACTACTGTATCTTTCTTTTTGTTTTTTAACTTGTGTATCGTAATTGTATCTTGCCTTTTTAATATGGAAAGATGATTTTTTAGCATCGCCAATTTTAATACCAGCGTCTTTGTTTTTTTCGTACCACCACTGGTCAATTAAGTCCATGTACATATCAAACCCTTTTACCAATGTGTACTCTGATGGATTTTTATGCTTTTCAAATAGTCCTGCTACGATTTTTTCTGCCATATTATCCACAACAAAATAATCGTACTTGTGTCCATACTCCTTTGTAAGTCCAGCAACATCAATTCCTTTTGTTATAGTAAGCATTTCACCCAACTGGGCTTCATCCCTCAGTTTCTTTCTGTCAAATACATATCCGCATATTTCTCCATCTTCATTTACCAAATTACAAACAGTTGAAGAAGCGTGTACTAAACCTTCGCAAGCCGGACACGACTTAACTGGAGCAACTCCTTCGCCTGGCTCATCAGGATGCCAAAAAATATGCTCCCAGTCTCTATCATCATGCCATTCTCCAAAGTCAACACAATGCGCACCCATGTCAATAATCTCAAAACTGTTTTTAGTTTTGAGCTCATAAGGATATTCATGCTGGCGCTTAGCAATTATATCTTTTGTAATTATCCTTCCACCCCTTCCGCCTGTTTGTATTAACTTTGTTAACGAAAGCGTTGTAAAGTTTTGAATTATCCTTTCAACAGTAATCTCGTCAAAGCCTGCTACTGTAATCATTACATTTTGCAAAATAGCGTTCTCTGTTATCTTAAACCATTCTAAAACATCTTCCTGTTGCTCTTCTGTCATTTTGCTATCTAAAACACGAGATGGTAATCCACAAAGAATAAATAGCTGGTTTACATCGTTGTTATGAGCAATAGACGTATTAAATATAATAGTCTTTTTTCCATTGCAAAACCTGTAGTAAACTTCTAATGTATTGCGAACATACTTTTGCTCACGATACGCATCAGATAACTGTGTTTCATTGTAGTCTCCAGTCATCTTGTTTACTTCTAACTTTGCTGCATCAACACGAACCTTAGGAGAACGTGTAATATTTTGAGAAAGAAACCCCATAGCAATCAACTGCTTTATTTGAGGCCCAACTACTATATCATTATAGTAGTTTTTAATTGGGTCTTTTTTGCTTGAGCTTATTGGTGTTGCTGATACACCAAGTATAAAAGCATTTGGAAAAAACATTGAAACTTTCTTAAAACTACCATCGTGGCACTCATCGCAAATAACAAGTCCTGGCTCGTCCATTAAATCAAGCCTATTAATGCCTGATTGTATCATTGCTATATAAACCCTTGAACGCTGATACTTTTTTGTTTTATCTGTTATTAAACAAGGTTTTGTTTCTGAAATAGCTTCAATTGCCTCGGCCGCCTGCTGCATTAACTTTTTTCGGTGAACAAAAATTAAAACAGGTTGTTTATACTCGGTTAAAAACCTGCGAACTATAATAGCAAACATCCAAGTTTTACCACTTCCTGTTGCAGATTGAAGTAAAACTTTTTTGTTTTGTACAAGAGACTTGATTGTTTTTTCGATTGTGACTTCTTGGTACTGGCGAGTAGACATATTAGTAGTATTTGTTAGAATTTATTTGTATAGTCAATTATTGGTTTACCAAGTAATTTAAACAGTTTAATTTCTTCCGACATGCCAAAAGAAATACGTTCTCCTGTAAGCCAAAGTTCGTCAAACATTCCTGTGTTTATTAGTGCAATGCAGTTATCTATTCCACGTTTACGCTCAAGTGGATTGTTGTCGTCCATTGCAAGGCAATCTCCAATGTATGGAGATAATGGAACAACGTCTTCTTTGCTTAAGTTTATATTTCTTATTATACGCAAAATATCCGAAATGTTTTCAGATACATTACCTGAAATTGGATGGGCTATATATACTATTTTCATGAGCGGTGTCCGGACTCGAACCAGATAAATTCCTAATCACCGCTACCAGCACATTAAAGCGATAGCGTTCTAATTAAAAAGGCAAATCGTCCAACAGCTCGTCTTTTTCTTTTGTGGAAAGTTCAGAAATAGGCTTGGCTGTATCGGCATCACTTGCTCCGCCGCGAGGAATAAATTCCTTGCCATTACCAAGTATTGCTCCTTTTTTTGTTTTGTCTTTTTTGTAAACTTCTGTAGGAACATCTTGTACTACCATACCAAGGTTTCCATAATCGTCAATCTCGCCATCAGGCTTCATGACAAGGGTAATATTGGCATAAACGCCTTTCTCCCCTACAATAATAAATTCTTTATCAATCGCCATTAAATTAATGCTCATTCTGATTAAGCGTTTTTCTTTACTTGCTTTGTTTTGCGTTTGTACTTTGTCTGCCATTTTTAGTTGTTTTATATATTTGTGATAAAAAGACCCTTGTGAAGTGGCGTCAATCCAGGCTTGTACAGCCTCGAATGGCACGTTTGCGTAACTTAATTTGTCTGTAAAATACTTATGAAAATAAACAGTTAGAAATCCATCGTCATACTCGATACGACTTACTAACGAAGAATTCATATTGCAGCTAAAATAGCCTCCCATTTAAACAGGAGTTTTCAAATGCGGCAATACCTGACTTGAAATAACTTTCTTCCCTGTCCATTATAACAAGGTCAACGTTATTTCTGTGGGCAGCAATTGCATGATTAAAGCTACCCCCATGTGTATCAAGTACTTTAAAGCCGTAATGAGATTTGTCAACAAATTCTTGAAGCAGCTTGTCATATATATACGCAGGCTTTTGTGTAGGATGGCGCTTTTTCTCGTCGTCAATTCCTCTTGCGTTTCTTGGCCTTCTAATTAGGAATGCGTTAGCGTCTATATTTGTAAGAGCTAATTCGCATCCAGCAAATGACATCTTGTCATTCATCTTATCCCAAACAATATGGCATCTGCCATTTTCTTTTATTTCAGAAACAAAGTAGTTGCCTCCCCAAATAATCCATTTACGACAAGCTCTAAAAAACAATTCCCAAAACTCTTTATCTGGGGTAGCGTTATCCCAGTTTCCCATTTCAAAGTCTCTTGGCCCAAGTTTTGCAACATGCCTACCTAAATCCATATTTCCTACATTAACTCCATAAGGAGGGTCTATTATCCCCAAATGAAAATGCTTATATGGGACTGTTTTTAAGTACTCTTTGTTATCGCAATGGATGAACGTAACAGGCTTTAAGTACTTAGTTTTAAACTCTTGCAGTCCATTTTCGTCGCAATACTCTTTTAAGCGAGCTATTTCTTTCATACTGGTATTTTTGATAAGAATGTTTCAAACTTTTTAACAGCAGCCCTTTTTTTGAAGCTGCCGGAATTAATCTCATCCACAAAAGATTTGATTTGGCTGATAGCTTCAGGAGCATACTTAATTATTTCTGCTTCGCGAGGAGATATATTGTCGCAAAGAACTGCAATGTCTGTGTCGCTTTCATTGCGAACTACACCTCCTGGTATTAATTTCCACATAGTTTATTCCTCCGTTTCTTCGTCTGAAGTAATTAGGTTTCGTGTGCTAATGTTGTTCATATACTCGCGGCAATCAGTTAATCTTGCCTTAATCATGTCAATAGCCTCGTCATTTCGTTTAACCTTAAACTCGATAATCCTATCCTCTATTGGGAGATGGTCATAGCAATGCTTTGCGCGAAGTTCTTCACAGGCAAGCTGGTAGTCTTCGTTTGTCCAACTGTTTTCATAAAGCATCTTTTTTTCTTCCTGTAATACGAGAAACAATGGAGTATTAATAAGCGTATTAATAACGCTTCCACTTTGCTTATTCCACAACCAAAGATAGCATTGCATCTGCCAGTAATTGAGTTTTGAAATCGGCTCTGTTAACTTGGCGAAATGGGTAAAAATATCCCAGCTGCTTTTATAGTCTCTAACGATGTCAGACTGCTCGTCGCACTCGCCATTAACCCAGCCATTTCCTAAACGAACCTTATTCTTTTTGTGGAATTCTCCAGTGTATTCAGAATACAAGGTAATGCTGTCCTCTTCAACAGCAAGTCCCTTTTCTAAATATTTGGATACTATATCCTTTTCAAAACCAGTTTTTGCAGTAATGTAAATTTCAATTAGCTTCTTTTTGCAAACTGATGAAAGTAACGGTATTCCAAGTTTTGGCTCAAGCTCTGCCATTTTTATACGCAGTATTCCACACTGGTCTGCAAGTTTTTTTGCAGCGGCGGTTTCCTTGTTTTTGCTGTCAAGCCATTCCTGAAGCTTTTTCTCATGAGAGTTTTTTGCTTCGTTGTACTTTGTTTGATTTGACTTTCCTTTTGGATTAGTCATTAAAAGTCCCATATAGTGGGAGCGAAATTCAAAATTAGAGAAATCCATAATTATTGGTTTTATATTTGTAGTGGGCTACCAAGGTATCGAACTTTGGTTAATGCCACAATAGCCCATAAACCCTAATACGTTTAGAAAAACCATAGGGTAATCACAAAACGAAACAGTTACTGTAGTTCTTTAAACTTTTTATCGTATGCCATTCTTTGCTCGTTAGTTGTAATGTGTTGTTTGTATTTTTCCAAACCTTCTTTTGTTATTGCAGACTCAATCAACTTCATTAGCCTTTCTGAACTTTTATCAGCAACTGGTTCTGACGGCTTTCTAATTTCAACAGGCCTGAAAATTTCATCAAACTTTACTTCGCCACGTTTAAACGACTCACGCAAAGCTTTTAATGCAACAATATCTTCACGGGTAATAAACTCTACAGACTCTTTTCCGATGTACTTTAGTAATTCAACTTCTGTAAGCTTTTGTGCAGCGAATGTATCTGTAAAGTATTTTATTTCTGCTGTTACCCTTTTGCTTAATTTGTCAGCATCAGAAGTATCGCCAGCAATCTCATCCTTTACAGCGTTGTAAACTTTACGAGTAATTGCAGCAGGAATAACTGAAAGAATTGCATTCCTCAAAGCAATAGATGCTGCTGCCATACCAGTAGTAGTAATCATGTCATTATTATAACGGCCAGAATTACCAACTATGCTTCGCTTGCATGTAAACCTGAAAGCGATATTTTTTTCCAAGTCCATACAAGTTGCTCTTGCTGTTACGTGTGTAGCATCAGCATCAAGCACTTCGCTTTCGTACCTCATATTGCCCATTTCCTGAACAAGGATTTTTGCAAGTTCAATACTTTCTCCTGTTAACTTTTTACCACCGCGAGGCAATGCGTATGTGCAACTTTCTGCAGTTTCCTTGTCTATTGTTGCCATTGAAATAGCTTCACGGGTACATTTTTTAATATCGCGAGGAAAGCGTTTCGCAGTAGCAATTTGCTTATCAAGCATTGCTAAATCCATCTGCATCAGTTGCATTGAAGACGAGTCCACTTCTTCAACGTACATTATTTCGTCTGCCATAAAAGTATTTGTTTAGTATTACAAGTTAAAAAGGTTATCAATTTCTGTCTTAGTCTTTCCATGAAAAGGAGGTTGTGGAAATTCTCCTTTTGGAATTGATTTAAATATTGCTTTGCAAGCTTCGTTAATTGCTTCTTCCGCAAGTTGTAACGTGTCGTACACGTTATTCATAGTAGCCCAATAGAATTTTCCGTCAGGCATTTTAAAAATATTAACCCCTTTGTACTTTTTATGAGGTTGCATAACTTTAACTAATTCTCGGTAGTGGCTTGTAGTAGACATATTTTTTTCGTTTTGTGGTTACAAATATAATCCAAAACTGTGTTAAAAAAACGTTAAATGAACAAACGATTTTCAGACGTTTTACGGCATTCAAATGCGTTTATGTGTATTGTGTTGCCAAATTAATTTAATGCCGTGGAACGTGCCGTGAAACGCGCAGCGCAGCCATCCTGAATATATTGCACCCATACGCGCGGGCGCACATACGCTCGCGCTAATCAATATATATGCAAATAAAATGGGGAGTAGAAACTCCCCATACGTACAAATACTAAACCAATACCAAGTTAATATGCTACTTTAATAGCATTAAGTCTGTTAATCCATCCTGCATAATCCTGCTCGGTTTTTGCAGGGTTTATCTTTTTTAAGTCGTCAAACCTTCTTAGGCGATAACCGTACAATTTACAATAAAGTTCAAAAGGATACATTAAGTTTATTGCTGTTATAGTTTTACTTCCAAACATTCCATCTATATCATGTCCTTTAAAACCAACTATCTCCTGAACAGCATCAGCAATAAGCACTGGCCCATTAAGTAATCCAGCGTCAACTATAAACATTGCGAGATTTTGGTTTTTAATATCGTCTGCTTTAAAAAAGTCCCAGTATAACTTTTTTAATATTTGCATTGCTTGCTGAGGTTGCAAATCTTTAAGAGTTTGAACATCATATCCAAGTCCAAACTCTTTAATATCATTCATTACCAAGCCAAACTTTGTTGGCTCGTCTCCTGGAACATTCTCGAAAACAACACCTTCAAGTTTATTTTCAATAGGCCAATATATATTAAAGTCTGCCATTAGAATAGTTTTTTAATTTTAGCGTATGCGATACCAGCAGCAATCAAAGCAAGGATTATCCACAAATAAAAAGGAATTGATACTTTGTCTTTTACTTTGCTTTTTACACTCTCGTCTTTTTTAACGCGAGTAGTATCGTTTTTTTGAAGTTGTTTTTGACTATCTATAAATCGTATAAGCTTTTGATAATCGCTATCGCTTTCATTAAACTTCTTATCGTATGCCTGTTTTGAATAAGCGTTAACAGATAGTACGCGCCTTCCTCCTGGATTAAAAGTAATCTTTCCAGAGTCAACACTAAATGTAAAAGCTCCAGTTACAGGAAAAGACGAGTCGAATTTTACTATTACACCCTCGTTATTAGATGTAAACGAGTCTGTTTGCAACGAATGTTTCGTAAAATCTAAGGAGTCTATGTAAACTTTGCTCTCTGAAGAATTTATTTCATGCACAATTGAAGTACTGTCAGTTTTAATAACAGACTTTTGTAAATTCAATTTTGTACTTGTGCATGAAGCAAGTACAAAAAGTATTGGTAATAAGTATTTCATATTAGTTTGCATTTTTTTGGTCAGGAGTTTGTTGAGCTGTTGAGTCTTTTGTACCCAATTTTTCAACTGTCTTAAGTCCGAACAGGCCGCATATTATGGCTACATCGCTGTAAATCCATAACTCTCCAAACTGTCTGACTTTCCACAAAATAATAAACCCGAAGAGCTGGAAGCAAATTATGCAAATAAACCCACTTAGTCTATTTACGCTTCCTGTTCCATTTGCTTCTGATAAAGCACTTTTAAAGTAAGAAAAAACTTTGTTCATATTATTTAGTTTTTAGTTCCAGGTCGTCAATCCTTTTATTTGTGGAAAGCAAATCTGCATCAGTTTCCTTGTTTTTGTTTCCCTGCTCACCCTTAAACTCGTAATAACTTTTTGTTATATTATTAATCTGTTCAGAGTTTACAAGCATTTGAGCATGATCTGCTCTCTGTTGTTTTATTCCATCCATAATATCATCAAGTCTTCCTTTTATAAGAAAACCAATAACTGATAAAAGTAATGGAGTTAGCCAGGTTCCTATTAACTTTAGCAAGTTTGTGTTAGATGTTGACATTTTAATAGTTTTATTGCTTTAAGAAATTACGACCTGTCAAAATTCTACTTTGGTTACTTTGGTCGTACTGCTTTGCGTTTAGTTGAAAAGGTTACAAAGTTACTGTTACACCCGCACCGGTTAAGTAAAGGTAATCGGCGTTACTTGTCCCGCCTGTTGGGGCAGCTGTGCCAGTTAAATAAACGGTGGTTAGTGGCGCGTTTGCTTGTTTCGCTGTTTTTAATGAACTCAAAATAGCATTCGTAGTTGCTGTCGTAATTCCCGAACAGGTTACGTGGTATGTTTTTAAACGTGTCAGACCGCCTAAATTAGCTACATCATTTATTCCATACGTTGCGCTACCCGTAATCGTAACGTTTGCGAGATTCGGGCAGTTAGAAAGGGTAACAAGTATAAAAGGTGTACGGGCAGAAGATACGTTCATTTTTAAGTCAGTCAACGCCGTTAGCTTTCCAACGTTCCCCGAAAAAACGCTGCTTATGGTATTGTTGGATATTAGGCTGTTTAGGGCCGTAAAATTGTCTATCCTGAAATTGTCTTGGCTTTGTATACCACCGGTTGCGGCCGGCAATGTCAGGCTTAATAGCCCTGCCGAAAATAAGTTAAGCCCTAAAAAATCAGAGTCCTTTGTTACGTTGCTCATGTCGAGCGTGGTCGGGAATACTGCATCTGTGGCACCAGTGCCGTCTACCTTTACCTGTGTAAATAGATACGGGCTCATTAGTGCGTTCAAGTTCGCTATTTTGTTAAGTATTAGCGCGTTGTCTGTTAGTGTCATAATTATATAGTTGTTAAGTAATATCCTTCTAATTCTGCCAATAATTGCATGGGTATATCCGTGCCGTTTTTAAATGGGTGTACCCCGTCTGCACAGTTATACCTTAGTATTGGCATGTCTGTTGTAGTGTCGGGAATAGGAGCGGTTGAAGTATACAGGCTGTACGGTAATGTACTATACAATGCCTGTGTGTTGGGCATCTTTATCGTATAACTCCATCCTGTTTTTTCCCATAGCTTGAATATGGGTAAGTTCCATAATGTTGCAACGTTCGTTTGTGCTTGTGCTACATACGGCTGGTATAGGTTTTCAAAGTGTCCCGAAAACGCTATCCTTACAGTCGGGTTAACCTTCAGTATTTCATTAATCAGAAATCCGCAAGCCCCTATAAAAGTGGTTTTGTCGTATATGTTAGACGGCGTTGCGATAAAATTTGCATCACTGTACCCTGCTGCATTCCAGTTGCTATAATCATTTACCCCGTGGTCTATAACCACAAGAGAAGCCGCTGTTCCGCCCGTGCCATCAACATAGGGAATAATCCGGGATTGGTAAGAAGCCCCTAATATAGTGGCCTGGTCGCTAGCTGATAAAGTTGTTGGCTTCGTACTTCCCGTAAGCGCTGTGCTTATTGTTGCCCAATTATCAATAATGTACTGCTTTTCAACTGTTGTGTGTGTCAATGCCCACGCATACGAACTCCAAAACATACCAGCCCCGTTGCTTGGTGCCGCCATTATCATGCTGCTACTTACCGCCTCATTATAACAGCTTGCCCCGTGTTGTGCGCAAGCATCATTCGGGTACTGCGTTACAGTAGCCGTACTTGGTAAGTAAGTTTTGTAAAAATCCCCAAGCGGTATAGAAGTGCCACACCACAAAATGTATTTGCCATTAAATTGAGAAGTTGGATATTTTAGCGACACCGTTGCAGCTTTTGCCGCACTTGCTTTTAAAAAGCCCAACACGCCTATATTAGTATCATCAGGAGTATATGCCATATAATTTGTTTATTGAATGTCCCAGGTTGTTCCATCATTGATAAGAGTATAAGCCGTACCCGCATTGATTGCAAATGTGCTTACCGCCGAGCTTCCGTATATATCATTGCCACCCGCATTGCTGTTAAGTGTTATCGTGCCGCTTCCTTTGCTTTTAATGAAAAAGAAATATCCAGTATTCCCCGACACGGGAGGTAGTGTCCATGTGCTATTGGTGCCGGTAAAAACCAAATTAGAAGCCGTTACCGACATGGTATAAGTTGATGCACTAATTATGGTGGGGGTGATATTAAACGAGCCTGTTGATGTAAGCGAAGGGGTTGTTGCAGATGTTGCCACATTCAATGTGCCGTCTATCTTGCTTGCCGCGCTGCTGCCCGCCACATGCAATGCGTATATACTTGCTCCCGAATATGAACCTGAAAAAGCACCATTGATATACAGTGTTGGTATTTCCCCCACCGCTGCGCCACCATTAGTAATTGTTGGAATAGGGTTTATTGCATGCTCTGTTAATACTTGATGGGTACCGGTAGAGTTAGTTGTTATAGGCCCTCCGGCTGTTTCCCAATTCGCATAGCTGTTGTTAGCAGGTATGGTAAACGTTACAGCAGCGTTTCCTAATACCCTGTATGTAATTTGTGAGGCCCCGCCAAACAAAGCACTGCCCGAACCTGTATTTGTCGAGCCATTGCCACCGCTTGCATGGAAATTTGTTGAGGTAAACCCCGTGGCCGTAGCCATCCCCCCCGTGAACGCATGAAGCCCGGTCCAGGTTGGCGTTATTGCTTGCGATATAGCAGGAGCCGCATCGGAGCGCATAAATGTTGTTGCAGAGCCGTTTACGGCAGTGAGACCAACACTCGAGCTTGGATTAGCTGCCACTGTATAGGCTGGTGTTGCCCAAGTGCCATCACCACGCCAAAATGTTGTAGAGCTTGCACTTGTACCGCTGTTTAAGTTCGTTACAGGCATATTACCTATGCCGAATACTCCTGAAGTGTTATTGTATGTCAATGGGCTTGATGCAGATAAAGAAGTAAGGCTTATTTTGCTTGCGACATCCGCACTATCTGCCAGTGTGTAGTTTTTATCTTGAAACTGAAATGTACGTGATGCAGTTAAATGTCCTTTGGCAAAACTTGCGGCAAAACCGTTACTACCAACGATGCTAAAAACCCCGGTTGCGTTTGCAAAAGCATAATTATGGCCAGATGGTGGTGTTGGGCTTGAAGATTGAGAAGGTAAATCAATATACCCCGTTCCTCCGGTTCCTGTTATAGCAATTTGGCTAAATGAGTTGTTACCTGTAAATGCATTATTGGCGGATAGTATACTGTCCCGTAAAAAGTAGGTGAATAATTTTGTTGCCAACCCCCATTGGCTTGTATCTGCTTTTATTGTCCCGGTTGTTGTTATAGGGCCGCCCGTAATCCCATAGCCTGTTGCGACATTATAAACAGTCCCAGCACCGCCAGCACTTGCTATATCAGATGCTTTTACAAAAGTTATTTTATGTGTTACAGAATCTAATACAACAACTCCTAATCCTGTTGGTATGCTATACGTTGCTCCAATATGAACATTGTTTTTTCCAAGTCCTATATTAATGCCGGTATCAGTTAGTATTAATTGCTCTTTAATTGTATCGTGTATAGGGTCTCCATAATTAAATGATATAAAATTAGTATCAGCAGCAACCCATGTTCCTTTTATTCTATTAGGAGATACTTTTGATACATAACTTCTTAATTGTATTTGATGGTAGTTTTTAGGAACGAAATCTAATTCATAAGTTGTATCGTTACCGTGAATACTATGGTCATAAACAAAACCACTTGTACTTACAAGCGCAGCGTCAGAACTGTCTGCTCCATGAGATATAACATTCTCCATAACAGGATAACCAGCGTCTCCCATTATAGATGTAGTGCTGTCATGTATATTATAAGTAAAATAAGTATTTCCGTTAAGCATTATAGTATGAGAAGATAGTAATGAACTTCCGTTATTTAAAACAGTTTCAAAATCAATAAGTGCTTTTAACGCAGCAAGGCTATCATTTAATTGAGAATGAGTAACATATCCTGACAGGCTGTCAAGCTGTTTACTTAAGTTATGATATACTCCACTAGAGTAGTATATTAAACTATCATGGTAAACGAATATCTGTGGAGTAGTATCAATTGTATTAAGATATAGACTATCTCTTCTTGGTACATGCTGAACAAGCCAAGCTTTTATACGGTTAAAATTGTTTCCGTAAGTAGTTGGAGGATTTGGAGAATAAATTTGAGAAAATGCACTTCCACAAATAAAAAGTATAACGATTAGTGGTACGAGTTTTTTATACATAAAAATAACGATTTACGCTTACGTTTTTTGGCCTTGTTTCTGTATCTCCATCAGTAGATGTTCTCATTGTTGTATCAGGATTAGTAGAGCCTCCAAAGCTATCTCCTCCACCACCAGAATACCTTCTGTTTCCTGTTTGCCTACTAAAAAATGCAGGTATTCCAGGTATTGCTCCTGATCCATGAGTTGTATGGTCATGAGCTTTTAAAGCATCAAGTTGGTAATCTCCTGATGCTCCAGTTGAAGATGTATTCTTTTGAAACAATCCCCTTCTGTCAGGAACCCTAAACTTATTTACATTTGATGGGTCTGATGAGTTAGCTAATGAAAACAAGTATTTATTATTACCAGTACTCCATGAGTCGTAATCGCAAACCTGTCCAATTGGCAAGTTTAATACATACTCGTTGTACAGTCTGCCGTACTGTGTATTTAAAAGTATAGAACCATCAGCAGCAATAACGTTCCATGAAGAAGTATCATCTAATCCAACTTCTCTTCCAACTGTTTTGAAGTTTCCATCGTAGTTAAAAACTCTCCACTCGTAAACATTATCAGCTCTCTTGAACTTATAAATAGTTAAAAATTCGTTAGGAAGTATATAAATATTTCCTCGAAGAAAGTTTATAACATCGGTTCCTGTCTTTACAACAGAAACGCACTTCATTGCTTCGTCTGAAGGGGCAGCAGGAACAGGATTTCCAACCTCTATCATTAAAACCCTTCCTGTTACAACAGTAGTTATATCAGGAAGTGTAATAGTAAGAGTTGACGAAGCTGGTTCAACTATAATCTTTTTTCCAAAATCTGAGGAAGTTGCGGAGTAGTCTGTTGTTATTAACTCGCAAACAAAATCAATAACTGTCGGCAATGAGCCACCCATAGGATTATCTATAGGATTGAATATAACGCAGTAATCTTGATTTGGCTGAAACTTATCATTTGCCTGAATTAAAATAAATGTTCCTGTAGTTTCATCATAGGTATAGTCTTCATCTAAAACCAAAGGAGCCCTTCCGCCAACTTCAAACAAATCAAAAGTCCATCCAATATAATTAGGTTTTGCAGGACTCCCGGTTCCGTCAAACACAAAAGAGTTTGTTCCTGAAACAAGTCCAGGAGTTGTATCAACTTTTAAAAATTCAGATTTGCGAGTAAGTGTACCGTCTATGTTTCCAGGTACAACATCAAAATTTGCAAGGTTATTAATAGGGTTTCCGTCTCCATCAATCTCATTTAGCTGAAAATTATAGTTTGCCCTTGGTAATCCTAAAAAATTCCAATATCTTGATGGATGCCCAGAAGTTGAGTCAATTATAGAAGCAACAACAGCTAATGGGTCAGCCTCATTATATATTGTTGCTTCTATCCTATTTATTATTTGAGGATAAGCAGAACTTTGCGCATTAAGTGTAAGTGTTGCCATTATCGTATAAATTTAAACCGTTTATTTATATGTACCAAATATATTTAAGTGGTGTTCCACGGCCAATTTTGGGCTGTTTCACGGCGTTAAATACAATTCGTGTACATATACATTGTTTACATACACATGCCCGTAATTCGTCCATTATTCCAATGTGATATTAATCAAACTTCCTGGCTTGCCACCAAAAGCTACAGCATCGGCAACTATGGTTATGCCTCCTGTTATAGCACCTGGTGCAGCAGCAAAAACATTACCTTGATTATTGATAGATAAAAGCATAGCAACTTTAAAATAATACATTGGGAAACCTGAAACATCATCAGAAGATGAAAGTTTATCATCTTGACTCATAACGTATTGCTGGCCTTCCACAAAAAGATTATCGAGTTGTAACGCCTCTGTAATTTTAAGATATAAATAATCTGGCATACCTGCAGCATCACCAAAGTATATATCACGTTTTCTTGCAGCAACAGAATAAAGCAATTGGCTATTTCCAAGTTCATCTACATAAGTAATAAACGTTGGGTTTGGCTGAAGTTTTGCAACAAGCCCCTCTGTTCTGAATATAGACTTTATTCCAGTACTAAAAAAGAAGCCTGTTTTATTAATAGAATTAAAAGCCTCTACTAATATTGTCTTTGGCCATTTATCCCTTGTTTCAATTCTTTCTGATATAGCAACTGGATTTCCAGCTGATTTAACAACAAAGAAGTATTGGTCTTCTGGATATATACTTAAATCTACAGATACCTCAAAAACAATATCTGGTATTGGAATTGGAGCTGGAGTAACCGGAAGATAGTTAAACGTATCAACCAAAGAACCATCTAAACACTTGTATAAGCAAAGTGTTAAATCATTTACTCCATTTGCTATTATCTGGTCAACAATAGGGTCTGTGCGCTGAAACTTTTGTATGTACATTGGATTAACAACCCAAGGCTCATTCCTGTTGTTAAACCAGTCTTCATATAACTCCTTATTGTTATACTTTTCATCTTGTGTAAAATCATAATCCACAAAATGTAAAGAATTGTAGTCGCTGTGGTAAAATGAATTTTTCATAAGATTTATGTTTATGCCATTTTTATAAGCATTAAGTAAACTGTTATAACTTGTTTTTGGGGATAATAGCAATTTCCAATTTTGAACATCGTCAGTTATATTTGCCATACTCATACTTCCTATTGGTAAACAATAAAAAGTAGTTCCTCTAAAATCAAACACAACTAATCCACCTTTTGAAAAGTTATAAAGTATTTGGTTAAAGTTTAAAGGAACACGAGTTTTAAATGTTGCATATTCAAGCATAAACAACGGGTCTCCAAGTTCTGATTGATTTATACTTGCGCGTTCAGAAATTGTTACTCCGTTTAATGTTGTTACTTGATTAGGGTTTTTGCTTGCAGTCTGAAATTGAATTACTCCATTTTTCTGCTGCTGCATTATTGAAGACAGAAAAGGGTAACGAGCCATTAAAGCTCTTTTTGGCGATAGCGTAGTGTTAAAAACTGTATTATCAGTTACACCAGTAATTGAAGAATATTCAGGCCTATTAAGTTTATATCCTACAATATTAATTGAAACGTTTTCTACTTGTAGAGACGTTGATAGTATATGCAATCCATCCGATATAGGAGCCATAACAACAGTAGCAAGCGATATAGGGTCTATATAAGTTGTTGGAACAACCTGTAGACTCCAGTCTCCGTTTGCGTCAACATAGCAATCTCCAAGTGATTTATATGTTATGTAATCAAGCCAAACGTTTACCAGTGTTCCAGGTACACCAACACCTTTTATCAAAGGAAGATTATTAACCTCTTGAAATCCTTGAGAAAAAGATGTTATTAATGGATATTCTGTATAAGCTTGAACATTAAAAGTAGAAACTACCCCGTTTACATCAATAGTATGGTTTCCGTTGATAAGAACAGGAGCTTGTGTTTTCCACAAACAAGAGCCATCTGCGAAACGTGTTTCTATAGTTACTCCGTCAATTTTTATTACCAACGAAGTTCCTTGCTGAGCAATACCTCTTATTAATGGCTCGTTATCATACAAACTTTGATTGTTTGATGGATAAGTAACTATTATAGGACATACTTGAGTTGTATCAATAGTAACAGTAATTGTACTTTTTGGGTCTGCTTCTGTTCCATACGTTACATCTATTATATGAATACCAGTTGCTATTCCTGGGTCATAAGAAGACAAAGCTGTTGAAAAATCGTAACTCCATGAACCATCAGAACCTGCAGTAGTACTTCCATCTAATACAGAGTCGTAATAAACATTGACAGTATTTCCAGGTATGCAAATACCTTCAAGTCTTGGTTTATTATAGTTTATTATAGCATTATTTGCCGGATACCTTATTAATGGTTCAAGCGGTTCAGAGTTTATTGTTACATCAACAAAGTTTTCAATTTCAGTTTGAGCCATTTCTGTCTCATCTGAAATGTCTACCATATAAACACTTGTATCGCCGCTGTTATCTTGGGTTGATTGTCCTTGATAGTCAATACGCAAAAACTCGATATCATAGCATCCTTGACGATACTTTGGTACAACAGACATTTTCTTATCAACACTTATAACAGGAAGCGAAAACTTATTAGTAGAATTTACTTCCAATATACCTGAAGGGTGCCTGTAGTCTTGGTTTGGAGAGCCAACATCAATTGAATTATACTCAAACTCTGTAGCGTTTTCCAATTCCAAGTCTGAAACTTCGCCTAAATAAAACAGTACGGTTTGCTGAGTATATATATCTTTTGCAGGTTCAATCCATAGTTCTCCATTTATTACACGAAGAGCAAGAAATAACGAAGCGTCATAAGATTTAAAAAAATCGTTAAATGTAGTTGCTATATAAGCGTTTGGCTGGTTTCTTATAGAAGAGCCAGGCAAAGCAACAATATTATTATTTGTGGAAAAGTAATTTGAGTTTATAGTATATCTACCAAGTGTAGCCTTGTTTACAATTTCTTGTAACAAATCTAATGGCCTTAATGCGTAAGCTATTGAAGGCTGAGCTTTTGTTGTTAAAGAAGCATAAAATAAAGAACTTTGTATAAAAGTGTGCATATTATTTCCTACTGGCTGGTATCTTGAAAACGTATCATTTAATCCAAAAATCGTTATTGATTCTCCCGGAAGTAATGGTATTGTAATATCAAAATTTACTATGTATGTAAAGTTTGTTTTAAGACCTCCAAGATTTCCATTAAACAAATATCTATCAAGAGGTATTACTGTTCCATCAGGAAGGTCAGTATTCTTTAAATAAAATATAGAAAATCTTCCTGTATATGCTTCGTTTATAGTAAATTTTAAAGAAAAAGAGCCATATAAATGAACAGATGTTCCAAAATAGCTATATGTTATATAAGGTGGATTATTTCTTAATATATTTCTTATATCATCAAGTCCATTTCCTACTATATTAAATGACTGAGATTGAACAGAAACTCCAGAAGAGTCACCATCTTGATTTATTAAAGATACAGGAAATATAAAAAATGTTTTAGGTGTATAGTTTAAAACTTCAACAACTGGAGCAAATGTATATTTATCTACAAGAGTTATTCCATCAAACAGAACTGGTATTGCTTTTGGATTTGTTGGAGAGCAATCAATACTTAATTCAACATTATCGTACTTTGATAATACTCCCCAAGGCCCATCGTCAACAGTTGGAATAGAAAAAGTATTTGACTTTGGGCTATACTTCTTTTGCGAAAAATCAAACTTTCCGGTATACGAAAGTTCATAAACTCCTGTTGTAGATTGCCATTCAATAACAGTTAAGTATGCTAATTGCTCAAATCCTTTACCATTTAAGTAAAGATAATTAAGAATTGCAGCTCCGTCTTCCACAAAATCAAGCGGATAGCTTATTGTTCTGATTAAAGAAAAATACTTTTCATTTGTTCCAAATTCTATTGAAGAGTTTTTTAAATTAGCAGGATTAAATTGCAATGGATTTGGTCTTGCATTACCTGTTACAATCCATGAGCCATCAACAGAACGAGATGCGCTGTAGTACATCTTGTTACTGTCAGATATAAACAAATAAACATTTCTTTGATTTCTTCCTGCCATGATTAATTCCTCCCAAGTGTTTTATTTCTGTATGACTGAAATCCTAAATCAACGTTTACGTTAACTTGGGTAGTTTGTTTTTGCTCTTTTTGCTTTAATTGTTTTGCAAGCCATTTAACCTGACTCCAATCACTATAAGATGCACTTTTGTCTTTTATTTCAGGTATTGCGTTTATAGGTAAAAACTCAGTTCCTTTTTGAACAAACCCAATAGTATCAGAAGTAACCAATACGGGAGCCTTTCCTGGCTCTTTCATTAACTCTGCTCCAGCTTCGCCATAACGAGCAATGCCAGAATATTTCATAGTTCCACCTTCTGCAAACTCTGGTATTTTTGTTGCAAGTATAGTAGCAACCTCAACAGCAGCTATTGCACCAACTATTGCAGCTGCTACTGGACCATATTTTAATGCAGAAACAGTTGCTTCTGCTCCAGATATTAAAGCTTGTGTAACAGCTATTTCTTTATCCTTAACAGCGTTATCGTGCTTTATTTTACGTTCTTCAAGCATTATCTGCTTGTCGTATTCTGTTTTTTGCTGAGCAAGTTTAATTTCCAGCGCAGCTTTATCTTTTGCTGACAGCGTTGATTGCTCTAATGCTTTTTGGTTTGCATCAAATATTTCATCTTGAACTTGTTTTACTTGTTCAAGTTTTCCAATTCGATATTCTGTTTCTGCGTCAATAATAGTCTTAACTCCATCAAGTGTTTTTTGAGCAAGTTCAATTGATTTTGAACGCTCAAACTCTTTTATTTCTTTTGTGTGAGCAGCTTTATCTTCCTCAAGTTTTAAGGAGTCATCACCGTATTTCTTTTCCAAATCAATTAAATACTTATAAAGATTTGCTTGATTTTCTTTTTCTTTATCAAGTATTGATTTGTTTATTTCAGAAGGATCTTTGTTGAAATTGTTTTGAGCTTCGTTTATTCCAGGTTTATTACCCTCTATCGCATTTTGAGTATTTCGTATTTCAAATAGGTCATCATTAAGCTTGTCTTGTTCGCCTTTTACATTTCTTGATTTTGTTATTTTGTCAAGCTTAATACGATAGTTTTCATAAGATACTTCTTTCTTTTCAAGACTATCATTTAAGTCTTTTAACTGGTTTGCATATGAAATCTTGTAACTTTGCTCTGCTTCAAGATTTGTGTCTTTTAACTCTTTTAACTGAGTTTGGCCAGACGATGTTACTATATCGCCAACCTGTTTTGGAGCAAGAGACAATATACCCTTAACGCCTTTATCGTAAGTAGAGTTTGCTGCATCAACTTCTGATTTTATTAAACCTTTTGTTGGGTCATTAAGTACTTCGTCTCTATTTAATTTAAGTATTTCTTTTTGCTTTTCCACAAAAAGTAAAAATGCAGATATGCGCTCTTGTAGAGATTTTTCAGTATTTTGAGTTATTGAATGATTATATTCTGAAGATATTTCGAGTTCATTACGATAAGATATTGTTTTAGCTTTTAAGTTTCTTTCTTCAAAACCTTCATTTACCTTATTGGTTTCTTCATTATACTGCTGGTCTAATCTTAACAACTCTTCTAATTGTTTTCTTTTTGCAAGTATAATATCGTCATTAGATGTAGAGTTATTTGCAGTTATATTAAAAGTATCAAGAGATATAACTTTTTGCTGTGCAGAATATTTTGCCTGTTCAGCTTCAAGTATTTCTTTTTGAGTTGAATGAGCGCTTTTTATTATAAGTTCATTTGCTGCAATAGTGGTTTCAAGTTTTTGTTTTTCTGTATCAACATAAAGCTTACGAGCTTGGTCTGCATTAAACTTTTGAAGTTCTGCATCTTTTTTATCAAGGTCTTGCTTCGCTTCGTAATAATCTTTAGTATTGGATACAGCTGCACTATAAAGCTCTTTTTGATACTCAATATCTGATTTAAGCTGGTCAATTCTAACTTTTATATCAGATGATTGATAAAACTCACTTTTTTTATCGTGTAACAATTTATTCCAACTATCAACTTCTTGAAGAAGTTTATACATTGTATCTTTACTACTTATTACAGCAGACTCTGTCAATGCAAGACCCTGAGTTCCTCCTACAGTATTTGATATACCTTGAAATTTAGTTCTTGCATTTGCTACACCTTCAGCAAGAGTTTGATTAAGATTTGCTCCAAATGATTTATTTATATCAGTTTGGCGTTCTCCTGCTTTTGAACCGGTATCACCTATTTCATCAAGATATTCTTTCCTACTTTTTATAAGCTCATTATATATTGAAATTTGCTCTTTAAGAGTATTGTTAATATCTGTTTGGTTTTTTTCTTCATCAACAAGTTTATCATTTAAACCAGATATTGCGCCAACTACTTTTTCTATAGCTTCAAACGCAAGATTAAATATACCAGCCATACCAATACCTGGAAGTATATAAGCCAATGTCCTTACAGAACCAAGTGCTTTTCCAAGTGAACCACCAAACAATTGACCGCTTCTTGCTCCTGAACTAACTGCTTGGTCTATTCCGTTTACTATTGACTGCGATGCCCTTAAGTCAGTTAACGCAGCTTTTGTCTCAGGTGCATTTTTACCCTTATTTATATATAAGTTAGAATACAAAACCTGTTGGTCTTTTATAGCTTGTTTTAATAACTGGTAATCAGATAATAGTCTTTCTTGAGCACGAGACTCGTCTCTTGCTGCTTGTTCAGCTTGTTTTGCAGCTTGTAAAGCATCTCTTGATGCTTGGCGACTTGCTGCGGATGCTTGTTGAGCAGAACGTGCAGCTGCTTGATTTGCTGCCCTTGTTGCCTCTATTGCTGCTGTTTGAGCTGTTTGAGCTTGTATTGCATCCAATATAGATTTAAGCATTTGCTCGTTTGCAGCAACTGCAGAAGTTGAAAAAGACTGTTGTTTTTGTTGAAGAGAAGCAAGTCCAGCATTTAACTGGTCTATTAAATCATTTGTTTTTGCGATTGAAGAATTAAAAGCGTTAAGTCCATCAATAGACAATGGAGTAATTTTACTTCCATCATATTGAGATAGTTTATCAAAAAGAGCAATAAACTCCTGAAGAGTTTGTTTTTTCTGGTCATTAAAATCAGAAACATCAAGACCTATTGCTGTTATATTTTGCCCTGCCATTATTTTTGGTTTTTTAACGCTTCTGCTTCTTCGTTATTTTGAACAATCATTATTGCAAGTTCTTCAAGACTTCCAACTCGTTCTCTGTCAATCTTGTACCCATTTTTAGAAAGCATATTTAACATCTTTATAAAACGAATACGAGACTCTTTTAATGTATAATTAACAAGTCCCTTTGACTTTTCTTCTCGATAATCCTTAAGTTCTTTTATACATTCTTCTAAACGAAGTTCGTATTTCTTTTCCTTTGACTCTATTCTAAGTATCTGTTTTAAAAAATCATCTACTGCAACTTCGTCAAATATTAAACTTGAGTTTCCTTTCCACAAAAGATTATGGCCAAATGGTTTAAAGAATTCTAATTGATTTAGAAATGGAATATTAAACTCTGCTAAAAACTCTTTTTGTAAACGTATTGCAATTTTTATAGAGTTAATCCTATTGGATATAAAATGTATATACGATACCTTTTCAAATTCCTCTGTTATCGAAACGCCTGAAGCATCAATATAGTACACATAAAGTTCATCAAAGTTTTCTTTTGAAATCTCTGTATAGTCTTCATTAAACCAGCACTTCATGAACTGATTTATCGTTACTTCCTCAAAAGAAAAATGTTTCATTGTGCGAATTTAGTATTTATAACCTGCTCTAATTCAGGTAGTATTATTTCATCTCGCAATCTTTCTAATGACTCTTGATTTAACTGCATTACAGTTTCTCCAGACTGGTCAAGTATTTTATCAAAGTACGATACAGAAGATTTAATAGTAAACAATCCGTTATCAACCTCTAAAAACATTTGTCCGTAAAAATCACCAAACATAAAGTTTGTTATAAAACTTGTTATTCTACCAGTTCCTTGTCCAAATTCAAGTTTGTACTTTACTGTTTGTGGATTGTATTGAGTTGAACCAAAAACAGTCGTAGGCCCATCTCCGCTTTGACCTTGCTTTAGTTGCTCTTGAAGTAATTCAATAACATACTCCGAGTTGTTACGTAAAATGTTTTCTATTTCATCTTCTATAACAAAGTCCTCTAATGCACGTATAGTATTATAAAATCCTTCTAATGGCACATATTCTTTTAGCCGCAAAAAGCCGCCATAACTAGTATGGCGGCTTGTAATCTGTCGGCTTGCATTACCTTACGCGGCAATAACAGCAAATTTAATACCTTCGTATCCATCAACTCCATTCGTAAGCAATGTTGCTGGCGGAACGAGCTGAACACGGTATGATTTTCCGTGAGTGTATGTACCAGCTAAAAGTGCTATTGCTGGAACATAGTTTGTATCTCCTGGCTGGCCAACTGCAGGAATTGAAGAGATGCCTGTTGGAGTAATAACGGTATTGTTGTCAGTTTCTGTAACAATAAAGTTTGCAAGTTGTAACAACTCTGAACCAAGCAAAGTAATCATATCTGTCTTTGCGCATTCTCCTTGTATATAAACATGAAGCGCAAGTAGTGATGATACGCCACCCGTAAATGCAGTTTCTGTAGCAGATGCAGAATATGCACCACCTGTAAAGTTTTGCTCTGTTGCAGACGATTGGAATAACCCTCCTGTAAACGCGGTTTCTGTAGCAGATACGGTTCCAGTAACAGTTGCTGTTGGACTAATTCCATTCAAAGAGCTTCCTTTGGATGTTGCTGCGGTTATAGTTATAACAGCTCCTGCAGATGTTGCACTGTACCCTCCATTTATACCAGTAAGAGACCCAATCTGGGCTGCAATTTTAGATGCAAGTAATGTTGCGGTTGTTTCTGTAGACTCCTGAGTAACAAGACCTGATATCGTAAGGCCTGATACATTTATTCTTATTGTATCATTTGTTGCTCCTAAAGAAACTGTTACAGTAGCAGTAGCTGCCGTATTTGAAGGATTAACATTTGTAATAGTTGCTGTACAAGCAGTACCATTTAAAGAACTTCCTAAAGATGCAGGAGCAAAAATAAGAACGTTATTTGCAGATGGATTAGTTGCTGTATATCCACCATTTGTACTAAAAGAACTTGTTATTGCAGCAGCTATCTTAGCAGCCATTAATGCAGATGTTGTTTCTGCTCCTGTAACTGTTACATCTCCTGAAATAGTCGTACCGCCAACTTTTACATTAAACACATCTCCAGTAGTTCCTATTACTGGAATTATTACACCAACCGCACCAGTTGCTGCTTCTGTTTGAATAACAGTAACTGGTAAAACTGTATTTAAAGAAGCGCCAAGTACAACAGGAGCTGTTATTGTTATAACATTTCCTATCGCAGAAGCGGTATAGCCACCGTTTATTGACGTTGTACCGTTTATAGCATAAACTATATCTTCTGCCATAAGAGCATCTGTAGTATCATGCACCGTTTGTTGAACAAGGCCTGATATTGATACTCCATTAACGTGAACATCAAACGTATCTCCTGTTGCTCCGTGCGTTATTGTTACAGTTGCCGTTGCCGATGTTTCTCCTGTAAGTGTATTAGTTGCTGCATTTACATCAATATCTATCAGCCCCATTATATCAAGCAATGCAAGGCCGCCTGAAAGTATTTTACCGTTTTGCACATACTCTTGAGGATTGTACGAAAGGTAAAACATATTTTTATAAGGCGTGTTTTTTAAATCGGCAAGGGTTGGAGCTGGACTGTACATAAAGTCTGTTACCAATGCCTGAAAAGTTCCATCGCCATTGTCATGAACAAGCATATTTCCCTGCTTGTCTATTTCCAATATAGAATAGCCGCTTTTGTTTAAGCTTTGTAAAGCCTGAGCATAACAGATGCCACCACTTGTAGTTTCAAAACTACGGTTATAAAAACCGTAACGCAAGAAAACTGTACTACCATCATCCAAGGTAATAAGCACGTCGCTTTCTTTGTTATTTGTTATTGTGCGTATTGGAGCAGCGTTTCCAAAGAAAGGGTAAGCCCTCCTGTTTTTAGGAGCGTGAACCAAATTAGTTAACCAAGTTGTTGGGTCAGCTAAGTCAGTTAATGTAAAGGTTTGCCCTTTAGGAAGAGCAATAAATGCTGCAGAAGGCCCCATGCTAATATCGCATGTTTTGCCTGTGTTCTTGATAACGTCTCCTACTTGGCAAGCGTCAATCATTGCAGCATACATAAGTCGAATAAAGTTTATTGAGTTCATTTTAACAAGGTTTTTGTGTTTCTATCAATTGTATTTCAAGTTGATTTATGTAAATAATATCAACATAGTCACTTAATCCTTTTGGTGCAACTCCTGGACTATCAACTTTTTTATGTTTGATTGTGCCTGGGTCTTGAACTATTATGTTTGGGTGCCTCGCTATTTGATTAAGAAATTCGTAATAGCATGGATAAAGTACCGTTAAAAAGTTTCCTGTATCAGAATACCTTGTTAGTATATCATCCGTACCATTACTTAATGCCGCAATTACTATTTGAGGTATAGTTACCTTTGCGTAAAAACCAACAACATCCCTTTGTTCAACGTCAGGAATAATCATAGCTATTAAAGGATATTTCAAATCCTGAAAAGTATTTGAATTATCCTTATCACTTAAATCCTTAAGTATATTAAGCTCTCTGCCTGGCTGGTAATTCAAAGTGTATAAACTATTATCTGGTTTATAAACCCTCATATTGTTAACAATTTCTTTAAAAATGTTAACTAATACTACAGGATTACTTTTGTTCATATTCCAAAAAAGTTTATAGATTTTGCAATATCAAGTGTTTGGCAAAGATTAATTCTTGTAAATTCAGGATAAGTAGTTTGGTTACTCCACAAAAAAGAGCACAGAGAACGTGTTTGCTTAGCAAAATAATTCCAAGCGTCAATCTGCTTTTGGTCAGGGCTTGTATTAATCGCAGCTTCGCCTTTTTGTATCACCGTTGCAACTCCTGTTGTAAGAGTTGCTGATACTCTTTCAAAATTAAAGAATATGTATGATGCAATAAGCGATAGCGTTGTATCGTGAACAAGCCCGTCCCAATAAGAAAGTACGCCTTTTAAATCTGTGTACTCTTTGCCATTTAATAAGTCCTGCATTCTTTGACTGGTTGGGTCATTATACCCATCATCTTTAAACGCTTTGTAAAGCTTGTATCCTAATATTGTTTTTAAGCATTCTGGCTCGTATTGACCAATAATAGAATTTAACCTTTCTAAAACAATTGCGTTTGTTTTGTTAGGTACATTATTTTCACCAATGAAAAATGCAGAACTTATTATTAATGACATAAAATACTTTTTACAGACTATTGCTGAATTTGAACCGGCTTGCGAAGTATCATCGAGCCTTTTATTTGCGTCGAACCACTCGCGGATGATGCAACTTTTATTCTTGCGTATGCATCACCATAATCAATTACCTGCCATCCAACGGAACCTGTGCCTGATATTGAATATACTGTATCTTTTAATGTAAACCAGTTAACGCCATCGGTACTGTGCTGCAGGGTTGCAGTTAATGTAGTAGTACCGCTAATGTTAGTTGCTACAAGGTTCCATGAAGCAGTTTTAAAATAACCTGCAGAAATATTTACACCTGGCACTGTTGTGTCTACCAAATAATGCGTACTTCCGCTGTTGCCTACAGTATCAAGAAGGTTACCATACGTAGCTGATACAAGGTTTGCTGTTACTCCGTAATTGTTTCTCAGGTATGTAACCTGCGCTTTTGGCTTTTCCACAAAAAATAAGGTTGTGGCCACCAGTAGAAATAATACTATCTTTTTCACTTATTAAAAAATTAAAAGTTTGTTAAATCTTGTTTACTTTTTGTTTATGGTTGATGCAGAAGTTGCTACTACGGTGTTGGGTCGCTAAGTGCTGCGATAATATTTGCGAACGTATCGTAAATAAAGCAACCTGTATGGTTTTCGCTGAAAATTTGGTGAACCCTAAACTCTCCAATTACTGTTACTAAGTTTTTGGTAAAGTCATCATTTTCCCATCCGTATGTAATACTAAATGACTGGTACATAAGCAATGTGTAGTAATCCAACATGGCGACAAGAACATACCCAACTGGTATATTGTTGTCTTCCATTATTGTAGTACCTGTTGCTGGCGGAATAAAAATCTGGCCTTGGTTTTGAGCTTTTGTCATAAGCATATTGCCATAGTCAATAGGACTTATGAATGTTGTAATTGCGCCCTTATTAAAGTTTGCATGTTTCAACTGCTGGCGACATGCTAATATAGCATCCCAGTTATTTGCATTTGTTGTATGAAGTCCAAGAGCTGCGCCAGAAAAAGGAACTGAAAGGTAAGGAATACCAGCCGGTGTATTTGCATCTGCCGGAGCACCTGTTGCAAGGCATGTTGTAGTAGCTTTGATATTAACCTGATATATCAGTTCGTCTTCAACCCAAGAGGAAAATCCGTCAATATCCTTCAAGAGTTCCATTGCTATCTTTTCAGAAGCTGCAATCTTTTTAGGATTTGAAATTTGCGTATCAAGTGTAAAACTAACACCTGGCTTTAAAACACCAGGAGCAAGCCATGCAGCACCTCCACTTCCACCTGGAACCTTTTTGTTAATCCATACCATTGCAGCAGAGCTGGTAGAACCCTTTTTAAGGTAATCCCAGAATGTTGGCTGCACCCTGATTATATCAACAATACCTGGCATGTACTCAACTTTTGGCAAGTATGCACTACCGCCATAAGTATTTGCAGGTGTCATTGGGCTGTTTGCTGCGCGGAATTGCATACCAGTAAACCTTAAATCAAGTTCAAGAGCAGGCATATCCTTACTACGCTTTTCAACAACTCTTCCAATCTGGTCAATGTTCTTAACGCCAGGAGAAAATTCTTTTTCATGCCACCTTTTAATTTGAGCGCGAATGCTCATATCTTCAGGCTGCTCTTTAAACGACGCCTGCAAACGAGCAAGTTCAAGGCCTTGACGTGTCAAAATAGCCATTACGCCTGTTTTGTCGTCAGCCATAGCGCGAAGTTGTTCAATAGGAAGGCCGGCAAGCTCTTTTTTAAAGGAAGCTTCAATATCAGTTAACTCTTGCTTTGTTGCTCGCGTGGAAAGCTGAGTTGTGATATTTGTTTTTATTTTTTCAAGCAGTTCTGCTTCTTTTCTGGTGTCGTCTTCTTCTCCTGCACCATCAGATTTATAAGCTGCTCCATGCCTTCCACCTGGCATAAATCGGTTTGATATTCTTGGCGCTGTTCTTACTCGCCTAACCAAACGCGGGTCAAAATAAGTTTTTTTCACTTGTTAAAGTTTAAAATTGTTAATTAAATAGTCTAAATCCAACCCTACCTTTTGCGGCTGTGGAATATCAAGTGCAGGTTGATTTCTCTCTTGCGGCTCGAACTGTCCAAGTGACATACAGCGAGTAATTATTTTACGAGCTTCCAATTGATTTGGTCTTGGAAGTGATTGTATAAAATCTTCTATTTCGTCTTGAAGAAATGAAACTTGTTCTGCTGTTCTTACTGCATAAGTTTCCATATCGCTTGGTATTGAAACAGACGATATTTCAAAACCCCTAACTTCTGGGTAAACTATGCAATCTTCTGCATCATCCCACTGAGCTGTATTCCAGTTAGGTTTAAATCCTATACTAAAATTGTTAATTGTTCCACTTCTTATTTGAGTAAGTTGTTGATTAGCCCAAGGTACATCATCGAGAGGCATTGTTTTAAAATAAAGTCCAAAGTCATCTTCTTTTAAAGTTTCAAATAATGCAGAAGACCTTCCGTGTTCGTCCCTGAATTTTATTTTATAAGAAGAATTTGATGAAGGGCCATTATCATTTATGCTTTTAGACCAACTTCCTTTTAAAAACTTTTCTCCATGAGAATTACGAGTTCCCCATGTAACTCCATATCCCTCTACAATACGTTTATCTAAAAGAGATTTGCTTTCTGCAAGCTTTCCAGACTCTTGCATTTTCCTAATATCCACTTCAACATAAGACATAGGAGCTATTCCAAAACGCTTTTTAAACTCTTCTATTTTAGGATGTAGTCTCATATTAGGCAGTCGGCGTTACTGTCGGCTGTATTTTATATTTTTTTAAATAATCTTGATAGTATATATCACCGTCTGCTATCGGGTCTTGTCCAATTTGTACACGATACTCGTTAAATGTAATTATACCCATTTGCCAGTCTATTTGCAAACCTTGAGAATTAGCATATTTTGCTTGACCGGCTTTTAAAATATCGTCTTGCAATACGTGCAAATGGTTATACTCCATTTTTATCTTTATGCCACTTCCTGTAAGTCCAAAGTAATTTCCCATTCTCGACATTCTCCTCAAAGAAAAAGGAATAATATTATTTTGATAAAGGAATTTTTCGGCACTATCTCTGTTTTCATAAGTAGCATTTTTACCACTCATTAACTCAGCAGGAAATCCCATCCTATCGCATATCGCTTCAATGCCTTGTCTAACAGTTTCTTTTGTCATTAACTTTTGAACGTCAAAAGACATTGGTTGCCACTTAACTGGAGTACGTGTTGTAACCCATTGAAGTTTGTCCCAACTCAATCCATATCTCGCTAACGACTTATCAAGTTCCTGTTTATCAGGTTCGCTCATTGCAATCTTTGCGCCAAACTGGTCTCCGCTTCCTGGGTCATAAGAAAAAATACCTAATGGACCTTTCTTTCGAAGCAATACATTGTCTGCTTCCATTGCTGCGCAAATGTTAGAAACAGAATAATCTAATCCAGATATTTTGCTTAATGGAAGTCCCATATTAGGAACTGTATTATCTACAAACCCATCTTTTAAAAGCATTATTTGTGAAGAGTCTATAGAATACGTTTTTCCAAAAATTGATATTCTCCATAAAGAAATAGGATTGGAGTTTGGTGAGCCTTCGGAAGCGTACATATCAAACTCGTAATTTATTTGTGGCTGAGCAAAAAATGGACTAAGGTTCCACATTGTTGTTGTATAAGTCTTATCAAAGCCTACAGGACAAATACAAAAAACTGGACAGTACCCAAATATCTTACAAATTACTACTTGTTGAGAATTAAACTCTTCCCATGTTTGCAATGGGTTTGGACGAGCAAACAACTTTTTTAGTCTCGTTGCAACAGGGGATTGAGTAGGAGTGTCGTCATCTTTAACAATACTAAAAATTCCATTTGTGTCAGCCTCTGCAAGTCTATCAATAACACCAGCAAGAGGAGAGCAAAAATTGTAAGCCCACCATTGCATTTGCTTAGTATTTAAACCAAGCCATCTTGTACTATCATCGTTTCCTGTTAAACTTAATGTTCCGCCTTGTCCATTTATAGGAATAAATCCCATAGATGTAGCAACCGGAGCCATATTATTTGCTATAGAGCCAAAAAGGTTGTCATTAAATATCTTTCTTTCAACTTCTCCTTCATCCTGAAACATCTCTCTCGTTTCTAACAATGGGGAGGTTTTGCGCAATTGCACTCTTAATGAACGTTTTCCCCAAAGTTTTAGTTCCATTTTATGCTTTGTCTTTATCCCTAAAGAAATGTGAAAATACTAAATATCTTATAGCGTCCATTAAGTGATTATGTCTGTCAACTGGCACATTTTCAGTATCGCCAGTTTGTTTGTTGACAGTCCATATATAAGTTTCGCGTTCTTTTGCAATGTTACTTCCACAAAAAAAGACATTGTAGTCGCGGTTTATCATTGTTATGCCAGCATTTATACTTCCTTGACCTTTTCTTGCTGGTATTGCTGTAATTCCCAAGTCCCGCAATTGCCTACCCATTTCTGGAACGTGTTCACAATATGCTGGAGCAGTGTCAACATATCCATTTACTTTGAGAATTTGAGCAATAGTTGTTGCAGATTGGTCAACTTCGTAAAATAACTCTCGTATAAATAAGTTGCGTCCAATCCTGTACCCTTTAACTATAGCTGTTGGGTCAACAGTAAAGCCAAAGTCCAAACCATACTGGCAGTCATTATCATCGTCAAAGTCTTCTCGCTGTATTTGAGTCCAGTTAGGAAATATTATACCCTTTACATTTCCTGTCAATCCTCGTGCGTAAACCTTGAACAAGTCTCCGGTATAAGCTTCAATCATTTTATGCTGCCAATCCTTGAGAAATGGGTTATGCCTATGGTCACTAATTAGTAGTTTAGTTCCAACCGCAGGTATTAATTTCTCGTGCGCCCAAAACCTCGCCGATGGATTATAATCTATTATTGTTTGCTGAGCCCTTGATTGCAACTGGAAAAACCGCATGTAATCAAAGCTGTTAGCCTCGTTTACAAATAGATACTTTCTTTTTGGCCCTCTCGCATCAACTTCCGTTTCAAAAGTTTTAAACTCAATTGTATGTCCAGACTTGAATATAAACAGATGTTTGCTCATATGGTATTGAGCAATACAGTCTTTAAACTCAGGATAGACGTACGTCTCAAAATCTCGCAAAGCTCCACCATGCAAATGTGGAAAACTATGAGATGTAATTGTTGTTACTTTTGGTACGTCAGGAGTGCCAGTCCCATTATCCTCATGTGCCAATACTGCCAAAGCCATTAGTATATTAACTGTTTTACCACTATTCTGCCCACCCTGATGAACGATTGTTCGAGTACCATACCTCATTTCTCGCAACGTCTCAGTAAAAATTGGCGAGGCCTGCATAGTAGTAAGTTTTTAAGGCAGCGTTTTGATTCATCCCGTACAAGGTACGACAAAATACCGAAATCCGTACACCGGAATTGTTAAATATTTGTTAAAGTGTTAATCAAGCGAGTTCCAATCTTCTGCCAAAATATCGGCTTGGGAAGCTAACCACCCCGGTTGCATTTCTCCCTGTGCCGTGTACATTGTAATAGAAGAATGAAATACAACATTTTCTCCTTTTTTATAAAGGAAATCTTTAACAGATTGAGGTAAACTTGCAAATTTTGGTATAAAATCTTTGTTTACAGTATTTCCAACTGTTTTGTACACAAACATTCCTTTTCCATTCCACCCATTTCGAGCAACTCTGTTACCGGCGTTCATTGCTTCAATAGCTTGTCCAAAATTCATAATAGTTAATTTTATTTGTTAAAAATACCAAACCTCCAACGCAATGTAAATTTCCCGCTCTTCCACAAAAAAGAACGGTACACTTGGTGGCCTTGTAGCAAATAAAGCGCACCTGGTATTGGTTGCGCTTGATAAGCAGCTGGGGTCCGCACTTGGTAAGACACTGCCAGCGCCGACTAATCGGGGTAACGGTAAGTCTTTTATTTGGAAATCTGATGTGCAAGTTTAGGGGTTCCGAAGAGGCGCGACTTCGGTTGAAAATTTTTTCAACCGAGCGCACGAGTTAAAACGTTGTTAAAAATTGCTTGGTAACACCTCGTATCCGTTTTTGATGCTCCAAAAATCGTGCCAGCTTTTTGCAATGGAGATAAATATTTTTTTCATGTTTTGTGATTTTGTAACCAGCCCCCATATACGAGGGCTGGTAGAATGATTAAAAATGTTTCACGTGGAACAGGTTATTTTGCAACCCCAATGCTCCGGCGGTATGCAATTAATGTATTGCCGACGGTTCCGTCGTTATAACCTTGCGCAATCAATTCCTTGCGCAAACGTTTATCGGTATCGGAATCCGTGCCACCGTTCATGCCTGCAATGTAATAATCCATGATGGCTTTTGTTTTGTCGCCCTTGGGTGCCGATACTGTATCGGTTGCGGTTGCGGTTGCGGTTGCGGTTGCTGTTGAGGCAATCTTTGGACGCAATGCCAATGCACCCAATAACGCATTGTCAACCGGCACACATGCCTCCTCGTACGCATGGTACACGGCATCGTATGCCTCACGGGCGGCAAACGGTTTAACCATTATTCCGTCAATTTCAACCTCGGCAACGGCGGCATAAACGGCTTCGGCGGCAACCAATGCACGTACGGACAAAACCAGTTTTTCTCGTAATGCGATACGTTCGGAACGCTGTGCTTTTGCGGCAATTTCGGCCTCACGGCGTGCAATTTCGTTACGTTCGGCGGCAATATCCTTTTCAATTTTTTGCATTTCACCAACGGCTTCGAAAAATTCCTTGCTGCCGGGTTTTAATGTGCCGCCCGCAATTTTTGCTTGTACATCCAACGAGGCCTGTTGCAATTGTTCCAATTTGGTAATTGGAGCTGGTGTTGGCGTTTCAACGGGTTCTGGTGTTGGCGTTTCAACGGGTGCAATGTTTTTTGCTGTTTCGTGTGCCTTGTTGGCGTTGTGTTTGTTTGACATAACATTTAAATTTCCGGTATTGGTTTATGCTGTCCGGTGCAGCTGTGTGGCGATATTGCCGTTTATTGTGATACAAATGTACGAGGTGTTTTTACACATTCCAAATTTATTTTGCCATTTCCAACATATTTATTTTTGCTATATGTTTGTGTCCATCACGAACGTATAATATTGCCACATGCACAAAAACGCAATACGGGACGTTTTACGGCATGCAACATTGCTTGTGTGGTATAATACTAAAAATCAATTTGGGGCGAATTTTAACTTTTGTGAAACAACATATATGTTCCACATGTAATATGTCAACACGAGCGCAATTTGGCACATTCCACATTCCACATGCCATTTTAATTATTTGCCCGTGTGCGCTCGCGATATACGAGGTATATTCCACATTACCAAATGAGTTTTATCATTTAACAAATTATTAACAAATTGTGTCGTACCTTGTATATGCCCCAGCGCCACACAAGCGCAAACGTACGTTTCTCATCGTACGAACAACAACCTACGACGACAGCCGTACGTCATTCAAACCTACCAAGCCGTAAAACCTAAGGATATATAAACCTAAATTGCTCTGTGGCATTTTCCTACGCAGTCTTTACAACTTGCCCATTTTCTAAATTCAAGCTTTCCAAAATTTCACTTTCAGAACGCGATAATTTAGGAAGGCCTTCCACAACAGAAATAGTTATATTAGATGGCCTTGTATCTGGTGTGTCCATGCCTAATACCTTCTGCGTAAATGTTGGATTAATTATCCCTACTGAAGCATACTCAACATTCTGCACCCAAACAACATAAAGAATAGTTGAAACAACATTGTACATCTCGCTATCAACCTTCGAATTGTTGCGCATATCTTTTAAAAAGTCCTCATGAATACCACAGAATAAGCATAAAGCTTTAATAAGGTACGGCCTACAGTATTCTTCCTCTACCTTCTTTCCTGCCATCTGTCCAGTGTTAATGGTACGCATAGAAGTAATAGGATTGTCGTCGCACCACTGGAAGTACTCGCATGCCCTAATCCACAGTTCAGCAGCACTGGATACTACTGCTCGGTCAAATCTCACATGACGCCACAGTTGCCTGTTATATCCCATTACCTTACTTATTTCAGGATGCACTTGCTGGTTTGCCATAGAGTTGAATTATTAATTGTTTCCATTCCTCAAAAGAATAAATTATTTTATATGAATGCCCTCGCCCAACAACTTTTGACTCAAACGACAGTTGCTCTTTTTGCTGGAACTTGCCGGGTAATTTCAATTCCACAAAAATAATAGCATGGTGCAGCACCAGTACGAAGTCTGATACACCAGCAACTACACCGCGCGCCCTATTCCTATTTCCCTGCACCGAGTTCCAGGAGTTATTATTTACATGAAACACCATTTGCCTATCCTGATGGTAGTTATTCCAAAACCATTCCGCGCACTGTACTTGCAATTGCTCTTCTGTCATATCTATCTCTTTTTTCAGTATCTAAATTTTTATATATCTCCCAGTATCCATGCCTTCGATGCGTAACGGAATAAGTTGGCATCATTCCAGCAGTCCTGTAATAAACCCTTTTAGAAACCCATATCTCTCCCATGTCAATCATGTCAGTTAGTATAAGCCTCCAAACCAATTCTCCCTTCTCGTACCCATCAAACTCTCCACGAATTACGTGCATATCCAGTCCTCGGGACTCTTCAGTAATTATCCTAAACCATTGAGCCGGGCTTAGCGAGTCTTCGTACAATTTCTTTTGCTCGAATGTAAGGCCGGGTGGGTAATACATGCCCAATATTACAGCTAATTACCCAACAAGTCGGCCAATTTAACACAATATTAACAATAAAAATAAATATTTCGCATTAACAACAAATTAACTAAAATAACCCATTCAAAAAACGAAAAACATCTCTATACGTGTAACACATTGATAATCAACCGTTTTTTGGCCATGTATTAACATGTACCCGATTTGTGGTAACATACGAAATGTTTCCTACCACGTCTAACGCGTTGATTATCAACGCGTTACACGATGTATTAACATGTATTATGCAGAAATGCCCATGCCGTATATAAATATATACGTTAAATTATGTTATTTTTTTTCCTTAGAAGGGACATATTTATAAGGAAATAATAAATATACAAGTTAAAGTACTTACAAGTACTAATACAAGCAAGTTTTAACATATTTTAACATTTTATTTCCCCACATCTTTCAAATTATTGTCAATATATGTTAATACATAAACGTAATGCGTTGTAAATCAACAAATTACGTGTGGTAGGAAATGTTTCCTATGTTACCACAACTTTCGTGCATTTGGGTGTAATTCGTTGGGTATCAATGCGTTACGTGTGGTAACATGGTTGTAATGGGTATTTGCGGGAATTTGTATGTTAATGTTTTGTTAACTATTGGCACTTGATTTTCTCCAGTCCTCGAATGTTACCGGCTCCAACCCGTTAGCGTTTCTTTTTGTGGAAAAAGCTGTATATTGTATTCTTTCCTCCATTGTTGGTGGATTTGCGCTCGTGTCGCTCAGGAATTCGAGGTCATATTTGCCGTTGCATATTTGTACCATTTTAGTTGCGTAATAAGATACCCAATCCCAGTAATCCGACTCTGTTTCAATTGGGCGGAAATGTGGGTACTGAGGAGTGTGTGCTGCGAAATACATGAACGGTGTAATTTCGCGAGGTGTTACCTCTCGTGGTGTCTGTTGCGTTTCAATTCTCTTCCAGTTCTTATGAGCTTCGCAAAGTTCCGTTCCTTCGATTGCGTTATTATAGCAAACAGAGATTGCGCACTTTTTATGCATTTGTGAATAGTCTGCAGCATTTAACTCTTGAATTACGCTGTCAGGCAATTCTACAAATTCAAAAGGTTTTTCTGCTGATGTAATTTCAGCCTCGTTATTGTAATGCTCTTCCATTTGACTTTCTTCAATATGATGTTCGCAATACTCTTGGTCAACAGCAACTTCTCCGCATCCTTCATGTTTGCATGGATAAACTGGAGTTGTGAAGTCTCCTGATTTTGCAAGTCTTGTAACCTCTTTCCAATATGGAGTAAAGCAATTTTCAGCAAGATATCTTGCTTGCCATGCAGTTTCCAAACTGTTGTAAATTGGAGACTCTTGGTCAAGTGTGTAATCATGTGTATCTCCAATAATAAGTGATCGCTGTGGTTCTGGATAAAGATTAATAACTTCTCTCCTTGTCATAATAGTTGCGTACTTCGCCAAGTTGTTTTAGTATTTGATTGTATTGGGTTTCTTTTAGTGAATGAGTCTCGCTTGGGCCAACAAGTGTCCACATTTTTATTTGTGGATAAATTCTATTAGAGGTTCTTACAAAAACATGATTTCCGTTACTGTCATAGTGAGTTTCTGTAAACTCTTCGCTTGGTTCTTCTTGCATATATTATAAAATTTATAGTATTGAGTTTCTGTTAGTTGCTTTACCTGTCCATCAGCACAAAGATAGCATTTTTTATTTTGCGGAAGAGGAAGATTTACTCCATCGCAAAGACTATCATTTACTGGTTTATAAAATGTTATTTTCATTTAACAAATTTAAAATGTAATAGTATTGAGTTTCTGTTAATTCTATTACTTTTTCAGGAGCAATCAAAATGAATTTTTGTTCACTCTCTTTAATTCCAGTATCAATAAAGTATTTTTCTTTTTGCGGAAGAGCGTTAATCCTTTTTGCATCGGACTCAGAAAACATAAATAATATTTCGTGAGCTAAGCATCTTGTTGATTTTCCTGTTGCCTTTTCCATACACCCAGGAATTAAGCATAGTTCATTATTCATTTAACCTCCTTCATGTTTTTAGTTCCTAAACAAAGTGGTTCAATTCTAATTGGTGGGCAGTGCAGTCCGTTAATATACTGGTTTAAAACGTGTTTTCCTCTAAAATAAGAGTTTTCACGTTTACAACCACATAACTTGCATTCATAGTGTTTAGTTAACCATCTGCCTTCACGAGTTTCATCTCCTTTTACCCAAACATGCTTAATTGGCGCATCTGTTGAAAGTTGTAAATCGCATGTATGTCTTCTTGAACTATCTCCGGTTTCGTCGACTTCGTCGCATGCTTTACAGTTATTCTTTCTCATATGTAACTGATATTAAAATATAGTTAATAATCTCAACAGAGTAAACGAGGTACGCTTTCTCTATTTCTTTCTGAAGCTTTAAAATGTCGCTGTAAATAATCTTGTGTTTAAAACTTCGATAGTAATTAGACATTTTTATAGTTCCTGACATTGTTTCCAAATAAGAATAAGAAACAAAATAATTATATGTTTTACGCATGATTGAAACGTTTTAAAATGCCCGTGAAACGTTGTTTTGCGCCCGTTTCACGGCATGTATTAATGTTTGTGTATGTTTGTATTGTTTTGGGTTTGATGGCCGTAAAGCGTCCCGTATTACGTTTTTAATAACCGCCCAAAAGGTCATTAGGAGTACAATTAAGAGCCTTGCATATTTTAGAAAAAGTTTTAATATTTGTTGTTTGAACAGAGTTTTCAATAGTTGAAATATTTGCTCTGTTACAGCCTATTAATGTTGCAAGGTCTTTTTGAGTCATACCTAATGATGTTCTTCTGTTTTTAAGATTTTTAGCAAAAAACTTTTCATTGTAATTCATACTATTTTAGTTTATATTTGTTATATAATTCTCCCCACAACTCTTTTTTGTCAATACTATTATACAGTTCAAAGTTAATCGACTTAACTTTTAATGTATAAATATGAGCAGCCCAGTTAAAGCTGTAAAAAATGGTTGTTCCACAAAGATTAATTAGGCGCTTTTCAGGCTCATGCTCTGTATATCCGTCAAACACTTTTTCTTTTATCCTGAACTGGTCTCCATAAGCTATTTTTTTGTACTTATTCCAGTCACAAAGTCCAGAATTACACCAAATAAAATCCTCGTACAACTCTTCTTTTTGTTGAAGACCTTGAATTGTTGTGCCAAATGGACTTAGCTTCCAAAGAAACTCTTCTGTTTCGTCTGGTTTTTGTCCTATCAGTACCAAAATCCTATGATTTGGCTGATAAAACAGGCTTTTAACGCAAAGTGATAGCCATTCTTCTAATTGAGTATCTGCTGCAATGTTATTTTCGCAGTTAATTGACTCTTTTAGAGCCTTTATACAGCCTTTTCCTACTGGAAACGATGCCATTTGAGCACGTAGTTCCTCGTGTTTTCCCATAACTTGTTATTAGTATTAGTATTAATGCACTTATTAGTGCCGTTATTGCAAGTTGTAATATGCAAATCATAACCTATCAATTTTTTTCTGTTTATACTCGTTATACTTTTGTTTGTCTGTTTTTCTGCTACTTATCATCAGGTCAAACGAAACAACGCAAAACATACCAATAACAAACCCAAGTACAAAAGTCCAAACTAAAAGTTCAATTCCTATTTCCATAAAATATTAGTTTAAAATGTAATCAAGAACTTTCTTTTTTGCGGATAAATCCCTCATTTGCCTCGCAGTATCAGCAGTTCCATCGTTAAACTTTGCTGCATCTGAGCCAACACGAGGTTTGATTTTTGATATTTGCAGTTCAATTGCTTCAAGTTGTTCGCGAAGATAAAACTCATTATACGATTTAACTAAAAGCAAAGCTAATTGATAGAATTTTAATTGAGGCTTTAAGTGCCTGTAAAATTCTATATCAGATTGTATTTGTTGCTGAGATTTCATTTTTAAGTTCTTTTATTAGTTCAATAATAAGTATTCTAACATGAACACTTGAAGACCTCCATCTATCTTTTTTACCTCCAATTTCATTAAAGTTTATAAAAAACTTTTGAAGTATGTAATCTGGTTCGCATTGAGCTATAAACTCTTTAAAGTTTTTTCCAAAAGCTCTCCAGGAGTACCCGTATAATCCCCAGTCTGATTGAAGGAATAAATCTCCTTTGTTATTAAAGCAGAATATACCGTAACTTGAAATTGGATGGTCAATGTGGTATGTTTCTGCTTTATCTTTAGTAATTTGTACCATAAAATAAATTTTGTAGCTCATTTGGACTTGAACCAAATGACTGCCTACCAGTGAGCTAATTTAACAAATATTCATCAAAAGAAAACATAACGGTTACAACGCAGTTAAGTTTGCATATGTACTTATACCATCCTGTTGAGTTTCTAAATTTTAGAGCGTTATTATAAGACTCAATAGAGCATTCAAATGAAGTTAAGTAAACGTACATATCCAGTATTTCACTGTACATATACTTTCTAACATTTACCTTCATTTTTATACCACCTCCATCCGGTAAATTTGCCATCTTTCCAAAATCCCCAGTTTCTACGGCGTTTAAATGTGATAAATAAAGTCCAGCAAGGTATTGGAGCTTCATCCGCTCCGCAAAGGTGTATTGAGTGCTTATGTTCAGCTTTGCGTTTAATTATATCTCCTTCGCTAAAAATCTCTGCCACGGTTTCGGTCAACTCAAAATAACAACCTTTAAGTATTAAGCTTATACTGTCCCAAGGATTGTCATGAAGGCAATCGGTATCAGACTTTAAAAACTTGTGAACCTTTATTCCTAACCAAGGAGTATTAAAAATTGTATAACGAACTAAAAGTCCATTTCCAATTACTTTTCGAGAAGGGCCTGACCAATCACTTTCTTTTTTGTGGATAGAATTTTTTGGAGCAACAGCAAGAAAATCATTTCCAATTAACTTAAGTTCAAAGTCTTGGCCTTCTTTATAAACTTTCATATCCTCTAAATCTAATGATTTGTGGACAAAGAACGAAATCTGAGAACCTGTTACATAAGTACTTGATAACAGGTTTAGCTTTTTGTAGTATTTGTAGAACATGGCTCAGCGTCAGTTAAATGTATCAGATGCGCATTAAGGAAACCTGCAATATATCCTCTTTGAGCTTCTGTGTTTTTTGGGAATAGTTTTTTAGCTTGAATTTTTGCAGCGTTAGTTACAAGCAATTCGTAATCTTCAAGGCTTATTGGCTTCATTACTGTTTATTTTGAGACAATAAAGACAAGGCTCTTGAATAGGTTGTATCAGTAGCCTTTACCTGATATCCTGGGTTTTGTCTGCTTATATCATGAAATAGTTCGCGACCTTCTTCGTTTAGTCTTTTAGCTATAATCATAGAAAGCATAACCCAATCTGAAAATTTTCTTGTGTCCATAGTTATTGTAGTTTAATTATTCCAAGTTTAACCATCTCAAAAAAGCAATCTTTGCAAGCGATTACATCATTCATTGCATCGTGCGCCCCTTCAAAACCACGACCAAATAACTTTTGATGTACCTCTTCAAGTTTTGGCCATTTATATTTACCGTACGAACCAGGTAATTTGCAGTAATCTGTACCAGAGTCTTTTGTGCAAATCTTTTTAATTTCTGAATGAGGGCCAGTTATTTGAGCGCGATAAAGTTCGCTCATTATAATTGGCATGTCGTAAGACATATTATGAGCAACAAGATAATCGCATTCTTTTTTGTAAATTAAAAAGTCAACCAATAGCTTTTTAATAGGCTCTCCATACAACTCATTATCTTTTGTGGAAAAGCCATTTTTAACCCAAAATTCTCCATCAGGAATAACCCATCCGTCAGGTTTTACTAACTGGCAACTACGTGCAATTTCTTCTCCTGTTTCGTCAGTCATTAACCAAGCTAACTGAATTATTCTTGGCCAATTGTCAACATCTTTATAAGATGCTTTATAGTTTTTTGGAAGGCCTGTAGTTTCTGTGTCAAAAAATAAAAAGTAAGGCATTTTATTGGTATTTAGTTATTTGTTCAATCTCGGAGATTTTAAGTATTTTAGTTAATGCTTGCTTTTGGTTAAGCATTCTTGCATTATTAAACATTACTTCGCGCCCAGAAGAAACGAAACGATACATTCCTTTACTTGCAAGTTCTGCAAAATCTGGCAATATTGCAAACTTTCCGTACATTGGCTGTAGCATTTTTAAATATACCCTGCAATATGACTGCGAAGTTACGCAATCAGTAACCTGTAGTTTTATTTCTTCTGGACGAGTAAGGAGCTTTTGTGTCATTATTTAGTAATTTTAATTTCGTAATTAATAGTTTCTTTAGCAAGCCAAACGTGGTTTTTAATCTTATCGAGTACTAAATTAGTATCTTTTGCATGTTTATTAGATAAAATAGCTTTTATTTTTTTAATATCTTGGCTTATTTTATCAAGATGATGCAAGCATTCTTCCCTTTCTTTAATAGTCATAGTTTTGTGATTTATTGTTTGAGGGCACAAGTTATGCAAAATTGTGTTAAATAAACGTTAAACGGATTAAAAACATTGTTAAATAAACGTTAAAATGGCCCTGCTGGCTGGTTAAAACTTCTACCAATCTTAAGAACAATCCACTTCTTTGGACACGATACAGAACTAACACGTATAGACCTTTGGGTAAATCCAAGCCTTGCCATCTCTCTTCCAATTTGCACTAAGCTAAGTTTTTGTCTTGTTAGTATTTCTAACTCAACAACAATATCCGTAGATGTCATAGCCTCGTAGTCTAAACAGCTTTTTTCTGGAACTTCATAAAAGCGTTGAATAAGCTCTTTTTCTTTGTTTGGCATTTCAAATTCCTCCTCGTTTGTACGTAAATAATCAATATCTTTTCCTAATATTCTCCAGTCGTAACCATTGCGATAAAGCTGGTATGCTTCCATCATCATTTCTTTTTTATCTATGGTATTATAAAGTTCTTGGTTAATTTCTTTAACCATAACATTTATAAAACGCCTATTACCAGTTGTATCCCTCATCCACTGGTATGTATTGCTCGTTCCACAAAGAACAGCGATACGCATTATTTTCTCATTGAATTCTCCATATGGCCTACGAATATAAAAGTAATCTGTTGAAGTTATATTCTTTATTTTTGTTGCTTCTGCTTTATTTTTACCGTCAAGTTCATCATCCAATAAAAGTATCTTTTCTGTCATTACTATTTCATCGTCTTTTCCTTTATCTAATCCAGAACGAGCAAAATAATGCTCTGCCAAATAATCAGGAAGTAAATTGGTAAGCCAATAAGTTTTACCTGAACCATGACGCTTGCCAAGTAATGCAAGTAATAAAGGTGAGTGCAATCCGTGCATAGCTGCTACTATACTAACGTACCATTTGCGAAAAAAGTACTTAACCCATTCGGGTTCATCTGTTATTAGTGTAGATGCCATCAAGTCAATAGTAGGAGATTTGAATTGACTTTGCTCTTTTGCGTATTTGGTAACTTTTACTCCGTCACTATTAAGAAACTCAAAAAACGGGTTGTATTTTTCAATAAAGTCTGACTTTAGCAACCGCATCATTAGTTGATACTCCAACCTGTTAATCTTCTTTTTTGCGGATATAAAAATTGAGTTAAGGTCATTTGGACTAAGTCTTTCGTATCCTTGTTCCAAAAAACCTGTAACAGAATTCATGCGAAGTTTGTAATTAGCAGAAATAAATGCTTCGAGCTGCTCTAAAAGACCATCATCATCATCATCGTAAAGGTCTTCGGTTTTAAATAATCTGTTTACATACTCGTCAGCTCCCTTTATATCTTCGTACTTTTCAAGGTTTTGTATTATTTGTTCTGGTTTAAGCCCTGCCTTTTTGTTGTTTATTACAACCCTGCGAATAGTTTTAGTTCGCTCACTAAAAATGGAAACGTTATTTATTTTGCAGAAATAATAGAATGTAGATATCCTTACAACGTTTCCGCTTTTATGTTTTAAGCAGTAATCGTATTGCTTATTACACTTTTTATAATTATACTTGTTATCAAGTTCTGATATACGATGAAAATAACTCCTTCCATTTTCTCCAAACTGGTGTACAAATGCAAATCCAATCTTAAGCCATTCCTGATAAGACGAACATATTATTGCGCGTTTAGAAACCAATCCGTTAAATACTTGGTCAAAGTCTCCTGGCTCATAAACAAAGTTTGTTATTTCTTTTAGAGTAACTTCTTTCTCGGTTTTATTAAACGTAGAGCAGTTTATGTTCCAGTAAAGATTTGGGTCGTAAGAAACAAAGTACGGCTTTGAAACAGCAATGCTATCAGGCTCTACTTCCAAATCATACTTTTCCCAGAAATAAGTTTGCGCTCCAAGAAAAGTTTCACGATGTTTTGCAGGGTCAATTTTTATTACTATCCTAATCCCATCACCTCCTGCGCTCATCCACAAAGCAAAAATGTAATCGTCTTCTGATAGTTTTCTAATTGTTTCTTGAACATCTATTTCATCGCAGTCTAAAGCCATATACCCACTATGAACAAGCAAAGACTCGTCATTCCTATACGAAAATTCACCTGACATAGAACACGTTGGAAGGAGTTCGACTTTTAAATTGTCTCGTTTTTTAGAGTCTTTTTCAAGCCGTATTTTTGTAACTATATCTTCCCATTTTCCGAGTTGAATACATCTTAAGTAATCGGACATTTCTAATATCTCTGGCGAAGCAGGCTTTGATATGCGGCTAAATAATGAAACCTTGGGCATTAAAATTGTTTTTTACTGGCCTAAAAATTTTCTTCTACTGGTTCTGTTTCTGTACGAGCAATTTCTTTTTTAGAATAATTAGTTATTTTACCTGTTAGTTGTTGTATAAAGTTTTCGTAGCATGGTTTGCACTGGTTTTTATCTATGTTGTGCGTATCAAGATGTTTTTCGCATACAGGATAATCGCAATCGTCGCAAACTATATCAGTTTCTGCTCCGCATACATGGCAGTTCCAATTTTCTATACTACTGTATCTTTCTTTTTGTTTTTTAACTTGTGTATCGTAATTGTATCTTGCCTTTTTAATATGGAAAGATGATTTTTTAGCATCGCCAATTTTAATACCAGCGTCTTTGTTTTTTTCGTACCACCACTGGTCAATTAAGTCCATGTACATATCAAACCCTTTTACCAATGTGTACTCTGATGGATTTTTATGCTTTTCAAATAGTCCTGCTACGATTTTTTCTGCCATATTATCCACAACAAAATAATCGTACTTGTGTCCATACTCCTTTGTAAGTCCAGCAACATCAATTCCTTTTGTTATAGTAAGCATTTCACCCAACTGGGCTTCATCCCTCAGTTTCTTTCTGTCAAATACATATCCGCATATTTCTCCATCTTCATTTACCAAATTACAAACAGTTGAAGAAGCGTGTACTAAACCTTCGCAAGCCGGACACGACTTAACTGGAGCAACTCCTTCGCCTGGCTCATCAGGATGCCAAAAAATATGCTCCCAGTCTCTATCATCATGCCATTCTCCAAAGTCAACACAATGCGCACCCATGTCAATAATCTCAAAACTGTTTTTAGTTTTGAGCTCATAAGGATATTCATGCTGGCGCTTAGCAATTATATCTTTTGTAATTATCCTTCCACCCCTTCCGCCTGTTTGTATTAACTTTGTTAACGAAAGCGTTGTAAAGTTTTGAATTATCCTTTCAACAGTAATCTCGTCAAAGCCTGCTACTGTAATCATTACATTTTGCAAAATAGCGTTCTCTGTTATCTTAAACCATTCTAAAACATCTTCCTGTTGCTCTTCTGTCATTTTGCTATCTAAAACACGAGATGGTAATCCACAAAGAATAAATAGCTGGTTTACATCGTTGTTATGAGCAATAGACGTATTAAATATAATAGTCTTTTTTCCATTGCAAAACCTGTAGTAAACTTCTAATGTATTGCGAACATACTTTTGCTCACGATACGCATCAGATAACTGTGTTTCATTGTAGTCTCCAGTCATCTTGTTTACTTCTAACTTTGCTGCATCAACACGAACCTTAGGAGAACGTGTAATATTTTGAGAAAGAAACCCCATAGCAATCAACTGCTTTATTTGAGGCCCAACTACTATATCATTATAGTAGTTTTTAATTGGGTCTTTTTTGCTTGAGCTTATTGGTGTTGCTGATACACCAAGTATAAAAGCATTTGGAAAAAACATTGAAACTTTCTTAAAACTACCATCGTGGCACTCATCGCAAATAACAAGTCCTGGCTCGTCCATTAAATCAAGCCTATTAATGCCTGATTGTATCATTGCTATATAAACCCTTGAACGCTGATACTTTTTTGTTTTATCTGTTATTAAACAAGGTTTTGTTTCTGAAATAGCTTCAATTGCCTCGGCCGCCTGCTGCATTAACTTTTTTCGGTGAACAAAAATTAAAACAGGTTGTTTATACTCGGTTAAAAACCTGCGAACTATAATAGCAAACATCCAAGTTTTACCACTTCCTGTTGCAGATTGAAGTAAAACTTTTTTGTTTTGTACAAGAGACTTGATTGTTTTTTCGATTGTGACTTCTTGGTACTGGCGAGTAGACATATTAGTAGTATTTGTTAGAATTTATTTGTATAGTCAATTATTGGTTTACCAAGTAATTTAAACAGTTTAATTTCTTCCGACATGCCAAAAGAAATACGTTCTCCTGTAAGCCAAAGTTCGTCAAACATTCCTGTGTTTATTAGTGCAATGCAGTTATCTATTCCACGTTTACGCTCAAGTGGATTGTTGTCGTCCATTGCAAGGCAATCTCCAATGTATGGAGATAATGGAACAACGTCTTCTTTGCTTAAGTTTATATTTCTTATTATACGCAAAATATCCGAAATGTTTTCAGATACATTACCTGAAATTGGATGGGCTATATATACTATTTTCATGAGCGGTGTCCGGACTCGAACCAGATAAATTCCTAATCACCGCTACCAGCACATTAAAGCGATAGCGTTCTAATTAAAAAGGCAAATCGTCCAACAGCTCGTCTTTTTCTTTTGTGGAAAGTTCAGAAATAGGCTTGGCTGTATCGGCATCACTTGCTCCGCCGCGAGGAATAAATTCCTTGCCATTACCAAGTATTGCTCCTTTTTTTGTTTTGTCTTTTTTGTAAACTTCTGTAGGAACATCTTGTACTACCATACCAAGGTTTCCATAATCGTCAATCTCGCCATCAGGCTTCATGACAAGGGTAATATTGGCATAAACGCCTTTCTCCCCTACAATAATAAATTCTTTATCAATCGCCATTAAATTAATGCTCATTCTGATTAAGCGTTTTTCTTTACTTGCTTTGTTTTGCGTTTGTACTTTGTCTGCCATTTTTAGTTGTTTTATATATTTGTGATAAAAAGACCCTTGTGAAGTGGCGTCAATCCAGGCTTGTACAGCCTCGAATGGCACGTTTGCGTAACTTAATTTGTCTGTAAAATACTTATGAAAATAAACAGTTAGAAATCCATCGTCATACTCGATACGACTTACTAACGAAGAATTCATATTGCAGCTAAAATAGCCTCCCATTTAAACAGGAGTTTTCAAATGCGGCAATACCTGACTTGAAATAACTTTCTTCCCTGTCCATTATAACAAGGTCAACGTTATTTCTGTGGGCAGCAATTGCATGATTAAAGCTACCCCCATGTGTATCAAGTACTTTAAAGCCGTAATGAGATTTGTCAACAAATTCTTGAAGCAGCTTGTCATATATATACGCAGGCTTTTGTGTAGGATGGCGCTTTTTCTCGTCGTCAATTCCTCTTGCGTTTCTTGGCCTTCTAATTAGGAATGCGTTAGCGTCTATATTTGTAAGAGCTAATTCGCATCCAGCAAATGACATCTTGTCATTCATCTTATCCCAAACAATATGGCATCTGCCATTTTCTTTTATTTCAGAAACAAAGTAGTTGCCTCCCCAAATAATCCATTTACGACAAGCTCTAAAAAACAATTCCCAAAACTCTTTATCTGGGGTAGCGTTATCCCAGTTTCCCATTTCAAAGTCTCTTGGCCCAAGTTTTGCAACATGCCTACCTAAATCCATATTTCCTACATTAACTCCATAAGGAGGGTCTATTATCCCCAAATGAAAATGCTTATATGGGACTGTTTTTAAGTACTCTTTGTTATCGCAATGGATGAACGTAACAGGCTTTAAGTACTTAGTTTTAAACTCTTGCAGTCCATTTTCGTCGCAATACTCTTTTAAGCGAGCTATTTCTTTCATACTGGTATTTTTGATAAGAATGTTTCAAACTTTTTAACAGCAGCCCTTTTTTTGAAGCTGCCGGAATTAATCTCATCCACAAAAGATTTGATTTGGCTGATAGCTTCAGGAGCATACTTAATTATTTCTGCTTCGCGAGGAGATATATTGTCGCAAAGAACTGCAATGTCTGTGTCGCTTTCATTGCGAACTACACCTCCTGGTATTAATTTCCACATAGTTTATTCCTCCGTTTCTTCGTCTGAAGTAATTAGGTTTCGTGTGCTAATGTTGTTCATATACTCGCGGCAATCAGTTAATCTTGCCTTAATCATGTCAATAGCCTCGTCATTTCGTTTAACCTTAAACTCGATAATCCTATCCTCTATTGGGAGATGGTCATAGCAATGCTTTGCGCGAAGTTCTTCACAGGCAAGCTGGTAGTCTTCGTTTGTCCAACTGTTTTCATAAAGCATCTTTTTTTCTTCCTGTAATACGAGAAACAATGGAGTATTAATAAGCGTATTAATAACGCTTCCACTTTGCTTATTCCACAACCAAAGATAGCATTGCATCTGCCAGTAATTGAGTTTTGAAATCGGCTCTGTTAACTTGGCGAAATGGGTAAAAATATCCCAGCTGCTTTTATAGTCTCTAACGATGTCAGACTGCTCGTCGCACTCGCCATTAACCCAGCCATTTCCTAAACGAACCTTATTCTTTTTGTGGAATTCTCCAGTGTATTCAGAATACAAGGTAATGCTGTCCTCTTCAACAGCAAGTCCCTTTTCTAAATATTTGGATACTATATCCTTTTCAAAACCAGTTTTTGCAGTAATGTAAATTTCAATTAGCTTCTTTTTGCAAACTGATGAAAGTAACGGTATTCCAAGTTTTGGCTCAAGCTCTGCCATTTTTATACGCAGTATTCCACACTGGTCTGCAAGTTTTTTTGCAGCGGCGGTTTCCTTGTTTTTGCTGTCAAGCCATTCCTGAAGCTTTTTCTCATGAGAGTTTTTTGCTTCGTTGTACTTTGTTTGATTTGACTTTCCTTTTGGATTAGTCATTAAAAGTCCCATATAGTGGGAGCGAAATTCAAAATTAGAGAAATCCATAATTATTGGTTTTATATTTGTAGTGGGCTACCAAGGTATCGAACTTTGGTTAATGCCACAATAGCCCATAAACCCTAATACGTTTAGAAAAACCATAGGGTAATCACAAAACGAAACAGTTACTGTAGTTCTTTAAACTTTTTATCGTATGCCATTCTTTGCTCGTTAGTTGTAATGTGTTGTTTGTATTTTTCCAAACCTTCTTTTGTTATTGCAGACTCAATCAACTTCATTAGCCTTTCTGAACTTTTATCAGCAACTGGTTCTGACGGCTTTCTAATTTCAACAGGCCTGAAAATTTCATCAAACTTTACTTCGCCACGTTTAAACGACTCACGCAAAGCTTTTAATGCAACAATATCTTCACGGGTAATAAACTCTACAGACTCTTTTCCGATGTACTTTAGTAATTCAACTTCTGTAAGCTTTTGTGCAGCGAATGTATCTGTAAAGTATTTTATTTCTGCTGTTACCCTTTTGCTTAATTTGTCAGCATCAGAAGTATCGCCAGCAATCTCATCCTTTACAGCGTTGTAAACTTTACGAGTAATTGCAGCAGGAATAACTGAAAGAATTGCATTCCTCAAAGCAATAGATGCTGCTGCCATACCAGTAGTAGTAATCATGTCATTATTATAACGGCCAGAATTACCAACTATGCTTCGCTTGCATGTAAACCTGAAAGCGATATTTTTTTCCAAGTCCATACAAGTTGCTCTTGCTGTTACGTGTGTAGCATCAGCATCAAGCACTTCGCTTTCGTACCTCATATTGCCCATTTCCTGAACAAGGATTTTTGCAAGTTCAATACTTTCTCCTGTTAACTTTTTACCACCGCGAGGCAATGCGTATGTGCAACTTTCTGCAGTTTCCTTGTCTATTGTTGCCATTGAAATAGCTTCACGGGTACATTTTTTAATATCGCGAGGAAAGCGTTTCGCAGTAGCAATTTGCTTATCAAGCATTGCTAAATCCATCTGCATCAGTTGCATTGAAGACGAGTCCACTTCTTCAACGTACATTATTTCGTCTGCCATAAAAGTATTTGTTTAGTATTACAAGTTAAAAAGGTTATCAATTTCTGTCTTAGTCTTTCCATGAAAAGGAGGTTGTGGAAATTCTCCTTTTGGAATTGATTTAAATATTGCTTTGCAAGCTTCGTTAATTGCTTCTTCCGCAAGTTGTAACGTGTCGTACACGTTATTCATAGTAGCCCAATAGAATTTTCCGTCAGGCATTTTAAAAATATTAACCCCTTTGTACTTTTTATGAGGTTGCATAACTTTAACTAATTCTCGGTAGTGGCTTGTAGTAGACATATTTTTTTCGTTTTGTGGTTACAAATATAATCCAAAACTGTGTTAAAAAAACGTTAAATGAACAAACGATTTTCAGACGTTTTACGGCATTCAAATGCGTTTATGTGTATTGTGTTGCCAAATTAATTTAATGCCGTGGAACGTGCCGTGAAACGCGCAGCGCAGCCATCCTGAATATATTGCACCCATACGCGCGGGCGCACATACGCTCGCGCTAATCAATATATATGCAAATAAAATGGGGAGTAGAAACTCCCCATACGTACAAATACTAAACCAATACCAAGTTAATATGCTACTTTAATAGCATTAAGTCTGTTAATCCATCCTGCATAATCCTGCTCGGTTTTTGCAGGGTTTATCTTTTTTAAGTCGTCAAACCTTCTTAGGCGATAACCGTACAATTTACAATAAAGTTCAAAAGGATACATTAAGTTTATTGCTGTTATAGTTTTACTTCCAAACATTCCATCTATATCATGTCCTTTAAAACCAACTATCTCCTGAACAGCATCAGCAATAAGCACTGGCCCATTAAGTAATCCAGCGTCAACTATAAACATTGCGAGATTTTGGTTTTTAATATCGTCTGCTTTAAAAAAGTCCCAGTATAACTTTTTTAATATTTGCATTGCTTGCTGAGGTTGCAAATCTTTAAGAGTTTGAACATCATATCCAAGTCCAAACTCTTTAATATCATTCATTACCAAGCCAAACTTTGTTGGCTCGTCTCCTGGAACATTCTCGAAAACAACACCTTCAAGTTTATTTTCAATAGGCCAATATATATTAAAGTCTGCCATTAGAATAGTTTTTTAATTTTAGCGTATGCGATACCAGCAGCAATCAAAGCAAGGATTATCCACAAATAAAAAGGAATTGATACTTTGTCTTTTACTTTGCTTTTTACACTCTCGTCTTTTTTAACGCGAGTAGTATCGTTTTTTTGAAGTTGTTTTTGACTATCTATAAATCGTATAAGCTTTTGATAATCGCTATCGCTTTCATTAAACTTCTTATCGTATGCCTGTTTTGAATAAGCGTTAACAGATAGTACGCGCCTTCCTCCTGGATTAAAAGTAATCTTTCCAGAGTCAACACTAAATGTAAAAGCTCCAGTTACAGGAAAAGACGAGTCGAATTTTACTATTACACCCTCGTTATTAGATGTAAACGAGTCTGTTTGCAACGAATGTTTCGTAAAATCTAAGGAGTCTATGTAAACTTTGCTCTCTGAAGAATTTATTTCATGCACAATTGAAGTACTGTCAGTTTTAATAACAGACTTTTGTAAATTCAATTTTGTACTTGTGCATGAAGCAAGTACAAAAAGTATTGGTAATAAGTATTTCATATTAGTTTGCATTTTTTTGGTCAGGAGTTTGTTGAGCTGTTGAGTCTTTTGTACCCAATTTTTCAACTGTCTTAAGTCCGAACAGGCCGCATATTATGGCTACATCGCTGTAAATCCATAACTCTCCAAACTGTCTGACTTTCCACAAAATAATAAACCCGAAGAGCTGGAAGCAAATTATGCAAATAAACCCACTTAGTCTATTTACGCTTCCTGTTCCATTTGCTTCTGATAAAGCACTTTTAAAGTAAGAAAAAACTTTGTTCATATTATTTAGTTTTTAGTTCCAGGTCGTCAATCCTTTTATTTGTGGAAAGCAAATCTGCATCAGTTTCCTTGTTTTTGTTTCCCTGCTCACCCTTAAACTCGTAATAACTTTTTGTTATATTATTAATCTGTTCAGAGTTTACAAGCATTTGAGCATGATCTGCTCTCTGTTGTTTTATTCCATCCATAATATCATCAAGTCTTCCTTTTATAAGAAAACCAATAACTGATAAAAGTAATGGAGTTAGCCAGGTTCCTATTAACTTTAGCAAGTTTGTGTTAGATGTTGACATTTTAATAGTTTTATTGCTTTAAGAAATTACGACCTGTCAAAATTCTACTTTGGTTACTTTGGTCGTACTGCTTTGCGTTTAGTTGAAAAGGTTACAAAGTTACTGTTACACCCGCACCGGTTAAGTAAAGGTAATCGGCGTTACTTGTCCCGCCTGTTGGGGCAGCTGTGCCAGTTAAATAAACGGTGGTTAGTGGCGCGTTTGCTTGTTTCGCTGTTTTTAATGAACTCAAAATAGCATTCGTAGTTGCTGTCGTAATTCCCGAACAGGTTACGTGGTATGTTTTTAAACGTGTCAGACCGCCTAAATTAGCTACATCATTTATTCCATACGTTGCGCTACCCGTAATCGTAACGTTTGCGAGATTCGGGCAGTTAGAAAGGGTAACAAGTATAAAAGGTGTACGGGCAGAAGATACGTTCATTTTTAAGTCAGTCAACGCCGTTAGCTTTCCAACGTTCCCCGAAAAAACGCTGCTTATGGTATTGTTGGATATTAGGCTGTTTAGGGCCGTAAAATTGTCTATCCTGAAATTGTCTTGGCTTTGTATACCACCGGTTGCGGCCGGCAATGTCAGGCTTAATAGCCCTGCCGAAAATAAGTTAAGCCCTAAAAAATCAGAGTCCTTTGTTACGTTGCTCATGTCGAGCGTGGTCGGGAATACTGCATCTGTGGCACCAGTGCCGTCTACCTTTACCTGTGTAAATAGATACGGGCTCATTAGTGCGTTCAAGTTCGCTATTTTGTTAAGTATTAGCGCGTTGTCTGTTAGTGTCATAATTATATAGTTGTTAAGTAATATCCTTCTAATTCTGCCAATAATTGCATGGGTATATCCGTGCCGTTTTTAAATGGGTGTACCCCGTCTGCACAGTTATACCTTAGTATTGGCATGTCTGTTGTAGTGTCGGGAATAGGAGCGGTTGAAGTATACAGGCTGTACGGTAATGTACTATACAATGCCTGTGTGTT
>JGI26470J50227_1000052_pt1 | contig 53414 bp, 53 predicted proteins | sample FreactTroBogLake_FD_50227 | JGI IMG/M metagenome (IMG submission 50227)
GCGCCCTGTAGCAGTGTTGGTTATAATATAAACAAAGCCCACACAATCCTCGGGCAACACATCCACTACTTGATTCTCGAAAGTCCATGTCATCAACTAGTTAGTCGATGATCACTGCTTACCCTTGCCTTTTTGAGCGCGACGAACTTTACGTTCATCTAACTGCGCTCGCTTTTCTATTTGCCACAGCCTAATTTCTTTGCGCCTTGCTGAACACACATTGCGTATGTCTGATAATAAATGCCTTAATCTTATGGTACTTGCGTAGGTGTCTTTATCGTGCCACTCTTGATTCTCCTCAAAGTAAGCACGGAAAACCTTCATTAATTCTGCATGAAGTTCTTCGTCTTTCTTACGCATTACTCTTTGGCCTGTCGAATAATTTCACCAGCAACTTTGCCTGCACGATCTTCATTCATAGAATAATAGTGCAGAACATCGGCATACATTAAGATACCCGCTGCTATAGTCTTGTCCTCACACTCTTCTTCGAGCATGAGGGCAATTTCACGTAAGTGTACCACAGCATCGATCAGCTTTAAGTTTCTCACTCAGTAACCTCTAAGTCGTTGGCATAACTGGTAAAACCATTTTCTTTGATAACCTTAAGCACGTTGTTTACACGTCCAATTAATTCATCTTTGTGACTAATCAAGAATATATTCTTCTTGCGTTCACGAGCCATTTTCTTAAGCACTGCCAAAGCACCTTCTACACCCGACGCATCTAGGCCGTTGTCAATGAGCTCGTCAACAAACAACAGGTTAATCTGCTGATATAAGCTCTCCCAAACATCGCGGAATGCAAACGACAAACCTAAGATCAAGCGATTACGCTCTCCTCGACTTAGATTATCAAAGTCTAAGTCTTGCCCTAGCTGTGTTATCAGTACTGTTAGATCGTTTTGAAATAATACAGAGTGTGGTAATCCCATCTTGTCTAGGTAATAGGTCAAACGATTGTTCAAATAAGCTAGGTTTTGATCTATGATCTTTTTGCGTATAAAGCTATCTTTGCTGGTAAGTAATTTTAATAAAAACTCTTGATGATCTTTAAGTGTATTCAGCTGATTGACGCGATCCCATGTGATCTCCTGTAGAGCAGTGTCAGTGAGTTCATCAATCTGCTCTTGATAAGGATCAGCTTCACCAGCTTTAATAGCCAGCTGAGTTTCTAGAGTCTTTAGATTGTTCTGATGTTTAAGTGCCTGCTCTAGGGTGTCATAGTAGGTATTGGGGCGGGCAGTTAACTCACCTAGGCCGGAAATTTCCTTGGTAATTTTAGCAAGATCTTTTGCAACCTTGTCATGATATTTCTTGGCCTCATCAAGGTGTGCTTGTGCTTGAGCAGTCATTTCTTCATGTTTATGGTCATGGAGTTCTTGTTCACAAGCATGACAGGTCTTATTAGCCAACTTGGCAAGCTCGCCGTCATACTTCGTGACGCTTCGCTCTGCTTGCGCTATCGCGCTATCTAACGTAGCCCGCTCCTTATTTAGGCTGCGCAGCTTCGCTGCTCTTTCATCGTAATCTTTGAGCTCCGCATGCTTCGCAAGCTCAGCATCAATATCTACGCCCTCTAATTCTACAATAGCTCGCCCTATTTTTTCAAGCTCTTGTTCATGCTGAGTGTTCCAAGCATTGCGTCTATTTAACAGTGCATCAATGCTTTTTTGTATACCTTCATTGGCTTTCTTAGTAGCCTCGATATCTGCTGATTCCTGTGTGATAGCATCTTTGCTTTCACGGATCATCTCTTTAAGTGTTTCTGCTTTTTCACTCAATAAAGTAATACCTAGCAACTGTTCAATAATCACCCGCTGGTCGTTAGCTCGCATTGACAAGAACGGTTCAGTATAAGTGTTGAGAGCGACCACGTGCTTGAACATGTCGTGGCTCATTCCGATCAACTCATCTAGGTCCTTTTGTGTTTCACGCATGTCACCCTGGGCATCGTCAGTTTCTTCTGATTCTTGCTCTTGATCGTTGACAAAGAACTTCATGATTGTGGGTTTACGCCCACGTTCTATTCTGTAGTCAATACCATCTTTTTCAAATGCCAAGGTAACCAACATGTTCTTGTTGTTAATCTTATTAATAAGATTATCTTTCTTAATATTAGTTAACGCATTACCAAATAGAGCAAAACTTAAGGCATTAACGATGGTGGTCTTACCAGTACCATTGCGTGATCCGTTGTCATCACCGCCTTGATCTAAGTTTTCACCTAAAACTAAGGTTAGATTTTCCTGTGCAAAGTTTACTGCTTGAGTTTGGTTACCTACACTCATGAAATTTTTCACGGTTAGTTCTTTGATACGAATCATAGGCTATTATAAATTTCCAGTAGGGTATTTTTGTTGTAAGTATCACTATCAATGCTGATAATTTGATTGCTGACAATTTGATCTACCGACTCAAACGCTTGAATATCGATATCGGTATTAATCTCAACTTCTTTCTTTTCTGCAATTAATGTGAGTTCGCGAATATCATAATCGCTGATAAACTTTTCTTTGATAAAGCTAGCTTCTTCAAAGCTGATATCTATGTCTAGGGCCACACGCAGGTGCTGCTTAGGCAGAATGATTTCATCTGCACGATCAATCAACTCACTTAGTTTAATGGTGCGGAATGTAGGTTGAGCCGGCCAAGTATGAAACACAGGTTGTCCACCCCACTCAAGTATCATCATACCACGTTCGTCATCCCACGCATCTGAATAATTGTGTGGAAATGCATTGCCGATATAGCACATGTTTTCGTTCATTTGTCGTTTGTGGAAATGTCCACTAAATCCTAATTCAAAGCCTTTAAATGCTTCTGCTTGTAATTCTCCGTGATCTGGCATTTGTACCATGGCGTTCATAAAGAACTTAGGCAATTCAAAGTGGCCAAAGCAGTATTTGCCTGTGCGATTTTTAATAGTCTTCCACTCATCCCCTACTAGCCAGGGACACATAGTAACATCGCCTAGGGTAGTAACTTCATGAATAACAGTTATTCCGGGAATATACTTGCCAAATTCAACAGAATGAATATCGCGCTTGTCTTTATAATATAAATCATGATTGCCAGGAAAAAAGTAGAAATTATCAAACGCCTGACCCAGCTTTTCCAAGGCCCTAAGGCTATAGTCCATAGTAGTGATATTAAGACTATTGCGATTGTGATGCCAATCGCCCATGAAAATTCCTGTATCACAACCTTCCTCCTTAGCTTTGGCAATATACCAATCAACAAAGTCTTCACAATCTTGATTGTGTACGCTACTGTTTGATTTTAATCCAAAGTGAATGTCTGTGAAACAGGCAATCTTTTTAAAGAGATTGCTCATTTAATAACATTCCTTAACGATATAATATGTGGGCTTAGGATACTTGTTAGCAATATCCTCTTCCTTGATCCATTTGTTCATAGCTGGAGCATTAAAAAACATTTTATTAACAACAACTTTATGTGTTGCTGATTCTACAATGCTTAGATAGTTATTTTTACTCACTAGAAGTATCCTCATTAAATCGTTTAAGTGCTGCCTCATGCTCGCCCTGTCCAGTACGACTATAACTTGGATTCATACCGTTAATTTCTAAGATATCATCACGGATATTTTGATTGCGTTTTTCAATATTAATAACACGAACAAAGCTATTGGTAACAGCAGCCGTGAAATAGGCAAACGGGTTATCTGATTTAGATTCATCAAATTGTAATCCAATCTGTGTCAACTGTAGTATAGCCTGTCCTTTCATTTCGTCATTATATGTGTAGCCACGAACGTTGCCGCGAGTAGCATAACGTTCACATAATTTTAACATCATACGGGCTAGAGTTGGAGTAATTTGGCCAGCATCTTTGTCAAACTTGCCCTTGACCAAATCGCCCTTCCAATGACTTTTTCCAACACATACTAGTTCGTCTTCATCATTAAATTTCCAATGTTGGAATGGAGGAAAGTTTACTTTGTCCCTGTGATCTGCTAGACTTTTGGGATTCTTTTTACGGGTATTATTAAGTGGAATATGATCAAAGCTCATAATACGGAATATTAAATCTGTTTTGGCAATTTTTTTGTAGTCAACTTCTGTGTCAGCTTGTTTGACTTTTTCACCCAGCGCCTTGCGCCTTTGGTATTCCGCATCGCCGAGTCGTTTGGCTCGATTACGCTTGGCTTCTGCGATTGTGCGTATGTTTACCTTGTCTATACTGGGTAATATGATGTCATATTGATGATATTCTGGACGGGTAAACACGCAATATGTTGTTTTGCTTCTATGGATTTCTAACAACATATCCTTGTTGTTTAGGTAATTTACTTTTGTTGCCATAGGGCTTCATTCTCCGGATGTCTAATTATAAACTACGTACTTTAAAAAGTCAACTAAATATTATACCAAAAAGGATTTCATTATGGCTGTAACAAATATTCTAGCTGCCTCTACTAACGCTGTTGCAACGGCTGCAGGTGCTGTTAATTCTGTATCAAATCTTGCATCAGCGGTTTCTGCTGGATATGGTGGCGGTGGTGGAATTGCAGGTGCATTAAGAGCCATCGATCTACCAAGTGCTGGCGAAATCGCAGGTGATTTATATGTTGCTGCTGCCCAATTTGCAAATGATCCTGCTGCTAATGATTGGCGTGTCAGATTGAGTCTCCCATCGTGGCCTAGCTTTCAAACTAGCCCTGTTCTTAAACCTCTCCAGGATGCCGGCGGCTTAATATTCCCATATACTCCTAGCATTACAATAGCAAGTGCTGCTACATACACCTCAATTGATACCGTTCATACTAACTATGCATTTAGAGCATTTCAAACCAGCGACCCAGGTGCAATCACAATAACCGCTCCTATGAATGTTGAAGATCCAACACAAGGATTATACTGGATTGCTGCCGTGCATTATTTACGTAGCTTAACTAAAATGTTTACAGGAAATGATCCTAAGGCGGGGAATCCTCCACCGGTTGTTATGTTAAACGGATATGGAAATTTTGTGTTTAAAAATGTCCCATGCGTTGTGACTAATTTTCAGTCAACACTAGATGACAAGTGCGATTATATTGGTGTTCCGGTAGTTGGTAGTGCTGCTGGCGCGATACAAGGTATTGCTGATCAAACTGCTGGGCTTGCAGATACACTTGGCGGAGTATTTGGATCTATAGCCGGGGTTACTGACGTTGTTAGCGAAATTGCAGGCGGAGTAGGGCAAGTAGCAGCATTGGGCGCATTATTTGGAGCAGGCGGATCGACTAGTGGTGGCACCAGCTATGTTCCAACTAAGAGCCAGTTTACAGTAACACTACAACCTGTATACAGTAGAAATAGTGCCCGCAACTTTAGCCTTGATAGGTTTGTCGAAGGCGGATATTTAACTAACCCATTTGGATATATTTAATATGCCATCAATCTATACAAATAATAGTCCTTGGTACATTACTCCGATAACTAACGGATATTTAGACATACTAAGCATCAGACCTGTTAGTGCTAGTATTGACGACTATCTATATACTATTCAACCACAATATACATATCGTCCTGATTTATTAGCATTTGATTTATACGGTGATGCAAAATTGTGGTGGGTATTTATTCAACGAAATCTTGATGTACTTCAAGATCCTATTCTTGATTTTGTTCCCGGCACACAAATTTATATTTGTAAAAACAGTGAATTAATTCCGGCATTAGGAATATAAGATGGCAGGAGCAACTACAGCAAGCGTTGCTGCAACCCAGGTTGTTACCGCTACTGGATCGGCAACAGGAACATTGCAAGCCTACGGTGGAAACATCCAATACGTACCAGGGTTAAAATTGCCTCTTAAAAATCCGTTATTTTCATATGCAACATACGATTATGTATTAGGCATTAGCGCACTAACTACAGATACATATAACGATGCTTCTTATGTAACTGGAAGAAAATTGCCTCTCATTTGTAAATCAGCAAACGCTGATCCAAGTAATCGAATAGCAACACCATACGGAAAATTTGATTTTTTTATTGATAATTTAGAAATGAAATCATTGATGGGAAACGACCGTGGAAATAATACAAATGTTGCAGGCCCATTTACATTTACAATTACTGAACCATACAGCATGGGGATGTTTCCAATTGCTTTACAAACAGCCGCAGCAAATACCGGACACCCGAATTGGCGAGACGGCCCGTTTTTATTAACCATCCAATTCCGTGGAAATACTGAACTTGGAGTAATGGCAAACATCCCAGGTACTACTAGATATATCCCATTCCAATTTACAAACATGAGTTCAAAAACGAATCAAAATGGTACTGTATATCAGTGCGAAGCATTACCGTATAATGCTCCAGGCTTGAGTAATAGATATGCCTCTTTAAAAACAGATGTATCAATTAAAGGAACTACAGTTCAAGAAATGTTATGTACTGGTGAAAAGAGTCTACAGGCAGCACTTAATGTACAACCAAAGCAATTAGCCGCTGAAAAAACAACAGCAGTACCACCCGAAGAATATGTTATATTATTTCCTATACCCGGATCACAAACAACATCACCAGATTCGACATCATCGGATGGCGCAACTATATCTCCTGCTGCGCTAACTTCTCTGTATACAAAACTTGGAGTAAAACGTGATACTAAAAGTGGTTTATTGATACAAACTTCAGAGTGTAATGACCTTGGCAAGGCAGACATGCATTTTGATCAAGGTAATAAAGGAAATATTCCAGTTAGTAATGATAGTGTAGTTTATAATAAAGGCGCAAAATCGCCCATTCGTGGCAACATGACAATTAATTATAAAGAAAGTGATTTTAAATTTACACAAAATTCTGATGTTCCAAATGCAATTAATCAAGTACTATTACAAAGTAAATTTCCTCAGCAAACAATGGACGCTAGTAAATTAAGCCCTGAAGGATTTCGTGATTGGTGGCGTATTGAATGTTTAATTTATATTATTGATGATAATAGTAATATGAAAACTACCGGCCAAAAACCTAAATTAATTGTATATCGAGTATATCCGTGGGCAGTTCATGCTAGCCGTGTAACTGCTCCTAACGTACAAGCGCCAGGGTTTGATAATTTAGGCCTACAAATTGTAAAATCTTATGAATATATCTATACTGGTAAAAACGTAGATATTATTAACTTTAATATAGATCTAAATGCAGCCTATACTGTTGAAATGAGCTCAGACGGTTATAAAAGAAGTCAGGATGTTAAACGGCAAGGTCAAGAAAGCGGTAGTCCTGAAACACAGTCTGAGCCTGAAGTATTAGCACCAGGAGCAGATCCGTCAACCGTTCCTGGCAATCTTCCTCAACAAGTACAATATACTGCACGAAATACTCGGACTGATAAGAAGGGCGGCGGCGGCAATGAAACCATGGCAACTCGCGCAGCTCGACAGTTTAATGATGTTATAAATTCAAAAATAGAATTAGTTAATATTAATTTAGAAATTATAGGCGATCCTTATTATATTGTGCAAAGTGGATTAGGTACATATACTGCTAAACCAACGCAATTTAAAAATTTAAAATACGACGGAACAGCAGACCATCAAAGCGGAGAAGTTGATATTAAAATTCACTTTAGAAGTCCAATTGATCTTAATCAAACTACTGGCTTATATGATTTTAATACAGTAAGTAAAGATGCTCCTGTATTAGCATTCACCGGATTTTATCATGTTATTAGTGTGACTAGTAAGTTCAGAGGCGGCACATTTACACAGTCAATTGAAGGACAACGTAGAACAGGACAAGATATTCCAACAAAAGCAACACCGGATCAAGTTGCAAATACAAGTGCCCCGGCAATTGATCCGCTCGCTCCGCAAGCAGGCGGCATTGGCTGGGTTGACGGTGGAGGTTAACTATGGCAAACAATGAAATTACAAATAGTCCTATAGATGGACCAGAACAAAGTCCAGGCCCATTCCTTGCCAAGGTTATTAGCAATATGGATCCTACCTACATGGGAACATTAGAAGTTGAAATACTAAGACCATCGGGGGCTGACGGAACACAAAGTGTCTACCATCAAGTGAAATACATGAGTCCATTTTATGGAGTAACTAGTGTAAATTTTATTAAAAAAGACCCTGATAATTATACTAATACTCAACAGAGTTACGGAATGTGGATGGCCCCGCCGGATGTAGGTGCAACTGTAGTTATTATGTTTATCGATGGAGATCCAAAACGAGGTTATTGGTTTGGATGTGTCCCAGACGAATCGATGAACTTTATGATTCCTGGCAACCCTGCAACTGCTAATACAGTCGAAGGCACTTATCCTAGAGCACCAGCCGGTGAATATAACAAACTAACAAATTCACAAGTTGGAGATCCTGAAGCGGTTAAAAAACCAACAAGCCCAATGGCCGCAGTGCTAAACACTCAAGGGTTAATCTTAGATGACATAAGAGGTATAACAACTAGCAGTGCTAGACGTGAATCACCATCGATGGTATTTGGAATATCAACACCTGGTCCTTTAGATAAGCGTCCCGGCGCAAATACTGGAAATTATGGCAAACCAGAATATGTTATTACTAATGCTCCTGTTAGTAGACTAGGTGGATCAACATTTGTTATGGACGATGGCGACCAGGCATTTACTCGCAAAACTCCTGCCAGTTCTGGACCACCCGAGTATGCCGCAGTTGAAACCGGTGACACTACAGGCGACCCGACCATTCCGCATAACGAACTTGTGCGTATTCGTACTAGAACCGGACATCAAATACTGTTACACAACAGTGAAGATTTAATTTACATTGGTAATGCTCGAGGCACAACATGGATTGAATTAACTAGCAACGGCAAAATAGACATCTATGCAAATGATAGTATTAGTGTACATACTAAAAACGATTTAAATTTTACTGCTGATCGAGATATTAATTTTACTGCGGCTAATAACATTAATTTAAACGCCAAGGCAATTTTTGCACAAACAGTTAACAATCTTGAAATTAAAGTAGGAAAAGATGGAAAAATTGATGCTGCTGGTTCAGCAAACATTAAAAGCGGAACTACTACTAATATTACATCAGGTACAGACCTTAATCTTAAAGCAGGCGCAAGATGGATGCAATCAGGAGCATCATATTGGTCTAAACCGGCAGGTGGAGGCGGTTCGTCCGAAGTAAGTGCGGTAGCAGCCGCCGCAGCCGCAGCCCCTAAAGCAGCTCGAGTACCCCTTGCTGAGCCATGGGCTGGGCATGAAAATTTAGATCCTAAAGGCTGCACACCTGCACCTGCCGCAGCCGCAGCACCTAAACAGCCTGCTCCAGCTAAGTGGAAACAATATACAACAGCAACAGATACATTTACAAAATATAAAGGGAATACCCCTGCAGACGGAAGAACACCATGAGCTTATATAACACTTTAACACTACCAGCACGTCCTAATCCTACCCAAGTAGGTCCACAGATGTACCGTGGATTTAGTACAGTAAACACCGCCAATCAAAATTTTGCTCTATACGATTTTGAATTAATCAAACAAGATTTACTCAATCATTTCTATGTCCGCCAAGGTGAACGCCTCATGAATCCAACATTTGGCTGTGTTATATGGGATCTATTATTTGAACCGTTAACCGAACAAGTTAAAGGTATTATTCTACAAAATATTAACGATATTGTCAACTTTGATCCTAGGGTGCAGGCCAGTAATGTGCTGATAACCAGTTATGATACTGGCATACAGATAGAATATACGCTAACATATGTTCCTTATAATCTATCAGAAAACATACGATTAAAGTTTGATCAAGCAAACAATATCGTATCAAAGTAATAATATATGTAGTTAATTTTAAACAATAAATACACTTATTAGGATCAATCATGAGTTCAACAGCTAGACAAAATAATCTATTATTAGCAGAAGACTGGCAAAAAATATATCAAAGTTTCCGTAATGCAGACTTTGCTAGTTACGATTTTGACAATCTTCGTCGTACGATGATTGACTATATCCGTACAAATTTCCCAGAAGATTTTAACGATTATATTGAAAGTTCAGAATACTTAGCCCTTATTGATCTTATTGCATTTGTTGGACAAAGTATAGCATTTCGTGTGGATTTAAATGCACGTGAAAACTTTTTAGAGCTTGCCGAACGCCGCGATAGCATTTTAAGACTGGCTCGATTGGTTAGCTATAACCCTAGCAGAAACGTTGCAGCCAGAGGATTATTAAAATTTAATACAATCCAAACAACTGAAAATGTTATTGATAGCAATGGCAGAAATTTATCAGGACAGTATATTACTTGGAACGATTCGAGTAATCCAAACTGGTATGATCAGTTTATTAAAGTGATCAATGCTACATTCCCTCAAACACAACAGTTTGGAAATCCAGCAGATTCTGCAACAATCTACGGAATACCAACTGCACAATATAGATTTAATACAACAAATACAGATGTTCCTATATACGGATTTACAAAAACAGTAGCTGGTCGATCGATGAATTTTGAAATCACTAGTACTACATTTAACGGTGAAACTTTTATCTATGAAGAAGCACCAAAGATTGGAAATAATATTGCCTGCGTGTACACTGATGATGGATATGGTGCAGGTAGTCCGGGTACAGGATTCTTTTTTAATTTTGTTCAAGGAACACTAAACACTGGAACATTTACAGTTACAAATCCCAGTAGCAATGAAACAATCGATGTGGCCACACAAAATATCAATAATACAGATGTATGGTTATACTCATTAAATCAGAGTACCGGTCTTGAAAATACCTTATGGACACAAGTACCAGCCTTAACCGGCAACAATGTAATTTATAATAGTTTAAATCAAAAAAACAAAACAATTTATAGTGCATTGACTAAAGCAAACGATGCAATAACCTTAGCTTTTAGTGATGGTATATTTGGTAATTTACCATTAGGCGCATTTAGAATTTACTACAGGGTTAGTAATAATCTAGCATATACCATTACTCCTGCAGACATTGTCAATGTATTAATTAGTATACCGTATACATCTGCAACCGGACAAACACAAACATTGTCGCTGTCTTTAAGTTTAGCAACATCGATTACTAATGCTACACAATCAGAAACAAATGCAAGTATTAAAACTAATGCTCCTCAGACTTATTATACACAAAATCGTATGATCACTGGTGAAGATTATAATATTAGTCCACTAGCAGCAAACTTGCAAGTAACAAAAGTCAAAGCAATTAATAGAATTAGTAGTGGTATTAGTAGATATTTTGATTTAACTGATCCTACAGGAAAATACAGTTCAACAAATTTATTTGCAGATGATGGTATAATTTATCAACAAACCTATACTACCGGAACTTCGTTCTCATATATAACACAAACAGATATCCAAGGTATAATCGATAATACAGTATTGCCGCTACTTAAAGATACTAATCTTAGAAATTTTTATTATCAAAATTTTGTTAACTACCTTACATCAAGTTTAAATGTATTTTGGTATAGTAAAACCATCGACAGCAACAGTTCTACAGGATCTATCGGAATAAATTCAACAACATTCTCAGCAGTAGGTACATATACATTAACTGATCTAAAATATGTCACTCCTGGTGCGCTGATTAAATTCACAGCACCGCCCGGATACTATTTTAATACTAAGAAAAATAATGTATTGACCCCAGGTACAGCAACAGTTTCTGGAGCAGTTAGCTATCTATGGGCTGAAGTTATTTCAGTTAACGGTGACGGAACATCGACATTATCATCTGGACTAGGACCTATTACACTAAGTAAAGCGATACCGTCTGATGCAAAACTAGATCAAATAATTCCAGAATTTTCAACAACGCTAATACCTAGTGTTGTTACACAAATGATTGATTTAATATTCTCTAATTCATCATTTGGTCTACGATATGACGGCCCAACACAAAGTTGGCAAATTATTTTTGAAAGCAATTTAAATATCAGCGCACCTTTTAATTTAGCCAATCAAGGCGATGCAACAAACACACAACAAGATGCAAGTTGGTTCCTAGCATTTACTACGGATACAGAAAAATATACTATTACAGAAAGAGCAATGCGTTATGTATTTGAAAGTAATAGTGAAGTAACATTCTATTTTGATAGTAATAATAAAATTTATGATGCGACTTCAGGAAAAACTATTTCAGATATAATAAAGGTATTAAATATCAATACTCAACCAGATAGTTTATCAGCATTTACAACAGATTATGATTGGCAAATTGTTTCAGAGTATGTTGGCAAAGACGGCTATATTGATCCTAAAAAAGTTGTTGTAACATTCGCTAACCCACAGAATACTGGAGCAGTTGATAATCCCCAGCTATTTTTAGACATTGTTAATCCATCAAATAATCCGTTAACAAAATATATTGTTGAACAAAAATACACAATTACAGAAGGTCAAGAAGATTACAAATATGTTTCTAATGATTCAGCACTTGGTCCAGTGATTATACTTTCAACTAAATCTATAGCATATCCCTTAACACAATGGAATGACGGTCAGTATTTCTATTTTGTCGATACTCTAACTGTAGTTCAATATAGTAAAACAACTAGTACATTAAATCCTACATTGAATTATAAAGTATATACCGGTCGTGATAATTTACGATTCCAATATACTCACAGTGCCGATTACGATTCAAGAATTGACCCAGGATCTAGTAATATTATTGACATATATGTATTAACAAATAGCTATGATTTAGCATTTAGACAATGGGTTGATTCGGGTGCAAATGCAGCAGAACCTCTACCACCAAGTCAAGATTCATTAAACAGTTTGTTAAGCCCTAATTTAAATTTAATTAAATCTATATCAGATGAAATAGTTTACCACCCTGTTTATTATACATTGTTGTTTGGCCCAACAGCTGATCCAAGTTTACAAGCAACGTTTGACATAATGATCAATCCTAATTCGGTAGTCTCTGCAGCCAATGTCACTGCTAGAGCATTAGCTGCAATCAATCAATTTTTTGCTTTAGAAAATTGGGATTTTGGAGATACTTTCTATTTTACAGAATTATCAACCTACGTAATGCAACAATTAGCACCGGACGTTATTAGTTTTGTTATTGTGCCTACTCAAACAGGTCAATACTTTGGTAGTTTATTTGAGATACAATGTCCAAGTGATAGTATATTTTTAAGTTGTGCTACTGCTGCTAACATACAGGTAGTGTCAGGATTAACATCAAGTAATCTTAAAACAATAACAGGCAGTGGGTTAGGTACGTTGACTAATTCACAACAAATAACTAGCGCAAATTACGGAGCAAATAGTTAATGGTTTCAAAAAACAATAGCAATGTTCCTACAGGCAACAACGGCCTAGGAGTAAATTTCCTTCCAGATTTTTATCAAACTCCTGCAAACAAAAAGTTTTTACAGAGTACAATTGATCAACTTTATCAACCAGGTACTGTAACAAAAACTAGCGGATTTATCGGTCGAAAGAATGCCAAAGCTGCAATTAATACAGATGTATATGTTCAAGCAGCAGACCAAACTCGTCAGAATTATCAATTAGAGCCCGGGTTAGTTATTAAAGATACTGTAGGAAATGTAAAGTTTTTTAAAGATTATATCGACTATATTAATCAAATTAATGTATTCGGAGGAAATACTTCTAACCATCCGAGATTAAATGCACAAGAATTTTATTCCTGGGATCCGCATTTTGATTGGGATAAATTTTCAAACTTTCAAAATTATTATTGGTTGCCATATGGTCCATCTACTATTAAAATTTATGGCCAGCAAGGGGCTATTTCTAGTACATATACCGTAGTAATTCAAAACGAACAAGGTACAAATGAATATCTATTTACACCTAATGGCTTAGACTTAAATCCGACTATAAAGTTGTATAGAGGCCAGACTTATAATTTTAACATTACAAGTAATAATAATCCATTTAGTATAATGGCAACTAGAACCATTGGGTCGAGTAATCGATACGCAACCGGGGTCACTAATAACGGAATTGAATCCGGAATACTTACATTTACGGTACCAGCAGACGCACCTAGTTTGTTGTACTATCAAAGCGAGACTGATATTAATTTAGGTGGAGCAATTGAAATATTTGATGTTGTTGAAGCAAGTACGCTGAATGTTGAAACTGATATCCTAGGAAAACAAAAATACACGTTGCATGATGGTACTTCATTAAGCAACGGAATGAAAGTAGCATTTGGTGGAAATGTTATACCTGCTAGCTATGCAACTGGTCAGTATTATGTTGAAGGTGTAGGTACAGCAATTAAATTATCTGCAGAATCAATGCTAGAAATTATAAGTCCTTATACTACCGATTTATCTATTCAATTTGATCAAACACCCTTTGATATTGAACCATTTGACGATGCAACCGGTTATGCCAGTATACAAGACTATGTAGTAATTAATCGTGCCAGTCGTGACCATAATCCTTGGTCACGATACAATCGTTGGTTCCACAAAGATGTTATCACTGTATCGGCCCTCTATAATAATGATGTACCCACAATTGATCAAGCAGCTAGAGCTATCAGACCAATCATTGAATTTGAAGCAGATTTAAAACTATTTAATTTAGGAACTACAGCTATTTTTGATATTAACTTAGTTGATAATTTTACAACTGACGTATTTTCAAATATAGAAGGATCTTTAGGTTATAACATTGACGGTGTACCTTTATCTAACGGTCAACGAATTTTATTTACTGCTGACACAGATCCTCTTGTACAAAATAAAATTTACCAAGTAGAATTTATTAATATTCGTGGACGAAATCAAATTCATTTAATTGAAGTTGCAACCCCAACTATTAATCAAGTAACATTAGTATTAGAAGGTAAAAAAAATCAAAGCCAGATGTACTGGTTCAACGGCACAACCTGGATTCAAGGCCAGCAAAAAACTAAAACAAATCAAGCACCGTTATTTGATATTGTAGATGATAACGGTATTAGCTATAGTAATACTTCAGTATATAATGGTAGTACGTTTGGTGGAACTAAATTATTTTCATATAAAGTGGGAAACGGCGTAGCAGACACTGCCCTGGGATTTCCTCTATCATACTTAAATGTTAGTAATATAGGAGATATTGTTTTTAACTTCAATCTCGGTACCGATAGCTTTGAATATAAAGAAAATAATACAGTTAATACAAAAACTATTAATACTGGATATCTTGTTTCTCACGACTATGTTGGTAATCCCAGATATGTTAACGGTTGGCAAACGTGTGCAGCAGATACTGTGCAAGCAGCCGTTAGAATCTACACTAATTCTAATTTAACAAACAATTTTAATATCGATATTTTTGATGTTACCCCGTCTGAATTCCATCTTGATCAAGACGATGTTCGGGTCTATATTAACGATAATCGAGTAGCAATTGATCACTGGACACTAGTAAATACTTCATCTCATTATCAAGTTGTTTTCGCCATTCCGGTGATATTAACTGATATTATTACAATTAAAGTTTATTCAGAAACTCCGATCAATAGTAACGGATATTATGAAATTCCGATCAATTTACAAAATAACCCGTTAAATGATACAGTAGAAACATTTACATTAGGTGAAGTCCGTGATCATGTAAACAGTATTATTGATAACATTTACAATCCTGAAATGGGTAATGATGCTACTGACATAGATAATTTACCCTATGACAAAAATAGTAATGATATTAAAGGTGTTACATTTATTGGCACATTTCCTGGTACAAGTAATTTAAGAGATTTAGGAAATATCACACAGTATGGAACAAAATTTGTTCAGCATAGCGGCCCGTTAAGCCTTTCGCTATATCATATTACTTCTGAATCAAATAATATTATTCGTGCAACTGAAACAGCTAGAGATGACTATAATAGTTTTAAAAGAAACTTTATAACTATTGCAAGTTCATTAGGTGTAGATGCCGATCCAATAACGTTAGTTGATTTGACTTTACAAAAAATCAATGCAAACAGACCAAATACTGCACCGTACTATTTTAGTGATATGGTTCCATATGGCGCAGCAGTTACTACTAATCTTATAGTTGTTGACCATAGAATCAAAACCTATCCACTGAGTACTGTGTTTAATTTAACTAGTTTGTCTAATAAGGCAGTGTTGGTTTATCAAACATCAAACAGTGTTAAGACACAATTAATATATGGTCGAGATTATACATTTAGCGATCAAGCAACTGTTGTAATTGATAATTCAGTAGCATTATTAACCGGAGATACTATTACTACAGTTGAGTACGACAGCACCGACGGATGTTTTGTTCCACAAACACCTACAAAATTAGGAATCTGGCCAGCATATATTCCTCAAATATATTTAGACTCTACATTGTTATATTCTCCGCAGTATATGATTCAAGGGCACGATGGAAGTGTTATTCTATCATATGGCGATTACCGCGATGCAATGTTATTAGAATTAGAAACAAGAATTTATAATAATATCAAAGTTAAGTATGACCCTAGCATTTTTGATATATCTTCGGTTGTTCCCGGATATAATAGACATACTGATTATAGTCTAGCAGAATTTAATCAAGTACTAGCACCAACATTTTATAAATGGACAGGGCTAGTGGGCGTTGATTTCACGCAACCATTAACTTATGATTCATATAATACATTTACCTATAACTATTCGGCAGATGTAATGCCAAACGGTATTCCTGCTCTCGGTTATTGGAGAGGCATATATCGTTACATGCTCGATACAGATCGACCAAACTTGTGTCCTTGGGAAATGCTAGGATTCTCAGTTGAGCCTACATGGTGGACAAGTGTGTATGGGCCAGCACCGTATACTAGTGATAATCTTGTCATGTGGGAAGATTTATCTACAGGAACTGTTCGAGAACCAGGAATGCCCTTAGTAGTGTTGTCACAGTATATTAGACCATTTTTATTAAATCATATTCCAGTTGACGAAGCCGGCAATCTAATAAGCCCGCTTAATTCAGGATTAGCTACTGGAACATTTTCCCCTAGTGTTGATAATAATTTTGTATTTGGTGACATAAGTCCGGTCGAATCAGCCTGGCGTCGTAGTAGTTATTATCCATTTAGTGTATTAATAGCAAGCATGTTATTAACTCCTGCAAAAACATTCGGAGTGCTATTAGACAGATCTCGCATCGTCCGTAACGTTGCTGGACAACTAATTTATAAAGATACCGGACTACGTATCCGACCAGAAGATGTAGCTGTACCAAGTATCTATTCAAGTACATCTAGAATACAAACTGCAGGCATTGTTAATTATGTAGTCGATCTCATATTAAATGTTATATTCAGTAATAATTTAGAATCTTATAATAGTTATAAGACTGATTTAAATTTCCTAACATCGCAGTTAAGTTATCGTGTCGGTGCGTTTACTAACCAACCACAGTTTAATCTATTGTTAGAAAGCAAAACACCGCTTGCTACGGGTAGTGTTTTTATTCCTACAGAAAGTTATAATATCTTTTTGAATACGTCGAGTCCAGTTAAGAAATTAACATATAGCGGTGTAATTATTACTAAAATATCTTCTGGTTTTGAAATTAAAGGTTATAGTAAATCTCAACCTTATTTTAAATACTATAGCTATTTAGAATCCGGTATTAGCATTAATGTTGGTGGAATATCAGAAGAGTTTGTTGTTTGGACTCCGGGTCAACAATATATTATTGGCCAAGTAGTACAATACGGTAATACTTATTATAGAGCAACAGCGAATATAACTGCTGGATCGAGTCTTGACACTACTACTTTTGTAAGTTTAAATCAACTACCGATTGTTGGCGGAGTAACTGCCCAATTCAGAAAATCTTGGGATCGCAGTCTAATAAATTCAGCCCCTTACGGAACAACATTTACTACTATTCAAGAAGTCATAGATTTTATGTTAGGCTATGAACAGTGGTTAATTGATCAGGGATTTGTGTTCGATAGCTTTAATAATAATTTAGGTGTAGTGGCTAATTGGTCAACTAGCGCCAAAGAATTTATGTTCTGGACTACACAAAATTGGTCATCCAGCCAGGACAAATGGGGTGAATGGTTGCCTAATCAAGAATATACATATAGTACTATCGTCAAATTTAATGGCAGTTATTACAGTGCAATTTATAATATTCCACCTTCAGATGTATTTGAAATTACACAATGGGAATTACTTCCTGGTTTAAGTAACATCGGCAGTTCGGTGATAAGTCTAAGTCCCGCAGCCGGCGGCATAACATTTAATACCAATTTGACTGTGGTAGATAGTATTGCAAATTCATTTAACGATTATGAAATGTTTAAGGTTGATGGAAGCCCAATTCCAATTAGTCAATTATCCTCATATCGTAATGGAAATACAGTTACCTATGTGTCTGGAAATTCCGAAGGCCTATATTGTGCAAGTTTTTATCTAATACAAAATGAACATGTGGTATTAATTAACAACGTTGATATTTTTAATGATGTTATATATAATCCACCTACGGGATATCGTCGAGACCGTATTAAGTTATCGGGGTATATAACAACTGGGTGGTATGGTGGTTTAGATATTCCTGGTTTTATATTTGATTCAGCGATCGTAGAAGCATGGCAGCCCTGGAAAGATTATAATATGGCTGATATTGTTTTATATCAAGGTTATTATTATAGTGCAAGAGCCTTTACTGCCGGTACAAGCATCTTTATTGCTGCAGACTGGATCCAATTAAAAGAAAAACCGACACCGAAAATATTACCGAATTGGACCAATGCTGCTACACAGTTCACTGATTTCTACAGCCTAGAGGTAGATAGCTTTGATACTGCCCAACAAACAATGGCACATCACTTAGTAGGATATCAGCAAAGACAATACTTGAATAATATCATCCAGGATTCTGTCAGTGAATTTAAATTTTATCAAGGAATGATTCGTGAAAAAGGAACACAAAATGTTCTTAATCAACTATTTGGAGTCCTTAGTTCGGATGCGGTAGAAAGCCTAACATTCTACGAAGAATGGGCATTGCGTGTCGGACAATACGGTGCGGCAAATGCATTTGAAGATATTGAAATTGTATTAGATGCAAGCGTAGTTAAAAATAATCCCCAAGGATATTTACTATCACCAAGAATTGATTCTTCAGTAAGTCCTTTTATTATTCAACAAACTCCTAATGATATCTATGTAAAACCTCTTGGATATAACTCTAATCCTTTCCCTGCATTAGTAAATTCAACTCCACTATTACGTGGTGCTGGCTATGTTGATCCAGCTGATGTGATATTTTCTCTAGGCTATATTTCAGATATTACTAAACAGGACGTTACGAAACTATCCAATGGACAATATGTTTGGTGTGCGTTCGACGGCCCAAGCTGGAATATCTATCGATTTACTGATTTATTAATTCGTGCTACTAACGTAACATATGACGGTACAACACTAACTGTTACTACACAAAATATTGTTCCTATTGTTGCAGGTTCTTACGTTGGCTTAGCACAGTCTGAAAGTTTTGATGGATTCTATCAGGTAGCAACAGTGACATTAAATTCGTTTACTATCACAGTATCTAATCTAACAGTAGCACAACCGTTTACCTCATACAATGAACTAATAATTTACTCATTAATCACACAGCGTACTATATCATTAGATACATTAGATACTTTAAAATTAACTCACTTGACCCCTGGATCATTAATTTGGGTTGATGATAACGGTAGTGGACAGTGGGCAAATTACAAATATTCTCCAGTCTACAAGCAACATGCATTAACTAATCCCACACCTACTGCTGGATTTACATTCGGCTCAACCATTGCTGTGAACAGCCAAAATTCAGTAATGACTGTAGGAAACTCACAAGGCTCATTATACGTCTATGATAAAGTAGGAAAATCGGTGGCTTGGGAACGCCGAGGTGCTATTCCAATTCCTTTCCTATCAACAAATTATTTTTTAACTAGCCAACCTAGTTTATATGCCACGGTAGTTGCAATCAGTGCAGACGGCACATGGTTAGTGTCTGGTAGCCCACTCGCCGGATACATTAAAACTAATTATCAAGGAGTATGGTCTACTGGTATAGATTATGTTCTTAATAATGTAGTCCTTTACAACAATGTATACTATCAATCATTACAAGATTCATATAATCAAACGCCAACTACTGTTTCACTTTATTGGAAAATAATTCCTTACATTGCAGTTGATAAAATTACCGGTGACGAATCAAACGCCCATGTCGGTCAAGGTGTAATTAGCATATACAAAAAAGATATTAATAATGATTATTCTTTAGTTGATTCTATTGTTAGTCCAGTTCCTACCGCTAATGAAAATTTTGGATCACAAATGGTATTTGGCAATAATGTATTATATGTTAGTGCGTTAGGCTATTCAAATAACAAAGGTAACGTATATAAATTATCATACAAAACAACAGTGGAGCAAAATACAACCTACAATCCAGTAGGTAGTTCTGCTGGTACCCTAGTGGTTACATCTACTAGTGGTATTAGAGCAGGTATGATCGTTCAGGGTTCTGGTTTCACTTCTGGGCAAATCGTTGAAGGTGTACTGACAAAAATAACTTTTGCTAGCAGTGCAAACATTGGACGTGTTGCTAGCGGAATGACTGTTAGTGGAACAAATATATTGCCTGGAACCTTAGTTGTAAGTAAAGGTTCTGATAATTTAGGAAATAACTATATTATTGTAAGAAGTTCGCAAGATATGAACACTAATATATCTTCGGTTGAATTTAACGGTAATCCTTTATTAACCTTTATCGCAACAAATGTTGCAAGTATGAATACATTGTTACTTAGTGGTAGTCCAGATAGTACTCCAGCAGGCGTATTAACATTTGTATCTAACAGCTGGACATACGATTTTAGTGAAACATATGTAGGAGCAGCTACAGGAAGCAATTTTGGTAGTTCGTTAGTACTGAGTCAAGATGGAAATACTTTTGCAATTGCATCATCTAATAGTACATTATCTGGTGTAGTTAACGTGTATAAAAATTCCGGATTGGGGTTAACTGCTTACCAGACACTGATCGGAACTACTACTGGCTTTGGTCGAAGCATATCAATATCAAATTACGGGGATTTTCTTGCAATATCAGACGATCATACTAGTGCAGGTACTATTAATCAGCAGGGCAGTGTTGTAGTTTATAGTAATAGTTCTACCGGATACATCGTATTACAATCATTAGTAAATCACTATCCAGAGTCAAGTGGTTTATTCGGAAATAAAATTGCATTTATGAATGATGACAATACTATTGCAGTCTATAGCAAATACGGTGATGTTTCAATATCAACTTCGTTTGATTCGTACACAGAATTACTTTATTATTCTAATAATGCTCCGCAAACTTTAGTTAATGAATTAATTATTGGGACTGAATATAAAATTACCTCTTTAGGAAATTTATCACAAGATCAGTGGAATATAATTGCAACGTCTACCCCAATTACTGCTGCAAGTATAGGAACTTCTTATAAAATCCTATCTTTAGGTAATACTGATTGGAATTCTGTCGGAGCAACATATTGTACATTTACAGCAACTTCAATTCTATGGTCGCCCACTGACACTGTTTCAAATTTAATTAATGTTAATTCCTTAATATCCGGACAACTAATAGTGGGCCAGGTAATATCAGGAATTGGAATTCCACTTGGAACAACTATTATAAATGTAAATAATTCTAACATTTATCTATCTTCTTCAATCTCTGCCATCCCGACTAATTCTCCAATTACAATTACAGCTTCGTTATTGTATGCAGTTGGATCAGAGATTCGAGTATCAACATTTGGTACAGGAACTGGAGTAGTAGTAGCTCCTAATTACACATACGCTGTCGGTTCATATTTTGTAGCAAAAACTACAGGAACCGGTACAGGAACTGCGGAATTAGCAAATTATGTATTCCAAAATAATTTAAATTCTACCGTAATAAGTCCAACAACATTTGATAAATCTTCTACAAATTTCATTACTTTAGAATCCGATAATGGAAAAGTTGATATCTACGATCGATATAATTCTAAATGGGTATTCAGCGAAAGTCTTACATCAACTAATCAACAAGGCGATGCCTACGGAACAGGTTTTGCAGTTGCTGATAATCAGATATTCGTCAGTGCAATAAATGCGCTCGATCAAAATTTAAAATCTGGTCAAGTCTATAGTTATGAAAAATTATCCGGAACATACAGTTGGGAATCTAGTCGAACTGAGGTACTAGCAGCTGATGTTTCTAAAGTTAAAAAAACATTCTTATATAATCGTGCATTAGGTAAACTAGTAACATATTTAGATGTTATTGACCCTTTACAAGGAAAAATAGCAGGACCTGCACAAGAGGAAATACAATATCAAACATTCTACGATCCTGCAAGTTATTCTTATAGTGATGGAACAGTTTCAGCCACAGTTAATACAAAATCATTCTGGACCACCCAAACAGTCGGTCAACTATGGTGGAATTTAACAACTACTAAATTTGTTGAAAATCATTTTGATGATCCAAGTTATCGAAACAATACATGGAATACTCTTGCTCCTGGCGCCAGTGTTGATATCTATGAATGGGTTTCCTACAATCAATTACCAGCAGTCTGGGACTCTAAAGCAGATACTCCCGCAGGGATAGCAGCCGGAATAAGCGGTACTAGTTTATACGGAAATTCAGCATACTGTCTAACGCAAACATACGACAATATTAGTAAAACATTTTCTAATACCTATTATTTCTGGGTCAAGAATAAAAAAATTATCCCGTCAAATGTTAATAGGCGAAATATGTCAGCTAGTGATGTTGCTAGTATTATTGCTAGTCCTCGTGGACAGGGATATACCTGTTTAGCATTAACTAGTACCAATTCATTTAGCTTAGTCAATGCTGCACAATATTTAAAAGATAAAGATGTAGTATTAGCCATCGAATATTGGTTAACTGACAAGACAGATCAAAACACTCATAGCCAATGGAAACTAATTAGTAATGATGCTATTGTAGATTTGCCGACTACTATTGAACAAAAATGGTTTGATAGTTTATGCGGGATCGATCAAGGGGGTCGAGCAGTTCCCGATCCAACACTACCTGTCAAACTACGTTATGGCATTGAAAATAGACCTCGTCAAGGTATGTTTGTAAATCGAATCGAAGCCTTAAAGGAATTTATTGAGAGAGTTAATACAACATTAATTTCTTATCAAATTACTGAATCAAGAAATATTTCAGCATTAGAATCGTATGATCCAGCACCGACTACTATTTCTGGGTTGTACGATAAGACTATCGATACTGATGCAGAATTAGTATATGTAAATGCAGTACCATTTAGTCCACCAACATTGAGTCCGATTATAGTTAACGGTAAAATTACTGGTATTAATATTATCAATCCCGGTAACGGATATGTTATCGCCCCATATATTACTATTACAGGCACAGGAGAAGGTGCAGTAGTTAAATCAACGATAAATGCAGTAGGAAAAATTATCGGAGCAACTATCGTTAACGGTGGAGAAGGATACGATAATACTACACAGTGCTCAGTTAGAAGTTACTCAGTATTAGTTCTCAGCGATAGCACATCTCAAAATTCCTGGAGTATATATTCATACGATCTAACAACAAAATTATGGTCTAAGACATTAACACAATCTTATGATGTTAGAAACTATTGGTCGTACACTGACTGGTATGCCGCTGGATATAGTCAATTTTTGTCTGCTGATTATGCAGTTAGTACATTCGTCGAGTTAAATTCAATCTCTTCTAAGATAGGTCAACTAGTAAAAGTGTTGACTGCTAATAAAGGGGGCTGGCTATTATTAGAAAAATATTCCGATTCGACATCTGTTGATTGGACACAATCTTATAACGTTGTCGGTATTCAAAATGGAACTATACAATTTAGTAAAGCCTTGTATGCATTTAAAGGAACCGAGGTCGGATATGATGCTAGTATATTCGATGGAGTAGATTTTGATATAGAAGCTACTCGAGAATTAAGAATAATTTTAAATGCTATTAAAAATAATATCTTGATTGATGATCTTAAAACAGCCTATTTAGATTTATTTTTCAGCAGTATACGTTATGCTCATAGTGAGCAACCATTTATTGATTGGATTTTTAAAACAAGTTTTGTTCGTGCAACACACAATGTTGGATCATTGAGCCAGCCTGTAAATTACCCATCTGATAATTTAAATAATTTCCAAGATTATGTTGCGGAAGTCAAACCCTATAGAACTAAACTACGTGAATATATCAGCGATTATACTAGTTTAGATATTGGACAAGCCGCAGTTACAGATTTTGATTTGCAGTCAAATTACGAAAACGGCTTTATAACAGCTATAGGTGTTGAGTATAAAAATAATAGTATACAAAGTTTTGACCAATCGTTGAACAGTTATCCTTGGAAATTTTGGAATGATAATTTAGGATTTATAGTAACTGATATTAAAATTACCGATGGAGGTAGCGGATATGCAAATCCTCCACAAGTTGTAATTAGTCAGCCGACTGGTCCTAATTCTACCACCGCAATCGCAACTGCATATATTGCTAATGGAAAAGTCAACAGAATTCGTATTGTATCTAATGGTAGTGCATATTTAAGTGCACCGACAGTGATATTTAATGGTGGATTGTCGACTACCGGTACTGCTGCAAAAGCAGTAGCAATTATTGGAGACAGCGTTGTTCGTGCTAATCGTACTGCTTTGAAATTTGACCGAGTTAATCAAACATACTATATTTCAAATTTAGAACATACTGATACATTTACAGGTTCCGGTTCTCGTCTGCAGTTTTCCTTAACTTGGGCCCCAGATGTACAAGTTAGTTCAGCAGTTGTAACAGTTAATGGAGAAATAATTCTAAGAGAATTATATAAATTAGCTGTTGTTAGTTCAACATCTGCCGGGTACACACAGTATTCTGGAACAATCATTTTTAATTCTGCTCCTGCAAAAAATAGTACAATTACAGTAGCCTATAAAAAAGATATTAGCATTTTAAATGCAACTGACCGTATACAATACTATTATAATCCAACTTCTGGACAGTTAGGTAAAGATTTATCACAGCTAATGACAGGTATCGATTATGGTGGTACTATTGTTAGTGGATTAGGATTTAATTTAGGAGGAGGATGGGGTGTAACTCCTTATTATTCCGAATCATGGGATAATAGAGATCCATCATTTAATGATTATGTTGTGCAGGTAACTGCTAATACACATTCTTTTACATTGCCGTATGTTCCAGCAGCCAATACTGAGATTAATATCTATCAGGTAAAGAATCATACAATTTCTTACACATCAGATGGATCAACCCTTGGATATGCATTTGATATTAATCTCATTTCACCAACAGTAAATGTAACATCGACATCAACAGCAGTTGATATTAGCAGTGCATATAATCCTACAGGCAGTGTTGGTTATATTCTTAAAGTTGCTAGTACTGCGGGTGTAGTTCCTGGTATGGTTATCAGCGGCACAGGTTTTAATTCTAGACAAAAAGTTGTTCGTATAGTTGACTCAACAACATTAAACATTAGTCCAGTACCCGATAGCACACCAAGTGGTACACTAACGTTTAGTAATACTGCTGGCGGATTTATTCTTACAGTGGCAAGTGTTAGCGGATTAAAAATTGGAGATATTGTTACTAGCACCGGATCGATATTTAGTTATGGAACAATCATTAATTCTATTGATTCTACTAATAATTGTCTTACACTAAATCAAATTATGTTAACTCACGTTGCCAACGGTACAACAATAAATTTTGCTCAGCAGCTAGTGCAGCCAACTGATGTAATTATAAATGCTAACGGTACTATTTTATTAACATCACCTGCGCCAGTCAGTGCAACTATTAATATTTCTGGATCATATCGCCCTGTAAGATTAGATGACCCGCATTATGGAACACCTAGTCAAACTAATGCATCAGCAATTGTAATAACTCCAGTTGCCGACGGTATATCGAGTACATTTACAATTCCAGGATCGTATACAGTAAATGATGGGGATGAATTTATTCTACGTCAGAGTACAAGCGAAGGTTCTATCAATCCTGCTAGTACTGATTATGATACTGCAATCGACGGCGGAAACTTAGCTTATAGTACTGCTAGTGGACTAGCAGCTGACGATATCGTACTCGACGGTGACGGTTTAATAACGCCAACAAGTAGTCCAGCCCCAGAAGAAGTAGTTCCTGGACAAGTAGTAGATACACTTGCTATCAAAGTCTATGATCAAGCGCAATCTGGTTCAGCAGATATTAAAATTGACAATCAGGTTGCTGATGGTATAACAAATACCTTCGCAATTGGACAGTTACCAAACAGCTCAAGAGCCGTTATAGTTAAACTTGGTACGGTTATTAAAACCTATACAACAGATTATACTATAGATTATACAAATAAATTAGTCGTGTTCAATAGTGTTCCTTCTGCAGGCCAAACCGTTAGTATTTTTAGTATAGGTTTTAATGGAAGTAATATATTAGATATTGATTATTTCGTTGGCGACGGTGAGACTACTGAATTTGTAACTAAAGCTACATGGGTTTCTTCTGTAACTAGCTTGATTTATGTTAATGGAGTTGTAGCATCACCGACACTGTTTAAGACTGATAATAGTTATGCATTTGCCAATGCAATTGGTCTTAAATTCGCTGTAGCACCTGCTGCTGGTGCGTTAATTAATTTTATTATTGTTAGCGGCAGCCAACAAACATTTGCTATCACAAAAACTGAAACAGTACCAACAAACGGTGCTACAACATACACATTACAATATCCAATTGGAAAAACACTACCAAATGAATCTAACATGATTGTGCGTGTTGATCAAAGTATTTTGCAAGCACCCACTAACAGTTATTTTACCATAGGCAAAAACAGATTAACATATACGGTAGATTCTACCAAAGCAGTACCATATTCTGTACCTACTAATAATATTTTAGTATATGCCGGAGGAAATCTATTAACACTTGGTGTTGATTATACAGTAGATCCGAGTGCGATTTCAGTTAAAATTAATAAGATTGTGTATTCGACATATAGCGGACAAAAATTAATCGTTAGTATAATTCCCAATGACGGATACAGCTACAATGAAACAACTGGACAAATCACATTTGCTCAGGCGTATAACAATACACATACTGTTGAAGTTGTCAGTTCTTACCTACAGGATATATTAGATATTCAAAGAACTAATATCGAATATGTTTCGTCATTTACTTTAACTCCCGGTACAACCGAATTTTATACATATAATGCGGTCAGCGGAGGAATAATTAAACTAGATAGACCCGTAATTGATAATAATTATGTTTGGGTAGTTCAAGGAACAACTTTATTAACACCAAGTATCGATTACAAGTTAAATGACGACTTGCAAAGTATTGTACTAGCGAACCCGCCACAATCGGGAGTTGTTACTTCAATTATTACATTTGGCAGCAATATTCTTCCAAATGCTGGTATTTCATACATGCAATTTAAAGATATGTTAAACCGTGTATCTTATAAACGATTAAATGCTAACAAGAGAACCATGCTAGTTAATGATCTAAAATGGAACGATACTGAAATTTTTGTCGATGATGCAAGTACTTTGGATGTTCCTAATCCAACCGGCAATCGCCCAGGTATTATCGAAATACGTGGAGAACGTATTGAATATTTTACTATTAACGGAAATGCCTTGGGTCAATTGCGTAGAGGAACATTAGGAACAGGTGTATATAATTTAAACAAAGCAGGAACATATGTACAAGGAATTGGAGCAAGTGAAACAATTCCTTACACTGATACAACCACAACTGAAACCATCACAGCAAGTAGTGGAACATCAGTTAATCTTGGATTTATTCCAGCAGATGCAAATAGCATAGAAGTATTTGTTGGCGGATATAACGATACAGCTGAATGGGCAGCAAATACTGCGTATAGTGTAGGTACTATTGTACGTGTTGGCCCTTATACATATCGCTGTGTTACTGAAAATGTTAGTTCAACAATATTTGCTACAGACAGTAGTCATTGGGCATTCTTTGTTGGAAATATACGTTTGAAAAAATCAGCTTATTCTGTGTTTAATATCAACCAAGCACCGTACAGCCCGGCAGGTGATGTCAGCTTCCCAGCAGATTTTACAGTTGATGGCACAACTGCTAAGATAACACTAACTAATCCATTGAGTTTTGGTACACAAGTCACTGTGATCAAACAAACTGGCACTGCGTGGGATAGTGCTACCAATATTCTAAATGACCGTACAGCAATTGGCAATTTTATTAAAGCAGAGCCTGGTATATGGTATACCGAGTATAAACAATAAACTAGCACATTATAAACATTGATAAATATAAGATAAAGAGAGATTGATATGCAGACTAAAGACGCAACCGGAATCCATATTGAGGGTCATATTAAAATTTATGATCCTATTTCTAAGGAAATTTACATTAACAAGCGTAATGCAATTCACTATGAAAATATTAGTGTAGCTTTGGCTAATAGTATGATTAATAACGGCCAAGGATTTATCTATCAAATGGCATTTGGCAATGGAGGAACAGCTATTGATCCTACCGGAATTATCACATACTTAACTCCTAATACTAGCGGAACTAATGCTAGTCTTTATAATCAAACATATAGCAAAGTTATTGATGGAAATTCCAGCACTAACGTTGATCCAACACGTAACTTTACAGAAGTTCGCCATGTGACCGGCACCAATTACAGTGATATTTTTGTTACTTGTTTATTAGACTACGGTGAGCCTAGTGGACAAGCTGCATACGATACTACTGTAAATGGTGAGTCTACTTATGTATTCGATGAGTTAGGCTTACAAAGTTATAGTTCAACTGGTGAAAGTTTATTATTAACCCATGTTATTTTTCATCCAGTATTAAAAAGTTTAAATCGTTTAATTCAAGTTGATTACACAGTACGCATTCAAAGTCTAACTGGCTTAGTGGGAGTTTAATAAATGACTTATACAGTTTCGTTTACAGATTCTACTAATCCTGCTAAACCCCCGATTGTCATTGCCGACGGCGCCCTTAACAACCAGACAAGTTTAACCTTTGTAGGAAAAAATTATTCCGGGTATGCTCCAATTTTGGCAGGTGATTTTTTACACTTGCTAGAAAACTTTGCCAACTCAACAGCCCCAGGCAATCCAGTCCAGGGACAGTTATGGTATGATACATCAAGCGGTAATAATATTCTTAGAGTATATGATGGTACTACTTGGGTAGAAGCCGGCAATTTAAAGAAAGCACCATTCGTTAATGCGCCTAGTCCATCATCGAGTGTAGCTGGAGACTTATGGGTTGATACTACAAATAGTCAACTATATCTGTTTACTGGTTCAAATTGGACATTAGTCGGTCCTACTTACAGTGCTGGATTGCAAACCGGTCCAGTTGTTGAATCGATTGTCGATACAACAAATGTTACTAGAGCAGTAATTTCAATGTATGTTTCTAGTGCAACAAACAATTCATCTTATCGTGTTGCAATTATTAGTAAAGATACATTTACACCAAAATCACGCCTTGACGGGTTTGCATCGATTAATGAAGGTATTAATTTATATTCAAATACAATAACCCAAGATACTGCAACTGTTTGGGGAACTGTTCAAGCAGCAAACTCATTAAATGTTAATAGTATTGCAGTGGCCGCTGCGAATTTTTTAAGATCAGATGTAACTAGTACAACAAATAATCCACTTAATATTAGAAATGCAGGCGGCATAAGTTTAGGTACTGACCTAAGTTTTAATATTGCACAAGGACTTAATACATTTACCTTTTACTCTAAGAACAGTGGAAACAATGTTGAGTTTAATGTAAACAGCAGTACATTATTGCATCTTGACGCTAATGGTAATGTCGGGATCGGTGCTGGAAATATCAGTCCATCAACTCCGTTAAGTGTTGCTGGCGTTATTTCATCGGGCGTTGCCGGTACTCCGGGGGGCATTATAGTAAACGACGGAGCAAGCCCAACTCCAAGCAATATTCTTTCGGTATCGACTAGTGGAATTTCAACAACATTAAATTCTACATTTACTAGTAACGTAACGGTAAATGGCTTAATAACAACAGGATTAACCGGAACAAATCCAAGTGGCCCGGTAATATTACCAGCATCATCTGGTATATATGATATTGGTTCACAATCACTAACATTTAGAAACGTCTATGCTAATTCTTTCGTTGGTAATTTCAGCGGAAGTTTTACCGGAACAGTTATCGGTAATGTAACGGGAACAGCAGACAGTCTTAAAACGCCAACAGTGTTTAGTGTTGCTGGCGATATGATTAGTTCAGATACCGGTGTTAGTTTTACTGGACAAAGTATAACGGGTACTGCTATTCTTAATACACAAGTTAGTAGTACAATGATAACTGGCAAACCTGCAGCAACAGCCGCACAGTCAACTGATCAAATACTTGTATTTCAAACAAACACATCTGGCTCAGCACTGAAGAGTATGACTAGAGAAGTATTCCTTAACGGGGTTGGAGCATATGCCATCCCAATCGGCTCAATTATGCCTTTTGCAGGACAAGCAACTGCTATTCCACCCGGCTGGTTAATGTGTGATGGAAGTGAAATTGGTACAACAACATACAATCAATTATTCCTAGTAATTGGATATATCTACGGTGCACAAAATACTTTACTAGGTGCAAACACATTTAAATTACCTGACCTAAGAGGAAGATTTACTCTAGGGTTGGATAACATGAACAATTATGGAAATGTTCAAGGATTCGTTCAAGCACAAACTAGTGGAACTCCCCCAGTTAATGTTAATACTGGCGGACAAATTGGTCCAGCAGGACGTGTTAGTAATATTGCCGCCGACACTCTTGGCGGATATTCAGGAAGTCAAAATGTTGTATTGAATACAACACAGCTTCCGCAACATACTCATAGTCTTAATGATGGAACTGCTCAATATTATGCTCCGGGTGTTAACGGTGGTATAACAGATAATGCTGCAAGTTACGGTCACGGATTGCCTGCCACTACTAGTACAGGTTATGGTTTAGAAAATACTGCCGGTGTTAATTCTGCAAGTATTGGTCAAGCAATAACTGTAATGAACCCATACTTGAGTATTAACTACATCATCTTTACTGGTAACGTATAATGACATATTCGATTCTTTTAACTAACGGCTCTACATTAACAAGTGTAGCAAATGGCACAGTTGATCAAACTGCAACCGATTTAACATTAATTGGACAAAATACCAGTGGATATGGTTTGTTTATTAACGATAATTTTGTTCATCTGTTAGAAAATTTTGCTAATACTAGTCAGCCTAATCATCCTATTAAAGGACAGTTATGGTATGATACTAGTCAAAATGTTTTACAAATTTACAATGGTACTAATTTTACTCCTACCGGTAATACAATAGTTGCAAGTTCTGCGCCGAGCGGATTATCATCAGGTGGACTATGGATTAACAGTGCGACTAGTCAATTATATTTTAATGACGGTCTTGAAACTACCTTAGCAGGTCCGATTTATACAAAAACTCAAGGACAATCAGGTTTTGTTGTAAGTGATGTTATTGACACAATCGGTGTTAATCATACGATTGTATCTTTATACGTAGCTAATACTTTATTAGGAATATTTGCTAAAGAAGCGTTTACCCCTACCTCAACTATTACTGGATTTACATCAACTGCACAAGTTGTAGGCAGCCAATTAGGTACTACACTAACAATTACAACAATAATTTCTGGAACACTAAGTGTGGGACAAACTATAGTTGGGACTGGGATTACACCGGGCACAACAATTACAGGACAATTAACAGGCACAGCTGGAGGAACTGGAACATATTCAGTAAGTACTAGTACAACAGTAGCATCATCTAGTATCACTGCAATTTCCGGTTCAATCGGAATCGGATTTAATGCTAGTACATATAATGGTGTACAATTTAATGTACCAGTTAGCCAAGCTACAAATTTATTAGCTCCAGACGGTAGTCTTAAAACAACTGATAGTTTTGTATCAACTACTAGCGATTCTTCGACTAGCGGAAGTATTTCGATACAAAATGCTACACCATTGGTATTAGGTACTGCTGGATATTCTCAAGTTAATGTTTCTTATAGTTTGTTCCAGCTACAATCAAAACAACCTAATCAAAATTTTGAAATTAATGTACAAAGTGATACAAGTTATCCAGCACTGCATGTGAATGCAACAACTAATACAGTTGGAATATTTACTGCTGCTCCTCAAGCTACTCTAGATATAAACGGCACAGTTAGAGCAACTCCTTTAACTCCTGCTAGCGCATCAGCTACAGGTGTTGTTGGGCAAATTGCATGGGATGCTAACTATGTTTATGTTTGTACTGCTACAAATACTTGGAAACGTGCCGGATTAAGCACATGGTAAACAGCCCAAACTATGATAAATACACTGAAATAAGGAACGAGCGAGACTATGTCATATACAATTAACCATTATAACGGTACATTACTTACTACAGTTGCGGACGGTACAGTTGATACGTCTACTGATCTTACACTGATTGGTAAGAATTATGCTGGATACGGTCAAGCACAGAACGATAACTTTGTATGGTTGCTAGAAAATTTTGCAAATACAAATAGTCCCCCAAATCCTTTGGCAGGTCAACTATGGTTTGATAGTGGCGCCAAGAAATTAAAATTTTATGACGGTTCAAAATTCCGCAATACTGGCGGAGCTGAACTTGGAACAAGTGCTCCTAGTGGATTAACACAGGGAGATTTCTGGTTTAATACCGCTAGTAATCAGTTATATGCATATACTGGCACTACATTTACGCTTATTGGACCACAAGAAGTTACTGGCGCCGGCACAACACAGATGCAATCTGTTAGTGTTCTTGATACAAGTAATATTTCACATCCAATTATTCAGGGAATTGTCAACGGCGCAACGGTATTTACTATTGCAGGATCAGATGCTCCATTCCAATTAAATTCTACAACAAATCCAATTACTGGATTTGATTACATCCAACAAGGGCTAACACTTTCATATACAGAAAATGCTGCCAACGGTGTAACTTCTGGAAGCCAACGCTTCTGGGGTACAGCAACTAATGCTGATAAATTAGGTGGATATCCTGCTAGTTCATTTGTTCAAGCAGGCAATGCTCAATTTAGTACACTGGTTAACTTTAGCGATGCTGGATTTACTGTGGGTAATCCGGTTGCAAAACTAAGTGTATTCAACGCTAGTCAAACAACACCAACAATACAAAATACATACGGCTCACAAATTGTGTTTGAAACCAATGTTTCAGGAGTGACTAAAACCCCATTGATCGTTAACGGTAATGATATTACTCCAGGATTAAGCGGAGTTTCTAATTTAGGTACAAATTCATTACAATGGGCAACTGTTTATGCTAGTTACTTCCAAGGTACTGCATATACTGCAGATGGATTAACATTAAACACAGCTCGAGCAACTGCTAGTACAGCCGCCGCTGCAAATACGATTGTAGGTAGAGATAGTAGTGCAAATATCACAGCTAATTTATTCCAAGGTACTGCAACATCTGCAAACTATGCTGACTTAGCTGAAAAATATCTAGCTGATGCGGAATACGAAGTTGGTACAGTTGTATCAGTTGGCGGGGAAAAAGAAATCACTGCTAGTCGATTAGGTGATCGTGCATTGGGTGCCGTATCAGCAAATCCAGCGTACATGATGAATAGCGAATTAGAGGGCGGAACATATGTTGCTTTAAAAGGCCGTGTTCCAGTTAAAGTAAATGGCTCAGTTATCAAAGGCCAACGACTAGTTGCAGGATCAGATGGAACCGCCCAACCAGCACATAGTAATCATGCTGATGTATTTGCCATTGCGTTAGAAACAAATAATACCCCCGGAATCAAACTTGTAGAATGTGTAATTCTATAATACTAAATATCATAGAGAAAAGAGGACGCTAAATGGCTGGAGTTGGATCAAAAATTGCTGCTAATGATTATAATACTATTCAAAGTACTATAGCCGGCATCCTTGGACAAAATGCTGCAGGATACGGTCAAACATTGTCTAGTAGCCAGGTATCAACGAACGGTAAAATTACTGCCGCACAATGGAATGTGTTACAAAATGATATTTCGACAGTTAATTATCATCAACTTAATGCAGCTCCTTCTTATGGTGGAAGCGGTTTAACCACAGCAACTACCAGTGTAACAATTAAAGATTCTGATCGTGCAGCATATTTGGCTGTAGCACAGGCATTGGCTAGTTCATCTTCGTCGTCGATAGGCGGTGTAGGCTATCCAGGATGTTATGTTCAAGCACCCGCCGGTCAATATACTGTTCCTGCAAGTGGGGCATTTCCAGTAAGTACGCAACGATCACCTAATTGGAATGGTACCGTTCTCAATACAGTAACTTTGACATTTTCAAGTAATTTAGCAGCAGAGTATTATTTTAACGCCGGAAGCGTTTTTAATATTACTGCAAGTGCAACTGGTGGACAATCTGGAACGGTTGGTACAAAGGATTATTCTTGGGCTACACTATTAGCTAACATGGGAACTATTACTCTTGGGTATACTGCTACTACTAAAACTGGCGCTAGCGGCACAGGTTCTGGCTACGGTTGGACATGGTTTAATGCAAACAGAGGAACAACTGTGACTATTTACTCTAATGTTATTTCTGGAACATATGCTCCAAATCAATATGATCTTAATTGTACATTAGATGCTAGCGGTACTGTATTAACATTCCAGTGCTATTTCCAAGATTTATCAGGTCAACCTAACCCACCATGGGGTACAGACGAAAACATAACAGCAACTATCACTAGTAATGTTAATGCAATCTACTCATCTGGTGCAGTTTCAGTAGCTGCGTACTTACCGAGTGTATCTGTTTCATTCCCTTAATCAATTTAATCTAGCCTAAGTTCTTGACAAGCTAACTACTGTAGTGTATTATCGTATACTACGGAGTTATCTATGGATGAAAGAATTGAAAAAGCCTTTGCAGTTGCTAACTATATGGCAACATTATCTAATCAGCGCAGAATCGTACTAGAAGAATACAACCAAAAATTAATATATTATATTAACGGTGCAACTTTTAAAATTAATTTAGAGTTAATTAATTTTGCTAAAGTTGTATTAGATATTGGGCAGGATACTGATGTAGCATTTGTTGATTCTAATGATTTTCCTGTTATTATCAACGATGTTCAAAAGTTTTTCGATGATATAATATCGCAGTATTTTGAAGCTACTAATGAGTACGCATCAAAATATGCCGAACTTAAAAACAAAAGAAAAATTTCTGATATAGTGGATCTATGACAACTGGTGCTGTAATATTTGCTCACAATAATAGCACTGTTGATTATATTAAATTAGCAGTCTTTGCAGCCAATCGAGTAAAAAAATACTTAGATATACCGGTAAGTCTAATCACTGATAGTAGAGATTGGTTATTAACTGCTTATCCCGATCATCCGTTTGATCAGATTATTTTAGCAACGGCATCATCAACTACCCAACAAAAAAAGTTTCATGATGGTAGCATTGCAAGTAAAATGTTAGAATGGAAGAATTTTTCAAGAAATCAAGTATACGACCTAACTCCATATGATCGTACTATTGTATTAGATAGCGATTATATTTTAAATTCTAGTGTATTAAAATCTGCATTGAATAACAAACACGATTTTCAAATTTATCGAAATAGTTTTGATCTAGCATTAGATAGACCAGTAATGTTTGATCGAATCAATTCTTATTCGATTCCCTTCTATTGGGCTACGGTTTTTGTATTTGAAAAGAACGATCTTATGCAATCATTTTTTGATCTGATCGAATACATTAAAGCTAACTGGAATTATTTTAAAATATTATATAATATTGATGCATATACTTACCGAAATGATTTTGCATTTAGTATAGCAATACATATTATGAATGGAAAAACTAATGGTAATTTTGCAATTGAATTACCTGGCACTATGACATTTACAACAGATAAAGATGTTTTAATATCTGCAAAAGATAATAAGATGTCTTTTCTTGTTGAAAAGAAAGATCATCTAGGCGAATATATTGCAGTTAAGACTACTGGGTTAGATGTGCATGTTATGAATAAATTTAGCCTTAATCGATTTATAGATGGTGGCTCAGGTGTCTAAAGGATTTCTAATCTACGCACAGAATACAGATTCTGTAGATTATGTCAAACAGGCATATGCTCTAGCATTGAGTATTAATTACAGTCAAAAAAATATCAAATCAGTTTCATTAATTACTAACGATCCGGTACCTAAAAAATATCAAAAAATATTTGATCAAATAATTCCTATTCCATGGTTTACTGATGATCCTACATCAACTTTAAAAGGTGAAAATAGATGGAAGATATTTCATGTTTCTCCTTACGACGAAACTATTATGTTAGATAGTGACATGTTAATATTAGAAGACATTAGTGAATGGTGGGATTATTGTAAAAATTACGATATTAAATTTTGTTCAAAGGTAAAAAATTATAAATTAGACGTAGTAAATGATATATACCATCGTAAAGCATTTGTAGCTAACCATTTAACCAGTCCGTATTATGCGTTGCATTATTTTAAAAAATCAGAAGCCGCTTATGAATTTTATAAAGTGTTAGAATTTGTTTGTAATAATTGGGCGTGGTGCTATGAAAAGTTTGCACCTGAACATTATCAAAATTGGTTAAGTATGGATTTAGCAAGTGCAATTGCTATCGAAATTACAGGCATGCATAATTATGCTGTTGACATATGTAGTCCGTTAGAATTTATACATATGAAAGTTCCCCTACAAGAATGGAAAGATTCTACAGAAAACTGGCAAGATATGGTACACAGTATTTTAAACTCCAACGGCGAATTAGTAGTTGGAAATATTAAACAAACTAGAATATTTCATTATGTTGAAAAACAATTTATTACAAAACATATGCTTGATAAATTGGAGAAATTAATCAATGGCTCGTAAAAAAATTACACCATATGTTCCAAAATATTATATTCATTATGATAAAAAAACTGGAATAATTAGAAGTGTGTCTCCTGAAAAATTAATTACTGATAAGCACAGTATTGAAATTTCTTTTGAAGAATTTAAGTTATTTCTCGATGGAACTAGACTACCCCAAGACTATGCAGTAATACACGATAAAAATGAAGTTACAATAGCACAAGTAAATAATCCACTACAAGGATTTACATTTAAAAATAAATCTGTTGAAATCATTACCGATGCCCCTACAAAAAATACAGAGTTAACAACTACATGGAATAAAATAGATAGTTCTTGGAATTTCAGCCTATCTAAGATTGCCAAGGATAAAACAACAACAGATGTTACAAGTCACACAATTTTCTTTGTAACGCTCGAAGATGATTTTAATTTTTTAATTAGAACTATAATAATTAAAATAAAAGATTTAGTCGATAATACAAGTGTAACTATACCTTTTGAAAGTAATATAGAAAAAAATATAGATAAAATATCTTTGTCTTCAAAAACATATTTTCACAGTTACGGATTAAAAATAAATGACAAATAAAATAAAAATTATAGAACAAGATATTATCTTTCTCAGTTATGACGAACCTAATGCTGAGAAGAATTATGCAGACTTGCTGAGTAAATTTCCCTGGGCAAAACGTGTACATGGTGTTAAGGGCAGTGATGCGGCACACAAAGCCTGTGCTGCACTAAGCGAAACAGAATACTTTGTTACTGTGGATGCTGATAATATTGTTGATCCTAAATTTCAAGAAGTTGAAATTGATTTAGATGCATTGGGACTTACAGAAGAAAATGTATTTTCTTGGTGCGGCAATGTATATGTCAACGGACTAATGTACGGTAATGGCGGACTTAAATTATGGACACGCAAGTTTGTAAATGAAATGCGCACACACGAAAATAGTGATCCCGATGATACTAAGGGTCTAGTAGAATTTTGTTTTGATGATCGTTATTATCAATTTAATGAAAATTACAGCAAGAGCTACACTAATGCAACTCCCTTCCAAGCATGGAGAGCAGGATTCCGTGAAGGTGTAAAAATGAGTTTAGATCAAGGCGCAAAAGTTGCAGATCTTAAAACTATATGGTGGCAAAACTATCATAGAATGCTAGTATGGTGCAGTGTAGGTGCAGATGTTGAACATGGTATTTGGTCAATCCTTGGTGCACGTGAAGGTGCATTTCTTACTAATTGTACAGATTGGGATCATAGTAATGTTCGTGATTTTGAATATTTAACTAACCGATGGAATGAACAACATGAAATGTTAACACCAGAAGGAGCTGCCACATTAATTAATCAATTAGGACACAATCTCATGACAAAATGTGGGTTAGAAATTGCTAATTTAGATCCTGCAGGTAGTCAATTTTTTAAGACAGTGTATAATAATACTCCAAGAATTATTCGTAAAAGATAATGTACGATATTATTTTTATTTCATATAATGAGTTAAATGCAGATGAAAATTTTGCACGTTTAAAAGCCCGGTTTCCTTTAGCTAAACGTGTTAATGGAATTAAGGGAATCCATCGGGCGCATATTGCTGCTGCCAAAAAAGCATTTACCAAGATGTTTTGGGTAGTAGATGGCGATGCTATTATATTTGATACATTTAATTTTGATTACATTGTAAGTGAATACGATTTAGATGTAGTACATGTATGGCGTAGTTGTAACCCTGTTAACGGATTAGAATACGGGTACGGCGGTGTTAAATTATTACCACGTAATTTAACTATTAATATGGACATTAATAGTGTAGATATGACTATGAGCATTAGCAATAAATTTAAAGCTATGGAAGAAGTTAGCAATATTACAGCATTTAATACTGATGCTTATAGCGCCTGGCGCAGTGCTTTTAGAGAATGCTGTAAACTAGCTGTGATTAATAATGAAGAAGCATTATCTAGATTATATTTTTGGTGCCAGTTAAATGATAATACACCATATGGATCTCATGCATATATAGGCGCTATCCAAGGTAAGCATTACGGTCAAGAAAATGCCTCTAATAAAGAGGCATTGGCTAAGATAAATGATTTTACTTGGCTACAAGATCAGTGGTCATTGGAAAGATCTCAGCTATCACTTTAGCACAGGCAATAGCAACTTCTTGATGTTCCTTTTGTGTGCCATTTGCTGAACGTAGCTCAATAAAGTGTATCCAACTACGTAGTGTGCCATTCATATATAAACGACTTTCTGTAAGACCTTCCGGCAATACAGATCTTGCAACTTCCTTAGCAATACCTTTTTCAATAGCCCACATATACGCATCACGTGTACGATTGATAATATCTTGTTGTATATTTTCCCATTGATATGCTAGGCGACGGTCGTCGTCTAACGTAGTATCTAATTCTACTGAGTTTTGTCTATTTTTGGTGTCCTGTAACCGTGCTTCTCTAAGTACAAATGACAGGTCTCGAGTAGGATCAGCATATCGCTGACTGAACTCTTGGAAACTGAAACTTCTGTGTCTAAGGATTTGACGGGCAATGTCTCTAGTGGTTGTGATTTCGATACAAGCACTGACCATTTCAAGTGGGCTCCAGTGCTGGTGTTTAATGAGGTATTGTATGAGTTTTGCTGATGTGTCTGTGTTAAGTTGATTGCTGGGATTGCTGACACGGGCGCAATACGCAATGAGTTCCTGTGCATCTTTGATACCCAAATCTGCAAATTCCTGTGTGGGTTGGGAGTAACTGAGTAATCGAACATTCATCTATAATTTCTTTTTCTTTAAAAACTGCTGGGTTGATTTTTCAATATCTTTTCGAACACGCTCAGTATCCAATTTGAAATCTACATCTTCTATTGTATCTTCGTAACTCTTACAAAGTTCGGCAAGGTGCTTTTCAAAAGCCTTCCAGCCACCTTGCTTAGTCTTAGTTGTTATTTTAATTTCCCAAGTCTTGCCATCTTTAAAATTGACCAGAACGGTATGGAGATACCTAAGAGGTAACACATTTAAGTGTACATCACTAAAAACTTCTGGCCAATGCTTAATGACATTCTCGGGAAGATTTCTTCCCGGTTTAGTCACTATGCTTTTTTCTTGGTCGGAACCAACTCCTCTGCCATTCTGCGAAACTTAGCAGCTTCTTTTGCCAGTTTATCTGCTTGACTACGATACATTTTAGCTGTTACTTCTGGTGTATCGTTCGGTCCTGCAACTGTAACATCAGCTTCTAGAATAGTTTGTTCAACTGTAGCTGTTGGTTTTGCATCTTCTTTCTTATCATCGAATCCATCTTTTAATGATAGATCATCGACAGCAACGCCGCGCTGTTCGGCAATAATCTGATTGAGTTCTGACAGGACAATTGAATATCCAGTAGTAGGAGTCATTTCAATGTCACCAGTTGGCGCCTTGATTAGTCTTCCACTGCCATGTAATGCTGGTAGCATTCTTGACCCATCNGGGAATTGAGTACGATCCATAGCTTCTGCAAATTCGTATGCTTCTTGNCCAGCTGAACTTTCTACTAGATTAATCAATGCATCGTGATAGATATCTGGTAAATTTTCTGTTGGTACAATTAGGCAATGGTGTGCATCACCTGGTAGTGTACGATATGCTACTAACACTTTTTTGTTAGTAGCAATAACTCGACCTACATGTTTAAGTTCTTGTGCCATATTAGGCTCCTGTTGGTGTTCCTGCTGCTGGTGCGGCTGCTTGTTGTTGAGCTGCAATTGTTTCTAAAAATGTAGATAACTTAGTATATGTTTGTCCAACTGCTACCATTTCGTTCGGCTTAAATGCGCCACGTGAACTGGCAATATCGATGATCACTTTAAGTGATTGTAAATCGTTAATTGTTAAGTCTGTGCTGTTAGCTGCTGGTGCTTCTTGTGCTTCTTGTGCTTCTGGTTGCTGTACTGTATCAGTCATGGTATCTCCTAAATGTAATATGTACGTATGTAATTATCTCTGCTGTAAAAGTGGACAGGCAATTGTGAAGAAACTCAATTCCTTTTCACTTTCGAATCCGATGGAAGTAGTATAGATAATTGTGTTGGTGTTATCAAGGTCTATGCTTTGCCCTATATAATACCTATTATTTAAATTTTGACGGATCCAATGGTCTACATTTTTGACTAGTGTTGGATTGTATTTGTCTATAGTAGTATACTTAAAATGCGGACAGGCAAACTCCACCCTCCGCAAATCGAAGTAATTTAAGGCATTTGGTTTGCCAGTTTTTAATGCCATTATGCAGGTACCTTAGCATCTTCATAATAGGCATATTCGCCCCATGGCGGAACGATAGTGTCGTTTCCATGAATAACAAATACTGTATCGCAGTAGTTTTCATCGCCCCATGAACCAAACGGATATCCGTCTGTAAACATGATAAACTTCTTAGGTTGGATATCATTTTCTTTCATGTATTCCCAGTTGGCTTCGAAGTCAGTACCACCACCGCCCATTGGTTCATAACTGTCAAACTCATCAATTGAGTAACCATCATATGCTTGTTCGTTATACACTCGAGTATCAAAGCACCATACTTTGATCTTAAAGTCTTTGTACTCTTGCATAATACCTTTAATTTCTGTTAAGAAATCTTTGGCCTGTACATCACTAATTGAACCCGACATGTCGATTGCCACACAGATATCGATAGTGTCTTCAAATTGTGTTCCGGGCAAGATGGCATTCATGTGCCAGCCCTTACGATTAGGACGCATAAATGAGTAGTCGTTCTTAATAGTACTTTGGATTTGTTGACGTAGTATTTCACGCCAATTCATCTTAGGTTCTGTAAGATCTTTGATCATACGTGCTACACTGGCAGGAGTATTACCAGCACCTGCGGCCTGTGCAGCCTGTACAGTAGCTTCGCGAATTTCGTCACGAATCTGTTTTAATTCTTCTTTGGTATATTGTGGACGATTACCTTTACCATCACCGTCTTTGCCATCACTGCCCCAATCAATATGTTCGTCTAATAGTTGACCCAACTGATTGAGTTCTTCTTCATCCATTTCATCATAAATCTTGTCATAGACTTCTTCTGCGCCCATACCATAATATTTGGTATCGTGGAAGATTTTAATATCCGGAATTTGATGATCTCCAATACGATCACGCACCAATTGCCCATTTACACAGTAGTCTGCGGCAATGTTAAAAATCTTTGGATCACGACCTTCACGACGCCCCATGTGATCAAACACGTTATGTAGGATTTCGTGGGCAATGACAAACTCAACTTGTTTAACTGTAAGCGGATCAAAGAACTTGCGATTGAAATAGATAGTACGTCCATCTGTAGCGGCAGTGGGCAACCAATCTTCTGCTTCTTGTATCTTTAAGCGTGTGGCCATGTTGCCAAAGAATGGATGTTTCAATAGCAAACTAACTCGTGCTACAATAATCTTATCTATGATTGGATCTTGGTGTGCCATTTCTGCTCCTGTTTGTTCACTATAGTATATATTATAACACCTCCCGAAGGAGGTGTCAAGTGGCTCAAAATGCTGTTATTTTTCTGTTGCTTGGGCAATATACTTGCCAAACTTAGCATGGAACTCATCAAAACATTTGATCTCATCTGGATCTAATGGCAACTTGTAAGTTGACAATGCTAACTTAGTACCCATAATAACCAATTCTGTTTCAAAGTTATCCATGATAAATTGGAAGAAGTTATTAACTTGGTCATTCCAAGTTTTGGCTTTCTTATCGCAAGCATCTTTTAATTCGTAGCATAATGATACAGTAAGTGAGTACATTGCTGAAATCTCTTTACTATCCATTTTCTTAACCTTGCCCGACAAGATATCTGTAGGATTAGGCATTTTACTAGCAACTTTACGATGTGCCATAAAGCTGATTGCCAATCCTTCACCAACTGAACCCGATACTAAGTCTGTCAGTGTGTCTGTGTCAGTGTCATCATCTACTAACAATTCACTAACAAATGACCAGCTACGTGGAGTAGCAAAGGCACGTGAGCTAGATTTTGGATCAAAGTCGTACAGGCTCTTTTTGCTAAAGCTCAAAAAACCTACAACATCCTTGTGGATTTTATTCTCAACAGCCCAACCAAAATAATCATCCCAATCTACTGTCATTTCTAAGTGAACAAAACGATTGGCTAACGGAGCAGGCATACGGAATGTAACACCTTTGTCAGTTTCACGGTTTCCTGCGGCAACAATAACAACGTTATCTGGAAGGTTATAAGTACCCACACGGCGATTCAAAATAAGCTGATAAGCCGCTGCCTGTACACTAGGAGCCGCACTATTCATCTCATCTAAGAAAAGAATGATAGTTTTATGTTGTTTGGCAAACTCTGCACTTGGCAATTCGCTAGGAGGTGCCCAACGCATAGTACCATCATTTGAGTCAAAATATGGAATACCTTTAATATCTGTAGGTTCCCAAAGACTTAAACGAACGTCAATTACGTGAGCTTCTAATTCTACACCTAACTGTTTAATAATGTCTGATTTGCCAATTCCGGGAGGACCCCAAAGGAAGATCGGACGTTTATTTTTGAAAGCCTTACGAAGTGACTTTTTAGCACCGCTAGGGCCAACTGTGCGTGATACTAGTTCTGCAGCCATTGTATTTCCTATCTTAGTTTGAGGTTTAAAATATACTTAATTTGTTACGCTATAAGTAATATTATACTGTCAAATGCTAAGAGTGTCAACTAAGGTTAGTCTTTGCTGTCTGTTTTGGCTAATTCTTTTTCACGCTCGTTCATGGCTTTGATCAGGCCAAACTTGCGAATGTCGTCACTAAACAACATTAGCTCAAAACCCTTGCGTTCTGCAAATACTGTGATTGACATAGGAGTTAGATAGTATGGACAATCTACATATCTTTCTAGGAATACAATAGTCTGTGGACTAAGTTCGATTGGTTCGGTAAATGGAATCTCATATTCTTTTAAATCTAATTCCTGAACCAAAAATTCATAACCTTCATCGCTGAGTCTGAAAGCAGTTTGTTTATTCACACGAGTCGACTGCCACCATTTGCGTGAATAAATTTTAAAATTTGCTTCGTCTGTACTCTTGCCCCATTGCTGTAGAAATATTTTGGTTAGGGCATCTCGGGTTATCATTTTATGATAGTACCTTGTGTGAGCATAACAACTTGGAAATCTTCACAGCCAAAAGTTAAATTTAATTTTTTGGCAAGATTGCGAGCGTGGCCCGGATTTGAAAAACTAACTTTTTTATATTTAGGTCCAGGGTAGCTGGTAAGACTATTAAAGCTCTTAAGATTAAAAGGCTCGTTCTTATAGAACACAGCCCAAATAGCCTCTGCTTCTAGGATCTGTTCTGATTTATATGTTTTCTTGTTAGTATGTTCTAACAGCACTTTTGGCTTGGGTCTACTCACGGATTACACCTCTCACGTTCTTTTGTAAAGCACGGGCCGCCTTTATTTTTTTAATAGTTTCTTCCGAGTGTTTTTTCCCGGTTCTTAAATTAGTTTGTCTAGCTCTTGCTTCTTTAATTTTTTGTTTGGTTTTGTCCGAATGCCGACGTGCTTTTGAAGCCTGCCGGATTATCTCACGTCCTTGCGTACTAATGCCAGTATCTCCACCCATTAATCCATCTTCAGGTTTAAGATTAGCATATTCGGTCGATTCTACAATATCATAGGTTGTCGAGTATTCGAGCGCATACTGTGTTAACTCGTCTTTGCTTGTAAATAACTTTTTCCAAACAGTAGTGATATTATACCCGTGTTTGTTTAGATGATTATTCCAATAGACGCCGGAGCCGTGGTAAATTTCTGGATCTTGTTCAGTCTTGCCAAAGTACTTTAAACCAGTTTCATTGTGTTGCTTTAAGTATAACCAGGTAGGTTTGAACTCTTTCATAATATATACGTATCCAATTAAGTACGTATATATTTATCTTTATTTGTCTTCGAAACCGCCACCATCCATTTGCACCTCTACAACCGCATTTTCTACGCCACCTTTTAAGGCATTGTACATACTTTCGTAGTCTTGTAGTAGTTTGTCCTGTAATTCCACAAGTGCTAGATTGAGTAATCTAGCCTGCTGAATTGGCAGTTTAACTTCTTTTTGCTGGCTTAATTCGGCAGCTCTAAGCGTCTGTGTAAATTGAGTGATGGGAGTAAGATTAATCTGATTTTGCATTTGCCAATACCGATTTCATTTCAAGTTCACTTTTAAATGGGCCTTTGTAGGGATTACGTTCAAGTGTAATTAACTTAGGACAAAAACTTTTGACCCAACCTTTATTAAATTGAATTGTATAATATCCTGCACAATATAAACTCTTACTAGCATTACTCTTAGTAAATAGAGGTAACTTATTTCGAACATCGTACATGGCATTGTATGGCTTGCACGAAGTTGGGTATCCGTGGCATTCAGTAGTTTCAACTGGAGTTACTCGAACTTTAGTTTTAGTTAAAAAGAAATCTTCTCCAAATTGCTTAGTTAAGTCTTGTTTCTTATTAAACATCATCTCTCCGTTGGTACTGCTCAGGATAAATTTGTTGTTTTCTTTTTTGTGTAGAGTAGCAATTCTTTCCCCGCCTTGTTCTACAATCCAAAATTTGCCATCTACAATCGGCTTTGCGTGTAACTCTGTCATTGTCATTTCCTCACATGTGTCTGTCTTACTAGGGCATGTTGCTTTGTATGCGCACTTACTTACGTACATTATTGTTATACCTCAGTTCTTTATTTTCTTCTGCTAATGTTTTGGTTAATTTTTTATAATACTCTATATCTTTATTTAACCTTTGATTTTCTTCAATTAGCTTCTCATCGTGCTTTGACAATTGGTTAGGTGCAGTACTACGACCAGCAAAAAACCCACCAAAACTGCCAATTAAAAACCAAATAATATCCATTACTATTCCTCACAGAGTTGTTCAAATTCTTCTTTGAGTTCTTCTAATGCGGCTTCTAAGTCTTCTGTATCGCCTACATAGCAATATTGTTTACGGCTAGCAAGACCCTCTTTAGTATTTGGATCATAGTCAATCCAGCTAAACTCGGTGCCATCACATCCAGGGCAATGATCGTTATAATCATCATCAGTACGCCGTTCCTCACTCTTTCCTACCCAACCGCACTCTTTATTATCGCATACAAGGGTTGGCGGCTCTGGCGGGCGATTGCTCCAATCGCTAGTATCCCAATTGTAACCAGACCAACGATCTACACCAGTAATAGGCTTAAACTTGCCAAACTCCCATTCGCCAAACTCAGTTCCATTCCAATAAAGGCTACCATAGGTAGTACCAAAGTGTCTCCAAGTAGCATTGTAATATCCGGGGTGTACTGGTTTTTGTTTAGGGAATTTAAAATCTACAGTCCGTTCCCAAGACTCGGGACTTGTTCCATATTCAGGATGTCCCCAATCTTTTTCACCCGGCTCGTATCTTTCAAATTTACCGTTATCATCGATAATTTTAACCATGTTAAAATCTGAGCTCTTGCCATCAGTACTACCACCCCAGTTGTCAATTTCTTCGCCATCGTAATATACAGCATTGACAATATCTTCGCCGTCAAAATCGTCGTAGTGTAGCTCTAACTTTTCGATATTAAATGGTTGTTTGAGTTCAAATTCACCTTCAAAGAATGTACCCTTTTCGTTACTTGATCCAACAAAAACAATTTCACCTTTTTTGCGCGAACCAACCCATACTTCGTCATTACAACACAATTCTGGACTATCATCGCCGCCGTCGCAATCATCTAATGATCGTTCAAAAACTACTTCACCGTTTTCATCTTCAATTTGAAGTGTACCGCTATCTCGACTTACTCCACTAATATGTCCCATATCGTCACACTCATACCACGATCCTGGAGGGAATGGCAATTTGTCTTCGTCCAATCCCATATCCTCTGCTGCTTCACTATTCCAAGCTATGTCTTGAAGATCTATTTGATTGTCACTACAATAATCCCAAACTTCTTGAGTTGTGGTACCCATGACTTTTTCACCACCATACCCCCACATTGAAATTTTGTAAGTGCGTGGAGTAAATTTTAAAATCTCCATCAACTGATCTTTTTCTTCTTTAGTTGCCATGTTTAATCTCCTTGCGGGTATTTTGCTTGAAAGGGTTCTGCATACTGCTGAATATTATCAGCTATCTTTTTCATATCGTAGCTAGTGCAGAATTTTAGCATACGAATTCCTACTTGTGTAACATCCTTAGGTACTGCACGAGTAGTAATAGTTTCTTTAATCTTAGTCTTAATATCATCTGGCTGTGCTGTTAAATCACATAACTGTACATTACGTTGGTAATCTTCTAACACACGATGTTCAACACCATTATGATCTACCCAGCGTTGTAGCATTAAGTTATTCCAATTAAATCCTTTGGATTTACGATCTTCAAATGCCTCCATAAGACCAACTTTGTTTTTAGAACCTTTAGTACGCACACCCGGATATGCCGAGAAGACATTATCACTGGTATCACCACGCATACATTTCTCAAACAGCATCCACTCTGGATCTTGTGCTGGCTTAGGCTCGCCTGTCTTTTTGTCTTTAACGGGTTTACCTTTGGCATCAAATACACCTTCGTGTGTAATATGCAAGTCGCCTACACCATTATACTGACTAACGTTGGGTGCAATTAATTGTGCAAAGTCTCCATCAGTTGAAATAATAACATGTTTTGCTTGTGGATGTGCCTGCACCCAGCCTGCAATTAAATCATCTGCTTCTAAGTTAGGATGTTGCATTACAGTACAATTAGTCTTTTCACTGACAAAGTTTTTAAACTCATCAAAGGCTTCCCAGAATACACGTTCTTCTTCAGCTTCTTTTTCTGTATGTGCGGCACGAGTAGCGGCACGGTTAGCTTTATAAGGAGCATAAAAGTCTTTACGCCATGACCGACCTTCTAGGCAAAACACCACGTGAGTGCCGCCAAAGTCTTGCCATGCCTTTTTGATACTGTTAAAGGTAATGTGAAAGGCCATGCCCAACTTAATGTCAGCAGCACCTTGTACTACGTGTCTAGCACGAAAGAACGTGTTAGCAGTATCAACAATAATATATGTCATTCTACTTCGGCTCTGCCGTTACCTAATCTGTTTACGTTAATATAACCACCAATTGTTTTTTGAGGCTCCCCACCTGCTTCTGCAATCATATTGCCAGCAAGATCTCTAAACCAACGATCAACAATCTCTTCATCTGGATCACCATCATAACCATATCCAGCTTGTTTCAATTGTAACACAAACAGATCATTCCAGTCAAGCTCAAAGAAACCGTTACGTACATTTTCTTTATTAACATGTGTGTCTAGCACAGCTACCCACGGTTCTCCTCGAGCAGTAGCACGTTCCTTTGGAGTCATTTTGGCTTGAGCTTCTGCTTCTTGTGCCTTAACTGTTTCAGCCAGTGCCCGTGTAGTTTGATTTACAGTTTCCTGTAGTCGTTTTTCGGTTTCGGCTAAGACTGCTTCTACTTTGTCCAAACCGATTATTTTCTTTAACAATTTTTTAATCATCATATTCCCCACAATTACATTTTCCGCGACCTTGAAAACAGTTGCCGCTACATCCACCCGGCATAAATTTTGCAATTAAATAAATTCCAAGTGTCCATACAACTAGTATGCTTAACCAAAATAACATTTTAAGTACCCCACTCATTTTTAAATAATGGAACTTGTAGTCGATCACTATATCTCCAACCACGTTTCATAGCAGCCAGGGCTACATTTTTTGCATTTAGTGTGTATACACTTTCAACGCCACCTACTGGCATTAAGTAGACATGTCCTTTAAAACCGGCTGCACGATATTCCATTTCAGCACGTTCTGCATCTGCAATGTCTTGTTCTGTAGCTACAACAAATTTAAGATATGCTGTACCAACTTGTTCATATTCACATACAATATCGGGGCGAATAGCTTCTTCCCACTTTTCACCACTAGCTGGAAGTTTAGCACTAACGCTAAATGTGATTTCACGCAATGCACCGTCTAAGTGTGAATTACTATTTTTCCAGTTAGTAAGATATTCTTTAAAGTCTGAAGTAAGTTCTTGAGTACCATTTGTTTCAAATGTAATTTCTTTTAAGAAATGCATCATTGCATGATCTAGTAAATCTGGATAAGCACGTTGCCATCCTAACAATGGTTCTCCGCCTGTGATTACTAGATGCTCTTCTAACCAACGCCCTGTTGGGAGTATTTGCTGAATGCGTTCGGCAATAGCATTAGATTCTAGCATTGGACTTAGGTCTTTAAAACTAGGATGCCATGATGCATAACTGTCGCAACCTGTACTAACTAATGGAAGTTCATTATAAGTTTTCCACTCGCCGTATTTTTCTTGTTTTTCTGCTAGGACTCCCGCCTCATCGCTCAGTTCGCCACGAGGCATACCAAAACCTGCACAGCGGAAATTACAGCCGAAAGTTCTAAGGAACACGCTGGGAACTCCCATATATCTACCCTCTCCTTGTACACTGTAAAACAATTCTGCTATCTTAATCTTGCTCATATTTTCTTCCAAGGTCTATCATTACCGGCCCAATCTTGTATGTTGCTACTACAATTCATCAGTTGGTTATATATTGGATACAGCCATGTCCAATCAAACCACTGCATTGGAAAACTAATCCAATGCCCTAAGTAGTATAACATCTCACTGACTATTCTTGCAATGATTTTTTTCATTTAGGATTCTTTAATTTCCAAATTGTTTCTTTGGCTTGTTCTAAATCTCGTTTAAGGCTAGTATTTAGGTTTTCAGCCACAGCTAATTCCGATCTAAGTTTATCGTCCAACACCACATCTTTTGGTTTTTGACTGAGATTGTAGCCTGTTAACATGCCCAAAAAGAAACAAAGTATCGCTAGTATCATCTTGGGGCAAAGTCCTGTTGTAGTTTGATATTATCCATAAACTCTTTCTTAGTACTTTGGTCTGTATTAAATGCACCTTTGAGCACAGTGGTCTGTGTTAGACTAGAGTGTGCCATAATGCCACGATTTTCACAACAACCATGTTGAGCCTGTATATAAACAGCCACATTCTCTGAATCAGTAGCCTTCATTATTTCTCGGGCAATATCGTTACACAATTCTTCTTGTAGTGTACCACGCCTAGCACACCATTGCGCTATCCTAGTATATTTCGAAAGACCAATGAGCTTATTTGCTGCAATAATGCCAATATAAGCCACGCCTGAGACAGGCTGATGATGATGGCTACACATACTACGGAGCTCACTACGAACCACAAGCATACCTTCGTAGCGGTCTTCTGAATCGTTTGGAAAAGCTGTTGCATCTGGTGCTGGATCATATCGACCTCCCATGATTTCGTTAAAATACATCTTGGCCAAGCGATGTGCTGTGCCCTTAGAGTTTGGATCTGTCTCACGATCAATCAGCAATCTATCAAGCACTAGTTCAAATGCTTCTGTTGCGCCAGCAATCAGTTCATCTCTGTGCCCAACTACATATTCGCTAATGTTGTCACCAGCCCAAAAACGTTTATTATCACGTTTCATATTAAAACGGATAGCATCAGCAAGATTTGCTTCTTCATATCCTTTATCGCTCATATTCATTGCGGCATCTTCGTATCCGGGATGATACGGTGCTTCTTCTACTAGTAAATCTGCTATTTTTTGTTCTTCTGGTGATGCATATTTAGGCATTACGTTTCTCCGATGATAAGGCAGTGGATTGCCACATTGTGTTATTATACAGGTTTATTTAGGTTTTTGCAAGAGTTATTGAATATTTCTTGCTCGAAGTTTTCGACAACCTTCTTTAACTGCCACAGGATAGTCGGGCGATATTTCAGCTATTGAGCAATCATATCTAACAACCAAGTGCGGATTTTTATAATTCCACCAAATTGCAAATAAGATTGCAATTACTCCGAATAATACAACACCATAAAAATCTAAATCTTGTCTGATATTAATATCTTGCATAAATGATAATCCTTTTTTGAGTTAAATCTAAATAGCATACAATCAGGGTATGGATGACTAGTATAGCGATCCCCCGGAAGACCAAATACTTCCATAATGTCAGTACAGGTTTGATTCCACCATTGATTGGTATCTTGACCGGTTTTCCAATCTATTCGAATCTCATAGACTGTTTTAACAGTACAATCTTCCATGATTATTTGCCTTGCTCTAATATCCTGAGTTCGTCTTTTAAATAATCTACATACTGTGCTAGTGCTTCACGTGCTTTTTCGGCACTCACAGTTTTAATATCCTCTTCAACTTTTTTAATTTTGTCTCGAAGGTCTTGGGGAGTTAGTTCGTTATCTTTTTTCATTTCTTTCTAGATCCAAAACTTAAACCAGTAACACTGCCGAATAGTATACCAAAAGCTAACCATGTGTCCCATGTATATGGAATATGTAGTACCGGAAACAATGTGTTTAAACTCCAAATGCCTGCTAATGGTCCAACAATGATAACAAACACTATAAGTGTAATACCTAAAATTAATTTAACTAATGCTGATGTCATAACCAATAATCCTCCCAAGGGTAAACTAACCAACAATCTTCTTCTGCTTTGTTGACTTCCCATACGGAGTAATCGACATCTTGTTTGCTGGCTAGATTGTTAGTAAGCACAGCAACACGTACATTTTCACCCCACACATGATTCCATCGAGCGTCATTAGGTAAACAACTTGATTGCCAATCTTGTTTAATCCAAGCAATAGTGCTTCCTTGATCGTTGATATCATCTACAATAAGTATATTCTTACAGCAAGGATCGCCATCTTTTCCAGCGTTAAATCCATAAGCATCTTCAGCCATCCATAAGTTGCTTTCTGATTCACTTGAACTATCACGTAGGCTGACTTTTAATGTTTCCATTGGTACGTCAAGATATTGGCTTATTAAGTTAGCTGGAATTAGTCCACCACGTGTGATACCTATAATGTAATCAGGCTGCCATTGGTCTTTGTTCATCTGCCTAACTATATCTAAGCAGGCACCTTCTACTTGTGCCCAATTATAATAAATCTTATTCACTTAATAATCCTTCGCATAGTGCTTTAAGATCATCACTAGTCATGAAGAAATTATAAGTCTGTGAAGTTATTACTTTACCATCTTCAAGTGTTTCTTGAATAAAGTCTAAGCTGTAAGTATCTGCTGGAGCAAGAACTTTGTGCTGGGTAACACGCAGTCTATAATCGCCACGTTCTTTGACCGTAAATTGTTTTTGTTTAATTGATTCATGTAGCATCGTCTTCTCCTTTAATTGCTTCAAATGTTCTGTATTTGGCCAAAGCGTTAATATATTCGTCATATAACTTCTTTAACTTTGGGTGCTTCTTCTCTAGTATAGCATCTCTTTCTGGGATAGTCAATACTCGTTCGATTGTTTTTAACCGTTCTTCTAGATCAATACCGTTGATGACCATATTACCTTTAACAGTTAATGTTGGTGTAGATTCGCCGGCATTAACAGTTATCACTTGGTCATAATTATTTGGCACAGTCCAATTTGTACTAGTACCGGTTGAGTATAGTGCAGTATTGGATACAGTAGTACCACCGTTTGGAACAGTAATAGTACTAGCCATTGTGTTTACGGCTTGTAAGGTAGTCGTCATTGTGTATCCATTTGTTGTTGACAAGGAACCCCCATTGTCTACGATGCGGTCCCGGCATAAACAATGTCCATGCTGTAACACCCTCTTCTAATTCAATTCGATGAAATGTATTTGGACGACAGATACGGAAATGTCCCGGCCCACGCCATTTGCCAATTTCACAAGTCTTAGTTCCATCTTGATTAAATTGTGGAATCCATTCCCAATAGCCGCCACTTAGGATTAAGGTAGCATATGGCCATGGATGATCATGTACATCATCGGGATCACCCTTGAGAAATTTATGTAGGAATATGTTAAATCCCACATGTTTTCTAGTATTCCATAGCAAGTAGTAGCGTTCTAGATATGGTTCGTTATCGATACGATCCATAATAATACGCTTGCGACCACATTGGTCTAGAAAATTAAGGAATAGGTCTCTGATCTTCTGGAGTATCATAATGATCCTGTACTAAGTGATAAGTTGTTTTAAATTTTTCAAATGCTATCTTTAATGCCGGATACTGCTCACACATGTATTGAACTCTCGACCAGTCTGGAAAACATCCTTCCCATTCTTGGGGAAAGTTCCATTCATAACCTGTTCC
>JGI26470J50227_1000053_pt1 | contig 53405 bp, 81 predicted proteins | sample FreactTroBogLake_FD_50227 | JGI IMG/M metagenome (IMG submission 50227)
CGTTTATTGTTCATACGCTATCGGATTAATGTAATTCAATGAAATCCCCCCCCCTGATTTGCTCTGAATCGTTCCTGATAATTCAGAGTTAGCCGTCATATTCCGGCAATCCACGCTACTCAAAACCAAACTGCCTGGTTGTCCGTTATCCTGTCCAGTCTGTTCACTGAATTGTTTAGTCAAAAAAGGGTGCGTGTTCTCAACGCTTTCCGAATCTATGATGAGGTTGTAATGCTCATCCCCGGCTGGCCCCCCCGTTGCTTTGGCAGTTAATGCTTCCATCAGTATTTCCGGCAGCACTTTGCCCCTTCTCTCGGCGCGGCGTAAAATCCCGGCACAAGCTTTCGCGCTCAAACAATACCGCAAAAGGTGGTCGCCAGTCTTTTCCAGAATATCCGATAACAAAGACACGTCTGCGCCGCTGTGGCACTCCGAAATGCCGTGAATCAAATATGCGCCATGCGATGCTGTAATCATCTGCTGTTCTTGCCTCAATAACGCCGCCCCTGCTGAATTTCTGGCTTTTGATGTCGTGGCCGCTCCATCCGCTAAGAAGGCAGGCGAAGTCGTTTCCGTTTCCTGAAGTAAGCACGCCCGGTACGTTTTCCCATACGAACCACCTGGGGCGTTTGTCTTTAAGAATCCGGATATACTCAAGGGCGAGGTTAGAACGTCCATCAGCCAGGCCCGCTCTGAGTCCGGCGATGCTGAATGCCTGGCAGGGGGTTCCACCGACGAGTAAGTCGAATTGCTCATTCTGATAAGTTTTAGTTTCTTTGATTTTGGTCATATCCCCCAGGTTCGGCACACCGGGATAGTGGTAAGCCAGCACTTTACTTGGGAAGTCCGGCCCTGTTTTCCAGGAACCTGTGTAATTAAATTCAGGGTCATATTGGCTGAACCAAACAGGTTCCCACCCAAGGCCGTCCCAGGCTGCGGTAGCAGCCTCAATACCGGAGCAAACAGAAGCGTATTTCATCGTATACTTTTTATTTCATCAAACTGAACAACCGCGTAACCTTCCGGAAAGCGCATACCACACTCTTTAAGCCAGCTTTTGAGCATTGATCTGTTGGGGAAGTTTCTTTTAAGCACTACTACCGGCCCGTTATATACTTTCAGCATACCACTCTGGTAAATAGTCCGGCATTTTTCACTGCAATAGTTTTTAACCCCCACCTCACTTGGCGCACGGTGAAACATTTCCCCGCAGGCACTACAAGCCACCTTATTACCGAGCGTATTATTCACGATCGAGCATTGCGAAAAGTTCTTCCACCTTTACCCAATCCACATATGGCTTCGCGTGATCGCCCCATATCAGAGGGCAGCCTATGGCCCTCCGGTCAATTATCAGATCGGCGTGTATGTTACAAAGTATACGTTCGCTCAGTCCTTTCTTGGGCAGCATTACCAACCCTTCCAGTTTGATGCCGTTGGTCTTGAACCATTTCACGGCATCGGCCAGCGCCCGGTTGTTCCGGGGCGTATTGAGTATTATTTTATGCCCGCGCTTTTGCAGGGTTCGCAGGGCCTCGGCAGCGCCCACTTCCTTACCCACCTTCGGGTAATCATCGGTAACACATGTACCGTCAAATCCAACTGAGATAGTCATATTGATAGAGTTTATAAGTTTATCTGTAAATGCGTTTAAGCGAAGAAAGACGTTTGATTTTTATAAAATAATTCTCCCATGCTAATGGGCTTTTAGCGTTCATCGGGTTTGTTTCATCATTATAGAGCCAAACCATTATAATCTCTCCTTTATCATTGCGCTGAACTCCACTATCACCAGAAGAACTATTATGTGCAATACTTAAAAGGAATGCGTCTGTTAATCCTGCGTATTTAGTATAAATAGGAAGATCAACGAAGAAATCAGGCCCTTTTTCTTTATCAAACGCATTTCTTGTATTAAAGCCCAATGGTAAATACTCCCTATTAAACGCCCGCCACACCCCTGTGGTGCTTTTTCTAATCCCATAAGGAAGATTTATTCTGAAAAAATCTGTTAGCATATTTATAATTTTTATTTTCTGTAATAATCCCCTACAAACCCTTCCGCTCCCAGCGGCAGCCCCTTCGCCCAGCTTATCGGCGCTGCTATAAGAGCATTCAATTCTTCCAGTGTGGCCGGGTCGTCTTCATCACATTCACACACTATTTCATCATGCACATCCATAACTATCGCAAAGTCCTGCCCATCCGCCCTGGTCATGGCCACCGCCAGGCAATCCCTTGCCACAGCCTGCACTATATTTTCCACCAGCTTGCCGCCATAAGTGTCAAGGGTCGTCCATTGTTTAGTGGTCTGGTTCATTCCCTCATACCGCAGGCTCTTGTTCTCGAATGGCTCACTGTTTATATTCACTATACCAAGAAACTCGTCTTCCTCACAGGGCATATTCGATAAGGTTTCCGCTTCCTTAAGCGGCAGCATAGTTTTCTGGCCCTTCTTATACCTGTTTATATCTTCGTTGAATTGCACAAACACAACCCATGTTTTTTTAATCGTTGGTTTCAGGTAGGCCAGTTCCCTGCCACTCGGCAACTTTATGAACAATACTCCGCGCCTTACCTGGAAAGTTATACTATACGCGATTATCACAATTCTTCCTGGTTCTTCCACGGCCTTTATAGCAGCCTCATTCACTATCTTCCAATACCTCACTATTTCCTGGTTCTCTATCCGCCAGGCATGTACCAATGCCGGTAGTTCTTCTTCTGTAAGGCCCTGCTTCAAAGCGCCCATGGTAATCAGCGCATTTGCGCCCCCCTGGTAGCCCAGGGCCAGTTCTGCCACTTTACCCTTCTGCCTGAGCGGATTGTCCTTATCAATACTTTCAATCGGCACACTGAACATTTTGGCCGCACTGGCTTCATATATTTTCCCATGCGTGGCAAATACTTCCAGCCGCCACCGCTCACCGGCCAGCCATGCCAATACCCTGGCTTCAATTGCACTGAAGTCAGATACCTTGAAATGTTTCCCCTTACCACTCACGAACGCAGTTCTGATCAACTGGCTCAAAGTATCCGGCACATTCCCGAAAAGCATTTCCAGCCCTTCGCCGTCCCCCCGGGCCACAAGCTGCCGGGCCAGGTCAAGGTCTTTCAGATAATTACGAGGCAGGTTATGCACCTGCACCCCACGGCCTGCCCATCGTCCCGTCCGGCCAGCACCATAAAATTGCAGCAACCCTCTTACCCGGCCATCGGCGCATAGGTATTCCAGCATAGCCGCATATTTCTTGATACTGGTTTTGCTGAGTTCCTGTCGTATGGTCAGCACTCTTTTAATTACATCTTCTTTTATATAATTGGCCGCAGCTTCCCGCAGCACGGGTATATCTTCTTTGCGCAGCTTCGCGATCAGTTCCATGGGCATTTCCAGGGCCAGCCATTTTTTAAGCTGATCTGCGCTGTTGGGATTGGTGATGCCGGTCAGGCTTATCGCCTCAGTAATCAACCGCTCCCGGTGGGCCTTATCTATTTTTATGGCGTTGTGTATAAACTGCTGATCTATCTCTATGCCGGTATCGTTTATTTTCTGGTCAAGATTCCAGAGTTCTTTCTCATCCGCTGGTATGCTATAAAAGGCAAGCTTATCCCCGATGGCATCTTCCACTACTACGTCCTGGCCGCAATAGCTTTTAAATTTCTCCCATCGCTCAGGGTCATGCTCCGGCAGGTTCCTGGTTCTGAAACCATTGGCATGGCAGGGCTTGCAAGGCATACAGAAATATTTAATCAGGGCTTTCCCTTCCAGGTCTTTGCGCTGTTCCAGTTTCAGCACGTTAGCGCAGTTCCCCAGCGCCATAGGCAGGCCGAGCATAGCCGCCTTAACCATTGTGCAATACCAGGGTTCTGGTGACAGGCTGGGTAGCCCGAAATAAACCGCTAGGCAAGTACGTTCAAAGGCAGCATTCCACGCTCTCAGAATGGCCTTTCCTTCTATTATGGCCTCAGCCACATCTTCAGGTATTTCCTCTCCCTGGGCCAGATCAACAATTTGCACAGTTTCACCCTCCCACTTATAGGCCAGAAGTATCACATCGAAATTCGGCGATTCCACATAAGGATAAATCCCGCATTTGTTCAGGTCTACGTCTGAGAAAGTTTCTATATCTATCGAAAGGGCTTTCATTGTTTCAAAGCCTTTTTCAGATTGGCAATTTTGCGATTCAGATACCATTGCGCTTTTTCCAAATCCTGCAATTCTGTGGCCTTGTCTTTACGGCCAGCCCTGAGAATATATTTTACAGTGTTACCAAGATGATAACCGAGTTCTTTCGCTTCTATTACGTCTATCACTTCAATGCCTCCTGCTTTATAATGTGGTGGATGGTTCACCAGATCAATTACCGGTATTTGTTGAAAGCCAATAAATACATTTTCATCGGGCCCAGGGCCGTAAATTGTTTCCATTTTGAAAAGGGTTTAAGGAGGTGACCTCATTTCTGAGGCCACCTATAGGAGGGTTAGTAAGTAAGAGCATTAAGCCAGAAGGTCTTCCTCAGCCTCAATGTCAGCGAAATCCTGTTCAGCAGATGCCCTGCCGCTCAGTGCGTCACCGTCTTTGGTCTTCATTAAATTGTTCAGGCCACAGGCGATACCTCTGTTACCGTTTACATCGAAATAGTAAAGATTTATAGATGCATTACCAAAACACCCGCTGTAAAACTTGTCCTGGTCAATGATGGGCTCTTTCACCCTATTCACAATACCCGGCTTTGTCTTGCTGCTTGCGTTAATAAAATATGCGTCTGCATAAGCCTCGTCGTCCGGGCGTTCGGCATCACCGTCGCGGAGGGGCTTTTTGAAGTTGGCGGGCAGCTTGCCTTTGTTCTTTGCCTTTACTTCATCTTCCACAAATTTGATGGCGGCATTCAAAGCGGCTATACCCTCGGTATCGCTTTTCTGGATGATCAGGGAAACGCTGTATTTCGCTTCGCTGCTGTTGCCTATCGCTTTGGGCTCAAACACATGTGCGTAACTGAATCGCACGTTTTTCAGGATTACTTTACTCGGAGATGCTGTAGTTGCGGTACTCATTTTGATCGGATTTACTGGTTAAAAAATGATATTCGTTTACTGGTTATTCGCCTGCATTTTCTGTCGGGGCTTCGTCTGTAACTTCTGCCGGAACTTCTGCCGCCGCTGTTGTTTCTTCTGCCGGAACTTCTGCGGGTATTTCTACTTTTGCCGGAACTTCTATTACTTCTGGTGCAATAGTCAGCATATAATTCCCACCAATCTGAAACATATCTGCTGCCGCCTGGTTAATCGTTCTCAGAACCAGATTTGTGCCCCCGCTTAACTTATAATAAATAGAAGTAGCTTCATAAGGCACCGCCAGTTCTATTTCTGTTTCTTTCGGGTTACCAGAATAACCATACTGGAAGCCCTCTTTCTTCGAGGCGCATTGAACTTTTACTTGTGTTTCCATTTTCGCTTAGTCGGTTAACGTGAACACCGAAACGTTTAGAGTTTATAAATCTTTAAAATCATCTGCTGCATTGGCGGCGCTGTTATATTCTGGCCGCTTGTCTGTGTATGGTACCAGAGTAGGTGTTCCCGGAGGCTTCACCACAAAAGGCCCTACCCATTCCTTGAACATTTCCTTACCGGTCAATTTTTCCAGTTCGGTGATACCAACAAGAGCACGGGGTTTGAATACCTGGTTATTATTATAGCCTTTATCAAGAAGTATTTGAGTAACAGCAGGCTCGTTGGTTATTTTCCGCACACTTCTACCCGCAACTAATTTAAAACCAGGGAAATGCTCACCTTTATTTACAGCAACACTTAAAGCGTGTGCCTCTACAGCGGTAAGCCATTTGGTGAATTCATCTGATCGTTTAAGTATCTCTGCTATCTCATTGTTACTCAATAGATCAACGTCTTTGAAATCATGTTTCGCCATTTCCATGTTGTAATCCGCATTGGCCCGGCAGGTGCCGCGTATTTTGCAGAACCGGCAATGACTTCCTGCTTTGAATTCACCTTCACCATTCCAGGCCAGAAGCGCAGCAGGGCGCAGCACTTCTTCGGCCCAGGCTTTAAGTTCTTCTACGGTTATTGTATAGGTGGTAATACTATCAAGGCGGGGCTGGTAAATAGTTAGGCGCACCTCATTAATCTCATACAGCAAGTCGAATAAAATTAATGAGCCGAGAGCATAAAGCATCATTTGGCTATTCTTCTCTGCGTAGACAGGTACGCCTTTACCATACTTAAAATCTATAATTTCAAGCACCTTATCGGCCACAATATCCACATCCACTGTACCAAAACTTTCCGGAACGTAATAACTCAGGTCAAGTGTTTCTTCCAGGTATAGCCTTGCATCAGGTGTGCGCTCCTGAGCCTCTGAGAATCTTTCCATTACGTAAGTCGCAAACTGGTCGGCGTGTTCCATCATTGCCGCGTCATAAAGATCATTGGCCTTGATTTCTTCCATCGCCTTATCAAATTCTGCGCCGGTGATGGTGCCCTTACCGCGTAGCAGAAGTGTTTCCACCAGCAGGTGCGCCAGTGTCCCTTCGTCAGCAGCTTCGCTGCTTGTCCGTGCATACTTTTCTTCGAGCCGCGCACTAGGCGGGCAGGCTATCCACCGGGAGGCCCCTGATGGCGATAGCAAAGCATGAGCGCCCATTATTTAATCAGATTAATCTTTTCGAGAAAAGCAGCGTAGTCTTCTTTCTTTACTCCCGATACAGTCTTAGCGCCAAAGATCGCAAGGGCCTCGGCTACTTCTTTTTGTTTACCGGCTTTGATAAGCGGGTCAGTCTTTGCCCTCACTTCTTCCACAAGAATTGGTTTCTCTGTAGATTCAGCTTTCTTTTCTTCTTGCGCTGGCGCAAGGTCAGGAATTGGGTCTGCTTGTGGCTGAGGGTCTGCTTTTGGTTTCCTTGGCTGGCGTTCAGTCGCCTGCTTTGCCGCATGGGTTTCAGCCGGAGCCGGGTCAGGAAGCGTAGCAATGATCTGCTTAGGTGTGGGGAATTCAGTAAGTGCATCGGCTATGGAGCGGAGCGTTCTTGCTGTAATAATAGGGTTGTCCGTGGACGTGTCCAGGAATAGATCAATTCTCATTTTTGATAGGATTTAAAAGATATAAACAAAAAAAAACTTAGTCGAAACTTGTCGACGAATCCGAACTGCTATCGGAACTAAAGTCGCTAGAATCCGAACTCGAATCCGGCGTATCCCAATCACCTCCTGCCCCTCCGCCATCTGTAGTACCACCCCCAAAACCGCTGAAACCTATACTATCATCTACCCGGTCGGCATTCACCATATCAGCTATGAGTATGCCTGCTGTTATCGGGTCAAGATCATCGTCATAACCATTATCGCTCATCTGCCTGAAAGCATAGGGCTTGCGGCTTTGCATCGTGTGCAAATGGTCAGCGTGTTCCTGGTCAGCCACATGCACCACTCCCCGGCCATGGTCGGGATGGCTGACCACAATTTTCTTACCGATCTTTTCTCGGAACCATTGTAACGTATTCATTATCATATGCCCGGTTTACCATACCGGAAGGTTTAAAGAAGTGACAATTTGGAGGGTAAAAACGCCCCGCCCGCAGGCGGGGGCGTGTGTTTTCAGAAAAGAAACCTGATAGGGGTTTGTAGGGGCTGCTTTGTATTAAGCGATTTTGAAAGAATATATAGAGAAGTAATAGAAAAATGCAAAAAACACCAATCGAAATAGCCAGTAAAAGGGTATCATATCTCGGGTAGTTCCAGCTTTTAGCGAGGCTTTCCATCAATGACGGGGACGGCTTAGAGAAAAATCGTTTGATTTTTTTGCTTGGCAACATATAACGGAATTGATAGATCAGGAAAAACGTTCATGAATTATGCGTTGTGCGCGTTGACGGGCTGCGAGAATTTTCGCGTCAGGCTTTTTTTCGGGTTTCTTTTGCGCTTCGATCTGTTTGCGGAAAAAACGGGCCAGCGCCAGAGCGTTAGCCTCCTGTGTTTCGAGTTCTGATAGTAGCTTAGACATGATAGGTTTATTGAGACGTTTATTCGGATAGAACTGCTTTGATCTTGTTTATGTTTTCCGGCGAACCTCTGCCGGTACTCAGGATATTGGTAAGTGTTTGTCGGCTTATCCCCAAATGCAAACCTGCTTCCGTCTTCGTGAGATGCCCACGTACAAACGTTCGTAATCGTCGCTTTAACGAGTTATTAATTTTAGAACTTTTGAATTTCGGAGGGTTTAATATAACTTGCGCCATGTTTGCGGGTTGTTTGCGTTTTGCTTGCGCGTTGCTTACGTTTTGTTAGCATAACGTTTGCAGCGGGGGAACAAAGATTGTTCAAAAATTCAGAACTTTTAAACACATTTTTCGCTTTTATAGTTTCTTTAACTTATCTACAATATGTCTGATACAACAGTGCTTGCCACCATCTTTTCCAAACTCAAAGAGGAAGAAGCTTTAATCGGCAAAGGGAAAGAAATTCCTGCCGAACTTGAAAACATGCCCATCAAAACGCAGTCCGATTTCGCCCTCGCCCTCGACATCAGCAGAGGGTATATGAGTATGCTGCTTAAATCGGCAGAGGCGTTACCTGCCAAAGTCAGAGATACCATACATGAAAAATATGGTTTCAATCTTGTTTGGCTTTTGTCAAACGGGCATGAAGGGGATATGCGTAGCCGGGGTTCCGGCGCATCAGCGCATAGCCAGAAAGATATACCTTTCATAGGAAAAGAATATACCCCTGAACAAACCATCACCGCTCTTTGTAAGGCGCTAAAAGCTGCTGCCGCAAGAGAAGAAAAACTGCTTGCCGAACTGGCGAAGTCAACCGATATGAATACTGATTTAATGACATTGCTCAAACAAAGAAAATGAAGATTGCCTGAAAAGGCAGAAGGATAAACTAAACAAAAAATATACAGCAATGGGCTTTGCCAAAATCTTTGAATTACCCGAAGGAGATCAGTTATTAATCACAAAGGAAAACGACCCTGACAGGAATGTAAAATGGGCTCAGTTATGGTTCCGTTTCCGGCGGGAAAAAGAGGGTGTGATTATACCCATGCACCTGGCCTTTGACGACCCCTTAGTGCGCGATCATGTTTTTGATAATCTGAGCCTTGAAGAAGCACTGGAATTCTACAAGAATTTACCTACTAAAAAACACTGAAAAACCAACTTTTTAAAGCCTCGATCAGATATTTTTCCAGACCTTGAAAAAGTAAAAACCTTGCCCGATAAACGATACAGCCGCACATTCTGATACGAAAAAGAGTATTAAAAAACGTACCAAACCCACCAAAATCGCCATCTTATTAAATAATAAATAATAAATAAAAATTCCCTGAACCCCGCTACAGTAAAGGCTTTCAGGTCAATTTGAAAAAATAAAACTGATACAACAACAGGGTACATTTGCCTATTACTCTAAAATAAATATACGCCTGAAAGGTACAACCAGTGCGGTTCTTACATATCTTTGTTTCGTTCTCACTTAAAAAACGTACCAAAAAACGTAACAAGATTATGGCAAATCAAATCTCCCTCCCCAACAAATGCCGGGCTACACAGCCGGTAGTATTCCCCTCAGACTGGCGCGATTCAAAGCGCAAACCTCATGAATTGCTGGCTTTGGAATGGCGCATTTCTTACCGCTTTTATGACGATAACAGAGGTGAAAGTAAACAGGTTCATTTTCGTAAACTGAACATCGTTCAGACCCTCAAAGAAAGGCGCGAAATGGTAGAGTTAATTTACCCTTCTCTCGTCAAAGATTTAGAAGCCGGTTTTAACCCCTTCGATGGTAAAAAGAAAGCTGCAAAGGAGGTTAAGAAAACACCTTCACCTACCCATCAGACAATAGGCCCGCGCATGGGTTTTATGGCTGCAATAAAGTATGCTTTTGGCCGCGAAACAGATAGTCGCGGAGGTGTAGGTAATGAAGACCCTTCACACAAATTTTTCGTGCCTGTTCTCGAAAGGATAGCCATTAAACTCGGCATGGCTGACGCACCCATTTGCGACATCGGAAGAAAGGAAATAAAACAATTACTTGAACTGTGCGCCGTTAAGCGGGAGGGTGATTATTCAAACACCAAGTTCAATAAGTTCCGTGCCATGCTAATGAAGTATTATAGTGAACTCATCGAGTTTGAAATATGCGAAGCCAATTTCCCGCAAAGCATTAAAAAGAAGAAAGCTGATTTGAAGAAAATACGTCAGGTTATAACCGATGAGGAAGTTAGCGCAGTGCTTGCTTATCTCGAAAAAAGAAGGCCCGCTTTTGGTTTATACATGCATTGCTTTTACCACAGCGGGGCACGTACAGCCGAAATGCTGACCCTGAAAAAAACCATGGTCGATCTTACTAACCAGCGTATCAAATTCCTCATTAAGAAAGGCCGCAGATACACAGAGGTCTTCCGCCCTATACCCGATATAGCAGTGCCTTTTTGGGTCGAGGCCATGAAGAACGCAAAAGACGATGATTTTATTTTCGGCATCGGATTTGTACCAGGGCCTAAGATGATGAACCGGCATCTGGTAACCCATTGGTGGAATAACTGCATCAAGCACGGAGAAGACGAAAACGGCAAGTTGCTTTTCCCAGGCATAGCCGATTTTTATACTCTTAAGCACAAAAAGGTTTCCGATTTGCGCGATGAGTTAAGAGATAATGACCTGGTAAGTGTGCAATTTGCGGAGCGTACAGGTACGCTTTCTAAGCACTACGATCTTCGCGAAAGAATCGACCCGCGCCTCAAAACAGCAGGTAAGCCGTTGGGCGTTAAAACAAACCCCTAAATATAATTTTCCACCTCTGACCTCGGGAAGTCCAGAACTGCCCCGTAGGTCAGAGGCAGGAAAACAGGGTCATTTCTTAGCTGGCCGAGAATAATATTTTGCTCGTCTTCAAACCCCACAATCTCAAACCAGAGGTGTTCCGACCGGTCTTCTCCTTCTACCCCTACCTCAATCTGAACGTGTTTGCCCTTTTCAAGTATAGTGTAGGCGTTATTTTTCTGCCAGATAGCTTTCCTCGCCTCTGCGCATTCAGCGCAAATACAGCCGGTATTTTCTTTAGTGTTTTTCATTTTCAAACCTGTGTAAACTATCCATTAATACGCTGATGTTATCATAACAGGGCCACAACTTATTCGCCTTGATGCATTCTAGCTCTTTCCCAATGATTTTATTTTGAAGAAGACTTTGCTCCATCAAAGTGATCTGTTTCGTTTGGAGATCGTAAAATCTGGTATGCAGTTCAGTATATCTGGCCTCAAACTCATCAAGACTTCTGCTGTATGTTCTAAGGTCATAGAAACTTTTTAAGCCCATAAGAAGGACAAGGAAAGGGCTAATCATCAAATAGCTAAGTTTAATTTTCATATCAATTCTGGTTTGGTACTTTTCTGAATAATGTGGTGAATCGCCCTTCTAATGTGCCATCATCAGGTATTATACTATTATCCTGTATCACTCTAATGTCCTTAATCGCTTCTCCATCATTGTTGTAAGTGCTTCCGGCTTTTCTTAAATAAACATGCTTTACCGTGAACTCAGTTTCATAACTGATCATTATGCATTCTACCTTCTTGGTCGTCTTTTTCATCTGTTCATACTCGGCATGGGTTAGCTTTTTACCGTGTTCCATAGGCGTACCTTTCTTATCCACACCCCATAACCAGGCTTCCGTAACAAAGGCAGTGCAAATTATTTTCCTGCCAGCCGCATAGATAAACTTAACCAGATTGGGCACTACATAATCACAGAAATGATTTTTGGTAGCATCATTCTTCATTACTTCCTTGGGTATAGGGATTTCCATGGTTCGGGGCAAGCCGTCCCAATAAAGTATAGAGAGGAATGGAGTTAAGCCCTGATATTTTACAGCGCGTTTCTTAGCAGTTTCAAGTATCCTGTATTTAAAAACATCTATCTGAGGTTGAAATTCATGTTCTATCATCGTATTTTCTTTTTAATTTCTTCGGGTAATTTGCTGATCACAGCATCACGTAACTCGTTGAACATCGGACTGCTACAGCCGGAACCGAAAGCGGGATGATACATCCAGAAAGGGTCTATCTCCTTTATGTGATCGTAGGTGCCGCACCCGCGTTGCCCGATCTCATTAGCAGGCAGCAAGTGAGCGCAGGCGCTATGGTCTTCATTCCAGTGCCCGTGCCCGCAGGGCGTTTTAATACAGCAGAAGCCGCTTCCTACACAGGGCCGGATATAAATACCATCAAGTTCCCGGTATTCTGTCACAATATCACTAATGGTAATGCTCATTTGATTTTGTATAGCATTTTTATTGATAAAGACATAGCGAAAACCTGAAAAGCTATAGCCCAATATATTAAAGCCCATATCGCTACAAAAAGGGTAAAAACGTTCAGGATTAAAGCTACGTACCCTAGTGTTCTGGTTGGTATCATAAGATCAATTTTTATTACCTGCTTTTACCACCAAAACAGCCTGAACAAACACATCAAGTTTTCTCCTTGCGCTTTTCGGCAAACTTCTTAATTCTTCTCTGCTCGGTATCACGTAAGAACTTTTGTTACCTTCTTTTATTAATCTCAATCGTCCGGCGCATTTAATGCATACGCAATAGTTAATAGCCTCCTTACCATCCCCTGGTTCTTTACCTTCAAAGCAAGTTACATTGTCGGCCAGATGATAGCAGATAGGGCAAATCAGTCCAGGAAAAACCACAGTTTTATCTTTCTTCATTTTTCAAAAATATAAATCACATTATTTTCTTTGTGTGGGTTTCTACTCAGTAACCATGGGGCATAAATTTTCTCCCGTAGATGGGTTTTCAAAAGTGGTTTTTCCAAATGTAACGGTTCGTTCCCGACATGGATATATTTCTTCACTCCGTTCTTGAAAAATAAAGCTTCTTCCATTCCGGCAATGTCTGAGATATTTAACCCCCCAGGCTTTTTGTTGGTTATCCAGCATCCTATTACCGTATGCGGCTTGTATAGTTTAATAGCCCTGAGCCCGTCATTCTGCCGCACATCGGGGCCATATTTCACAATAGGCTGCCCAATATTTCCATAATATTGCTTCATACTTTCCTGCTCTTGCAAATGGCTGTCCACCATATTTATATTAAGCGCCCGGCCTATACACCCGTTACCGGCCCCCACTTCAAGAGCGGGCTTACCGTCTATTTCTTTCTTTAAGAATTGAATCAGTTCAACCGTAGGTATCTGGTATACCCCGTTTTCATGGCAGAACTGGCAGAGCATTTCTGTCGGAAACTGATTAAGAATATCAAAATGAACAGGTGTGATTAATCCTTTTTCTGTGATGAGTAACTCATTCAATTCAGAAATATCTTGCGTTTCTAAGTAATACCCTTGCATGAATACAAAAGTATTTGTAAATTTGGAACAAACAAACTTTTCATGGAAAAATCAAAATTCGTCCTTCGCTGTGCCAGTATGCTTCTTCAATTTCTTTCTATCGCATTGTTTATGACGGGAAATGCTGCTTTACAAAAGGATGCTATGTTTTTAATTCTTGTAGCAATTGCGAACTACGCATGGCTTAATCAAATAAACAAATAAACATGTCAAGATACATAATGCGAGAAGTTTCCGGAAGGTATATGATAGCTTACGGCTTTGATGCCGGTGTTCCCGGCATGGGTTATTTTTTCCAGGTCTACGACACACAAGCGGGAGGCGATCAGGATGAAGGTTTAATCGTAAATGAGGGCTTTTTTGATGGCCTTCGGTGGGATGATATGTTTACGCTTATGGCAGGCATCAGGGTTTTCTATGGCGTTCAATACACCGAAAAATTCATCGAGCATTTGAAATTAATCATGGATAAATAACCAATATAAACATGGAAAAACGAGCAATAATTTGCCCCGAGTTTCGGCTACCCAAATAAGAAGAAGAACTTATAAAAGCTAAGTTCAAATATAAAATCGTCAGCAAGCACAACACAGTTTGTGCCATAAGTGTAGACATGGAAGGTCACAGGGACGAGGAATTATACGCTGTTATGGAAACCATTCGGGCCTTTTATAATGATGAACGATTTCTTAAAATCATAAAGCCACTGGCCAATTGAGAAACTGGAAAGAAATACCAATCCCCGAAAATATGCGATACCTCGAAACCGACCCCATAAGGGGTATGCCGGTGCCTTACGTGGTTTTTAAAGATAAAAAAGGCGTAGTCCATTACAAAATAAATGATCATACCAAACAGGCGCTCTGCCATAAACATGGTTGGTGTGGCATCTGTGGCAGAGTTTTGAAAAATGATACCTGGTTACTCGGTGGCCCTGCCAGTGCATTCGACCCTCGCGGGGCTTTCGTTGACTCGCCCATGCACAAGACCTGCGCCTTATACGCGCTACAGGTATGTCCCTATCTTATATCATCTGATTTTGTTTTGAAGCCAATAGAAGAAATCGCTTCCAAAGTGAAAGACGAAGATATACGTGCTTATGTCGGATACAATCAATCCGATGCCCGGGTTCCCTTTTTTGCCTTTGTGAAGATCAGAGGCTATACAATAAACAGTTATGCACAACACCAATATATCAAACCGTATAAACCCTATCTCGAAACCGAATTCTGGCTTGATGGTCAGCAAATTTCAAAAGAAACAGCGCAGGCGCTAACTACTTACGCACTTTAATAATACATTTGTATTGCCTTTTACGTTTTAAGTGAGACTTTAACTGAGGCGATTCATTTACATTTTGTTTGGCAAAACGTTGTAATTGGAAACAGGAAAGCCCCCAGGAATGGGGGCTTTTTCATTGCCTTAACTTACCTATAAAAACACCTTTATGCTGTCGCAGCTGCTTGTTTGTTCAAATGAAACAATGATTCAAAAACCATTATCCAATGTTCAATACCGGTCAGCACTGGTGCCCCTTCATGTATGGCCGCTGTAAGCTGCGCACCCAGGCCACCAAGTAAACTGTTAACAGTAGCTATTACCCCCTGCACTGCCGGGCTGTTCAGGGCTGCTATAAATTCATTCAATACGGCCACTGTGGCAGCGCCTAGTTCGGTTGTTCCGGTCAGGGCCTCAATAGTTACCGCGCCCCCGCTCGAGAGGATATTTTTGATCTCGGTAGTTATGGCCACCGCTTTGCCTTGCGCAGCTATTTCACTCTGCGTGAAATGCTGTATATCAATCTGAAATCTCGATAAAAAACTCATTGTTTTTATTTTTAAGGGTTTATAAAACAGGTTATGCCGCCCCGTTATCTTTATCGGTAGCCGCTGCCGGGGTCTTGCTGTAGTGACTCCATAATACTCCTGCCAGGGCCATGATAACACCTATGGCCTGGGTAGAAACTTCGTTGCTGATCGTTCCTTTGGCAACAAGTGCCCCGGCTCCTATAGTAAGAAGATGGCGCAGATACCCGAAAAGAATAGCTTGTGTTTGCTGTGTCATTTGGTTTTAGATTTTTGGGTTATTAAATAATCTTGTTTTATCTCCAATTGGTTTATGGATTTTTCATGATCTTTCACTATCATTTCTATGCCCGATTTCCAGGTAGAAATATCTTCACGCCACTTGCTCCAATTACCTATATCAATACCGAGCAATACTATTGGTATCATTATCACAACTATTAAGGCCATCACAAGCCGGTTCTGCGTTTTGGCGTGTGGCTTCACGGCTATATCCACAATGGCTTGTACGTCTTCGATGCTCATTTTGTTTAATTTTTAATATAGTCCTATTGTATATCCTGATGCTGACAGAGTAGTACGTAAAGATGAGGTGCGGCTATCCCATGCGTTCTGCCCAAAATTGGCTGTCACCACAAACCCATCGCTGCTTACGTTGCTAATTCCAGGGTATAGGGTTCCTGATAAGCTTGAAAATGCTGGTGAAGAACCTACGATAGTTCCGTTTTGATAAACGTCAAAGGCGTGGCTTGAAAAATTAGCTGCAACACTTATAATATCTCCAACAGACCATGCCACCCCATAAGTAGTATAACCTCCATTATATAATTTATATGGAGTAGAAAATGCCGCCCCTACACCCCAGGATAATCCAGCATCTAACCCAAGAGCTGTATTAGCTGTATGAGAAGCATTAGCCAATCCAATCATTATCTGTTTCAGGCTTGTATACGTTGTTAGGTAAAACTCCCAATAATACTTACCAGTGGATTTGCCAATAGTGGCTATTGCGCATCTTGAGCCATATCCTGAATTAACTGTGTATATTAAATCTGTAGCATCCAAACCATCACCTACTCCGGCTATATATGATGGATTTAATTTCGCATAAGTTATAGGTGGCATTCCTGATATAGGCATAACAAAGCCCTTTCCCTGCCCGAAAACAAAGAAACTATGGAACAGGATTAGTAAAATAAAATAAGGCCTCATTGGAAAAATATATAGATTTTACTTTGTAAAAGTTGTGTGGCTATGAATTGATTGCTGGATTTAGCAGTGCTATTATATTCCCAGTCATCATATACTGAACCTGTGAATGATATTACCCCATTATATACCATTGAAGGATTATCTCCGTAGGTATATATTTCATAACTCAACGAGGCTCCTTGTTTATTATTATAGGAATCATAACTTGACCAAACACATAGCTTTAGTGGAAAGGGGTTGACTATCATTTTTGATGTATCAATGGCTGTTATCAGAGTGGCAGATTTATTTATCCTCGATGTCGAATCGAAATATATAGTTTGTCCGTTTCCATAAAAACTTAGGAAGGATAAAGCGATAATTAGCAATTTCTGTTTCATATGCTTAGTTTGAATTTCCCCACCCTGTTATCAGGGCAGAAGATGCCGAAATATAAACTCCTTGAATCACCATCGGTTTACTTGCTGTCGTTGTCGTGGGCAAAGCTGTAGTATAGTGATAATTACTATTAAAGGTTAGCGCCTCCCCCGTACCTGCGTCAGTAATAATGAAGTAAAAAGGCTGGCCCGTTACCCATGAGCCTGTCACAGCCGAGAAAGTCAAAGCCGTATTCAGCCCTGTTATTATAAGCATATACGGCGCATTCACATTACCCTGATTGGACGTTGGTACATAAGGCGAACTTGGCGCATTCACCGTCACTGTTTGCACCTGGTAGGGCGAAGTCGGAACCGCTGTTATGGTATAACTGTTTGTTGTGGTCATGGCCGTACCATTCACTGTAAGAGTTGTCGTAGGCATCGTGCCCGACAATTCGGTATAATTAATCGTGCCCGATGAAAGTATACCTAGGTTCTGTAATGCCGTAATCACGCTGCCTGTAGGCTGCACGATGGGCGTAGCGTTATAAAAGCCTATCTTCTGGCTGGTAGAGGTACCGATTTTTGTGCCTGTAGAGGTTCCAAAAACGATATTGTTTCCATCTGCTATATTCAGGCCGAGAAGCGACCCTAATGAGGTCAGTGAACTGGTTACCACTGTTGGGTTAAGCGTTGTGGATGTAAGCGTATTGGCCGAGGCCGTTATGGTATAAGCGTTGCCTGTCGTCATGGCTGTGGTATTTACAGTCAGGGTCATGGCTGGTGCGCTTCCTGCCAGGTCGCTGTAGTTTACCTGGCTGAAAGCAGGGGTTCCGTTCGCTGTCCCGGTTACACCATAAAACGTATGGGCGCTTTCCGAATTTGCGGTATAGCTTATTACCGGCGTGGTAGTACTATTACTTACACTTACGGTAAACAATGGGCTTAATGGGTTCGCTGTTACTGATGTCACCCCTATAGAAAGGGTATTGTTAATCCCATAGGTTATAGGGGTTCCGTTTACGGATGTTGTTGTAGTGGCGTTTGTTCCCCCGTTAGCCAGGCCAACGGTGCCCGAAAGGTTAACTGTAGGCTGCACTGTCGAAGTGCCGGTAATGCTGATGTTTGTGCCACCTATTACGTTTGTTACCGTTCCGTTCCCCGTCCCGAAATGTGTATTGGCATAAAACCAGCTACAGTAGCCTTTATTAACATTACTGTCAATGGCGTAAACAACTATGGATGAATCAGCATAAAAAACATTACCACCCGTAAGGCCCAAACCTCTCCCGGCTGTATAGGTAATTATCGAAGGCAGATGTGCATAATAATAAGTAAGCGTCACTGCATGGCCGTAAGTATTGCTATCGGGTTTTCTGAACAGATATGCGGTATCTAAAGTCGGGAAATAGGTATTGGCCATAAATAGCCTTAAAGCCGCAAGGCTGTCGTTTACCCTGGCTATGGAATCGTAATAAACTGCTGCCGACGCAATAGTAAGATATGTCGCCAGAGCGCTTGTTCTGGTAAGCACAACGGTAGTATCAGTATAAAAAGTATATAGGTTCAAACCTAAACCCGTACCGGCGTAATAAGTGTTTCCACCTCCGCCACTTCCAACAGTCAGGTTCCATACGCTTCCTGTATAGTACCACACATGCCCCGTGCTGTCTATATACCATGAGTTTTTACCGCTGAAAAAGGGGTTTATATAAGGCGTAAGCGGGGCTATATTTTGCCGGGCATAGGTAGTCCCCCTGAAGGAATCTATCGTGGTGCTATCCCCCCGGCCATTATGCGTCTGTCCATAGGCAACGCAATGCAGCAATAAAAATAATATGATGAGTATCTTTTTCATTATCCTATTTGAACAATAGCGACTTGCATATCATAGTTTATAGTTCCACTCCCAGCCAGTGTTATTTTTATACCAATGGGGTGAGTGGCTTTATCAAATACTGTTATAGCACCGAGGCAATAAACGCCCGTGGTGGTAAATGTGTTTAAAGTGTTTGCTTGCGCTGTTCCACTCTCGTCAGTAAATGTTGCTATAGCGTTAAGAGTATACCCCGATATAGCATTGATTTTTATGTATATGTTTACGGTAAAAAGGCCATCGGCTATCGGGCTTATTCCAGGTAATACTACTCCTGCGGTAAGCCCGCTTGAGAATGCAGGGTTATATACAGTTTTTGGAAAAGGGTTCAGATAAGATAAAATCTGCTGCGGCAGCATAACTACATCTACCGGCACTCCCCCTTGCATCTGGTAGCCTACCACATAAGTACTGCTATCGACCGATGCCGCTGTAGGTAATAAACTTATCGCTGTATCTGCTGGCATATATTTAAATTTCTACAAGTAATTTCGAACCTCCTTCAGTTAATAAGTGACCTCCGCTTTCTACCAGTATATAGCCCGGCGAAACCCCGCCCGCCGGTGGTATGTATGCAGTTGCATACACATAATTATTGGTCTTCTGGTCTGTGGTCAAATTGGTATCATACACAAACGTTTGTGGCAATACCGGCACATAATTCAAATCATTTACGCTGTTATCCGTACAGAACTTGGCCATTTGGTCAAGTGTCTTATATGCCATAAGGCATAGATCATACATGCTCTGCCCGCTTACGCTTGTGATATATGCTGTCATTGCTTATAGATAAACGTATTGGTTGCCGGGTTCGATAATACTATTTCCATTATGCCACTCACTATGTTCACCTGCGGATTATCAAGCGTATACCCATCATTTCCCAATTGCTGTTTAATTTTATTCAGCAGGGTTTGTGGTTGTAATCTTGATTTCTGATAAGCCGCTATACCAACACCATTATCAGGATATTCTTTCCACCATCCTGGGAAAGAACTGATCGCGTCTTCGATATGCTGATTATCCGATGGCCCTAGTTTCAGGTCATTAGTTTGAATAGGCAAATCGCCATCCGCGCCAAGAAGTATATCGTAAGAAACAGCCATGATGCAAGTTTATACGAAAAAAATCCGATAACCGGAAATGTACTGCACCTTTTTATTATGTAATCACTACCCCCGTCAGCACACCTGTTACAGGGCCGCCGCCACTCGGCGCTATAAGGCCGGTGGTATAAGTGATTGTGAGTGAAGAAACACAAGTAATTACAGCAGTGGCGATTGCGCCTGCTGTCGTGTCGAAAGCCGCCATCTGCGCCGAGGTAGGACTCGGTATATTCGCCACCATTGAGGCCTTTATCGCTGCTTTTAAAGCGGGTTGAGACATTGCCATACTAAGCCATTAAAGCGTTAAAATCAGATAAATCCTGGTTCAGGTTCGACACTGTGGAAGGGTCTAAAAAGGCTGGCCCTGTCCCGGTATCTACCTGCATTTGAATGAGATGATTAACCAAATTCTGAAAAATGGTCGTATAATTTTTACTTCCGTTCTTGATATTGATCTTACCTTCTGAAAGCGTAACAGTCATATCCCCCTGCTGCATCATAGCAGTTCCGTTTACCATACTGAATTCCGTATCGCCCACTATATAAATGATCTGATCAAGCTGCCCGAATACACTCACCCATGGTAACACATTTGGCGTAGATAGAATATAGACTGTACTTCCTATTGTGGGCACACGAAGAAGCCCGTCATTCACCCCCGACATAAGATTTACAGTATCAAGCGGCACGGCGGATGTACCGGAGATCAGCGTACAGGCACAGGTACGGGCAGGAATATTTACACTGACTACCTCAGCGTAATAAACATCGGGCTTTTCAATCCCGCTGTCTGCTTTACATATCTGCCGTAGCAGGTTCCTGCATTCTGATAAACTACTCAAAATATATAGCTGTTTATATCATTTACTGTGTTGATCTTATAGTCCAGGGTAATGTTCTGAAACAGCCCTTCTTCCTCTGCGCCTCCATAAGGTTCTACGCTTTTGCACATGTACTTTCCGTTCATTTCCGGCAGTAGCGGGTTCGTGATCTGTATCACATCACCATGCTTCACGAAGGGTACACCAAATGTGGTAAAGCTTCCTTTCAGACCATCATAATAGTATTTCTTCAGGTAGGTTACACCCATCGCTTTCAGCTTGTTTACATCGGTAACCGCGTCAAATATTTCCAGGTCAAACCGTTGCCCTATTTCCTGTGTAAATTTTAAAGGATAATCAACGCCGGGTTTTTTCTCAATGGCCTGAAACTGATTATTGGTATCCACATACACAAGTATTTCTGTGCTTTTCTCCCTGGTTATTTGCTGACCGTCTTTAGTTGTGCCATAGCTTTCGCCCGTCTTCGGGTTGGTTGTGGTATTATAATGGCTTCTCACAACTACTGACAATACTGTATCATCCTTTCTCACAAAATTCAGCCTGTCATTATCAAGTATATTCTGCTGAAAAGTGAAAGATTGCGTCACGGCATCGCTTGCCACATAGTAGGTCATACCTACTCTTAATTCATAATTCCTGAAATAGCTGTAGATTTTATAATGGCTCTTTATTCTGTTCAGAAACAGGGCCATGCTTTCGCCTTTCGTCCACAGGTTTTGCACATTAAATACCAGCGATACCCCCTGACTGACATTATCAGTATTCAGCACGGTAAGGTTTATACCATAATTTTTGTACCGGGCTATGGTGGCATTACTTTGCATAGCCGTATCAAGAAGGCTGCTGCATATCTGTTGCAGAGTTTGCCCGGGCCATTGCTTTACTGGTGTAGGTATCTGCTTAAGCAGCCACATAGCGTCTTCCAATTCAATTACAAATGGCATTCTCGGGCTTACCTTGCTTATAAAGCCCTGGTAAAGTTTCGGTACTCCGCCAGGATAAATACCGGTTGGGTCATTGCCGCCCGTCATATATTCCTGCTCATTCCCGTTTTGAAGTGTGGCCCGCCAGCCTATGTTAAAGGTTACCAGGTCGCCCCTCATAAAAGTAGGCTCAGGAATACTGAGCGCCGGTGATACTTCGTTCGGGTCTTGGCCCACATAGCCACCTATAGATTTGTTCACACTTGCAAGCGAATAAGTATTCCCGTTTTCATCGGTGGCAGTTATTTTTATGTTCTTGGGTATAGTAATCTTCAAGGTTTGAGTAAGCGATTCCCAGGTACTTGCACCACTATATGCCGTAATACCAGGTACAGTAAGCAGCCTGTTCCTGTTTTTAAATTCAGGACTTGGTATCTGTTGTATAGTTAGTGATGTAAGTACTCTGTACATATTAGCTTATGAATAGTTGATATTCCGCTTCCCTTCTGTTTTGTAAGCCTTTCATTACATGACCAGCAGCCTTTATCCAGTTCTCAAAATCCTGCAAAAGCGTAGGGTTAGAACCATGCAAAACCACATCCTTTTCAAGTTGCGATATTTCAAAATTGTGAAGCCCTTCATTATAGCAGAAATCGGCGCAGGCATCAAACTGGTTCGTGTTCAGCCCTGGCACGTTATTGGTAAGCCATTCTTCTACCGGTGGCAGATATGCCCTTACAAAATCCTGGCCCTGTTTTTCTGTTACAGGAGGGTCGTCCATGGTTACTTTAGTTCCATCCGGGTAATGCGTTGTGCCATAAGCTATGGTAATAGGCTCACCCCCGCTTGCAGGGTCGGCATAAGGTGTCGGGCTGAATCCCTCAAAGGAGCAAATAAATTTAATACCGTTATCTGATACTGTCATAAAATTGGTTTATGGTAAAAATTGTGTTATTGGTATATCGCTTATAGCACTGATCGTAAAGGCAAGCTTGCTGTACCCGCCTTCTTCCTGCACCGGGTTAATATCTTCTATCACTATATTGGTTATTCCGAAAGCGTTCATGAAATAGTTCGTTACCGGTATGCTCACCTGGGCCTGCTTCAGTTTCCACAGCGCGGCCATAAAATCCTTTGGGGCCTGGTCTGCCGGGTAGGTAACCACGCTGCTTATGTGTATCTCCCAATCGTCCAGGGTGATGTATTGTTTTATGCTTCCCGGTCTGCCGGTTATTTTGGTTTTCCCTATGATGCTTTTCTGGCTCATTTCCACCAGGGCTATCGGCAGAACTATGTTATCAAAAGTATATTGGTTATTATCAATGCCGGTATAAGTGTTGCCTGTACTGCTGTTTGGGTCAGTATTGCCAAGAGTTAAGGTTCCGTAAACTTTATTCGGGAAAAGGACATCTCCGAATACTTTTTTAGGGTCTATAACGTCGTAAGCATCCGGATTATAGTTCTGTATTACATTAAATTGCGGTGTAGTTTTTTTAAAAACTACGGCCCTTCGGGCCTGATTAACCCCAAAGGCGGTAATAATAGCAAGTTCATCTATGGCCCCTCTTACCGCAACAGGAAAATAAAGATTCAGCGCATTTATATAGTTAGTCCTTTGAGCGTTCGGAAAGTTATATTGCGGTTGCGGCGCAGGAGTTACCGGCGTAGCGTTTAATGCAGATATGGGTGAAGGGGTAGCCCCTATTATTGGTACTTTCATAACTAATGTATTTGTTCATCCTGCAATATGGCCTTCAGCATTCTGGCCATTTCTTCCGCTTTCACTTCTGTATCTGCCGTAGTTCCGTTCACATTTTGGGTAGTAATCTGCTGGCCTATTACCTTACCACCATGCAGAATATTATAGGTAACCAAATGCTGCCCTGTCACATGATCTTTTGGGGGAGCGATAGTCGATTTGGGGTCTTTGGTTGTGGCGCTTGACGCTCTAACGCCATATTTCGCAAGCATTAAAGAAAGATTATATTGCCCTTGAAGACCCATATTCCCTAACCCCATACTATTAAGGAGCCCCAAACCTTTTTCTTCTTCTCTTAAATACCCCTCTGCTTTAGCCAGGTCGATTAATGTCTGATTACCTCTAACATCTAAAAGCCTTCTTACTTCATCTACGAATTTCTGATCTTGCAGCACTTCCGGATGCGTTTGCGCCAATCTTCGCAGACTTAAATGCTGATCATCGGTATACCCTAACCCAAGAGCACTGGCATCTTCATTTATTACTTTTTTGTCTTTTCCAAAATCTACAAATCTGTTCCAAAATGAATTCAGGGACTTAACATTTTCCATCGCCCCTTTCTTATCCATTTCTAATTTCTCTGTATCTGTAGCATTTGCATAAGTGCCTTTAAAAGAAGTATAACTGCTTATTTTTTCCAGAGCGGTAAGCGCTGCACCTACTATCAAAACAGGTATAGCGGCCCCGGCCACAGCACTTAATCCCGCTAATCCGGCTCCTAGCCCACCGGCATCTGTTGCCGCTACGGCAGCAGAGGCGGTAAGCCCACGGTTATTAATTGGCAAACCAAAAGCCTGAATTGCCTGCCATTCTTGCGCTTTGAGATATGCAAGCCTTTCGCTCACACTATTTCCAGGTATTAGCCCCGGGTTATGCGCAAGCGTTCCGACTGTAGTATGCGTTCTTAAACGATCTAACTGATCTAATTCTATTTTAAGCGCAATCTGCCTCTGTAAAGCAAGATTACTTTCGAGGATTGCTTTGTTCTGTAAATCGAGTATGGCTGTTAATCTTTCTGTCGCTGCGCTATAAGTGTTAGTTCCATAGGTAACTAAACCAAGACTTTTGGCCTGACTTGTGGTTTCATAATTCGTTACGGCTAATACTTTATTATATAAGCCGGTGACTACTGATACAGCCATTTGCGCGACTTTCCAGTTCACATACAAAACAATCAGATCGCCAAGAGTTTTGGTATTGGCGATAATCTCATCTTCGTTTTGTTTAAGCCAGGCTATTCCTTTTTCTAAATCTTTGAAAAATGAAATCACTTCCGGCTTTACGCGCATTGCAAGCGTGTCCTTAAAATCTATCCATGCATTACTTAGTTCGTTTGTTTCGGCTACGTATGACTTCAAAGCTTCCGGCAAATTCTTGTCATACATATCCCTCATATCCTGTAAAACTTTCGGGATATAACCGTAGGATGATGTATGCGTCATTTGTCCTTTGGCTATCATCACATTCAGTTCCTCCATCGAAACATGCATTTCCTTAGCCAGGTTCATACCAAAACCGGGAAGTGTTGCGATGAGCGGGCGCAAATAGCGGGGCTGTAAATTACCTTCTTCCAAAAGCTTGCCTATACCACCAATAGCTGCTTGAACTCTCTCTGCCGGTAAGTGGAGTATGGTAAGAGTTTCTGCCAGATCGCGGAACATAGCGCGGGTTTTCTGGCCCTCCACAGGAGTACCTTTTACCATTGCCATTAACTGCGCGTATTCGGTATAAGTTTCCATTATAGGAAGCTTAAAATCCTTTACCGCATCATTAAGGTTTCTTTGGTTTTTTACCGCTTCGTCGGTTGTTGTAGAGGCAAATTTTATAAGGTTGCGATAGCTTTCAAGTTGCGTGGCTGTATCAACAATATTTTTACCGAAACTTACCAAAGCGGTAAGCCCGAGGCCAACACCCACAGCCCCGGCCATTCCATGCAAAGCATTATTTACTCCGAGAATGGATTTCTCTAACGACACAGCCGCAGCCTCATCCGCCTGGAAAGTTCTCCGGAGGTTGCTGTTTGCCGTTACGGCGTAAACTATATTCTGCCCTGTCGCCATTACATTTTTCCTATGTTATAAACCTTATTTGCCTGTGGTGGTTTTTCGCTCAATACACCTGTATATAAAGCCCCCCGCCTTGCCATTGCCATCAGCCTTGCCGCCCGGTCATTATCCATTTCGGTAACATCCTGCCCACTAACGTAAAAGACCAGGGAAGCTAATTCGCCCCACTGGTCATTAAAGTAATCGTTCCAATATGCGAAACGTTCGGTTATTTTTTTTTACCTGTTGGTATTGCTACCTCTATGGTTGAAAGCAATACCAGGGCAGCGCCGTTCATGTACTTACGCTGGCTGCAACGATTATCACTCTCATCAAAAAGTATCAGGCTTTCAAGAGCCTGTATCGCTTTCGGAAAACTTGTCTCTGCCCCGTTAAGTTTAGCCGCCATTAACTTGGCATCTGTCAGGCCATCTACTTCATAGAAAAAGCCGGTAACAAAATCGTTTTCGTTTTCTCCCTGAAGAACGAAAGGAATTACCTTGCGTTTTGGGTTTCCGTTTTCCGATAAAAATGCCGCTTTGGCTTCTGCATTTTCCCAGGCTAAATCAACCGGCTCTTTTACCGGCTCTTTTACCGGTATTGTTTCTTCTGTAATTGTTTCAGGTTCCATATAGGGTAAATAAACTTTAGAATTATAAATGATTATCTCATCTGTCCTGCATAGATAATATCTACGCTCTGCCAAAAGCCGGTATCGCCTTCCTTATAGGTATTGCCATCGGTCAAAAACTGACAATTCTGCATTACATCTGTGGTCGGCAAATTCGGGTTATTGGGGTCGGGCACAAAAGGTAACCGTACCTGGAAACGGGCCAATAAAGTTGGGTCGCCGTTTGGCGATGCCAGTATAATCCTTTTCCAATCGTCCAGAAGAATATCAATAGTGGCCGTTTTGTATTTTACAGCCCCGACTACGCGGCCTATAGGCTCAGAACCTACGCCATGCACATCCTTATATTCCCTGGTCTTACCAAACATGATGCTCTTGACCCCTACAAAGGGAACACCCGCGATAAGAACCTCTATCTGCGGCCAGCTATAAAGTACGCCTAATTGAAGTGGTGCTGCCATTTTATTTATCTTTTATCCCATACCTCCCTCTCTTTTGGAGAGGGCCGGGGTGAGGCCCTATAATTTTTGTGTGAATTGAAGCGTAACGTTTATGTTATCAGCTATATTCACCTGCAATAAGTCGTATGTTATGGCTATATAGCCCTGTGTTTTAACATTCTGTGTAGCGCTGATGTTTACCACGCCGGTTGTCAGACCTGTACCTGTCAGGTTGCCTGGGCTCAGATCGCCATCGTTTACCATCTGCACTATTCCGGGTTCAGCAGCATCTATATATTTTTCAATAGTAGTCTGCGTCATTGTCCCGTCACTGTTCAGATAAATGCGTGATTTCAGAAGCGGTAGCAGGGCTATGTATTGTTCCCTCAGCACCTTATCTATCGTCCTCACACTGCAAAGCCTGTTGTATGCATTTGTCTGAATAATGGCCGTCCAATCGTTATTTACAAAGGTTCCGGGGAAACCGGAATAGGTTACACAGAACAGATAACGGTAACTGTCCAGTTGATCAAGCAGTCCCGGAGAAGTTGTATTCAGAGTGCTGAAAATATTACCATTGGTAAAACCAGGTATGTTATTCTCGGTTCCGTCACTTATGTTGAAAGCCCCTACCTCTCCAATATCCTGGCTCACGGCAGCTATTGCCGCTGTCCCGAGAATATCACCCAGGTTACTTACTGATACGCCGCTGTTTATATACAGTTGCGCACCTTCTGCGCCTCCGTCCTGGCTTATCACAGGTAAGCAGTTTTGGGCGTTGCCCACACTCTGCAAGTTCTGTAAGGTCGCAAGATTGGAAACGCCTGCTATGTTTGGAACATACAGCATTTCGCAAGGCTGGTAAGCCGCAAACATCAAAGCATATTGTGTCTGCAAGCTATTCAGGTCAGTGGTTACCTGAACTGCCGATTTGGCGACAAAATTCAATATACCCATCTGCCTTGGTTCCCCGCTGGCGTTAACAGTAAGGTTGTATACCTCAGTGAAACTTCCACTTGGCGCGGCAGTAAACTGCACCCACACCTTACCATTCGGGTTTTTAGCGAAATACCTTTTTATGGTATAGTGCCATAAAGCTTTTGCACTGTATACCCCGCCGCTGAAAGCGGTAATAGTGCCCACTGTGATCGCACCGGTAACGGTAGCCACAGGCGAAGTGCCATTCAGATTTATCCCAAGTCCTGTACGGGCTATCAGATTGATTGTGCCTGATGCAGGTGAGGCTGGTGCTGCGGTATACCCCACTCCGCCTACCGCGTCGGAAGGATTAGTGAGATAGCTGTTTGCATTTATGGCGGCTATGATGCTTGTGGCAAGAATAGTCGCTGTTGTGTCAGATGATAACTGCGTGTAGGTACAAAGGGTAACGGTGGTAGTCGCTCCCAGGGGATTTTTTTCTGTTACGGTTATAACTATCTTATCTCCTATGGCTCCTACTCCGGTTATGATTAAAGACCCGGCAGCTTTCGTTTCGTCTGAAAAATCCTTTGTAATACCTTTCGTTTCAGCATCAGCCACGCCAAATACTGCCTGGCAGGCTGTCGTAGCAAAAGAACCCGGCGCAGTGCCATAGAATTGCAAAGCGGAAATACCGTCGTTATTTTCAATAACGCCCGGTGAATTTCCTTGCCCTAATGTGAAAGTTATTTTACTACGTGCCATTGTTATTAGTTATGTGCTATTAACTTTTTCTTTTTGTCCTTCGCCTTCTGTACTGCTGCCTGGCCGAGGTTCAGTTTCGATTCATCTATCCTCAGCATTTCATCCTTGGCGGCTTCCAGTTCAGCGGTGTATTTTTTGATTGCTTCGGCCTTTGTAAGCGTCTTAACAATCTTCAACGATTCATCCGGCAGATCAACATATTTTGCCGTAACCTTACCGTCGTCATTACGCGCAGCTATTTCGCTGGGGTGCGGGTCTGGTGTTCCTTCTTCTACCCTTTCCAGGCCCAGGCGAACGTAATTTTTGCCCCGGTAGGTATTGGCGATCAGAAAGTATTCATCGCGGTTATTGAAATAAAGAACTTTGATATGCTCCATACTTGGATGTTCCAGGCTTTCCAGCACATCTTCCAGATGGTCAATTTTTTCCTGTAGTTTTTCTTCTCTTGTTTTACGTGGCATAGGATAGGGATTTATAGGGGCTTATTAAAAAATTATACTGTTATAGTCCGGTAATCCTCTACGAGATTAGTACCGTCATATGTAAAATGTATTGAGCCGAATTTAGCTTCCGTAACGGTAAGCGTCCCGGATGAAACCATGGAAGTACCAAAGGTCACTACCAGATTTGCGGATGAGTTTGCGGCAAAATTGAAATGAACTCTGTCGCCTATCAGCATACTTGTAGTGGTCACGTTAATGGTCATAGTCGAGGTTCCTACCGGCGAAGAAACCGGGATAGGATTGCTTGAATACCCCAAATAATATTTGGCATCCTCATGTATAGGTGTAATGGCAATAGTAGACGCTGACGTGGCCACAGCCGGATACCCGGTGAACATAGTTACAACCAGGCCGCTTGCCCTTCCCGTTAACGTATCGCTTCTTACTACTGTAGTTGACATAATGAATGATTTAAATATTTAGATCTGTTTCCGGAGAATTATACCGTAATCGAACGGGCTGTTTCCTGCCAGGATGCTCCGTTGAACATAAAGTCTACGGTAGCAAATTTGCTGCCGGTTACTACTATGGTCGAAGCGGTTACGGCAAAACCAGTGCTGAACGTTACTGTCCTGTTGGTGCTGTCCGGAGTGAAAGAAAGCCGAAGGGTATCGCCTACATATGGGCCGGTAGTCGAAGTGCCTACTCCTATAGTAAGGCTTAAAGCCCCTGTAAGGTTTATGGCAATATTCGTTATGCCGCATGTGGTAAGCAATGCAAAAGAAGCCGGAGAACCTGCCGCTGTGGTAAGGGCCTGGTAATCCCAGGTCTGGTTCATCCCTGTATTATCATCATTGTTATAGCCGCTCGGAAAACCACCCGTTGCGCCGCCTAACCTCTGAATTGTTGCCATGATATTTTATTAAAAAAGTTGAAAATGTTTTGTTCTTAATGCGCCTCTGATCGTGAATTACGCAGTCAGCGTGGTTGAAATCACTATTTCAGTTCCCCAGCCTGTCTGTGTATCTGCCTTCATCAGGATTTTCAAAAACCACAGATCGCCCCAGTTTGTTTTCAGGCCCATCTTCACATTGGTTTCATCAGTTGCACTGTTCAGGCCCAGCCAGAAATGGCCTTCCGGAGATGGTTCGCTGATAGTAGCGATGATGGTATTATCAGGCATACCGGCAAGGTGAACCACCTCATAGCCTTTATACCTCATGATACCTTTCTCGGTAAGGTCAGTGCTTTTGAAAGTAAGCTGTGCCTGTGCTTCTTCATAAATCTTCTGAGTGTTCAGAGAGATGTGGAAACGCACACCGTCCATGCCGTATTTATTCAACAAAGGCAGTGGGATAGCGTTAAGCACATTATAGAACTGGCCGATGATGTTATTCACAGTCAGCACCAGAGCGCCAGCCACCTGGATAGTGGTATTGTCGTTCAGGATTTTTGTGATCAGGCCGTCAAACTTGTTGAAGATCGCATCGCCTGCTGCCTGCCCCTTGCTTGTAGGGTTTACATTACCATGAGCCGGATGGAATACTATACGGCTGCGCCAGATGGCCTGTTCGTTATATTCCACTTCCCTTTTCAGGGTATACATGATCACATAGCTGTTTGTTGTCTCAGGCAACGAACGGTCTATGAGGTCTTTGTTCAGGTTAAGGGCCTGCCAGTTTACGGTTAAGTCATTGGGGTTGAAGTCGATGAAAATTTCATAATCCCTCGGTATGATCTGTTTACCGGTGATGATGATATTTCCCTGCGAGGTCGGCATCGCACTCCTGTCCTGGATAATGTTGGTAATATCCATGAAAGGGATTGTGAATTGCTTCTTGATGTCGTCCTTGATCATCAGGCAACCATTTTTCACTGTGTCCAGTTGCAACGTCTGCTGCGTTACATACATGGAGAGATCGGTTTCACCCGCATATGTGGTATCTATTACCTGCAATCCTTCGAGAGCCATAGTGTTTTATTTAAAGAGTTTATAGTCGTTTTTCAGTTTGGGTTTTTCTTTACCCCTTATTTCCTTGAAGCAAGATTGGCTTTACGTTTGTCGTTCATTTTCGCCATAACGTCAGCCATATTTTCAGCAGGTTTATCACCGGCAGCAGCCTTGTTCACTATTTCATGAACCTTGGTGCCCTGGCGGAAAAGTGGCAGTTTGTCAAGCATGTTCTTAACCTTGTCCAGGCCAAGTGTTTTAGCGGTATCCACCCATTCACTCAAAACGGTTTCATCAGTGCCCAGCTTGTTCTTATAGCTGTTCACCATGTTTTTACAGTTGTTTTCGAGTTCTTTTTCTTTGGCGGCTTCGCCTTCTTTTTTGGCGTTTTCTTCCTGCTCCACCTTTTCCTTTTTCAGGTTGGCGTTTTCTTCTTCCAGCTTGTTACACTTGTCTTTCCACTCGTCGCGCTCCTTCTTCACATCGTCATAGTCGTTGCGTCCTTCGGCGAGTTCTTTGGCAGAATCCCGCTCTTTCTTCACATCTTCCATTTCGTTCTTGATCTTGGTCAGATCATTGGTAACAGAAGTGAGTTTTTCAGTGGTTGTTCCCAACTCGTTTTTCATTTTGCTGATGCTCTTGGCAATCGCCTTGGCGTTGCTGTCTTCATTCAGATCAAGTTCGTTGGTAACTAATGCGATGTTTTCCATCTTCTTTTTTTTAATGATTTGAACACTGTTTAAATAATGTTTTCCTGCTGCCCATTTATCGCTCATTCCCGCAAGTGCAAAAGCGTTTTCACCACTTGGCACTATCTCATCGCACAGGCCCATTTCAAGGCATTCTTCTGCGGTGAGAAAAGTTGTCCGGGCCATCAGGGTAAGCGTTTCGTCCATTGTCAGTTTCGGTTTCCCGTTCCTGCCGCTGCCTTCACTTATCAGTTTCGCAACCGATAAGGTCATAGCATCAGTGGCCTCATCCTTCTTGCCGCTTTCCCCTTTAGGGTCGTGGCACATGAATGTTGAATAGTCCATCATCCTGACCCTCCTGCCGGATAGCTGTAACCAGCCTCCCACGCTTGCCGCCATTCCGATGTTCAGCGTATCCACTTCCAGAGGGCCTTCTTTCATGGTGGTGGCCATGTTATAGCCTTCCATCATTTTACCTCCGGGGGTGTTTACCCAAACTTCAACTTCTGTAACCCCGTTTTTCGATAAACCAAAGAGCTCATTTAAAAACTGCCCGCCCATGATTCCAGGCCCATCTTCCTCGTCGAAACCTATATGTGTATCTACTACGAGGATGGGTTTTTTTGCATCAGGATTTTTGCAGTAAATAAATTCCACACCTAAAATTGAATTGATATAGATCGGTAGAGGGATTAGTACCGCACCTTTTTCGTTTTGGCCGGGCATAAAGAAGGCCGCAGGATAGAAACCCCGCAGCCATACCCTATTATTATCACCTAAAAGTTTTATTGTTGTTTTCTATGTTCTGATGGCAACTCCCCAATGTTGCGCAAATAAGCCCTTGCAGCATCCGTAATAAACGAACTCTCTGTCATTCCTTCATGCCGGTTCACATAGCTTTTTATCTTGTCGGCAATCGGTTTGGGGGGATAGCCTATTATTTGTCTTTCTTTTCTTTCCTGGGGCTTCATTTGTTAATATTTTGGTTTTCCGGATAGGTTGTAATACATTTGTATTTCACTTTCAAACAAATCTTTTATATGAAAAAACTTATCGTCATTCTCGCGTTTCCGATCTTCTTTATCGTTGGTTGCACTAAAAATATCACTCAGGTTTACCCTTCTACTACCAACATTCTCAAAGACAGTTTGGTTGTTCGGGATACTGTAATCATAAAAGATACCACCAAACAAACCTCCACAACTTCCATACCCCCCATCCCTTCTAATATTGTTTCTTTGCCAGGCAACGCCAACGACTCAATTTCTTTTAATCAGAGCAAGAATGTTCTTTACATTTTGGCCCCGTCTAACAAAACCGGTAGAATCCTTCTTTGGTTGAACTGCGCAAACGCTGTTGTCGGCACTACCGTTAACATCTATGTTTTTTCCTCTCTCGGCACACTTCCTTCGCTTTGGGTTAATGGTTATGGTCAATGTTTCTCTCTTAACTCTCCCAATAACCCCAACGCTTTAGAATGGTATTATCAGGTAACTTTTATGGGTAATTTCAATGGCGAAAACATATTCAATTATTCTGTTTTCACCAATTAGTTTATGTAAAAAGAAATATTGTCCAGTGAAAAAGCATCGTTTGCCTCAGTCGGTTCATCGGCTATGTTTGCTACTGTGATAACAGTATTACTTCCTGCTGCCGATAAGGCTATCGTTTTTGCACTCCACACTGTTCCTGTCGCCGTATAAAACGCTGTTGAACAATACATGGCGTTTGCTATTTTTAAACCAGTAATAGTTGCCAGAAACCCGCTAGGCGTTGTGGATGTGGATACTACAACACCTCTTAACTGCACCTCGCCGCTAAAAGGAAAATATCGGTATTGCGCCACATTCCCCGCTATTGTTGTTCCTCCTGTCCAGCCACTTCCAAAAGAGGTTATGTTTTTCCACTGCCCAAAAAGCTGTAGTATATTCCCATAATCACTTGCGCTTGTACCGCTCAAAGTTCCACCTCCACTGGCCCCGCTTGCAAATACCACAAACCGGTTATTATGCACATTGCTTGCCCCTGTCACGGTAAAGGTCATTGGGTCGCCGCCCAATGCGTCAGAGTAATGCGATGGCGGCAGGTTTGCCACTACTACATTACCGCCACTAGGCGTGGCAAAGCTGCTGCCAGGCACCACATAAATTTCCCCATTGTAAAACACCGCTCCTGGGGCTATTGTTGTTGTGCTTCCCGGAGAGATCACCACCACGCTTTCAGCGCACCCCCAAAGGATATAAACTGTCGAAGTGCTATAGCTGCTGCCTATCATAGCTATGATGGTGGCGTTAAAGCCCTCCTTCCAGCTTTGCTGTAAAAAGTCAATTGTTCCTGCCGTAAAAAGGGCTATGTTAGGGCTGACGGCTAAACTCAGATCAAGGGTTTTCATGCTTTTATTTTTAGTATGTTGTTATCTGCCAGCCTATGCCCGCAGGCACAAGACCGGAAACAAATCTGTTAACTACTGCTGTTCTTATCGCTGTTGTTGCCCCCAGGGCTATAAATACCGCAGAGGGAATATGTATCAAAAATTGATAGCTTGATGCAAGCCCTGTTATAGTCGTTGAGGTAACTCCATAACTGGTTGCGATCGAAGTCACGCTTCCCAAAGTATACCCCACGCTTTCCACTCCGAAACTCACGTATACAGGGGCGAGATTGGTAATGAAAATATCGCTGAAAGTTCCACTACCACCATAAGGCGCAGGGTATGGGGGTTGCCTGAATGTGGTACCGAAATACCGGTTCAGAGCATAAGTCAGCGTTAGGTAAAAACCATTGTATTTTATCCTTTCGGTTACCCCCAAAAAGTTACCGGCTATCTTATACCAATATGTCGGAGATGTGCCGGGGTTATTCCCGATATTGCCTGCCTTCAAACTGATGTAAATAGTGAAATTATAAATCACCGGCGCATTGGCCGCATAAGTAATCCCCGTGTTCCATGCTGGCAAAGGAGTAGTCTGCCGGTAGTATCCAAACCAGTTCCAGTTCCATAATACTCCAAATAGCAAGGATTGCGCAAACAGAATAAACTTCGTCTGCCGGTATTCAGGCGGAAGTGCGTTTATGGCGTAACTGGCAATATTGTATATTAAAATCCTGATCATTTTATTATCTTTGTACCATTCATAGTAATAAGGTTTAGATAGGCGTGGTTTCTACCTCGCCTTTCTTTTATTCGGCCACATAAACCAAACTATTGTTTATCGTATAAGAAGCTGTGTTCTCGGTAATCATAAACCCTACCCCTATAAGTCCTGAATTATATTCATTACTCGCCCAGGTGTTTGCACTTACCAGGTTGTAGCTTCCGGGTACAAAGGCAGTTCCGTCGAGCCTTGCGTTTACGTTATTCAGTTCAAAATCTATCACCCCCGGCACCGCTCTTACCGCAGCTATAAGATCAGTGAGTTTCAGCAATCCTACCTGGCTCAATCCGCCCGCTACACCTGTTGCCGGTATGGCGGCGAGAAAAGCCTGTATAGCCTGTACAACCGTTCCGTTACTCACTGGTATAAGGGCAGCGTATTGGCCGTTATAAGTTACTGTGCCCCCTATATAAATATTATCAGGGTTCCCGCTGGTCACGTTTACGGTTATTCCCGGCACACTCAGCAGGTTTGCATAGGTCTGTGCTGCCGCCAGCGCCCCGGCCCCGGCATAGGTGTTCAGATCGCCCGGAACGCCATTATTATTGGCAGCAACTTTTATGTGCAAAGTCCCGAACGCTCCTGGAACGATAGTGCAATTTGTAATTACCTGATCAGCCGGTATTACTGAAGCGTATCCGGGGACCAGTGTAGTTGTGTTGAATTCCAAAAGCTGCGGTGTGGCCGTATTAAATTGAAACAAAAACATCATCGCCTGCCACCAGGTATAAGTCTGAGGGGCTGTCTGCGCTACCTGTGCTTCTACATCACTGGTAAACACATCTAATATCTGTTCAAAGAGTACAATGCCCCCCGCTACCGTCCAGAAGAATAGCGCCTGTATGTTATACTGCGACCATTTTGTCGGGTCGGGTAAAGGGTTCACCCCCGCAGTAGTGCAAGACGCAATGTAATTTGCGACGAGTGAATTGTAAACGGTTTGCTGGTTGCGGGCCATAGTTTATAATGTTGCGCCAATAGGCATACTGGCATTAAACGAAATATTTTGTCCGGGTCGGAACCCGCCATAAATTGTAAAATCAAAAGTTGCGCTTGCATACGGCACACCTACATAGCTATCCCCATTAAGCATAAAAGGTGTTAGCACGGCGACAGCCGGAGAAACACCTAAAATGGGTATGGTAAGCGTATCGTATTGCAATGGTATCACTGCCCAATGCCCTGCCGTAAAAGCCACGTCGCTGTTGGCGATAGTGCATTGATACCCGCTGTTTCCGTAGTTCACTTTGTTCCCCGGCGCATAGCTGGTTCCCGATACCCATTGAGCGTTTCCGTCATGGTTGGTGGCGTATTGCACAGGTATTACCTGGCCGCTTGCCAGTGTTTGCGTTATGGTCGGGTCTGGTGTATCGGTGATGAAAACATTTATCTGGCACACTATCCATATATAACTTACCCTGTCGTCGTTTGGCGGAGTGCTGCCATTGTTCCAGCCCATACTTGCCACCAGGCCAATAGGCCCTGGCAGCGATATGATTTTTGTCTGATCAGGGTCAAGCGGGCCGCCTTTCAGATCGGTAAATGCGCCTTTAAAATCCAGTATATAATGGTAAAGTTCAGCGTGTTCCTCGTCCATCTTTTCCTCCCCCTCAGTCAGGCATCCGCTATATAGGGGAAAGAATTGTTCCAATTGCGTTTTAATAAGATCGCGCCAATTGAAAATCTCTAAGTTCTGGTCAAGGCCGCCTATAACCTGGTTATTCTGAGCCGCGCCGCCAGCTTCATTATACCCGTCCTGCTGTTCATCTATAAGATGAATCTTCCAGATCGCATCCGGATACCATGATGTTCCCAGCCCAAGGCTCATTTGTTTCCCCAGCACAAATTCCACATAGGCTACCGGCATTACAGGTTTATTACCTCTTTTCTCGGCCCATTGTCTCGGCTGGTTGTTCCATACCGCAAGTGTTTGGAGAAAATGCCCCGGCGCTGGCTTATCGGTAGTTGGTATAAGCCCATTACTTAAAGTATTGGTATAAGCATTCCAATCAAAAGGAATAGCAGCAAGCCTGTCCAGCACACTGTTAATACTTTTTATGATCATACTCGTTGCCATATCTTTCCCGTTTCTTCTCTTAATATCTTTAATTGCAATCGTTGTAATTCGTCGTTTTGTTTCATAAACGACCTTTTTGGATTGTAGGCATACCCGCCAATTGCGCTATCCCCTGTTCCTTCATTGTGGTAATTGCCGTATACCCTGCCTCTGCTATCTGTAGCATCATTTACGAGCAATACCTTATTTGCTGTAACCAATCTGATACTGTTTCGGGTACTATTCTTTAAGTTTCCGGTCACGTTAAGAATAGGCAAATTTGCTGTCTTGCTGTTTCTTGTGTAAGGGCTTAAAGGTTCCCAGGGTACTTTCCCCCACGCCTCTTTATCGAAATTTTTAATGAAATAATCTCTCGTTTCTTTCGCAAGCCTGGTCATTGCCTGTAGCATTACAGTATCATGTATTGCAGCCATTTTTGCGAACCCGAACTTACTTGCCATATCTATTCGATTATGCCCCAATCCTCTGCAAGCATATCAGTCTGAGATGCCAGCCATCCTGTTAAAACTTCGCCTGTTGCCGTCAGCATTCTTATACTTCCGAGACAGGGTAACTCATCCCTATCGCCGAAAACAGATAAAAGCATAGGGTCTTTAACCCATTCTCTTTTTACCGATGTCGCTGGCAAAAGCCAGAGATACATTCCTTTACCATTCCATCCGGAGCGGCTTACTTTTGCACCTTCTTTAAGTGCTTCGATGGCTGCGCCAAAAGTTAGATTATACATACTATAGGGTTTTAGTTTAATTGTACCATTTTCAATTCTTCCCTTTGCCGCTGCCGGTCGTCCAGCTTCCTGGCCCATGGCGTTCCCACCACAAAAGCGCCGTTCTGCACGATGCTTCCTTTTTGTATATGCACTCCATCAAACACCAATCCTACTTCGCTTTCTACCCTGTCCTGAGCCCGCTTCCGGATTCCCTCATATATCGCAAAAAGTTCTGGTCGCAGATACAAATCCCTGATCGCTACGCCTCTGTTTCTTTCCAGATTTATCCGGCTCTGAATCGCTTTCCAAAGCATTTGTTCAGTCTGGCTCAGTTCATCCAGAAAAATACCTTTGATGATTTTGTCGTTAGCATTCATAGGTTTATATTTTAGGGTAATAATGCCGCCAGTGTGGCGTAGTCTGTTTTATAGTTGTTCCCGGCAGGGCTGCTTCCGTTAAAATCATTGATCTGTCCTATGCTTATCGAAAGACTTCCCACATTTTCATGCGTGATGAAAAAAGCATAGCTTGAATTTACAGGGGAGGTTACTATCGGATAAAGTTCTACCCTTAAACCTGTGTTTACAGGGAAAGAATAGATTTTATTATTGGTGTTATCAAGCACCTCGAGCACCTTGCTTCCCGCAGTGGATACACTTTTGAATGAATATTGTAATGTCGGCATATGCTTATCGTTTTAGTTCCGTAAATGTTTGGTATAGTTCAAGCGTTTCCTTTTTAAAACCCGCACTTAGCATTATTTCATATGTCTTTTTACTGACGAATAATTTTACCGGTTCTTTTGGACGGGCATCGGCGAGTTTCATTTCTCTTTCGATTATTTCAAAAACGCTCATCATTGTTTTCCGGGTCTGTTTTTTTCACGCTCTTTAAAAGGTTTATTAGTTTTTATCGCATCTTTCGGCTCTTTCTTTTCGTTCGGAACTCCTGACTGTTTCAAGCTGTCTGGACTTCCAGCCATAATTGGCATATCTTCTATGCTCCCGGTGGGAAAACCCATAACTTCTTCTATATAATCGTTATCGACTTTTTTACCGGCCTGTGCCAAAGTCATAAATAGCGTACCAGCCGCCTGGTTCACTTTATTTTTTTCTGCTTGTATCGCCCTTTCCTCCGCATCATTCAGGTAATGTATATATCCGTTCTCAGGCACCGGTATTCCCAGGTTCCGCAGTTTTGGCAAAAGCAAATCATTAAACACCGGTTCGCAAAACTGCCCGTCTTTGCTTTGTATATCCCTGAGCGCCTGCGCTATCGGTGTGGCCGCTTCGTCTTCATGCGTAGGGCCACCGGCTACCTGGCTGCTGCCCTGCTTGCCTGGTACGCTGCTTATCGCGTCCTGGTGGCCGAGAAAAAGCTTGCTTATGTCCCCTTTTACTCTTTGGTCAAAATCATTATAAGCCTTATAACCATTACCCCGGGCGTTGTCAGTCATAAACTCCATCCGCTCGCCCATATCATTCAGCATGATATATGCGCTCGAAGCCATGTTCTGCAATGCCTGTTCCCTCTTATCCTGCTCAGGGCCTTCCATAGCATTGGTATATAGCACACGGAGCGGCTGCGCAAAGAGTTCAATGAAATCAGTATTATACCCCGTGTTATTGCGAAGCAATATTTCAAGATACGCGGCAGGATAAAGAAGCCCATAGCCACAATTACCAATACCGGTGTCGTTCATTGTGGTAACGAATACATGGAAATCATCAGGAATGCCTTTTTCAAAGCTTTTACCTACAGGTGAGTAGATAAAACTTCCCACTTCTTCCCTGTCGGGGCTTACATGAAAACGGGTTATGATCGTAGGGTTTAATGGGTGGCAGTCCATTATGCCCGCGTTCTTTTTCTCACTGCCAATATCACCAAGAGAAATAAGATTATAGCCATAAAAAAGACTGTCCAGCGTATAGTTGACAAAATTGTGCTTGAACCATCTTTTCTGGAAATACTTAGTCCATTCTTCATTGTGGCTCCCATCCTCGTTGCAGAACTCATACTCCCTCAGTAAGGTCAGGTTCTTGCGCCTTTCCATACAAGCGAAAATGTGCGCGTTAAGCACGGTGTCAAGAAATCCCTGTTGCATTTTTACCCGGAAGGGCCACCAGGCTTGTTCCGCCTCGGTTATCCATCCACGCCAGCTATTTATATCCTGCTTTATGCGGGGTATCTGTATAGGTATGCGGGTATTGGCAAGGTTCCTGTTTTTGTTATAAGAGCCCCCCGCATTGACTTTCGCACCAAGATTTTTCCCGTTGCCTGTTATTGCTGGCATCGGGAAAAGGTTATTGATTCTGGTAAGGCTCTGTATACTCATTATTCACCTGGGGTTAAAAGTTCACACAGTATTCTTTCATACGCGCCTGCAAAATTGTCGGCATCCTTACCAGGTATGCCCCGCCATTTGGCGATGAGCCCGGCCAGTTCTGCAATGAATTCTGTCTTTGCATCCGGGTATGAACCAGGCTGCATGAACCGTTTTATAGGTTCTGCAACATTCAATGTTTCGAATGTTGCTGTAAGTGGTTTTTTCGGTGTTGCCATTTTATAGGGTTTAATATGTATTTGATTGTTTTACTCTGCCTCCGTACCGCACTCTCGTTCCGCTCGGTATCATCTTCAATGGCATAAGTAGTGTGGCCCAGCCATTAGCATAGCCTTTCAGCAATTCACAAGCTGCCATATATCTGTCGTCCCATTCCGCACGTTTGAAATTCAGCAGCCCGCTCAGTTTATAGATCGTAATGTCCTTCACACACTCCATTATTTCAGGCGTTCTGTTATCTCCCTGTATCCAATAGCTGTCATTCGGTAAAAGCGCCCAATTAGCTGGCACAAATGCCCCCGCTGGCGTTGTAGTAGCGGTTATACACTGATACGCTGCCCCGTTATAGCTAACTGTGGCACCGACTGCATAGGAAGAACCGGTATTGTAAGCGGCATATATAGGGCAGGCATTGGGTAGAGTACCAGCAGGTACGCTGTAGGGTGTTGGAACGCTCCAAAACTGGTTAGCATTATTGTTGATTTTATCATCCGGAAAGATGTTTTGATAAGGCACATCCTTATAACTGATGTACTGGATGATTTCTTCATCCGTAATATCGCAGGTAGCCACTACCGCAGTATATAGACTGCCTTTCCAGAATACCACATCGCCCAGGTTATACATACGCTGCGCCCCGCCATTGGCTATATCTATCAGGCTGAATTCCGGAGCGTAGGGATTGGCAAGCGTAGCCGGGTTATATTGGCTTTGATAGGTGCATACAGGTGGGTAGCCCACATAATATATCGTATACTGAGCCCCAAGGCTCACCCAATGAGCGGGGTTAAAAGTTGCGTCAGCATTGGAAGCCGTACATAGATAACCAATGCCATTATAAATAACCGTTGAAACATTAATTGTGTAGTTGGTAAGTGTGGCCCAGGCCGGATAATCAATTACTACCCTGTCCCTTACATTGTAAACTGTAGCCGGGTTCCAGGGCTGCGTAGGTGTGAATTCCTGGTTTACATCATATTTCTGCGTGATCTTTCCCCGTACTATACTTATGGCCCACTGTTCCGCTGCTGTTCGTTTGGTGTCATTAGCGGCCACCAGTTGCAGGTAAACCCTGTCCTGTATGTTGATTTGGTAATCCTTATAAATCAAATACGCCATCTAATGCTCTTAAGCAGTTCAGACGGCGCAAAGGCTGTGCGGGAATTATTTTTGTAAAAGTAGTTACTTTTTATTATACTTGCAAAATTTCAAAAAATCCCCTATGCTCCCCCTAGTCTCAGTAATCACCCCCACCACACACGACCGAGAAGAATTCAACAAACGTATAGAACTCATTTTCGATTCCCAGGACTACCCCGAAAAAGAACACATTATCAACTATTCAGCGTCTCAGCCCCTCGGTCAGAAGATGAATGAAACCATCGCAAAAGCCCGTGGTACTATCATTCTTAACATGGATTCCGATGATACCTTCGCCCCCGATTGGATTACCCGCTGTGTTTCAAAATTAATCCGCAACAAAAATGAAGTGGTCGGCCTTCGCACAGCTTATTTTTTCAATCCGGTAACCAAAGAACTGTATTACTATTCATACCCCGAAACGGAAAACCACTACCATGGTGGCACAATGTGCCATACAAAAGATTTCTGGCTCCGCAATCCATACCGTGCATTGCCCATGGGCTACGATTATTATTTCACTGATGGCGCAAAATCCATCGACGTAGACTATTCAGAAGGCTTCATTGCCACCCTTCACCCCGGCAATACCAGCCCTAAGAACCTGAATGATGATCGCTGGAAGAAGGTTGAAAATACCCCCAATCATCTACATAGGCTCTTAACTCTTTATCCCCCATTGCCTTTACTTTAGTAAATTCATCTTCATTAGCCTGGTAATCCTCATGGTTCGTGCTGCTGTTCATCGTTATCACATGATCAAGATGATACACAACGCCCGGAATTCTGGTCACCTTATACCCTAGTTTATTAAACCGGTAAAACCGTTCCTGGTCTTCCGGCGCATAACTGATCATCTTCTCGTTTTCTCCCCCCGCCTCCATAAATTTATCTTTCCGGTAAGCTATCACGCCGCCCACGCTCTTGCCGTCGTATGGTCTGCACCCTACAAATTCCGTCTTTCCCATCAGGCCCACATCTCTGTATTGCTTCATCACATTCACCCATACCCTCGGCACCCTGGCAAACCTTCCGTCATAAGGATACACAAAATCAGCTTCCTGCCGTCTGAGGGCTTCCACTGCCAGATATATTTGCAGTGGTGGTGTAAGAATATCCGCATCGTAATTTATGACAATAGGTGTTTCTGCTTTGGCTGTCAGTCGGTTTATCATTCTTGTCCTGTGAAAAAGAGGAAAATGGAAACGCTTAAACCGAAAATGGATAAATGACACTTCCGGCATATGAAGGAATGAATTTCCTTGTTCCCCCACGCTTATAGTTACCCTGAAATACTGTTGCAGATGTAAAAGTATACGTTCCAGATTTACTTGCCTATCCAGGCTGTCATTGCTGCATGGAATAACAATCGTAACGTCATCAAGCGGTATTATTTTCTTTGTCGCTATTTCGCGGTATCTATGATCAAACACAGTCCACCGCTCCGGCCAGAAATCTTTATCATCATTCTTTTCCAGCAATGGCCCTGAAAAAAGGTAATTTGGCCTGATCACCTTTACGTCTTCATTCCGCATTTCCCCCAGGTAGGCCATCCACCAGCTAAAGGTGCTGTTTGCTATTATAAAGTTCTGGCACAGTCTGCCAAGTATAAGCTGCTCCATAGGGTTCAGCCCTTCCACAAAGGTTACATTCGGCATACACTGAAAATGCACTTTGCAATAATCAATATCATCCGAAAACACCAGAATATTATAATCCCGCCAATCCGGAAAATGCTCAAAAAGAGCCAGATAATAATACTCAATCGGGAGTAGTTCATAATTCGGATTGTCTACATAGTCGCCTCTGCGTATGCTTATGGCTATTGTTTTTTCACCAAGTAAATGATGATATTCTTCGCTGATATTATCCCGGTAAAACCGTTGAAATTTCAGTTTTTCTTTTACCACATCCTTACTATGCTGCCAGTATTTTTCACTTTGCAGCCAGCCGTTGATATTTACATGCCCCGTTGTGTAAGGCACAAAATCAGCATCGTAATGGTATTGCTTTTCGGGGTAGAAATGCTGGCATTCCAGTTCTCCTGTTCTTGGCGGGTACTTAAAATATCTCCCCCATTGCCATTTGGGCAGCATTACCGCAGTATTATTTTTTTCGGCCAGCCCTATCATGCTGGCATACTGAAAAAGCTGGTTCCCCAGGTTGCCCCAAAGCCCGCTGTCAAATTCACTGAAAGTTATCATAGCTTATCCCTTCTTGAAAATGAAGATTAGACCTTTGTAAAAATGTATGCTTTTTATGTGAAAATAATTTGGGCATCCCGATTGTTCGTTATTCAGGCTGTCGCACAATTGTTTAAAATATCGCATCGTTGTAGCATCACTTTCTTTTAAGCTTCCTCCATAGTTCTCCGGCCAGTAGCTTGTATGTGCATCTTCCACCACATAAATGCCTCCCCTGTCCAGCATCGGAAAAAGTATTCTGAAAGTGGTAATTACATCACTATTCACATGGCTTCCATCATCTATGATAATATCCGGCCTGCCCATATCCTCAACGATTTCTTCCAGAAAAACATTATCTGTCTGACTGCCCTTAAAAATCGTTACGTTATCTGGTCTGTCGGTTATCCCGCTTTTATCGTGTATGTCGAAAGTTACCACATACCCATTCTTAAAATACTCAGCCCACATTCGCATACTTTGGCCGCCCCTGTCCGGAGCCTCATACCCCCCTATGCCTATCTCTAAGAGCATCACAGGCTCATTCCGCAATGGTTCAAAATAGCTATGGTATATCGGTGTATAGGCATGATGCTGAGGCCCTTTATCCGTGCCATGTTTCATCGCAAGCTGGCTAAGTAAATCCATGTTTATTTCTTTTGAAAAATCATTATCGTATTCCTGAAATAATTCAGCCTTTCTTCCACCACTGCCCTTGCCTTCAGGCTATCTTCAGCAAGCAGTTTAAAGCCCCTTTTCTCCATCTGGTCTATCACCCATATGTTATGCCTGCAACTCACATGCCCTATACCATCCTGTCCCGGCACTCCCCATGATAATACAATTCGATTACGTGTATACATAGCAAGATTGTCCAGAAACACAGGTAAAAAAACTTCGGGTATGTGCTCACCTACTTCCAGGCATATTGAATTGAAACCCGCCCATCCGGAACCGAATCCGGGCACGACCTCTGGCGCTGTTCTTTCGCATAAGTCCCACACTATAACATTCCCATACTCAAAATTCAATTTTTCCCCTTCCACCCCCAAAAGATGCTTATAACCTATGTCATGCAAATAACGTAGGTAACTCCCCGGCCCGCAACCGAAATCTATCAGAGCCTCGTTCTTTTCAAAATACGCCCCAATCCACTGCGCCAGCCTGTAGCTGAAATCATGGTGTTCCCGCGCTTCTTCCTTTGTCCATATCCCTGTTTCTCCCGGCATTATTCTGGTTTTTCGTAAGTAACTTCAATAGGCGCAGCATCCTTCAAAATTTGCATAAACTTTGCCTCAATCCTTTCATCTATCTTTTCAAGAACCTGCTTTGCGTTTGGCGCTTCCCAATTGATCTTACCCGGTTCTGTTTTGGTTTCGGTTTCGTTCATAAAATAAAAGTTGAAAAGTATTCCCCTGCCAAATAGCTTAACCCCAACGCACTCCCCTTTAGGGGCAGGGGGTTTTTACAATATTCATCACTCCGCATTCCGTCCGTTTACATTTTATGCGCCCGTCCACCTTCACAAACTCTCCCAGCCCATGCCCGCAATGCCCGCACCTGGCAAGCCTGCCTTTAAATTTCGCCAGCACCATTTCAGGTTTTGGCGCAACAGTATATACAAGGGGCTTCTTATAATCCGGAACCGGAGTGAAAGTAGAATCGTGTCTAATGACAGACATAGAGAGATAGAGTTTACCAAAATTACTGTTTTTTTTATCACCACTTTCCTCACCTCATTCACCAGTGCGTTCTTATCGGTTTCCAGCATCTTCATTACATCGAAAATCTTATCGCTGAACCCCGCCATAGCAAAAACCTTCTGCTCCGGAAACTGCATAGTGCCATAGTTCTGCAAATCGAATGAGTAAATGAATGGGTTGGCTTTAAACCTCATCCTGTATGCCGAAGCTGCATATGTCGGTGTGTGGTGGCCTATCCATCCCTGCATATCGCTCAGTATGATCACCCGGTCATACTTCTTATTCAGTGTATCAAAGATCGAGTTGAAGTTTGTTCCGCCGCTGCTGAATTTTATCGCCCCGGCTATGGTCAGTGTGCTATCTGCCGGGTTCACGTTAGTGTATTTTGCACTATCCGAAAATCTTACAAAATCAGCATTACATGCCTTTATAAGCACTGCGCTGAAAAGGCTTCCTATATTCGCTGGTTTACCCTCCATGCTGCCGCTCACGTCCAGCACCACGCATGTATCTCCGTCAAACTGCGGCACGTTACGGCAGGCTATATCCACAGCCTTGCTTATCGCTGTCAGGGTTATCCTGCTGGCCGCGTCAGTGCCGCTTTTCTTTATTTCTTCATAGGCCGTAGCATACCTGAAAGGCAATACCAGGCTCTTGCTTATCAGCTTTTCGTCCGTGAGCATCGCCAGCGCTTCAGGCACCACTTCCGGGGCCTGAGCCAGTATGTTCCGGAGGTTGCGCAGTAGCGCAAAGTATCCGATTTTCTTGCTTCGGATAAGTTCTGCCCACGCCTCTTTTTTGAATTCCGCTTTTTCATCATCGTTTTCAGCTTTTTGTCCTGCTTCGCTTAATTTGCTTTCCCAGGTATCAAACGATTTCAGATCGTTTTTCACCAGCGCTTTCAGCGCCTCAGCGTTCTTTTCGCATGGCATAGGATGCACAAGGTTCACCACATCCACAAGGCTGAATTCCTTGCCCGCTCCCTTATACTTGGCAAGCTGGTAAGCGTCAAACTTCCCGAATGCCGCCGCAAAGCCCTTCTTCATGGCGTTGGGTATTTTACCGTTATTGGCCTTATGGAAGCTGAGAATTTCCATCATATCATCTGGCCGGTACACAATGGCGGCGTAGAACCTGGTGGCCCATTCCTGCCCGCTTATATGCCTGGCAAGGTGTGAGGCCACCACATGACTGATCGACCGCATACCATATACGGTACGCGCATAGATCGCCGCCTGCGCCACAAACAGTTTGTTGCATACGCCGGTCAGGTGTTTCAGTCTTTCGAAGGTATCATCGGCTTTCCGGTAATAGGCATCACCGGCAAATGAAGTCAGCAGTATGGACATAAGTTCCAGTTCAGGGCTCTGCCCATAGGCTTCCCCACCTGCAAGGTTGATTGTTTTGGTAGTCGGTACTTGTTGATTGAAACGAGACATAGGTTGATAATTTAGGGATAAAAATTAGGGATAAAAGAAATGCGGAAGAAAGTAACAAATGGTGTTAGTATCAATCCATATGAAGTAACCATCTGTATCACTATCCGCAAAGAGGTTTGTACGAGAAAGTTTCAGTGAGTTTCGCGGATTTGAACCGCTAATCCCCAAGGGAGATATTAACCGATGTAACTCACAAATCGCTACGTACAAAAGAGGGGTTGCAAGAGAAAATTTCAAAGGGTTTTGTCTGGATGCTGAGTTTAAGTCGGCGTTGAAGTAACCCTGTGATCACTACCTGCAAGAAGTTTAGCGAGAAAGTTTAAAAGAGAGTGCCTAAACCATTCGGCTTTCTCCCCAGGTAACGTTTTTCCTGCGGGGGGGAGAATTGGAGTCGAACCAATAATGAAGTAACCCTTTTATCGCTACGCTAAGATTTTTAAAAGATAAAAGGGAGAATATTTAAGCAGGAAATTTAGATGCTCTAACCAACTGAGCTAAAAGCTACGGTTCCGCAGCCTTGCAGGAATCGAACCTGTGACCCTCTCGCCCCAAACGAAGTAACCCGCTTATCGCTACCCCTTTTATCCTTTGCCTGCCAAAGCCTTTTTCGGGCGACGGCAGGTTTCCAATATGTCAATGAACTTTTTGTATTTTTATCATCCGCCATAGCTTTTTCAGCGAAGGCGGATTGAGAGGACAAACATAATACCCAAAAACAAAAAAGTTTGTTAATTCTAAATTTTTGAACAAAAGTACAAAAGAAATCCCCCGCTGAAATCTTAACCCCGACGCACTCCCCCTTTAGGGGCCGGGGGTTAAAACCCATGCCTCGTGCTCCTTCTTCCCAGCACCATATCACTCACCTTCCCGCCCTGCTGGTGCCTGGCGTAGTTCCCCGGAAACGCCATTGTGAAAAAATACTCGTCGTGGTCGCTACAGTGGCCCCACCGCTCACTATTTATGCCGGTTATCGGGTCTAGGGCCTTAAGTTTCTGCTTGCTGCCATCACTTTCCTCTTTTATGTACAGATAGTCGTTCCGGGTATTGGTGCATTTCTTGTCTATAAAGTATTCCAGTTCCGGAATGGCAAACCCGAAGATCGCATTCATAAACCCTATCCTGGTCGATACCGATGGCGCTTTTGTAGCCACTCTGAACGATGGTTTAAACCGTTTCAATTCACTCTTTATGATCAGGAAGTCATTGAACCCCTTCTCTGTCCGGGTATCTTCTTTCCTGCCATTCGGGTCGCCATACACATAGCTGGTACTTTTGTGCCTGAATCCGTATTTCTCCCTTATGTGCCTGCATATGCCCTGCGTCCGGTTGTGCGGGCTTCTCAGGCATATTTCTTCCAGCTTTATTACCCGGTAATAAGGGTCGCCATTCACCGTGTTTTTATGCACCTGGTATACCCCGCAACTCATGTACGGGTTTACGTTAAAGTCAAATGAAAAATGCAATGGCAGGTCTTCGTCATAGAGCCAGGGGTTCGGCAGGCCGTCCACCATTGCGCTGGTAAAATCCCCCACATTGCCATTATCGTCATAATCCTTATAGCATTCGCCGCCAGCCTGCACCGGCATAGGGTTCTGCTGGTAAAGGCTCTGAAATACCCGCTTGCTTTTCTTCTCTATCATCAGCAGGCGTTCCAGGCTGTGCCTTTCCGGCCAAAGGCTTTCCCCTACCTTACGCGGGTCAAGCGGGTTATGCACGTTTTCCTTTATGGCTGGTAGCGAAAGTATATCCCACACATCGCCATTCCCAGCTTCCATGGCCTCTATCAGTTTCCCGCTCAGGTCATTGGTATCCCACCGGGTCTGTATGATCAGTATGCCGGTATTGTTATGTATCCTGGTCTCCGCCACACTCAGAAACCATTCCCAGGTGCTCTGTTGCATCACGGCGCTTTTCGCATCCTGCATATCCTTCACCGGGTCGTCTATTATCAGCATATCGGCAGGCGTTCCCGTCAGTGAGCCGCCCACACCCACGGTTTTCAAAAACCCCTGATAGTCTATGATGTCAAAGCGTTCCGCATTCCTGATGTACTTACCACCGCTGCCACTGCTTTGCAGCCGTGTTTGCGGGTATAGCGCCGCATATTCCGGACTGTCTATGTATTTCTGGCAATCCCTGTTAAAAGATTCCGCCATACTGGCCGAATAGCTTGCCAGCACCAGTTTTGTATCCGGATTGTTCCCGAATACATAAGCCGGAAAAAGCCTGCTTGTAAGTTCACTTTTACCAAACTGAGGCGGAATAAAGATCATCAGCCTTTTTATCTCCCCTTTCAGAAACAAATCCAGTTTCTTGCAGATAATTTCATGGTGCCAGTTCACCATGTAGTTAGGCTTCATATACTTCGCGAAAGCCAGCATATTCCTGCGGGCCAGTTCCTGGTCAAGAAGGGCCGTATCAATACCGGTAAGGTCAAACATGCGCCGTCATTAGTAGTAAGACGGCGCAAAGGCTGTGCGGAAACCGTAAAGGTAGGAAGATTTCTTATGTAGCAGGGTTTTCCCTATCTATCGTGCTTTAGTGGCGTTGGCACCATTCAGCTTCGGTTCTTTATGCAGCCCGCGCACTCAAAAAGCCCCAAATCTTAACCTCAAAGCACTCCCCGGCACAACGCCCCGATTTTTATCGGGAGGGGTCGGGGGTAAAAAATTTCAAAAATTTATAACCAAAGTTTTGTTTTTCTTAACTTCTTTATTACGTTTGCAACTCAACACGTTACGCGCTATATGAAATCACGAATAGAAATCTCCAACGAACTCGACGCTTTTCTCATCGACAATGTTGTCCCAAAAATGACCGATGAAGCAGCCTGCAAACTCCTGGCCTTCATGCTCCACAAAGAACTGTATTCCCTTCCTCAGAAGATGAGCGCACACGCTCAGTTATTCGAAACCGATATTCAGATAGCCGCCACAAAACTCAACATTACTTACGGCTGTCACTACAATACCGGTCTTTTCCAGACTTTTATGAAGTTGTATCAGGAAATCGAAAAATCAGGCCGCCTTACCTCCTGGCTCCCCGAAATCGCAAATCGTTATGCTTTAACCTTCAAATTCTAATACGCCGATGTCTGACCAGATAAAATATTCCGATCTATCCGAAACCAAACTCGACCCTGCTTTCCGCGAGCCTCTTGAGATGCTCCGCACTCTCGCAAAGCAGCCCGACGCTGGAAATCCATTCATTGTTATGTTCGCCGAGTACGCCAGAGAGGGTAATGATCTCAATTTGCTGGCCGTCACCTATGGCAGAAAGCTTTCGCAAAGAGATATTGTAGTGGCGCTACTCAGATTTGCAGAGAGTGTTGGTATGCCCCCTGAAATATTCCTGGCCCTCCTTCTCAAAGTTATGCTTGAACCATGATAGCCCGCCTCTCGCTCATACTCCGCCTGCTCATAGCTTTAGCGCTTATGCTCATAGCTGTTTTGGGCGTTATTTGCATAGCCCCGCGCTTGTTGCCTCAGTATTTCGCTGCTGCGTTTTGCTTCGGTATCGGCATGGCTATGCTCACTTATATTTACAAAGACTTCAAACACCTCGAACGTATGGAAGCGCTCAAAGCTGATGTTGATTTTGGTTTCTATTCTATAGAAGGCCGCAAAGTTCTCTGGCTTATTGATCTGGATACCGGTAAACGCTCCCTTACCAACGAGATCGAAAATGTGGTGGCCTTCATCAGCGCCAAACTGAATTTCGACCCTGAGAATAATTATATCATCTACCGCGATAGCGATTACAATTGGGATGGCTGGCATGGTAAGTTCCATTACTTCATTCCCTTGCAGGAACAAAGCATGAAAACAGCGATTGATAAACTGGTAAAGCTTCAAAAATTTAATACTACTTGAAATATTTTGTTTGAGTTAAGGGGCTGCCCTTTGTCTAAGGGGCGGCCTTATTTTAAAATTTTCCAATTCCTTGCCGGTGATAAAAGCGAATGGGCCCGGCATTGTAAGGAGCCTCTGATCTCAGAGGTTCCTATTTTTAACCACTGTAAAAACATAACTTATGGATGATATAAAATACGATTCTGGCAACGGCAAAGAGGAAGCGCTTAAGCAGGTAGACTTACTTCTCGAAAGGATTAAAGCCGCCTTATCCGAAACCCGTTCTGTCAATCTGGTTTGCGCCATAGAAGACATCGAAAACACTGGCGGCTACCCTGTTATCGTTTTTAGTTTTGGGGAACGTGACTATGTCGCTTTAACGGCTATGCTGGAAGGTATGCAAAAATTGTATTCGCGTGAAGCGAATTCCAAAAATAAAAAACAAAATGGCTAAAACATTCGGTGGTGCCTCAAAAGAAGAAAGACAAAAAGCGCTTGATAAATGGGTGAGTTCTATGCAGGCAGCCATAGATAATGATCTTCCTTATGTTGTGTTTGGCGGTATAGACGCTGTTAATCAGGGTGGGTATACTCTTTTTGGCGGGTCTTTTAAGTGCGATGGAGAACTACTCAGAAGGGTTATTCAAAACGGTCGCAATTTAACAACTCAAAATCTCTTTAATCGAAAATCCAACATGAACTAACCTTATGCAATTCCGCTTCCATACCGGCAGTCTTCACGATTCTCTGCTCACCCGCCGGGAGGTCTGGTCTATGCCCGCTCTGCGGTCAGCAATCGAAGATTGGTACGAAACCAAAATCATCGGGGAGATAGAGTTTCGTTATGCCGGTTTCGATGATCGTATCAATTGGGATACCTGGAATGTCGTAGGCAGCGTTTACGGCCCCGAAAAAGTAGTTTTGGGCCAATCAGACAGCAACACTTTTTAAATCTACTATATGGAATCAGAAACATGGGCTATCAGAGGCCGCAGCACAAAACAAGCACTCGAAGAAATCGAAAAGCTTTTCACGGAAATTCGCAAAGGCATCATTGATCAATCGCCTATGCTTGTCTCTATCACTATTAAAAATAAGGGTGACAATTATACCGTCTGCGGCTTTGCCGATGGTATAGACAAACCGCTTATAGGTGCGCATATGGAGAGCCAGTTAGGATACCTCAAAGCACTTTCTGTTCATACAGACGATTAAGAATTTCATGGTGATAAGTAAGGGGCTGTTCTGTTCTCAGCGCAAACCCCGGGTCTAACGAGCCCCGGTTTTCCGGGGCTCCCTTTTTAACTTTCAAAAAATCAATTTTATGGCTCTTTATCCTTTCGTGGTTCAGGTGAGAAAAAATAAAGAAATCATTAAATGGCTTCCCTTAACCCATAAGGTGAACGCACTTAAACTTTTTGATGAGGAAGTTCAACTGGCGCTTACTTTTGCTGGCCATGCGCCATGTAAATGGAAAATAGAATTAGCGGCAGGCCCTCAAACATTTCTTTCATTTCTTTTGCTCCGGTTTAGGAATTTCTTTTACTCCCTTTACAGCGTGTCTGGCTTCGGCCTGTATGTTTTCATATGCCATTTCCAGCACTTCTTCCGCTGGCAGGCCATACATTTTTTCACCCTTCTTCTGTATCTGCGCCGGGGTCATATAGTACGCATTAATCCTTATCAGGAAGTACCGCATCCGGTTAAACTGCTGTCGTTGTTTCTCGGTCATATATTGAGGTATTATTTCCCGTCCCAATCCAGCAGCCCCAGCCGCTTGTCTTCCTGCCATTGTTTTGCAGCATCCCATGTGCTGTATTCCGGATGCCTGAACCTCACGCGCACATGCGGTGGAAGCAAATGCACCGTAGGCCCCAGCACATCCAGAAACCAGCACTCCGCGCACAGGCAGCTTTGGCTATCTAAAGCACTGTAGAAAACGTTATCGCAGCTTGCACAAACATACTCAGTCAATGGCATAATTACGCTGTTGCCCGAAACTCCCCGAGGTCGCGCTCTATCTCGGCCAGTATTCCCAGCAGGGTAATACTTTCCAGCCCGTTAAAGTCAGCGCCGTGGTTATGTTTCAGTTTGTTGTTAAAAGTACCGCGAGGCATCTGCAATCTCTTTGCCAGGTATGCCGCGCTGAATTCATGTTTCTCAATGAGGGTTCGTAGTTGTTCCATGTGGTTTATAATTATAGTAATGCTTCTTTCACTAAAAGCAGAAAACCTATTTTTGCAATTCCTTCTGCATTATCCGCCTGAATGACCCTCCTTCTAAAGGTTTCACCATCCTCATTTCCTGCGCACATCAGGGCTACGCAAACCCGGTCATTATTAATCGCATCCACCATTTCGCGGTACATCGTTGTAGCATCCGCCAGCGCTTGTCTCTTATCTGTAGCTTTCATATTTTATTTCATTCTTTTTAGTGCCTGGAATAATCCTTCTACCGTTAGTTCCGCTTTTTTATCTTCGTCCAGGTTTGGCCGGAAAAGTAGGTAGTAATGTGTATTGCAAATATAAGATACTGCTCTTTTACGTCCGGGTTCGGGGTCGTCGGGGCCGGGCATTTCTCCTACCTTATAGCTGGCAGGTTCATTGCAAATGCCGCATTTCTTTCCATTCACCTGGCTACTCACAAAAGGCATTCTTTCCGTAGCTTTTTTCTCCGGCTCGGGGGTTTCTATAAATACCTCTCCGTCCACAAACACCAGGCACCCTACATGCCGTATTCTCAGCTTGTTCCATTTCACCACTTCGCCCAAATCTTTCTGCATTTCCAGCCAGCGTTCCGCCCTGTCCAGTATGGCCCGTTGAATTTCAGGGTTTTCAATGTCAGTGGTATTTGGAGGAAATATCGCAAAAGTGTCTTTCGTAAAATTCTCGAAATCGGGTAAATCCGAGAAAGCAATTCGTTTTAGTGCCATTCTTGTTTGTTTTAGATAAAAAATAGAGGTGTTTTTATAAAAACTCGTTGTTTTTCTTAGGTAAATGTGGTAAATCGTCTACAGTTTCAAGCCTTATTATCGGCCCTTTTTCACCGCTCTTTTTATAGATCAAAGGTGTGAATGGAACGATCACACCGTTAATGCTCAAAAACGTATCGGCCCATGCCAGTATATGCTTACGCTCAAAATATTTCCTGCTTCGTCTGGTCATGGTTGTTTTATTTTTTCAAATCTGCTTTCAGCATCCATGGCCTTAAGCGCGTTCATGCTGAAATGAGCAAGAGCCACACCGGTAGCGGCACCGAGAAAGTATATATTCTCCGCATCGGTCGCCTGAACAATCCATATACGGCTATCGCCTTCACCCTGTACAGTTCCAACAAATCTGCATCCAGACGTTTCGCACATATTCCTGAACTGATCTACGGTTATCGCATACAACGGAGCGCCTATTCTGATTTCGACCATTTGGTTTTTTTTTTTTTTTTTTTTTTTT